>Ga0307439_1001279_pt1 | contig 16170 bp, 11 predicted proteins | sample SalMarWE160490MG_FD_202142 | JGI IMG/M metagenome (GOLD analysis project Ga0307439, IMG submission 202142) | Salt marsh sediment microbial communities from the Plum Island Ecosystem LTER, Massachusetts, United States - WE1604-90 | ecosystem: Environmental > Aquatic > Marine > Intertidal zone >... | reverse complement strand
AGCGGGTTATGCTCAACTTCCTACAAAGACTCAGCGGGATAGCTACGACTACCCGCAAATATGTCTGGGCAATCTACGGCACAAAAGCAAAAATTTACGACACTCGAAAGACAATGCCCGGCTGGCGCATCCTCGAAAAGTACGCGGTCCGCTGTGGGGGCGGGTACAATCATCGGCTCGGACTATATGACGGTGTCCTGATTAAAGATAACCATCTGGCCCAGTTGGGCAGGAATTTCCAACCGAAGCTGCGGAAAATAATTTTTAAGGCCAGAAAGCTAAAGGGCGTCAAATTCGTCGCAGTAGAGGTTGACCACGTCGATGACCAGCTCAACTACGTCTTGGAGATTCCGGGCATTGACATTGTGCTGCTGGATAATATGGGCCAGTGGCAGTTAAAACACGCCGTGGATATGCGAAACCGAATGTGCGGCAAAAACAAAAAGCCCTTGCTCGAGGCATCAGGTAATATAACATTAAACAATGTTTCTGCTATTGCTCAGTGCGGCATCGACAGAATCGCCGTGGGCGCAATCACTCATTCGGCAAGAGCCGTTGATATTGGACTCGACAGGTAATTAAAGTTATGCCAATAACCGACCTGCCCGGCTCCGGCTCGGGCCTTCGCCGGGACGAGCTGGACCCTGACAAGATAAAGGCGAATCTGAAAACCAAACGCATCGGCAGAAAAATCCTCGTCTATAATCGCACATCAAGCACACAGACAATCGCCGCCGAATACGCAAAGAGCAAAGGAAACGACGGCCTTGTAATTTTCGCTGAAGAACAAACCGCAGGCAGAGGCAGAGCCGACAACAAATGGTACGACAGCCGTTCAGACAGTATTCTTTGTTCGATTGTTTTAAGTACGGGCGGTTCGCGAACCGCCCCTACTGAGCTGCTCTCGCTGAGCTGCGCAGTAGCGGTCGCCGAAGCCATCGGCAGCTCAGCCAAAGGCGAGGCAAAAATCAAATGGCCGAACGATATAATGCTGAACGGCAAAAAGGTGGCCGGCATCCTGCTCGAATCAAAAACGGATAATAGCGGCAAGACCTGCATTATTGGTATTGGAATAAACTGCCACCAAAAGAAAGACTCTTTTCCTGAAGAGTTACAATCAATCGCAACAAGTATTGACATTGAAAGTCATTCAACTTGCGACCGTATCTCGCTGGCAAAACGATTACTTACTTCAATGGAACACTGGCTTGAAGTGGCAGCCCAAACAAGAGAAAGAGTAATAGACCAATGGCGTAACCTGAGCGTTCAATTAGGTCACAGGGTAAAGCTTATCTATAACAGCCGGGAATTTTCCGGCAATTGTATCGGAATCGACCCTGAAAAGGGCCTAATCCTCCAATTAGACACCGGCGGCGTAAGAATGTTCGACGCTGCTCATACGACTATTGTCAAACAGTAACATACCGTATTTGCAAGCATTATAGAGTGTTTTTACGTTCAACACTGCTCAGTCTGCCACAAAAAGCAAATATTAGGTTTCTTTTTTGTCCTTTTCCGTTATATTATTGTTTTTGTGTAAACACGTATTCTATAAATAAATGGAAAGGGCTGGAATTATGTTAAGAAATGAATGGGTCAAAAGGTCGCTTATAGTTTGGTTGGGATTGGTGGTGTGTTCACCTGCTGCCTTTTCTATCGAGCAGGTCAATAAAGAGTCAGCAGATTTCTTAAAAGCCGACAAGCAGGACATAAAACAGTGGCGTGAGATGAAATTCGGCCTGTTTATCCACTGGGGGCCGGTCAGTCTGAAGGGCACGGAAATCGGCTGGTCCCGCGGCGGCGAACGGCGGGGACGAAAAGACAGATCTACAGGCTCAATCCCCGTTGAGATTTACGACAATCTCTATAAACAATTCAACCCTGTCAAGTTCAATGCGGACGAATGGATACAAACCGCAAAAGATGCCGGTATGAAATACCTTGTGTTCACGAGCAAACATCACGATGGCTTTTCAATGTTCGACAGTAAATTGACGGACTATAAGATTACCAACTCGCCATTCAAACGCGATGTGGTTAAAGAATTAGCCGATGCCTGCCACAAGGCCGGATTAAAGCTCGGCTACTATTATTCCCCACCTGACTGGTATCACCCGGACTACCGAACGGAAAATCATCCGCGTTATATCAAGTTTCTGCACGGCCAGCTTCGGGAGATTTGCACCAACTACGGCAAGATTGATATAATCTGGTTCGATGGTCTTGGCGGCAAGGCGGAAGACTGGGACTCGGAGAATCTGTTCAGGATGATTCGGCGGCTTCAGCCCCACGTTATCATCAACAACAGGGCAGGGCTGCCCGGCGACCACGATACGCCGGAACAGAGAGTCGGCAGATTCCAGAATGACCGTCCCTGGGAGACCTGCATGACAATCTGTCGGCAGTGGGCCTGGAAACCCAACGACCAGATGAAGTCTCTCAAGCAGTGCATCGATACACTTGTACGCGTTGTAGGAGGGGACGGCAATCTTCTTTTCAATGTCGGACCTATGCCGGATGGCCTAATCGAGCCAAGACAAGTCGCACGACTTAAAGAAATGGGAAATTGGCTGGACGAGTACGGTCGAAGTATTTACGCCACCCGCGGCGGACCATTTAAGCCGGGCAACTGGGGCGCCAGCACATACAAGGGCAATACTATTTACGTCCACGTTCTGAATTGGAACGAGGATACCCTTACGCTGCCGCCCATCCCAAAGAATATCATCGCAAGCTCTGTTATGACCGGCGGGGCCGTAACTGTCAGGCAAACCAAACAGGGCTTCGAAATCTTTGTCCCTAAGGCCTACCGGCGGGAGCTCGACACAATCATCGTATTGGAACTTGAAGGCCCTGCGAACGAAATCAGTCCACGGGCTGTGCTGTCCAGTTCACTGACGGCGGCAAAGAAAGCTAAGGCTTCGAATACATTTCAAAATATGTCCACACACGGCCCGGCCAAGGCCGTGGACGACGACTCGGCCACACGCTGGGCCACCGACACCGGCACAAAGCAGGCCTGGCTCGAAGTGGACATGGGAAAACCGATGACGTTCAACCGCGTCAAAATCAGTGAAGCCTACGACCGCGTGCGGGAATTTGAGCTGCAATGCAGGGACGGCAGTCGATGGAAAACATTTGCTCGGGGCACAAAAATCGGGCTTGATTATTTGAAGCAAATTGAACCCGTAACCGCTCGCTACGTTCGGCTGAACATCCTCAAGGCCACCGATGGCCCGACCATTTGGGAGCTCCAGATTTTCGCACCAAAGAAATAATGAGGTCATTACCTGCCTTATTGAGCTTGTGTTAAAACCTCTGAAAAAGAGGGAATTGAAAATTAAGGGGGGCTTTCTCGGTTGTACTGAAGACGCTCGGAATTTGAGTTTGACGACAAAAAGGATTTTGGATAAGCTGGAACTTCAATAGGTGGTCACAAATTGTGACCACAAGATTCTAATAAATTCCGGAGTGGTCGGGAATGCCTAAAGGCACAGATTCAATTATTCCTATCGAGCGAATACAGAAATGTATTTATCTGATTCGAGGACGTAAGGTTCTGTTAGACAGAGACTTAGCTCAACTCTATTGTATCGAAACGAAAGTATTGAACAGAGCAGTCAGCCGCAATATTGACCGTTTTCCGGAAGACTTTATGTTTCAACTGGATAGAGATGAATTTGAAAACTTGAGGTTCCATTTTGGCACCTCAAGTTGGGGCGGGCGCCGATACAGACCGCGAGCATTTATTGAGCAGGGTGTTGCAATGTTGTCCAGCATTCTGCGGAGCAGGCGAGCTATCGAGGTCAATATCGCAATAATGAGAACATTTGTCAAACTGCGTGAAATTTTGGCTACAAACTCCGCCCTTAGACGAAAAATCGAAGCTATGGAACGCAGGTACGATGAACAATTCAAGCTCGTGTTTAAGGTGCTGTCAGAAATGGTAATGCCAACCCCCAAATCAAAATCACAGATAGGCTATCTTACCGAATCCAAGGGACACAAAAAAGGCACTCTAAAAGCTAAAGCCAAATAGTACTTTTATGAGCAAGTACCAAACGAACAGTTTATTTGCGACGGAGGAAGCCGAGGAAGAGACTCTCTGTAATCACATTATTCGTGTGGCGTTTGAGTCGGCGGCGGATACGGAGTTCGACTATTTTGTGCCGGATGAAATCTGGCCGATTGAAGCGGGGCAGAGAGTCGAAGTTCCGTTCGGCAGAAAAGACAAATCTGAAGCTGGATTCTGTACCCAATCGGATGTCCAGCCTGAAGAGTCTTTTATTGCGCGCGGTATCGGGCGGAAGCTAAAAAGAGTAATTAGGTTAATCGATAAAGAGCCGTTGTTGGATTCCGAGCTGATGGATTTGGCACGGTGGATTAGAAGCTATTATGTTTGTCCGCTCGGCCAGGTTTTGGCGGCAATGGTGCCGTCGGCGGTGAAAAGAGGAGCCGGCGTTAAAACACAAAGATATGTTTACCTGAGAGCCGGCGATGCCGATATTGAAAAAAACATCAGGGAGTTGAGGGGTAAAAAACAAAAGCGAATTGTCAAATTCTTAGACGGCAGGGGGGCTTCGAGTGCAAATGATGCTGTGGAGATGCGGGGTTTATTAGAAGCGGTCGGCTGCGGGAATGAGCCGATAAAGAGATTAGCGGAAAAACAAATCGTTAAAATAGCCCGCAAGACGATATTGAAGTCTTTGCCTGTTATTCCCAAAGGGATGTCAATAAAAACGGAACAGGTAGTCCTCAATGATGACCAGCGAAAGGCATTGGCCCATTTTGAAACTGTGATGGATTCGGGCGAATTCGGCGTTACGCTTTTATATGGTGTTACCGACAGCGGCAAAACCGAGCTTTATATGAGGGCAATCGAGGCGGTTTTGCGAAAAGGGGCCGGCGCTATTGTGTTGCTTCCTGAAATTGCTCTGACGGCGCAGACCGTTCAGCGATTTAATGAGAGGTTCAAAAAAATTGCTGTAATGCATTCTGGCTTAACCGCTGCCCAGCGTAACGTGCAGTGGCAAAAGATAAAATCGGGCCAGGCTGATGTGGTTATAGGCGCTCGCTCAGCGGTCTTTGCGCCGCTGTCAAGACTCGGTCTTATCATTGTTGACGAAGAGCATGAGCCGAGCTACAAGCAGGACACAGCCCCGCGGTACAACGGCAGAGATGTAGCGATAAAACGTGCGCAGTTGGCAAATGCACATTGTATTTTAGGCAGTGCCACACCGTCATTGGAGACGTTGTCTAATTGTCAAAGTAAGAAATATTTTAGCCTGGTGCGTCTGCCCAAAAGGGTGATGGACTTACCTATGCCCAAAATGAAGCTCGTCGATTTACGGCAGGGGCAGGTAACACAAAAGGGTATTAATCTGATAAGTGGGCCGTTGGCCGAGCGTCTGCACGAGACACTTACGAAAAAGGAGCAGGCAATTTTGCTTTTGAACAGGCGCGGTTACAGTAATTTTGTGTTCTGTCCATCCTGCAAGCATACGCTGCACTGCCGCAACTGCGACGTAACGCTGACCTTTCATAAATCAAAGGTCAGCCGCCACGAGCGAATGCGAACGGTTACGGGAAAACACATCAATTATGGTTATGCGGTCTGTCATTATTGTCTGTCCCAGACGCTTGTGCCTGAAAAATGTCCTCTATGCGGCGGCGGATTTGCAATGATAGGGCTTGGCTCGCAACGGCTCGAAGAAGAATTGGCTAAAAAGTTTCCGCTGGCTCGTGTATCGAGGATTGACAGTGATTCTATGGCAAGCAGAGACTATTACCGGCTTCTGAGAGATTTCGGCGAAGGTCGAATTGATATATTGGCTGGCACGCAGATGTTGGCTAAGGGTCTGCATTTTCCAAATGTCACGCTGGTAGGTATTATCAGTGCCGATACATCGCTCTATCTGCCGGATTTTAGAGCGAACGAACGAACCTTTCAGTTGATTTCTCAAGTGGCCGGTCGGGCGGGGCGCTCCGTGAAAAAGGGTATGGTTTTCGTCCAAACATTTCTACCGAATCAGCCGGCGATACAGTTTGCCGTCGGCGGAGACTTCGACGGTTTTGTCAAAGAGGAATTAAAGCATCGCAAGGCCTGCAATCTGCCACCGTTTTGGCGATTGGCGGTTATCGTTATGCGGGACGGGAATTTTGATAAACTTGACGTCGCCTGCAAACAAATGCGCCAGAGAATAGACAGAATTATCGAGGCCGAAGGGCTAAAAGCCACCGTTCGTGGGCCGATGCCGGCGGTGATAAGTCGGATACAGCGTTTTCACAGGATGCAGATAGTTATTCAGGCCCCCGAAGCGACAACCATCCAGCAGTTGTTTGCCGGCTTGCGGGCGGCGGGGCCTATTCGGCCGACGGTCAAAGTTGCTATAGATATAGACCCAGTTAATTTATTGTAGCTTGCAATTCGAGAGCTGATGTGCTATTTTACGTTTTTGCTTTGGCGGGGAGTAGCTCAGTTTGGCCAGAGCGCTGCGTTCGGGACGCAGAGGTCGCAGGTTCAAATCCTGTCTCCCCGATTGATTTAACCTCTTTTTGCGCAACCGGGTTATTTCCGTATTGATTGAAGTTCGGTTTACAAGGAAACGCTTTATGTCTGAACCGTCCGTAGATTCAAAACCTCAGCACCGTCCTCCGTTGTGGCGGTCGATTGGACCGGCTCTGGTCACCGCATGCGTGGTGTTTGGGCCGGGCAGTTTGTTAATCAGTTCCAACGTCGGAGCTAATCATGGATACGAGTTACTGTGGCTGCTTGTCCTGACCGGTGTCCTGATGGGCACGTATATGACAATGGCCGCGCGAATCGGTGTCGTGGGTGGTGCCACACCCTGTGCGCTGGTCGCCGGCCGTTTAGGTCGGCCAATTGCTGCCGTAATCGGAATCAATCTCTGTCTTATTTGCACGGCCTTCCAATTCTCCAACAACTTAGCTGTGGCAGCCGCTGCGGATGCCCTCGGCGTCGCCCGTCTCTTCGGAAACCCGGATGAAATGGCCGAGCGCACCAGGAGTCTTATCAACAGCGGCGTCCTGCTGGTATTCAATGCAGCAATAATTGCTCTTGTCTTTACATTGAAACAGGTATATCGCACTCTGGAACGGATTATGAAGGTTATGGTAGCTGTGATATTGATATGCTTTTTCGCCAATCTTTTCCTCGTTCGACCGGACCTGCTTGGGCTCTTAAAGGGACTTATCCCGCGCCTGCCGGAAGGCGTATCTGTTGGTTTGCCGAGCCGTGGCGAAGCCGGCATTGCCGACCCTATGCTGCTCATTGCTTCACTGCTCGGAACGACCTTTTCGGTAGCTGCTGCATTATACCAGGGCAATCTCGTGCGGGAGAAAGGATGGACCATCAAGGACTACGACCGTGGGATTGGTGACGCCATCGCAGGTGTAGCCGTCCTGACCGGCGTCAGCGCAATTATTATGATGACCAGCGCTACGGTACTCCTGGGTCAGCCGGCTAATGATATCAGCGTATTAGCTACACAACTACGGCCACTGCTTGGTACGACCGCCCACGCACTATTTTGTGTGGGGTTATTGGCGGTGGCTATGAATCCCTTTGTTATCAACGCAATGATTGGCGGCAGTATCTTAGCCGATGGTCTCGGCAAACCAGCCAGATTAAGCGACCGTTGGTCCCGGCTTTTCACGGTCGTGGTTCTGCTGGTCGGAATGGTCGTGGCGATGATTGTTTTGCATACTCCCGTCAAGAAGGTTGACGCAATTATCTTTGGCCAGGCCCTTACTGTCGTCGGCAATCCGTTGATGGCTATAACTATACTTTGGCTTGCAAACCGAAAAGATATTATGGGCGAGAGGCGTAATACGCTGGTCCTGAATATACTCGGCGGACTGGGTCTGCTTGTCGTCGTATTTATCGCCATCCGGGTCTTGTATCTTATAGTGCTAAAGTTGAGCTGATTTTTGCTTTTGGAATGTGTTGAGTAAGAGTTTTAATGTCGGCGACTTACAAGAAAACTTGCCTATGATAGATGTATCTGAATTAGACGAGCGCGCTTTGGAGGACATTCTCAGCGAGCCTACCGACGCTACCAAAGAGCTAATTGCCGGCCTGAATGGTGATATCGTTGTTTTGGGCGCAGGCGGCAAGATGGGACCGACATTGGCGATGATGCTCAGGAAGGCCTCAAGCGGCAAAAATATTTATGCCGTCTCCCGATTCAGCGACAAGACCGTCCGAACTAAAATCGAGCGGTCGGGCATCAAAACCATCCAGGCTGACTTGCTGGATGAGTCACTTTATTCGCAGTTGCCCGATGTGGAAAATGTATTCTATTTGGCCGGTATGAAGTTTGGTTCTACCGGTAATCAGCCCTTGACATGGGCGCTGAACAGCTTCCTGCCGGGTCTTGTAGCACGACATTACAAGAGATCGCGCATTGTGGTTTTCTCCACCGGCAACGTTTATCCTCTGGTTGACATCAATAGCGGCGGAGCATCAGAAGAAACCACTCCCGACCCGGTAGGCGAATATGCCCAGTCGTGCCTCGGCAGAGAACGAATATTTGAATATTTCTCGCAGCTTCACAATACACCAATGACCATAGTCAGACTTAATTATGCCAACGAACCTCGATATGGTATTATTGTTGACCTTACCCGAAAGATTTTAAATAATGTACCTATCGACTTGACTATGGGAGCGGTCAATCTGATATGGCAGAGAGATGCTAATGATTATATCATCCGCTCCATCAGTCTTGCGCAATCACCGCCGACAATTCTTAATGTTACAGGGCCGGATACCGTGTTGGTTCGTCAACTCGCTGAGAAAATCGGCAAAGAGCTAAATAACAAGCCACAATTCATATCACGGGAAGAAAAAACAACTCTGCTTTCAAATGCGTCTTTCTGCCTCAGCATGTTTGGCTATCCGCAGACGACGCTTGAGGAGATGGTGTCTCTGATTGTCAAATGGGTAAAATCAGGTAAGAAGGTTTTAAACAAGCCGACCAAGTATGATATTCGTAATGGGAAATTTTAGGGCTACCTTTTATGCTGGATTTGAACATAATCGATACGCTGCGTTCAGGTTGTGTGATTCCTGCCCATCCGCTGGCCCTGAAGTCGGATAGAAAACTCGATGAGGGTCGCCAAAAGGCGTTGACCCGCTATTATTTAGCTTCCGGCGCAGGCGGCCTGGCGGTAGGTGTCCACACTACCCAATTTGCTATCCATAATTCGGAAATAGGTTTATACCAGCCGGTGTTAGAGTTGGTCGGCGAGACAGCGCAGCAATTTGCTGCGCCCCCGGATTGTAGTGAACCGATAATGATTGCGGGCATAGTAGGTAACACCAAGAATGCTCTCAAAGAAGCCCGGTTAGCCCGAGACCTGGGCTATCATCTTGGACTGCTTAGCCTCACGGCTCTAAGAGGCAAATCGATTGACGCGCTTGTGGGCCACGCCGGAGAAGTAGCCCAAATAATACCGGTTATGGGATTCTATCTGCAGGAGGTCATAAGCAAAATGGTGCTGCCTATCGAGTTTTGGCGAAAGTTCGTTGAGATACCAAATGTCCTGGCTATAAAGATTTCACCATTCAACAGATACCAAACGCTTGATGTTCTTGAAGCGGTTGCCCATTCCGGCAGAGCCGGCGAGGTCGCATTATATACGGGCAACGATGACAACATAATTTCTGATTTGCTAACGCAGTATGAATTTAACGTCAACGGTCATCCGGTCTCGCTTCGCATTGTCGGCGGCTTGCTGGGCCAGTGGGCTTGCTGGACCAAAAGAGCGGTTGAATACCTCACTCGTATTAAGACCATTCGCGAGTCCAACATTCCGGTGCCGCAGAAGATATTGACGTTAGCTAATCAATTGACATTGGCCAATAAGGCAATTTTCGATGCCGACAACCATTTCGCCGGGTGCATCCCGGGTATATCTTACGTCTTGAAACAACAAGGTCTTTTGAAAGAGTTGGGCACACTTAATCCTGACGAACAGCTATCACCCGGACAAGCCGAGAAGATTGATAGAATAAGACGCGATTATCCACATCTTACTGATGACGATTTTGTCAAAGACAATCTTCATAAGTGGTTGTCACCCTGAACATATCCGGCATACTGAAAAATATTTGCTGGCAATTTATGGGTAAATAGATTACACTATTTTTTGTTTTTGGAGAGAGCCTTTTATACTTCTTCTTAAATTTTTTGTGAGGGTATTATGATTCAGCAAGCTAACAAAAATTGTAAAGTGGAAATTGAAAATTCTAAGCTATGCGGTCCAACTGTGACTGGACATGTTGTTTTTGTTACATTAGTGTTGTTGGTTATGTCTCTTCAATGCTTAGCAGCGGACCGGTCGGTAATCGGCACAGGTCGCGGCGACCAAATGCTCGCCGAATACTTTCGTTCCGAGACCGCAAAGCTCCGTGAACAATGCCTGGCCGATGTCAAAAGCCTCGAGGACTGGCAAGCAAAACGACTGGTTTATCGAAAGCAACTGTTCGAGATGCTCGGACTTGACCCACTTCCTGAAAAGACCGACCTCAAACCTGTCATCACCGGCAAGGTTGAGCACGATGAATTTGTCGTTGAGAAGATTCATTATCAGTCCAGACCCGGCCTTTACGTAACGGGCAACCTGTACATTCCTAAAGGTCTTGAAAAACCCGCACCGGCTATCCTCTATGTTTGTGGTCACGGGACCGTCAAGAAAAATAATATCAGCTACGGCAATAAAGTCCGCTACCAGCACCATGCAGCGTGGTTCGCACGGCACGGCTATGTCTGCTTCATCATCGATACCCTTCAATTGGGCGAGATCGAAGGAATTCATCACGGCACGTACCGATACAAAATGTGGTGGTGGAATAGCCGCGGCTACACGCCCGCAGGTGTCGAGGCCTGGAACTGTATCCGTGCCCTGGATTATCTCCAGACGCGCAAAGAGGTGGACATAAGCCGAGTCGGAGTAACCGGTCGCTCCGGCGGTGGTGCATACAGTTGGTGGATAGCCGCACTCGATGACCGTATCAAAGCTGCTGTGCCTGTTGCAGGCATCACCGACCTTCAGAACCACGTAGTGGACGGTTGCGTCGAAGGACACTGTGACTGTATGTATCTGCTCAACACCTATCGCTGGGACTATCCGCTTGTAGCGGCATTGATGGCGCCGCGAGCGCTTCTAATTTCTAACAGCGACAAGGACAGAATCTTCCCGCTGGATGGCGTTATTCGCCTGCATCAGAAGGTGCAGAAAATCTACAGCCTGTACGACGCCGAGAAAAACCTCGGCCTGCACATCATCGAAGGCCCTCACAAGGACACACAGGAGCTGCGCATACATGCTTTTGTGTGGTTTAATCGCTTCCTCAAAGGCGCGAATCCACTGATTGACAAGCCGGCCGTGCCTTTCTTCGAGCCGGAGCAGCTAAAGGTTTTCGGCGAGCTGCCCACCGACCAGATAAACACACAGATACAAGAATCATTTGTGCCAAAGGCCCCGCAACCCTCCGTGCCCCAATCAGCCGTCGAATGGGCAGGGCAGCGCAAAGCCTGGATGAAAGCACTTCGTGAAAAGTCTTTCCGCGGCTGGCCGAGACGGACACAGGCCGGTCCACTTGATATCGAGTGCTTGTTCTCTGTCAAGCGCGGCGGTATTCACTTCAGTGCATTCGATTTCACCAGCCAGCCCCATGTTCGCCTGCGCTTATACCTGGCGCACCGCACCGGACTCGATAAGCCCAGGATGGTTACACTGAACGTACTGGATGAACAGGGGTGGGCCAAGTGGCTGGCCGCTATGCGCGTGGGTTTTGCCGACGAACTTAGCGACCAGACTCTACCTGATGCGGATGAGGATGCCTTCAAACGCAATCAGGAAATGCTCAGGAATAACAAGTGCGTGCTGGCGTACCTCGCACCCCGCGGGATTGGGCCGACTGTCTGGAACACTGAAGAGCGCAAGCGAACGCAAATTCGCCGGCGGTTTATGCTGCTCGGCCAGACAATTGATGGTATGCGAGTCTGGGACGTAAGGCGGGCGATTCAGACGTTGCGTACTCTCGATTTGGCCGCAGAGGTACCGATGACCCTACAGGGTAAAGGCCGGATGGCGGGCATCGTACTGTACGCATCGCTGTTTGAGCCTGACATTGCCAGGCTCGATCTATGGCATCTACCCAATACACATCGTGAAGGTCCGACTTTTCTGAACGTACTACGCTATCTGGACATACCACAGGCCGTAGCGATGGCGGCCGAGCGCAGTCAAATACGGCTATATCAGGAGGACGACTCCGGATGGAGATTCCCACAGGCCGTCGTTGAGAAATTGGGCTGGCCCGATGATAGATTCCAGGTGCATATAGTTTCTATCGAGAATCCTAATCCTTAGATTTTTATGTTGTTTCCGCGAGATTTATCGGAACCAGGAAAGTGCCTAAAGTGAGCTAAAGTTAAAAAAACAAATAACTTTAGGCACTCCAAACTTTAGTTCACTCAGAGATGCTCAATCTTTTATTATTTGCTTAACTTGGCCGAAATATATTCCGATACAATCTCCAAATACTAAGAAAAATGTGTTAGGTCAGAAGAAAAGAGCAAGAAATGGGAATTAATACCAATGGGCATTAAAAATCTATCAAAAGATGTTCTTTTCGTTGAACTGCCTTCTAAGAGCCCCAAAATAACCCGCGAGCTTAAAGCTGTCAACGAAACTGTCAGCAAGAAAGGTAACCGCGACGTCATAATCGACTTTTCCGGAGTTGAGATAATAAATTCTGCGAACATCAGTAATCTGTTAATATTGCATAATATGCTGCAGAACTCTGGACAGCGGCTTATTCTTTGCAATGTCGCCACCGTAACCAAATGCATTTTTGTCGTGGCCGGCCTTAATGAAATTTTCAATTTTGTTGATGACAGATCTTCGGCCTTGGCAACTGTTCAGCAGCCAGTTAGCTGACAAGCCTGTCATCATTCCTCCTGCTGCTGGTTGCCCCGCACTAAATTGCGGTTGTAGCGGGGCTGCCGACCACCGGCACGCCGGGTACATCGCCATCGGACAATTGGTGCGGGGCACTTTCTGGTACTGCCTGTTACACTCTCGGTAATCGGTATGGGTGCGCTTACACTCAGAAGCACAGACTGATTCCAAATTGCAAGTCTTTGTGAAATTGACTGGTATTGGACAGTGGATTATAGTATCATAATGATCTATGAGCAAAGATAAACTGTCAAGACGAACTTTTCTCCGTAATACTTCTCTGACGACTGCGGGAACAATCGCCGCTGCATTAGCAGCTAAGACACATGCTTCTGTCAGAGGCAGTAGTAAAAAGAAGATAGATACGTTAAAGATACTCAATTATAACCCTAAGATGGGTTACCGCCGGCTGGGCAAGACAAACCTGATGATTTCCGAGGTCAGTCTGGGCGGACACTGGCGGGCGCCCTGGAGGGACCGCAGCGGCGGCTGGTGGTGGGGAAAATTCGCCAAGGAAGAGGTGCCTGCGGATGTCGCCAAAAACCGAACTGAGGTTGTTTCCAGGGCCATAGATTCCGGGATGAATTATCTGGACATCACCGGAGCGGAAGAGTGCCTGTGTTATGGTGCGGCATTAAAGGGACGTCGAGAAAAGATGATGGTCGGCGCTGATGATTCCAAGCTGTGCCCCCGGCGTGATGAATACTGCAACGTCAAGGCCCAGCTCTACAACGTTGAAGAATGCCTTCGTCACATCGGGACAGATTATCTTGACATCTGGCGCGTCCAGGCCAAGATGGACGGAACCAACACGGACGCAGATGTGGAGGTTATGCTCGATGCCTTTCACAAACTGCACAAAGCCGGGAAGGTGCTGCACTTTGGCATTTCTTCCCACAGCCGTCCCTGGGCGCAGCATGTCATTGAAAAGTACCCCGATGTAGAGATGTTCATTTTTCCCTGCACTGCCAAAACAAAGCAAATGAGCAAGCCTCCGATGATGGACAATATTGAAGAGGTCAATGCCGGCTATGGGCCCGAGAATAAGAGTATTTTCCAATCGCTGCGAGAACATGATGTCGGACTGATAACGATAAAGCCCTTTTTCGGCGGCAGTCTCTTTAAAAACCATGGCAAACCAAAATTAGGTGTAGGCAGTAAGGTAGATAACGATTTGGCAAGACTGACGCTTCAGTGCATCCTTAATTTGAACGACGCTGTTACAAGCGTGATACCGGGACTTTCGACCATTTACGAGGTCGATAATGCTGCCAGGGCCTCGTACATGCGTCCTCTTGCTATAACAGCCGTGGATGAGGATTGGCTTGTGCAGATAACAGAGCAGCGCTGGTCAAAGCTGCCGCAGGAATACACCTGGCTGTACGACTGGGAAATCATTTAGTTTCTCAGCATCTGGGAAAATCGGTTTTGAGGCAGGCGGCAGCGGCGTACAGTACCGCAACATTGTGATTATCCCGATACTCTCCGACTAAGTAAAGTTACAGAGGTTGAAGACAGGTGGTTAGCCGGTGTGGGTTTAGAAATTTTCCTGTATGTATTTGACAGCGTTGTTGAAGATTGTCATTCCGTCACTGGCCGGCTTTTCTTTTAGGCGGGACCAGTGTGGATGCTGAGTCGGCCTTACGAACCTTTCCGGATGTGGCATAAGTCCTAATATCCTGCCGGTGGTATCCGTCAGGCCGGCTATTGAATCCATCGACCCATTGGGATTAATTGGATAGTTGCCTTCTTTGCCGTTTTCATCCACATACTTAAACGCAACATGTCCCTCGGATTTTAATTTATCCAATGTAGCATCATCTTTAGTAACAACTTTGCCCTCGGCGTGTGCAACCGGCAGATAGATTTGTCTGCCCGGCTCGATGAAAATGCACTTATCCGTTTGGGGAGCTAAGTGCACCCATCTGTCCTCGAATTTGCCGCTGTCGTTGTAGGTTATGGTAGCTTCTTCCTGGCTTTTAGTAGAGTTATTGCCCGGCAGAATACCCGTTTTAACGAGCACCTGGAAGCCGTTGCAGATTCCGAGTACTAATTTACCGTCATCAATGAATTTCTGTATCGGTTCGTAAAGATGATGCCTGATTTGATTTGCTAAGATTTTACCCGCAGCTACGTCGTCCCCATAGCTAAAGCCCCCGGGAAAGACAATTATCTGGAATTCGTCCAGCAGAGTTTTATCCTCGATTATTCTGTTTATGTGCATACGCCGTGCATTTGCACCGGCTAATTCAAGCGCGTACTCGGTTTCCATATCGCAGTTTATCCCCGCTGCACGCAGCACTATCGCTTTAACTTCTATCATCTCTTACCTTTTCAATCCCTTAATAGATTCAATCCCCTAACAGAATTGTCATTTCCGCGCAAGGTTGTCACCCCTGCGAAAGCAGGGGCGAGAATCTATCTTTTTCTTTTTTCGCTTCTATTTAATTTATCTGTAAATTCGTGTTAATCTTTGTCTTTTCCTTCTCTGTCTTTATTTAGTCCGTGTCAGACTATATTTACTTGTGGGCAATTCTGTATTTTTTACTTCTTCTCATTTGCCGTTTCAGAAATCAATTCTTATAATAAACATTATTTTTGTTGTACTTCCACCATCTCTGCCATTTTGCATGGTCTTTACCAAATTTTTTCCATGTTATTTTCCACAACTCCGACGCAGCTGATTCCTGCACTTCAGAGTCCTGATGTTTCAACAAGTCTATCAAAGGTTTAATTGCACATTGCTCCCTCATATATGCCAGTGCCCAAGTCGAGCTCATTCGTACATCTGGGTCCTCATCCTTCAAAGTAGCGAGCAAAGCTTCGACTGCGTTTGGTTCCTTTATATTGCACAATGCCCATGCAGCCCTACTTCGGATACGTGAATCCTTATCCTTCAATGCGGCAATCAAAGTATTTACTGACCGGAAGGCTTTTGTTTTTCCCAGCGCTCCTGCCGCTGAGCATCGCATCTCAACGTTCTCGCTTTCGTCCTCCAGAACGGCGGCCAATGCCTCTACTGCCTGAGCATTCCCTATCGTCCCAAGTAACCATACTGCTCTTTCTCGCTTACCGCAGGTCTCGTGCTTGTTTTTTAGTGCTGTCAAAAAAGGTTCGAATGCTTGGGGGGCTTCTATCTTTCCCAGCGCACGTCCTGCCTCTTTCCGCAGGTCAACA
>Ga0307439_1001261_pt1 | contig 16425 bp, 12 predicted proteins | sample SalMarWE160490MG_FD_202142 | JGI IMG/M metagenome (GOLD analysis project Ga0307439, IMG submission 202142) | Salt marsh sediment microbial communities from the Plum Island Ecosystem LTER, Massachusetts, United States - WE1604-90 | ecosystem: Environmental > Aquatic > Marine > Intertidal zone >... | reverse complement strand
TGGGGCGTTGTCGTGCCGACAACGGCTAAACAAAAATCCCACTTAAAACGGCAGATGCACGCTCCAGCACAAGCCGGACAAAAAAACTGTTGCAAATCCTCGCCGGCACATTATAATACCCGCTTAGTCGTGCGTGATGTACCACGCAATACGATATACGAAAATCAAAGAGCAAAATGTAAAATGTAAAATTAAGGATGTCATTCAGCACCAATTTCTTTAAAAAATTGGTGCTGGATTCCTCAATTTTGACTTTTTATTTCTAATTTTTAATTTTTTTTCGCGATACGAAAAAGGGAGAAGTCTCAATGGAACCAATTACGGAACCGGGAATTGACTTGTTTGCTAACGAATTGCCGTCAATGGACGAAATTAAAAGGCTGTCTGCGTTTGTCCATTCGGGCGAGGCCAACCTGCTAAAATTCGGTGAACAAGTAGAGTCAAATATTAGCAGGACCGGACAACAAGCCTGTCTGGCAGTCGGCATCGGCCTTTATATATTAGGCAGAAACGCCGAAGCATTCGAGAAACTGCAAAAGGCCATAGACTGCAAAGAAAAATTTTTATACTTAGCCTTTGCGCTTCGGCGGACGGGTGAATTCGAGAAGGCAATCGAAAACCTTCAAAAAAGTCTCGATTACGAGGCCGACACGTTGAGCATAAACCTGGAAAAAGCCGCCACATATCGCCATGCAGGAAATTTCGAGGCCGCAGCCAAGGAATTGAAAGCCTGCAAAAATTTCGAGAACGTAAGTGCCGAATACCATTATCAGCTTGGCCGTCTTCAGGAAGTCCAGGGGCTTTACGAACAGGCAATGGACGATTACAAGACAGCTATGGAATTGTCCCCGAATCATCAAAAAGCCCTTTTCCATCTGGCCTTTCGGTGTGATTTGTCCGGCGATGAAGAAGCAGCTATTGATTACTACAAGCAAATTGCTTCAAGCTCGCCGGTTTATGTAAGTGCCCTGCTGAATTTAGCTGTGCTTTACGAAGACATCGGCCAGTACGACAAAGCTGCGAAATGTGTCGATATGGTCCTGGAGACTCATCCGAATCACCAAAGAGCGATCCTATTCAACAAAGACATCGAAAGCTCAAAAACAATGTTCTACGACGAGGAGAAAGAAGAGAAAAAGACCCGCAAAACCCAAATTCTTGAAACGCCGATTTCTGATTTTGAGCTTTCGGTGCGGAGCAGAAACTGCCTGAAAAAGATGAAAATAGATACGCTCGGCGACCTTCTTAACATCACCGAGGTGGAGCTGTTATCTTATAAGAACTTTGGCGAAACGTCCCTTAGGGAAATCAAGACCATCCTCGAACCGAAAGGTTTGATTCTCGGGATGGCTCTAGAGGAAAAGCTGCTTCTTTCAGCAGAAAATTCCGAGGGCATTGCCATCATAGACGAGGATGAAGGACTCAGAAACAAACCTGTAGATGACCTCCAATTGTCGGTGCGCGCTCGCAAGTGCCTGCAAAAGCTCAATCTTCGCACAATCGGTGAATTGACACACAAAACAGAAGCTGAGCTTCTGGGCGTTAAAAACTTCGGGGTAACAAGCCTGAACGAAATCAATAAAGCGCTCACAAACCTTGGATTATCACTGCGAAGCCTGGATTAACCGCTCGAATTAAGGAAATTAGAAAGTGCCTAAAGTAACGATTTTCCTTAACTTTAGTTCACTTTAGGCACTCCAAACTTTAGCTCACTTTAGCTCCCGGGAAATTATCAGGGAAATTAACATTGTCCACCACTATCCAACTGACAGCAAATCCCATCGAAACGCCTGTTAGAAGCGTGCATATCTGCAATGTCTCGCGGAAGGTCTCGACGGGACGGCATTTTCGAATCTCGAACGGAAAAATAGCAGCCCTTTTCCTATCACTGGTAATTCTGAGCGGCTGTAAGCCCCGGCAGATCACAACGCCAACTCCCCAAATGGATATTGAACCACAGTTTTGGGTAAAGGTCCTGCTGCTCGATGATGTCGAAGCCTGCACGCTGAAAATTGAATCGTCATTCAGCATTACCGACGACCCCAACCTTCAAACACAACTCCCAATAGCCCGCTTTGACCAAATCGATGCGCCGATAAGCATCCGGTTAATTAATGGGGAAATCACCATCGGGGGTCGGCCCTTTATGAATGATGAGATAATTATTTTCCCTGATGAGCCGTACATCTTCAAACTGAACGGTAACGGTTATCGCGGCAAATTAAAGCTGATAATCAACCCCGACGGCGGTTCTTTCGACGCGATTAATCTGGTTCCACCTGAGGCGTATTTAGCCGGCGTAGTAGGTGCCGAGATGCCTAACTACTGGGAACCGGAGGCACTCAAGGCCCAGGCAATCGCCGCAAGGACTTATTGCTTCTACATTAAAGAACGATTCGGCAGCAATCGCAAATGGGACATGAAAAAAACAGCATCACACCAAGTTTACCGCGGCGTCAGCGCCGAGTCCGCTCAGATTTGGAACAGCGTCAATCAAACCAAAGGCCAGGTCCTGGTCTGTAAACAAACCGACGGCACAGAAGACATCTTTCCGGCCTACTATAGCTCAACCTGTGGAGGCCATACTGAAAACAGCAAAAATGTATTTGGCGATTCCTTCGAACCGCTAACCGGCGTGCCCTGCCCCTATTGTAAGAACGTGGCCAAACCGAAATTTTTCTTCTGGCCCTTGATTCAATTCGATAATGCTTATGTTGTAACCAGGCTATTACAAAGGTATCCGAATCTAAAACAGCTTGGGGAAATCACAAACATCGAACCTACCGAGCAAAGTAATTATGCAGAATTCTCTCGACTGACTAAAATTAAGCTCTCCGGCTCAAACGGCAAAAGTGATTTTTTGGAAGCTGAGAACTTTCGTCTGGCAATCGACCCTACCGGACGAAAATTGAGAAGCGCCATCTGCCAAATCGCAAAAAGGGGTGATAAATGGGAATTTTCATCCGGCAGAGGCTGGGGCCACGGCGTGGGAATGTGCCAATGCGGCGCTGAAGGGATGGCAAGAAAAGGTAAAAACGCAAAGCAGATACTTTCCTATTATTATCCGAACTCCAAGATATTGACAATTGAAGAATAAACAGCAGATTTCGGTGTGGCAAGCTTCACTCTATACACTGGTAACTGGTGAGTGGTAATTGGTAAGTGGTGCTCTATCACAGATGATTTGATGAGTTGTCATTCCGCACTTGATGCGGAATCCAGAGTACCGAAAGGTCTGGATTCCCGCTTGCGCGGGAATGACGCCCATCAATTGACATGTGACAGAGTACTACTATATATTAGCGCAATAGAATTTATTTTCCTGTGCTGTGATAATTTATGCTATAATCTAAGCGGAGATGAATTATGGGCTTAGATGAGATTAAAAGGGTTTTAAGAGAATATAAATCCGTACTTGAAAAGAAGTACCACGTGAATACTCTCGGCATTTTCGGTTCCTATATCCGTAACGAGCAGGCCAGCGACAGCGACCTCGATATTCTCGTTGATTTCTCAAGCCCCATAAGTCTTTTTGAATTCATCGATATGGAAGAAGAACTTTCAGAATTATTGCGTATCAAAGTTGACCTTGTGTCGCGCAACGCGCTTAAACCTTTTATCGGCAGGCGTATTTTAAGCGAAGTCCAGTTGATATGAAAGACAGAGACTTACGAGATTACATCAATGACCTGATAGAAGCCAGCGAAGATATTTTATCTTTTACGAAAGGCTTGTCTTACACAGATTTTGCCGGTGACAGAAAAACACTCAACGCTGTTATTCGCAGCCTTGAAGTTATTGGTGAGGCAACCAAAAATTTACCTGCATCCTTCAGAGATAATTATCCGGATATACCCTGGAAGCAGATGGCGGGTATGCGTGACAAACTAATTCATGAGTATTTCGGCGTCGATATACAAATGGTCTGGCAGGCCATTGAATGTCACATCCCCAATATCCTTCCTTTGCTAAAAGAGATTAACGTTAATTGAGATACCCGTCGCAATACATTGAAAATGGTTAGTTTCGAAGTTCTCCATACAGATTCGCGCTCGGCAGCCAGGCTTGGTTTATTAACGACTGCGCACGGAAAGATCGAAACTCCTGTTTTTATGCCTGTTGGCACCGCCGGGGCGGTAAAAGGTATCACGCCGCAGCAACTCAAAGAAACCGGTTCCGAACTTGTCCTGGCCAATACCTACCATTTGCTGCTCAGACCCGGCGTCGAAACGGTCGAAAATCTTGGTGGGCTGCATAAATTTATGGCCTGGGACGGACCGATACTAACAGACAGCGGCGGATACCAGGTGTTCTCTCTAAGCCCGCTGACGAAAGTCAATGATGACGGCGTTGAATTTGCCAGCCATATAGACGGGGCAAAAATATATCTGAACGCCGAAATCGCAACAGGAATTCAAAACCGTTTGGCTGCCGATATAATAACATGCTTCGACCAATGTACGCCCTTTCCTATCGAGACTGGGGAGCTTAGAAAAGCGGTCGAGAGAACCATTCTCTGGGCAAAGCGTGCTAAACAGGCGCATACCAACCCCAGCCAACTGCTTTTTGGCATTGTCCAGGGCGGAATAGACCTCGAATTGCGAACATACTGCGCATCAGAGCTTGTCAAGACAGGCTTCGACGGATATGCTATCGGCGGTTTAAGTGTAGGTGAGGGGCACGAGAATATGATAAAAACTGTTACTCATACAACGCAGCTTTTGCCGCAGGATAAAGCCCGTTACCTCATGGGTGTCGGCACACCAGCGGATATTATTGCCGCCGTCAAGGCGGGTGTGGATATGTTCGATTGTGTCCTGCCAACCAGAAACGGACGAAACGCCTTTGCTTTCACAGAAAACGGCCCCTTGCGACTGAGAAACAATGTACATATAAATGACCCTAAACCAATCGAAGCCGATTGCGACTGTTACTGCTGCAGGAATTTCAGCCGGGCCGCTATAAGACATTTCTTTAATTCCGGAGAAATGCTCGGCCCAATCTTAGTGTCCCTGCACAACCTAACGTTTTACCAGAGGCTGATGGTCAGAATTAGGCAGGCCATAAAAAGAAACGAATTTGCCGACTGGGCAGAAAGAATTGACTATTGATTATTGACTATTGATTATTGATAATCTAACATCTTGCAAATAATCAAGTAATCAATCATTAAAGGAAAACGAAAATGAAAAATGTATGGATATTGGCACAGGCAGAACCCACCGAGGCGCCTTCTACTATTCCAGCAGAACGGGTCACTACGGAGGATACCGCAACAACAACGGTTTCTACCGACCCTAACGCCCCTGGTGGGACACCAAGGGGACGAGGCCCTTTGGGCTCTTATGGAAACCTGATTTTTCTTGGTTTAATGTTCGTTCTGATGTACATGATTCTTTTTAGAGGGCCTCGAAAGAAACAACAACAGCACAAACAAATGGTCCAAACGCTGTCCAAAAACGATAAAGTCAGAACAATCGGCGGGATCATCGGAACCGTCGTCGATATTAAGGGCGATGAGGTTACACTAAAAGTTGATGAGTCGAATAATACGAAAATAAAAGTTATAGCTTCAGCAATCGGCAAGAATGTGTCGAAAGATAAAGCGTAAATGAGTGGATGAGTAAATGAGCGGATGAGTTAACGCATTAACTCATTTACTCATATACGCATTGACATAGTACGAGGCAGTTATGAATAAGAATCTGACGTGGAAATTAGTTTTAATTATTGTTTTAGTGGTTGTTGCAGTCTGGACTTTATATCCGCCAAACAAGACCTTAAAGCCCGGTATAGACCTGGCAGGCGGGACAAGTCTTATTTATGAAATTGACACCCACGGTCTGGAACAAGCAGAGAAAAAAGACTTAGCTCAGAGAATGATAACCGTTCTGCGAAGGCGAATAGACCCTGCCAACATCCAGAATCTTATATGGCGACCGCAGGGCAGCACTCGCTTCGAGATACAAATGCCCTTAGCAAGCGCCGAAGCCCGCACGAAACGGCAAAATTACGAAAGAGCTTTGGCTAAACTGTTAGACAAGAACGTAAGCCGTTCCAAGATTATGCGGTCACTCGATATACGGCTACAAGAGCGAGCCGAGGCTTTCAAGGACCTTGCACAGGCCGACCCGAATAGACTGACAATTCTTGAGAGCCTTGCCACAGTTTATGACGAACGCAGGGACCTGCAAAAGAAAAGAGATGAAATCGACAGCAGACTCAAAACTGACGAAGATAAGATAGCATCGGCTGGACTTGACCTCGGCCAGATAAACAAAAATAGAACTAATTGGGCCAAACTAAATGAACAGAAACTGCAGGGTACGCTAAGAGAATTCATTGACGTCAATGACAATCTCAACGATGTCAATGATAATGTCAATCTTCTGGCCGGGTATGTTAAAACCTACGCCGAGTGGTCCAAAGTCGTTAACCAGTTGACCGACCCGAACACAAATACTAAATACAAAGAGGCAATAAGGACTATCGACCAGTTAAACCTGACTACAGACCAGTTAAACATCTGCTTGGAATTGCCCATCAAGTCATCGAGTCGCAGAGAGGAGCTCGAAAAGCTCAAAACCGATTTTCCGGACCGGGTTGATGAAATTAACAACGTAGTTACAGCATTTGACGAGTATCGTCCTTTCAAAGGCAGACTCGATGACCCCAAGGACCTCCAGCGAATGCTCAAAGGCGCCGGAATATTAGAGTGGAGAATACTTCCAACACAGGGACACCCTGACGTAGATATGGACCAAATGCTCGGCTACGTTGAAAGACTCAAGGAAAAAGGACCTACATACGCCTCCGACACCCAGTATGTATGGTGTGAGATAGAAAAAATCGATGAATGGAGGGCAGCCGACAAAGAGAAACGACCTTCAATTTTTGCACAATACGGCGACAAATATTATGTGTTAGCAGGCAACAAGCCAAATGAAACTATGCTGCACAGCCCCGGCACAAGACAGTGGAAACTGGAAAAGTCCAACCCGGCAACAGATGAGATGGGTCGAAGAGCTATTGGTTTCAACCTGGATGCAAGAGGCGAAAGTTTATTCGCTAATATTACGGGTAACAATATCGGCAAACCGCTCTGTATCCTGCTCGACGAAATTGCAATATCGGCACCAAGTATTAGCGAGAGGATACCCGGACGCGGCATAATATCGGGCAGCTTCACTCAAACACAAGTCGAGGATATGGTCAACAAACTCAACGCCGGCTCTTTGCCCGCCCGTCTGATAGAGCAGCCCATCTCTGTAAATACGATAGGGCCTTCCATCGGCGCCGACAATCGCGACCAGGGCATCGAAGCAGGTTTAATCGGCCTTGTAGCAGTCGTGGTATGTATGGCAATTTACTATTGCTTGGCCGGCTCAATCGCAGACGTGGCACTGCTTATGAATATGCTTTTTGTCTTAGCAATAATGGCGGGTGTGCGGGCAACTTTCACATTGCCCGGAATCGCGGGCATCATACTAACCATCGGTATGAGTGTCGATGCCAACGTGCTGGTCTTCGAAAGAATACGCGAAGAGCAGCTGAAAGGCTCGTCTTTGAGAATCGCCATAACGAACGGCTACCAAAGAGCATTCAGAACAATTTTAGATGCTAATCTGACTACATTCATTACCGCAGCGATTCTTTACTGGCGTGCGTCGGAAGAAGTAAAAGGCTTTGCCATTGTGCTTATGCTCGGCATCGCATCGAGTATGTTCACGGCTTTGTTCGTAACGCGGGTAATCTTCGATTTTCTCTTATCCAAGCGAATTATCAAAGACCATTTATTAATGCTGCGTCTGATACACAAGCCGAACATAAACTGGATGCGCTTAAGGCCGATTTTTTTCTGCATCTCAATTGCGCTGATTGCAGCAGGGCTGACTGTATTCTTTACAAGAGACGATGTGAAGAACAATAAATATGATATCGAATTTACCGGTGGAACAAGTGTCCAGATAAATTTAATAGAACCGCTGGCCAGACAGGAAGTTGAAGAAAGAATTAAAAAAATCGGAGATGATTTAAACAACAACGCCCTAAAAGCGGCAAACATCTATAGCATCGGAAAATCAGACAAACAATATGAAATCAATACAACGGAAACAAACAAAATAACCGTTACAGTCACTTTACCTCAAACCAACCAGCAAACAAGTGCCGAGCTAACCGGTGCCATCGAAAAAGCTCAAGACCAATTTGGCGGCGAACTCAACAATCTGCTCGTAACACAGGACACTGCTAACCCGGCTCAATTCGTGATAACAACGAGCCAGATGAACCAATCGCTGGTCAAAGATGTGCTGAGGACAGCTTTTCCTGAGCCTGAGGCTAACATATCAGAACCAGAGGTTGATGAGATTGTCAATGACGCAATACGGAAAGCTTTCGCAGAGGAACTGGAAGTTCAACAAAATCTTCAACCCAAAATCACTTCGCAGGAAAAAATAACCGAAGAGCTTATTGATTCTTACCCCGAACTCATTGACTTTCTGGGCGGTGTCAAGATTGAATGCCAAATTGGAAGGGCCGCCACCGCCGAGGAAATCGAGCAAAGGTTCAAGGATTTACTGTTTAAGCCTGACATGCGAGACCTCGAGCAGTATCCCTATACAATCCTTGGCCCAAATCTAACGACGGCTGAACCAAACCAGCCCGTAGATTCCTTTGTTTACGTAAGCGCCGAGCCTGAGGCAGGTTTTCGCGAACTATCCGAGGATGAATGGACACGGTTTATTGAAAACGAAACGGCCAAAGTTTTAGCTGCAACCAAGCTCGAAACATCACTGCCTCGAGTAAGACAATTCGACCCTTCGGTAGGTAGAGAGCAAAAGCAGCGGGCTTTGATTGCCATCGTCCTGTCGCTATTTGCAATCGTTACTTATATATGGGTTCGATTCGGAAACATTCGATACGGCATTGCCGCCATTACGGCATTGGTGCACGATGTTTGCATCACACTCGGTGCTGTTAGCGTCTGCACCTATATCGCAGCAATACCAATCGGCGAAAAACTTTTAATAGGAGATTTCAAAATCAACCTGGCAATGATAGCCGCTTTCCTGACGCTCATTGGATACTCGCTTAACGATACAATTGTTGTTTTCGACCGAATCCGGGAAAATCGCCGCAAGGACCAGCTCAATCCACAGATAATCACTAACAGCATTAACCAGACTATTTCCAGAACCATTTTGACATCCTTCACAACGTTTATAGTTGTGCTGATAATGTATATCTTTGGCGGCCCCGGACTAAGAGGCTTTACCCTGGCAATCGGTTTCGGCATCATCATTGGCACGTATTCGTCCATCGCAATAGCAGCACCAATATTGCTGCTCGGCACGAGAACAAAAAAAGAAAAAAACAAACATCGCCATTAAACAAAACTGAAAACATAATTTTAATATGGATTTCTCATATCAAGTATTGCGAAAAGTCTGAAATTTGATATTATAGGCCTACTGGAGTGGATTTTATCAAGTTCTTGTAATCAAGAACCTGATGGCTGAAATAAGAGAAGATGCGTCGCCAAGTGTAGTATATAGGAAATTCCGGTTGTAGTAAATTTCAAGGATGAAAAACAATGAAAGTCAATATGAATCCAATCTCTAATTCGGCCAGGCAGTGCAGTGAAGATAGAATAAAAAGCATCAAAAGAAGGGTGTCTCGTGATATAGGCATTGAGGTCGCTTCTATCTGCAGCCGGTATTTTCTCAAATCCCCACACCTTCATTACGGCTACTGGACCGACGACCTTGAAGTGGATATTTCCAATTTACGCATCGCGCAGGAGAACTATGTCCAGCTTATAATCTCGCATATTCCAGACGGTGTTAGAAGAATCCTGGACGTTGGATGCGGCTCCGGCCAAATAGCCAAAATGTTAGTTGATATAGGTTATGAGGTTGATTGTGTTTCACCCAGCCATTATCTGAGTGAGCAGGCCCATGAGCTATTAGGACAAGCGAGCCATATATATGAGTGTTATTATGAAGAACTCCAAACAGAAAAAAGATATGACCTGATTCTGTTCAATGAGAGTTTTCAATATATCAATCTTGAAGAAGCAATCAAAAAGACCGTCGGTTTCCTGAACCAAGGTGGCTATGTGATGATTTGTGATATTTTCAAAAAGGACACTCCAGGCAAAAGTCCTCTTCCGGGCGGACATCCGCTAAGAAGGTTTTACGACATTGTTTCAGAGCATCCCCTCGAAGCCGTTACGGACCTGGACATCACCGAAGAAACAGCACCGACACTTGACATTATGAATGATATGCTTAATGAAGTCATCAAGCCCACCGTAGATTTGACGCAGCAGCTTTTAGATAATAGACACCCTTTTATGTCAAAGATTATGAAATTTCTGTACAGGAAGAAAATAAACAAGATTAATAAAAAGTATTTCAGCGGTTTGAAGACCGGCGAAAACTTCAAGAAATTCAAGTCTTATCGTCTTGTTCTTTACAAAAAAGCCCAGGTGACAACCACATGGCAGCTTGACTTCACACAAACTCAGGGCGGGACAGCCGAATCGAAGCCTGAGGGAAAAAACAAAGTTGGTGTAACCTAAAAGTTCGTTAATTCCAATCGGTTCCGCGGATTTTATAATATCTAATTTTGTCGTAGTTATCGTACATATTAAATTAAACTCAATTGGGGATCTGCTTTTAATCCGTATGGAAGTAAGGCAGAAAACAAAAAAAGCAAAAGGAATTGAAAATAAATAGTGTTCAGCTCAGTTCCTGTTATTCGCCGTTAAATGCAAAAAGATTTGAAAATAGGAATGCTCCTGGGCCTGGTACTGGTAACGGTCGCTATGCTCTGGCTCTCTATCGGCCCGAGCCTGAGTCCCAAAGCAGGAGGGTCGGACACTCGCAGTAACCCACCTCCACAGGAAGACTATGCCCTGTCAAATAATCTCTCGATAAAAGGCTTAGGTGCACAGAACACAGAAGGCAATCAATCAGAACCGCTGGATTCAACGATATATGAACAAACCGAGAAGATAAAAACCCAAAAATTTCACATCGTACGCGAAGGAGAGACTCTTTCTGAAATTTCGCACAAATACTACGGCTCTGCAAACAAATGGCAAATGATCCTTGATGCCAACCGAAATGTTATCAAAGATGTGAATAAACTCAGACCCGGAATAAAAATAATCATCCCGGAATAAACCCCGTTAGAAATTAGAAATAAGTCGCCCAACGTCTGTCGTGCCCATAGCAGGAATTTGTAACGGGGTAAACTTTAAAAGTAAGAGGAAAAGCAAAAAGCCCGTTCGCGGTCTGTCTATTATCAAATGGCAGCTTGCCTTACCCCCCACGTCAAATCACCAGCATCAAAGGGACTTTGCCGCCTCTTTGTCAACGAGCCAGGTAACCTTATTCAGAATGGGCCAAAGGGCATGAATGGGATACCGCACCTCATCCGGGTCGCTGGTCAAAACCTCTTTCAAAATGCCGGCCTTTTCCGGACCGGAAACCAAAATAGCCAAATGAGAGGCCGCACGTAAAACCGGATGCGTCAAGGTTATCCTGTTAAGCTTCCCATCCATAACATAAACTACGCACGCCAGATCATCGGTATCAAAACGTGCATAGGAATTCGGAAACAGCGAACCCGTATGCCCCTCAGCACCCATCCCAAGTATAATCAAATCAAATTCGGGCCTCTGGTCTTCATCAAGGCCGAAGACTTCTCGAATGGTTTGTTCGTAGCTGTCGGCCGCAACCTTGAAATCGTCATACTCGGTGGGGATTCGATGAACGTTCTCCTCTGGGATGGCAACTTTTGTCAAAAAGGTGTCGGCAGCCAGCTTATAATTGCTCCATTGAGAATCGGCGGCAACGTATCGCTCGTCAACCCAGAACAACTGTATCTTATCCCAGGGCAGAGAGTTTGCCTGTGGCACTTCACCAAGCAGCTCAAAAAAACGTCTGGGTGTATTCCCTCCCGATATAGCCACACAAAAGGCATCCTTTGCTTTTATCGCCTTTTGCGCCTCGGCAACAAAAAGCTCGACACTTCTTTGCGCCAGAGTCTCAGGGTCGGAAGCAATTTCAACATTCGGTTTATATTTTGCAGTAGTCTCCATAATTTCACCGCCTTTGCCCTTTGTTTTGGAAGGGACTCCATTCCCGCGTGAGCGGAACCTTACAAAACCCACGTGTAATTGCCAGCCGCTTCGCGGATAGTTAATGAATTAGTACAGAAAACATCATCGCGCCTCCACCGCCGATTTTTTCCCATACGAGAAAATCCACTACGACTTCGAATCATATTCCCACCCCTTTCATTGCACAAATGCAACCTATAATCATTATCTGCCTTTAGAGGTGTTTTGGCCAGAATTTTTTTAAAAAATTCTACTATTTATTAACTACCAACCCCAAAACAATTTATAGGGCAATCTCGCACCAATCAGGTAATATCATCAACCTCCCACATAAACGCCTTTATACCCTCTGAACCCAGTTTTCCTCGCATCTGGCGGACATTCTCCATTACTTCTTTGGCCTTGGTCTGGTCGGTAACAACAAAGGTGCCGCAATTTATCCCGGGCCAAACGTCGGTATTCAAATGCGGTTCGCTTATCTCGCCCTTGCCTAATGTATTCGGGAATTTGGTATAGCAGTCAATGCCCACAGACTCGAGAGCTTCGTTCACTTCCTCATCTATCGCCACATTGTGCACAATCAAAACAGCTTTCATAATGATCCTCTTACCTGGGAAGTCTTAAGACCTTCAAACACACTGTAAAGAGTCGGCATCAAAACCAGGGTAATGATGGTCCCAACAAATAACCCACCAATTATCGTTACGGCAAAGGGCACCCAAATTTCGGAACCTTCGCCTCTTGACAAAGCAAGGGGAGTCAGAGCCAGCATTGTAGTGCAACTCGTACATACCACAGGGCGTAATCTGCTGCGTCCCCCCTCGATGATTGCCGAATAGACATCAAGCCCACGTCGTCGCAGTATGTTAAGATAACTAATAAGAACAATTCCGTCATTAACTACGATGCCGACAAGCATGATGAGTGCAAGAAAGCTGACAACACTCATCGCCTGACCGGCCAGGGCCAGTGCAATAATGACGCCGACAATACCAAAGGGTATTGAAAGAAATATAATAAATGGGTCACGGAACGACTCAAACTGCGAAGCCATCACCATATATACCAATACCATTCCCAAACCCACAGCAGTCACCAACAGCCTGAATGCCTCTTGCTTTTCTTCTTCGGCACCGGCAATTTTATAACTAAAGCCGGGCGGTGCAGGAATCTTATCAAGCGCTTTGGTAACGTCCTTTGCCACCGAACCAAGGTCTCTGCCGCTGATTTCTGCGGAAACCGTAATATAACGGGCCTGGTCTTTCCGTTCAATCTTTGTTGGGCCCAGGCCCTGCTGGATTCCAGCGATATTCGCGAGGCTAACTTGACCGCCACCGGGCATACTGATGGGCACATCTCGCAAATCTTCAATCCTGTCCCGGTCTTTTGGCTGAAGCCGGACTTCTACATCATATTCATCTCCGCCCTCGCGATATCTCGTCGCGGTGGTGCCGGCAAAAAATGTCTCCACCTGTTTACCGACTGTTCTGGCATCAAGCCCCAAATTAGATGCCTTCTCTCGGTCAATGACAACCTTAACCTCCGGCTTTTCCTCTTTTCGGCTGATCTGCACATCCTCCACACCTTCAACAGTAGCTATCACAGAACTAACGGCCTCGGCGTAAGTACTTGCTTCATCCATATCGTGCCCGCAAAGTTCAACCGCCAATTGTCCACCGCTGCCAAACATGATTGCCGTAAGGGGGTCCTCCGCACTGTAGCGAACAGTTGCTCCCGGTATCTTATCCGTGATTTTGCGAAGTCTTTTTATCAGGTCATTTGGCGAAGCATCGCGCTGCCTCTTAGGTTTCAAGCTGATAAATAGAATACCCTTATAGCTTTCTTCGTCTGAAGCAATGTTACCCCCGCCGGCCTCACCATAAACACCCCAACGAATAAAACTATCCCGCCTTTCAGGAACATTATTTTCCGTTATTGTCTGCAACTGCTCCGCGACTACACCGGTACGCTCATAACGAGTACCAATCGGCAGCTCATAAGATGCCGATACCCGATTTTGGTCCTGCTCGGGGAAAAATTCCGTGCCGATAAACCCAACAATCCCAATGCTCCAAATAAATAAAACAATACAGGAAATAAAAACCGTTTTGCGGTTATTCAGCGACCAGTTCAGGAACTTGACGTACAATTGTTCCATTTTTGTGAAAACTTTTTCACCCAAACGGTAAAATAAGTCTAATATTGACCTCGATGGGTTTTGATTATTAACCCTCAGAAATCTTGAACACAACATCGGCACGAGCATAAGTGCGGTAAACAGCGAAGCCACCAGAGCCATCGTAATAATAGCCGCGAACTGTCCGAATATAATCGCTGCTATTCCACCAACAAACATAATCGGTGCAAAAATCGAAATGGTCGTCAGTGTCGAAGCAACTACAGCTACGCCTACTTCATTTGCGCCGAAAACGGCGCCCTCCTTTGGCCGCTGGCCTTTATGACGATGACGATTGATGTTGTCAACAACAACAATGGCATTATCAACCACAAGACCAACTGCAATAGCCAGGCTGGCTAACGAATCGGTATTAATCGTGTAATCAGCCAAATACATCAACAGAAACGTGATTATCAACGATGTTGGAATTGCAACGGCAACAATAATACTGGCCCGCAGGTCTCGGAGGAAAAAAAGGAGCACTATAAAAACAAAGAAAACGGCCCAAAAAACCGTGTTACGCAAAGTGGCTACAGAGGCCAAAATAAACTCGGAATTATCCATCACCATTTTAGGCTCAACATCAGGCGGCAGATTCTTCTTTATCTCGTCAAGTTTTTGCCTAACCGCCCGGGCCACCTCCACCGTATTTTTGCCGCTCTGCTTTTGAATAAATAAAGCCATTGCCTTTTGACTGTTCATGCGTACCTCATACGTACGCTCTTTGAAGAAATCCCTTACTTCGGCAACGTCTTTTAGCTTTATAGGTATTCCGTTACGGCGGGCAATCACAACTTCAGCAACCTCCTGGGGACTCGAAAATTCCTCAGGCGTGCGCAACAGATAGTCCTTGTAACCGGTCTTTATGTTACCGCCGGGAGTACTAATGTTCTGAGCGGCAAGGGCTAAGTTCATCTCTGTAACTGATAAATTCAATGCCGCCAATTTATCCCTGTCGATATCAACCCGGATCTGTCGCTGCAAACCGCCGCCGGCTGTAACTGAAGCCACCCCTTCGACCCGCTTGAGCGGGTCAACTATCTCGTCATCAACTATATCCTGCAAATCCGGATAGCTGTCCTCAGCCGTAAAAGCAATAATTGCAATTGGTATCATTGAAAGGTCAAACTTAAAAATAAGCGGATTTTCCGCCTCCTCCGGTAATCGATCCCTAATCAAATCAATCCTTTCACGCACATCGTTGACATGTTCATCTATTTTCTCACCCCAGTCAAACCTCAACGTCACCGCTGACATTCCCTCTTTGGACACCGAAATAACCTCGTCAACCCCGGAAATAGTGCTCAGAGTATCCTCCATTGGCTCGGTTATCAACGTCTCCACTTCTTCGGGTCCCGCCCCCTGATACGCTGTTAAAATTGAAACAGCCGGTATTTCGATGTCCGGCATCAAGTCCAGTCCCAGCATTGACATCGACACCAGACCCAACACTACCATCGCGATAAATATCATCAAGGTGGTTACCGGCCTGTTTACGGAAAGCTGCGCAAGTTTCATTTGATATCCTCTATTCGTACAACCTCGACACTCAACCCGTCGGCTAAATAATTCATCCCGTTAACCACAAGCGTCTGGCCCGCTTTTAAACCATCGGTTATTTCATATCTGTCCGCTTGCTTTATACCAATCTCAACAAAACGCTTATGGGCAATCTTGTCGGCACTCGCCTCTTCAATCACATATACATAGTGCTTATCAATCTTACCACCGAGAACAACATCACGCGGGATAACCACTACATTGCCTTTACGCTTTGTAATTAAAGTTACCCTTGCAAACATACCCGGCTTCAGCAGTAATGCTTCATTATCAAGACGTATCTCAACCTGTATCGTGTGGGTTTGTGCATCAAGAGCCGGATGGATTGAATGCACGCTCGCATCAAATGTCCTTTCGGCAAATGCATCAACTTTGATCTTGGCAGGCATCCCGACAGTAATCTGGGCACCGTACTTTTCGGTAGCAGCAACAATTACTCTTACCGTCTTCATATCGGCTACTGTAACAATCTGGTCCCCCGATCTAATCAGATTACCCTCGTCAATATGTTTTGCCGTTACTATCCCGTCAATAGGCGAGACAATCATGGATT
>Ga0307439_1001260_pt1 | contig 16433 bp, 18 predicted proteins | sample SalMarWE160490MG_FD_202142 | JGI IMG/M metagenome (GOLD analysis project Ga0307439, IMG submission 202142) | Salt marsh sediment microbial communities from the Plum Island Ecosystem LTER, Massachusetts, United States - WE1604-90 | ecosystem: Environmental > Aquatic > Marine > Intertidal zone >... | reverse complement strand
AAACCTCACCAACCACAAGGGTATTGGCCGCTTTGTTTGCGCGCCGCGTAACCGGACCTCGATGCGAATGACGGCGTACTGCGATTACGAATCGATAGTCATGCCTTCCGGGGCGTCGATCCCCGCCGAAAAGGTGCTTGTGGATTTTGGGAGCCGGGGAACCGACAGTTTGGAGCGGTTCGGCACCTTGATAGCTAAGGAGCACAGGATCGATTTGATGCAATGGTCGCCCATTGACGTCGAAGACGCCACAATCTCTTCTATCTTTAACGGGTGGAATTCATACGGAGCCGGGGTCATCAGGGGCGTCGATTACAGTCACGATCCACAATACGAGCGTGCGTTCCAGGATCCAAACTGGCGACGCAAGAACCAGGAACTGTTCGCCAAGCTGGGATTGTGGAAATACATACATCCGGCACTACCTGACGGGCAGCGTCCGAGAGCGGGCAAGACGCCACTGGTCCGCAATTTTGGCCGGCCTGATTGGTGGTTTCCCGAAGCCCGCGAAGTGTACGAGCAGCATCCGGAGTTCTATATCGATGACAGGATCGACTTCTCCAATCCCGAGGCGCTGACGTTCGAACGCGAGCGGGCCACGGCGTTTTTCCGGGCCAACCGTGACAAGACAATCGGCTACGGGGCCGACTTCACCAGCAACTGGCGGAAGTTACCCGGTCAGCACAACCCGTTTTTCACCTCCGTCGAGAGCTTCCGCGCGTGCATGAAGATTTGGCGCGATTTGGCGCGTGAGCATCCATCCGGCTGTTACTCTGGCGTTTGTATGAACGATATTGGATTCTGTTACGATGTATGGGATATGCTTCGCATCGGAGGCGATAGCGACCAAAGCTACTACGGCGACCGGCTGACATTCACCGCCCGACTCGTCAGGCAGGCCAGCGGACGCTATTTCTACAACGGCAAGGTCTGGTGGAACAACCCGGATAGCTTTCACGTCTTTGCCCAGGGCGTTTACTCATACAACCAGGCCAAAGTGCACGCGTCTTTCTGCGCCATCGCGGGCAACCGCATCATGCCCGCCGAGCCGTTCTGCGACCAGGAGATCCCTCAAGAGCGGCTGGATATCATCAAGCGGGTGCTGCCGACTACGCCGGATGTGGCCACGGCAGTTGACCTGTTCGAGCATAATCCGGCCCGGCTCTGGAACATGCCGGTCGAGCGTCCCTTCGGCCGATGGAACGTGGCGGCTTTGTTTAACTTCGATGAGCTTCAGAATGGCCAGACGCTGACCCAGGAGATCCGGTTTGCTGATTTAGGTTTGTCGCCCGACAAGGAGTATTTAGTTTATGAGTTCTGGCTCAAAAACTTTATAGGTGCATTGAAGGGAGGCTTTACCCGACGCCTCGATGCTCCGGACTGCGAAATCTACTCGGTCGTGGAGAAGCGAGACCATCCTGTGCTGGTCTCGACTAACCGGCACGTTCGGCAGATGGCCTATGACCTCGTTGCTTTGGAATGGGATTCTAAAGACGATTGTCTGCGCGGTACATCACGTGTTGTCGGTGACGACCCGTATCAAATGAGGATTTACGTACCCCACGCGTGGCAACTGCGTGGATTGAGTGTGGCGGGCTTGGATACACAGTCACGAATGACAGACGAGAGGATACTGCTTGTTGATTTCACGCCCCGTGAATGCGGTCGTCTGAATTGGGAGGTCCGTTTTCAGGCAACCAGCGATTAGCGTGTGTCCAGCTAATGGGGGGCGGGCGGCTGGGACCTATCGCAAATACAGTGTGAATATCAATTAAGATAGCCTCTGTTGAAATAGGAATTGCACATTTATTACGTTTTGGGCTCTTGTACAATTATTTCGGTTGGTCCGAGCAGTTTATAGCATATCCCTCGCCAACAGATAGTTCTGCCGAAAGCCGAAGAGATAATAAAAAATAACAGCAGCAACGACCATAGCCAGCAGGCGAGGATGTCGGCGAGACAGGCGGCCCTCATTGCTCGTCGCTCATGTTTGAGCAGTTTTTCAGCGGTTCTCTGTCGAAGTATCGCGCGGCCCAACTGATTTACGAAAAATACAACAGGTACCAGGACAAAGATGTCCAGGTTTTTATGTTGAATCGTTGCAGCGTAGATTGCCAGGCCGGCCGCACCCCATATACCCAATACCGAGTACAGGCTGCTAAGTAGTCCAAACCACCAGGTTTTCGGGGCGTATATACGAGTTATTAGAAATTGTCTGCGGCTGAACTCAAAGAGCTTTCGCCAGGTAGTGGATTCGTGCGAAGCCACCAGACAGGCGGGAACAAAATCCACCTTCATCCCGGCTTTTTTTACGGCGGTACTGAGTGACAGATCATCGCTTAAGGCTTTTGGCCAGATTTTGTCGAGGCCCAGGCGGCGAAAGACATCGACGCGAACAGCCATAGACCCACCCCAGGCTTGGTTGAAACGGGTATTGCCAAGTAACTGAGCGACCTTGGCGTTTAACGCCGACAGGGCCAGAGTCGCCAGGTTGTTCTTTTTCGGTACAAACCAACGATAGCCCGTAGCGGCGCCGGTCTTTGCATGTCGAAGAGGGTAAACGAGGTGACTCAGCCAGTCGGTGCGGACACAGACGTCGGAATCGGCAAAGGCAAGCACGTCGATATCGTCGCCGATTCGTTCGTAGCAGTACAGAAGATTATGAATCTTTTGACTACAGGATTGGCCCTTACCTGCAACAAAAATTTGCACATCCTGGGCCTTCAAGTCTTGTCGGAGTTTTTCTTTCAGTTTGCATAACTCGCTGTAGGCCGGGTCCGATTCCTCGGCAACCACAAACCATAACAGATGATTTTCGTAGTCCAGATTAAAAAACGATGTGATATTTTTTTGAAAATCCGCGTCCAGACCTTTACAGGGAACAATCAGTACAACCTTCAGGCCGTGCCATAAGCGCTGTTTTTTATACTTTGCCAATGCATAGCGATAATTATTATATGTCAGTAGCAAAAAGAGTAATTGTGAGATGATTGCCGCCAGTGCTATATAGTAGTACCAATCCATCATAAGAGATTCAAAATGTAAAATGCAAAATTACAATCTTAAAGTGAGCTAAAGTGCCTAAAGTGAGCTAAAGTTGCCCAGTTGTAGAAGCTTGTTTGTCGGTGTCGAAGCTGGTATCTGACTGGAAGCTCGACGTTGGAAGCTCGAGGAAAAGTGACCCAGCAACGCTGGGTTCCGATTGAAACCCGCCGTTGGCGGGTCAAGCTTCTATGACAAGCATCGATACGAGCATCGACAACCTTAAACGATGGCCATGAACATTTTAGGCACTTTAGGCACTCTAAACTTTAGTTCGAGCCGGGTCATTTTGCCGGAGCACTCATCCCTTTAATCGAGCCTGCATTTTTTGCATTTTGGTTTTGCGTTTTTCGCTTTTAGTTTTAAGTTTTCAGGGAATAGAAGCCAATGGTACTATGAAATCTATTAGCTTCTCAATAGTATAAGATTTTGCCATGTCGGTTGAAAGTAAACAGCCGTGATTGTGGTTAGAGGCGATAATTATCAGATTCTCACCGGCCCGGCTCCATCCCTGCTCTTGTGGTTGGTGGCCGAGGATAAAAATGTCAACATCAAACAGCTTGGCCATTTTATCAAGCAGGCTCTGGCTGTGTTTTCTTCCCCAGGTTAAAAGATAAGCTGAGCCTGGTCTGACCACATCGTTAATTTTTAGTTGTCTGTCCAGAATCTTTGGGTCGAATTTATCGACGAAACGGTCGCCCGGAAGCGAATGCGAGACCCATATTCTGTTGTCGCATCTGAGAGCTAAGGGTTGTGAGAATAGAAATTGTCTTATCGCCAGCTCGACATTAGCGCCGGCTTGCTGGAATTCTCGCTCCAGAGCCAGACGCATCGCGCGGTTCATTTCTTTGCCGTCTTTCATCACTTCGCTGTTGTTTATGAAAGCGGTATCGTGATTTCCCATAATAATATGGACGCGTTCTGGAAAGGTTAATTTATAGCGGACAGCGTCAAACAACAATTGATACGACAAACAACCGCCCTGCGAATCTTCAGGGCCTCCGTGTATAATTTCCTGGAGAACTATATGTCTATCAGGATTGTTGGCCAAATCGGCAAAAGCAACTATTCTTTCGAAGTTTCGCCGATGTCCGTGAATATCGCCGGTTATAATCAAGCTGCCTTCAGCGGGCAAATGAATCAAATTGCCCCGTCGAAATTTATCTGCATTGACGGCTTCTATTCCCTTATTCAGCAAGTCAATTATTGTTTGAGGCATTTTTATTATTCGTTTTTATCTTTCCGCCGAAGATACTGTGTACCATCAGGTCCAGTCTCGACATAACGGTCATCATATTACGTGGTCGGTGTGCGGGGTTGTCCTCGATACAATCCATTACGAGTTTGGAGATTCCGGCGGGTAATTGCTTTTTTAGCTCGTTGGGTGCTCGCCGCGGCTCGACTATGGGTAAGCCGAATTTGTTCTTTTTGGGTATCATGGTTGGGGCGTGCTTTCCGGTAAGCGCCCAGTACATTGTTGCCCCGAGGTTAAATATGTCGGTTTTTGGGCCGAGTGGTTTGCGCTTAACCTGCTCAGGCGCAATATAGTCCGGTGTGCCCTGGATTCTCGGCTTTACGGTTCCGATTCTACAGCTCTGACCGAGGTCAATGATTTTGATAGAGCCGGACTTGCTTAAGAGAATATTGTTGGGCTTTATGTCGCAGTGGACAAAGCCGTGCTGATGCATAGCGTTAAGGCCGCTTGCGACCATCCTGAATACAAGCAGCACGTCACCTAAACTCAGGGTGGAACAATCTTCGAGGTTCTTGCCGTCAAAGTATTCCATAGAAAGGAGCATTTCTTTCACTCTAAACATACTACGCATTTTCCTTAGCTCGTAGCACTTTCGGACGTAGAGGTGGTCTATTAGCTGAGCCACTTTATACTCGGTCCCGACCTGCTCGAAGATCCTTGAATCTTCCGGCCTTTCGAATATGACTCGTTTTAGAGCAACTTTTCTTCCTTCCTCTTCGTCGGTTGCCAAATAGATTGTGCTGCGCGCACCGGTTCCGATGCGTTTTAGTATGGTAAAACCTCCAACGTCGAGTATGTCTTTAGCCATATTGTCAAAAACAACCTAAAATCTTATGAATTATAAATATTACAATCTAAAAAATAAGATGCGCACAATGGGCCTCTTGTTCCGTGAACTTCGTATTTATCATCGGAACTGCTGCTGTTATAGGACGCAAAACAGTCCAAATCTTACAGGTTTTATCCAAAATTGTCCAAAACACATCAAAATCATCTTTATATCGAACTATAAACCGACCTACTTGAGTTTTGCAAAGGCGGAAGTATACAATAGAATTGGCTATTTATCCAGTTAGAAGGGCGATTTTTCGTGATATCAGGTCGAAAAAAATAGGCCTTGTAGTTGGAGTATCCGGCAGGTTTTGGTTTTTGCTAACGAAAGAACTCCCTGAGTAGGACTCGAACCTACAACGTAGCGGTTAACAACCACCAAGAAGGGCTTGGAAGATAGGGTTAAGCTGTTTCAAAAAAATCAACATTGCACCGATGGACGTTTTTCTGGTTCAGCGATAAAGATTAATAGGGATCAAAATGAGTGGACCAGTTAATTTTATTGTCGCTCGGAAATTCTAATTTTGTTTCATGTTCTTCCGGATGTTTCATCTCATCTTTTTTCTTTTACGAACAAAAGTGGAAACACGATGTCGCTAACACAACACGGTATCCATACCGCAAAGAAAAGAAATAGGAAAATCGCAACATATACGAGCCAATACAAAGCCCCTCCTACAGCCATAATAATATGAAACAGTGATGCCCATGTGCTCAATAGTACATGCCCTGCATGTGGGAATTTCGTATTTGGCCTAAAACAAGCTATGAGTACACCTACAACCGCCAAAGGGTTGACCAGCCACCATTTCTCGATAAAACCTATATGGACGCCCCTGTTAGGCATCCGGAGCAAGACTTCTCCTAAATAAGGTATTAATGAATCACTCATAGTAGCGATGCCTATAGAACCTATGTAACCGATAATTAGTAAAATCCAAAGGTTACATTTACCTCTTATGCATCTACCGCTTATGCGCTCACATGTATGAAGTTCATACATAGATGCGGTAACAAGCGCGCTCAAAATAACGTGAATGGGATGAAGTATATAAAATATGTTATAGGAAAGATTGGAAGGCAATTTCTGAAAAAGTGCTATGATTATTATGCCAGTAATTGTTCCAAAAATGGTAAAGGTGCATGACGATTTAACTCTTTTAATATTTGTTTAATCATTGACTCTTTCCTCTCTAAACCGCTCTTCAGGTTAGGGTGCATAGTAATTATTATATTACGGCCCTGTAATAGAGTTCCTGGTTCTGAGGTTTTGATTCGATTTTGCCTTCGGAAGATAACTCTTCTATATACTTAACAATTTCATTTCGATGAAGGGCAAGCCCTGCGGCAATATCTTCGATAGAACAAGGCCGACGTTTTAGAAGGGTCAGTACGTCTTCACGTCGAGCAGAAAATTCCTGTTGTTTATGAACACTTTTATAGTCGGCAATAACTTCCGCATTTTTATACAATTGGTTGGCTATGGTTTTTAACTGTTTTTTCGGAACCGTCTCAGCAAAATTCTCTGCTGGCGGACGGGTAACAGTATTTACCTGAACCTTATCAGGACAAATAGAGCTTATACAGGTTTTCAGCCTATTGATTTCTGTTTCCGGCGTGGTTACACCAGCCAAAAGGAAAACTTCAAGCCAATATTTGCCGGTGTATTCATCGCGGAACTTCACTAATCCATCCAACATCCTGCTAAAAGTTATATCGCGATGAGGTCTATTAACGTATCGAAATAACTGATTACTTCCTGCATCAAGCGATGGAATAACCAAGTCTGCCGCTTTTAGTGAATTTCTAACTTCTGGCAGCCACAGTAAGGAACCATTTGTAAGTACAGCTAATGGGGTATCAGTTATATTTTTAATCCTGGAAATTAGTTCCTTGATCTGTGAGAAAAGCGTTGGCTCACCTGAGCCGGATAAGGTTATATAATCGGGCTTGGAGTCAATCTTCACTTTTAGCTGCTCAATTACGGCGTTAATCGATACCCATTTCATTCTTCGCGTTGTCTTATTGGTCGTTCTGCCCAATTGGCAGTAAATGCAATCGTACGTGCAGGTCTTAAATGGCACCAAATCAATACCAAGTGACCGTCCCAGTCTTCTTGAGGGTACTGGGCCATATACATACTCTCGCTTATTATGGTCGTTACTCTGGATAGCCATTATGTCGTTTTTCCGAGTTATCAGCCGGAGCTGCAGTGCGCGAATAAATGTTCAATCCGGTCTTTCTTGAGAACGATGGAGCTTTGGTGTTTCCGTTGCAATGTGGAATGTCCTATCCAAAGGATTGTGTCGTTTGGATATTCCAATACTTCCAACTATTTCTATTTCGGCTTGCGGGATTCCTTTTTTGTTAACATATTTTTTAATCCTTGTAATGTAGTCGTAATATGATGGTAAGCCTTCTTGAATCAGTTCGAGGATATCCTGTCTATGAATGCCTGAACTCTTAGGCATCGTTTCTGGGCAGCTAAATGTTCTCCCTGCAAATTCCTCTATTGTCTGGATCGCCAAGCTCAGTCCCGCGCCTTCTTCGTACTCTATGTTTTTTCTTCCTGATAACCAATCAATAAGACTTGCCATGCTAACTTTCCCACTTTCAGATTTCGATAATACTGCCTGCTTTTATTTCCCTGAATTGAGCAGGATACCTCTCTTTTATTTCCTGCTTGTACTGCGTGCAATGACATGGGGCAATTAGTTCAATCTTTTGAAGCTTTTCAAGTTCCGAAAATTCGTGAAAGCCTCCTATAACACCATAGATTTTACCGAGCTGCTTTGCCTTGTTGATTATCTTTCCCAGGCCAGGATGAGCACAGCCGGTTATGACAACATTTCCTTTATCGGTATTTACTACCAGAGACTGCTCTTTGATAAATGTTCCGAGAGCACCGGTCGAATGGACGCCCGGGGATATCTCGGTTGGCTTGGAGAAAGATTTCGGATGAAGAACTTTAGCGTTATTGTTTAGTTTTAAAAATTCTTTTAGCCCGCCGGTATGATCCCAATGGTTGTGTGAAATAACGACGGCAGCGATGCTTTTGGGCTGAATATTTAGTTGTCTGAGGTTGTAAATCAATTTTTCGCCGTCGTCGCCTGTATCAAACAAGATTTTTTCTTCTGTTTCTACTAAGCAGGAAAACCCCCACCCCGATGTTAGGCCGGCATTTGCCTCATTGTCATATACAATTGTTATTTTCATTCTAAAACTTCCTTGAAATGTCCATTTCTTTTATATTCCGGCTTTGCCCATGCTTTCTAAAATTTAAAACACAGCCCTGGTTAAGACCATCATCGTGGCTTATAAGGCCGCAATGTTTTTGTTCAAAGACAAAGTTTGAACTTTCGATTTCTTGTTTAACGTCACTTAAAGTTAACCTTCTGAATTCCTGTATGGGGTCATCTTCTAAAGTGTGCTTGGGGTAAACAGAAAGTAAACCATCTCGTTTTAAAACACGGAAAGCTTCCCGGTATAACTTTTTCCTGTCGTTGTTTCCAAGATAATGGAGAACATCATAGAAAAAAACTACATCGATCGACTCACTTTCGAAGTTCAATTCTATTTGGCCCGAAGCTTTTATTGTCCTTACATTTTTTAGATTATGAGCTTTGACTTTTTGTTGTAGTTCATTTAGAACTTCTTGCTCTTTATCCAGGGCATAGACTGCCCCGTCACTGCCAACAGCTTTTGCTGCCGGGATAGTATAACGGCCAACACTACAACCAAAATCCAGGATTGTTTGGCCAGAGTTGATTCCAATTTTTCGTAGAAATCTCACCCCTTCTTTTGCTTCCCATCTTCCCATTTTTTCATTCTTTTTTATTTTTTGAAAATTGCGATGGTCATTAGGATTCCCGCCTTGGCTTTTTTGCCTTTTCCAGCTTTTCCTCGAGTTCTTCTAACCGCTGGATCATTGATGGCTTCGTCGAGTGAGCAGGCAGGCTGCTTTTCAGTTCAGCTATTTCCTTTTCCAGGTCTGAAATAACACAGCGAGCAAGCAGGTTTTTCAATCTATCCAATGTAATCTTATGGGGTCGAATCTCTATGCCCATCCAATCAGAGAATTCGAGGACCTTCTCGGGGTGCTCCTCGCAATATTTATCCCAAAAGTCTATGCCGTCTAATAATACAGCACCTCCGGTATGCTGGGGGAAATTCTCATTGGCTTTGCCTTTATCCCAGTCTTGAAATACATAGTTTCGATATATTATCCATCCCGGAGTGAGCCACAAAACCTTTTTACCGCCACTGATTTCATCTCTTTGTCTTTCGCTGGCTAACATATCCATGCAGTGAGTTGCGTTTATTCTGGAAATTGAAATTCCGACTGCCTGCTCGGCAATTATCGTATCTATCGTCCTGTAGGGATTTTCGACGTTGACGTAGCAGAATTTGCCGCCATAAACTATTATGATTTTCTTAGAATGTTCCTTAGCGCTATCTATTTTTTGTATCAACTGGCTTTCAAGCTCTTTAAGGACCTCGTGCCGTCCAGGTGTTGTATAAACAATTTTCCTGGCATCAAGAAAACCCTGGTTTCTCAGGTAATTCAACTCTGGCCCAAGCGTCCCACAAGAAACTATGGCATAATCTTCAAAAGATAGCTGTTCTTCCATTTGTGTCTTTCTTCACAGAGGAAATTTTCAGTTTCTGTTCCTTATTCCCAGATATGTTTAAGACAGCCTTGAGTGTATCAATAGATAACTTCGCCCGAAGACCCTTTACAATTTCATAAATATTGTCTGCCACTTTCCCCAATATCACACTCTCTTTTACCAAATATCGCGGTTCCTATTCTAACCATATTGGAACCTTCTTCTATGGCGACCCTGTATGAATTTGTCATACCCATAGACAGATACTTCATATCTACGTTTGGCGGATTGAGTCCCTTGATTCTTTCAAATATTTTTCTTGTCCTTCTAAAATACGGTCTGACATCTTCAGGATTTCCAAAGCGAGGCCCCATAGTCATCAAGCCCTCCAGCCTTAAATGACTAAGGGCTGACATATCTCCAGCCAGTTTTTCCATATATTCGTCAAACGGTTCATGTTCTGCTGGCTTTATGCCGGCTTTAGAAAATTCGCTGCCTATATTTATCTCTATATAAACCGGAACTATTTTCTTCGTTGCTCTTTCAACCCTTTTGTCAATAGCTGCTGCTTTTTCCAGCGAATCTACAGTTTGAATAACATCAAAGATTCTTAACGCCTTGTTTATTTTGTTCGTCTGCAAATGACCTATCATGTGCCATCTGACTTTAGCCGCTTTCTTCTGCAAAGAACTGTACATTTGCCCGGCTTCCTGAACGTAATTTTGACCTATATCTGTAACTCCTGCATCTATAGCTTCTTCTATTTGCTCGACTGTTCTTGTTTTGACCGAGAGAACTATCGTCACTCCTTTTGGAATTTCCTGTCTGATTCTTGCATAATTTGTTGAAATGCTCATATTTTACGATTCACAGGGTCTTTTATCGCAGGGCGTGTCTCGGCCACAGCAGGGCGTGTCTCGGTCGCAACTCGGGGAAAAATTCCTGTTGCTGTCGGTCGCATAGAAGCCTGATCCCTTAAATATCACACCCGCTCCGCCGCTAATCAGGCGCTGTACAGTGCCATCACATTTTGGGCACTTTTTGACGGGCTTGTCCTTTATACTCTGAAATTTCTCAAACGTGAAACCACACGCCCGGCATTTGTATTCGTATGTAGGCATAATGGCGACCACCTATAAAATGTTCAAAAATCAAAAGACAGCGGTTCAAAATCCGGTCATATTGACTTTATAAGCCATTTCGACTCATTTTTTTAAGGGGCTGCTCTTTTCTTAATTTTCGACCAAATATATTAATTCATCTCAAGTGGGACAACTTCGATTTCCCGAGGTCGGTTCATTTTGCTCCAATCCTTGGGGCCGACTATCTTTTTCATCTTCTCCAGCTCGTCCAGCGCTTTTAAACGTTCATAAATCTTTATCCAGGCACAATCATGTTCGGGTTCTACTTCACATTTTCCATTTTTACTTCCTCCGCACGGTCCATTTAACAATCCTTTAGCACACTGAGTTAAAGGACAAATTCCAGCGAATTTACCAAGTTCACATTCTCCACATTGTTGACATTTCTCTCTGAATAGAGCAGGTCCTCCTCCCATGTGCCCTATTGGATTTGTCGCCGGGTAAATGGGCTTTGTAATTTCAAACTCTTCTTCCAGGATTAACTCCCTCACAACCTGAAGACCATCACCACATGCCAACATCAGGATAGCATCGGATTCTTCGATTTCTTTTCGATATTTACTCAAACGGCTTTTACTCCATGGAGCGTAACAGGTAAATTCCCCAAAAGGTGGGGCAATAGCTGCTAAAATCTGCTTTCCCGTTTCAGAAAGCTTTTTTGCCATTTCTTTTACTTCGGTCTCGCCACCTGTATGAAAAATTGTAGCACATCCCCCACACCCAACGAGAACAATCTTTTCCTTACCTTCTAAGTACTCAAGAATTTCATCTATTGGTTTTTGAATTTGGCCAATCATTTTATTATTGTCACTCCTTTCTGTTCAAAACTTCAAGTTCACAGACATTCTTTATAGACCGCTTTAACTCTTTAAGCCCTCATCCTTTTCATAAGCCACCTCTTCCACAATGATGTCAGAGTTCATAAAGTCTATCTCTTTTATTTTTGCTTGCATAACCTTAGTTTCTCCTTTAAGATTCTCTGCCACTATTTGGTTGCCGTTGATTCTAAGGTAGGCAACGCTTTCTACCAGTGCTTTACCGGCCCTGCCGCTTTGATAAATATTCGCAAGACACATATCTCGGCCCTTCCTTTAGCTATGTTAAATTAGCTTGGACTTTTCTTTCCTCAAATTCCAGCTTATCTGCAATTTGTTTAATTCCCCCAAAGGATATTTTAAGCTCCTTGCCCGCAAGGCCTGTCATAAATACATCCCTGTTTTCAGGAATAGTAGCTATTACTTTTTCTTTGTCTATCGATTCCAAAAGCAGCTTTTCAGATTCATGATTAACTCTGTTTAGTACTAAATACGTTGGCTTACCAAGCTGCTTTCCCAGGTCGGATATCTTCTGGGCCAAAAGTATCGAATCTTTGGAAGGCTCAATGACGACAATAAGCGAATCGACACCCTTTTCTACGCCTCTGCCAAAATGCTCTATACCGGCATCGGTATCTACTATCAAAAACTCTTTTTCTCCTACGTCAAGAATCTCCAACATTCTCGAAGAAAGTACGTTAATAGGGCAGGCACATCCTTCGCCGAATTCATAAATCTTGCCCATCGATAGAAGTTGAATATTGCCCTTCTCGGATAAATACTCTTTAGGCAAGTCATCTAATTTCCATTTACCTGTTATCTCTTTAGTTCTTTCAAATAGAATCTTTTTGCCGCCAAAGTAATTCATAAAATCTTCCGGCTTGGTCATTCCCAGACGAAGGTGAAGGCCGGTATTTGACTCATCACTATCGATCACTAAAACCTTATTTTTTCTTTCGGCCATCTCTTTGGACAGAAGGGCTACAATGGTACTTTTCCCACATCCACCTTTGCCGCAGACCAGCACTTTCATAATAGTGAACCCTCTTGTTTCATAGAAGATAAATCTTGTTTAACCGAGAGCTTAGCTTTAAGCACATAATTCTCAGCTATTATTGTCGTCCGTATATGGCAAGTCATAGACAGTATCTTTTTCATTCGTTAAATTCGGATGGTCAACAAAGTTACCTTCGGCAGTAGCTTTGATTTGCTCATTTTGGGTAATCTCGGCAGTCTTAATGGTCACAGATATTATCTCCTGTTTCAAGTGTGTTTTGCAAATAAGCTGATACAAGCTCTTCAGGAGATTGGGCAGATGCCCCTATTACAACTTTGATGCCGTCCTGGGTAAAAAGCTGCTGTGCACGCTGGCCCATGCCGCCGGCAATAATAACGCTTACATTGTTTTCATGTAACCATTTCGGCAGCACACCAGGTTCAGGAGCAGGCGGTGTGGCATCTTTTCTGTTTATAACCTTCTTAATGTTGTCATCGATATCAAAAATGGCGAATTGATCACAATGACCAAAGTGAAGGCTTAATTTGCCCCTTGCTAATGGAACTGCTATGCGCATTTTCTTGCCTCCTGTCTGTAAAGAGTGTGTTTCAACTAATTCCTGAGCATTGGTGTCAAGTTGGAGAATAGGATTCAATATTTTTTCGAATTCCTTTGCAGCTTGAGTTTGCTTGTAGTGATATACAAATGGTTTACCGGAATCACAAGATTGTACGATTTGCGGGTCTAAAGGGATTCTTCCCAGGAAAGGCACTTTCATTTGATTGGCCATTTCCTGGCCGCCGCCGGATTTGAATATGTCGGTTCTCTCGCCACATTTTGGACAGACGAAGCCGCTCATATTTTCCAACACGCCAATAACAGGTAGTTTGAGATTGCGGCAAAAGCTAATGCACTTGCGAACGTCAGACAGTGCCACTTCCTGCGGCGTGGTAACAATAACAGCACCATCAGCATTTTCCAGAAGCTGGACAATCGAAAGAGGCTCATCACCCGTGCCGGGCGGTGAGTCAACGATCAGAAAGTCCAGGTTGCCCCATTGCACATCCTTGAGGAATTGCTTTATCATCTTATATTTCATCGGGCCTCTCCATATCACAGCGTCGCTACTTCCGCGCAGCAGAAAGCCTATGGACATAACTTTGAGATTTTCCACCATTTCAACAGGCAAAATCACATCTCCTATCGCCTGGATAGCCTTTCCTTCAAGATTTAAAATCTTTGGGACACTTGGGCCGTGTATATCAATGTCGAGAAGCCCAACTTTCTTGCCGGCAAGTGCGAGCGAGACAGCAAGATTTACCGCCACCGTGCTTTTGCCCACACCCCCCTTGCCGCTGAGTACAAGTATCTGGTGCTTTATTTGTTGTACTCTTTTGCGAATTTCTTCCTGTTCAGCCTGCATTTGTTTTCGCTGGTTTTCATCAATCTTAAAAGTGCTGCTTTCCTTCACCATAGTTTATTTCCCATTCTTTGAAAAATCTATTTTTCTCTATTAAGTTCGGGACACGCATTGGAAATCTTTGCGGTCATTACTACCTCATATCCTTCAGCAAGCCTCTCAAAGGCCTTTTGAAGGTTTTCGAAAAGCACCTGGCTGTCTCCTGTAACGAGGGTGCTCATCGGTCCAAGCTCGACCTTTAGCTTATTATTCTCCAACAGCTCAACAAATTGCTGAATCGGTTTGGTCAATTCATTGTGGCGCAATGGATATAAACTTATTTCTGCCTGGACCTTCATAATCTCACCTCTGCTGCAATAAAAACGCCATAAGGAATGTGCAGTATGCAACCAAGCTTATCAATCACTGGTGCTAATGGTAAAAATAACTTTTGCTTAGGAACAAAGCCGGCAGTAACCATAGTCAATCGGCCAAGTGGTTCCAAAAGCAGTTTAAGTTGTGTGGGAGAAAACAATTGAGCTTTTGCATATGCTGATTCAGGTTTTTGTTTCCTATTACGGTTCAGTCGAGCCAACACGTTCAATGTCCCTATCAATAGTTGTCCTGCCGGCTTGCGTGTACAACGTACCATCTCTCGTACTACTGCCTTGGCATCACGGGCAAATTCCAAGGTTGTAATTGCCGCCGTTACATCAAATGTTCCGTTGGGAAAGGGCAAAGAATGACCGTCAGCAACTTGAAACGACGCGTCGGAGATATTCTTACTTTTAGCTATGTCTATCATCCGTTCCGAAACATCAACGCCGGTAACTTCAAATCCATATTCACTGAAAAACCGGCTCCAATGGCCGGTTCCGCAGCCAACTTCCAATAATTTCTCACCTTTGGCATGTGGTGGGAGGTAACGAATAATTGCTTTCTTTTCCAAACGGTCATACATCGCACCTCGCTTCCCAGCGTACCAGCTATCATAGGAATCGGCAACCAGACCAAAATCAAATCTGGATGCCTTCGATTCGTTTATTTGCAGCTTCTGTTCAGCCGAGGGCATAAGTAACCTGTCTCCATAAGGCTTTTATCTGTTCTGTTATAGCACCCCCTGTATATTCGACTACGCTTGCCTTAATAATCTGGGCCCTGGTGAAAGCCTCGTCATAAGGGATTTTTCCTATAACTTTTAATCCTCGCTGCCTGGCCTCTTCGCTTATTTGACCTGTTATTTGCGGATTTATGTCTGCTTTGTTGACACAAACCAGAGTCTTAATGCCAAAGTTTGCCGCAAGCTTGGAGACCCTGTCTAAATCGTGTTTGCCGGAAAGGGTCGGTTCTGTAACTACCAGTACCAAATTTGCTCCTGTAATTGATGCGATTACGGGACAGCCTATTCCCGGCGAACCATCGACAATCAGGAAATCCTTTTTTTGCTCTTGTGCTATTTTCTTTGCTTCTTTGCGAATAACAGTTACCAGTTTGCCGCTGTTTTCCTCAGCGATTCCCAGTTTGGCGTGTACCATAGGTCCAAACCGCGTATCCGATATAAACCATTGTCCGTTTATACTGTCGTTAAACTCAATCGCATCTGCCGGACAAAACTCTACACATACCTTACAGCCTTCGCACGAAACCGCATCAATGGTAAATGTTTTGTCAACTACATCGTTTCCCTGACCATTTAAATTTATCGCGTCGAATCTGCACATATCCTGGCATTTGCCACAGCCAATACACTTTTCAGCAATTATAGAGGCCTTTTTGCCGCCGGAAAAATCGTTGGTTTGCTTTATTTTCGGCTCTAAAACCAAATGTAAATCCGCTGCATCTACATCGCAATCAGCTAACACTGCTTTTTTCGCAAGGGCCGCAAAGGCTGCCACGATACTTGTTTTGCCGGTTCCGCCCTTGCCACTTATTACCACCAATTCCTTCATAAATTTACCTTTCATTAACAGCAGGATTAACTGTTTAGAAATCCCAGCTTAACAGACTGGAGAAAACCAATAATGTCTATAACCACAGCAGAAGTCATTTGGTACGATTTGCGATATTGACTTAGAATAAATGAGTTCTTTGTTAGGCTTTACCCGAAAAACATAATTTGGGCATAGCTTCATAGACCAGCTCCTCAATTAATAAATCTTACCTAAAAGTGCATGAACTTTCTTCTTGATAGTTTTATAGACTCTTTCTTCTAAATCTTCCAAAGGTAACTTTTTTACCTTTCTAACGCCAAGAGTCGAAGTTAATTCTATGTAGCTATCTACCGACATTCGGTGCTTGGCGAAAAGCTTCTTACCACACTGAACAGCGCAGGCATCTATCAG
>Ga0307439_1001235_pt1 | contig 16585 bp, 10 predicted proteins | sample SalMarWE160490MG_FD_202142 | JGI IMG/M metagenome (GOLD analysis project Ga0307439, IMG submission 202142) | Salt marsh sediment microbial communities from the Plum Island Ecosystem LTER, Massachusetts, United States - WE1604-90 | ecosystem: Environmental > Aquatic > Marine > Intertidal zone >... | reverse complement strand
ACGCCGTCCCTCCGGTGCTGCTAGACCTGTGCCGTCGTTGCAGCATACCGGATGGGTTCCCTGGGTGGCTCTGTTTTTCATCATCACTGCCACCCCAACTGGCGCTCTTTTAGGCTAGCGTTCACACGGCGAGCCGGTCCGGGAACCGGCGGAGCGTGTAGAGAATTGACTAGTCGGCAGGAGCGAATGATACTCTGGTTCGCGGCCAGGCTCTCAAGGGCCAGCCTGCGTGCTGAGGTCCTCCAACGAAGATTGGGCGGCGTGGGAACGCGCCTGGAGGTTCTTGAGACTATCTAGACATGACGCGCCATCGGTTCGAGGGTCTGCGCGCTCACCTTCCGGAAGGCGTCAGCGATCCGCAGAGCCGCCTCGCGGTTAGTGGCTCGGCAAGGTTAAGGTCCTTCCAAAATGATGTCGACCTCGCCTGGTTTCGAGGCCTTATCTCCGAACAAAGCGGTCTGTGTAGGGCCTCGGAATGGTCGCGCAATGGTGGTCAGCTTCCATCGAGGAAATGATTTCCGCAAGACTGAAAGCGTGGTCTTAAGAGTTGGCTGTCGCGCGTCAGTCCGAACATACACACAAGCGTCCTCGGCCATCACTTGGGAGCACTTGTCGAATACCGTAGAAAGTAGGTCGTGATACAGTACCGATGACTCGAACTTGCGCTTGTAAATGTCATCGGTTCTTGCGGGCCGATCTGGGCCCCCGAGCATCCACAGGCGCAGCCACTGATCATAGAAGTAGTTCGTGATCCCGCAGTACGGAGGAGAAGTGAAGAGTAGCCTGAAGGGCTGCTGCACTCCAGTGGCCACGCTATTTTCAATGCGATCCATAAGGCGAGAGCTATCGCCAAGAAGAATCTTGCTGGCGCAGACGAGGGGCTTGCCTTTAGCATAGCGCCACCTGATCCTGGTGGACAGAAACTCTGCAGGATCGGTCTGTGGGGGGATCAATCCGCGCTGCTTCCACCATCTTACGGAGTAGTCGGGACTCATGGCCTTAGTTTGCCGCATTTGGTTTGAGAGAGCAGCTCCACGTTTCCCGTGCAGGTAGATGAGGATGAACCCCATTACCGTGCGGTCTACACGCCTCCGTCTCCAGTCGAGAGATAGCCTGGCGGTCATCAAGAAGAGAAGGACCGATTCAGAAAAGCAGTGACGAAAGAATGGAGGCAAGCTATCAATGAGGCTAGGGGGAAGGGTTGTGGCCTCTTTGGCAAGCTGCTCGATGCGCGCCTGGACCGCCATCTGGGAAGCTGGATGAAGTTTGGTCTGTCCATAGACCCAGCCTACGGGATTGATCTCGATTCCCGTCGCAGGTCGACCTTTGGTGGCCGCGGAAAATATGCTTGAGGCGCGTCCTGCAAACGGGTCGAGGACGGAATCACCGGGTTTACTGTGGACCTCAATAACCTGATCAGAGAAGTCTGTTGGGAACATGGCATAATATGGGCCAACCCCCGCCCACCTGCCCGCCGCAGTGGCGAAGCGACCAGCCTGGTGAACTGCAAGGTTCATGTGCTTACGACTGCTCTGACATGAGTTGTCGCGCTAGATCCTCGAGCACACGCTGGCCCAGATGCAGAGGGATGGCGGCTTCTGCATGGGCGGCCACCAAAGGTGACAGCGAGTTCGGAAACCGAGATGATACAAGTTGGTCCAGGATACTCATGGCATCTGCTAGACGGGGGTATTGCTCCGGATCTGCACGTGAGGTGTCGCGGTGGAGAGAGGACAGAAACGGAAGGGTTGCGACGATAAGGGAGCCAGAAAGTGTCTTATAGAAAAGCTTTCTTCCAAAGTATGTATCTTGACCATAGGGTTTATGGCTGTCGGAGAATATGATATTGCGCTTGACATAAGGGTCGCTGAGCAGCGCTGCCGTCTGGATCGGGAATTGACCCTCAGCGCCGTCAGGTGCTCGATCCAGGTCCGCGAGATGATTAACAAAGATCCCGCTCTTTTCAACGCCGATTATGAGCAGGTCGAGCCCGTGATTTAGGCGTGTTGCGATGCCGTTAATCCGAATTAGTTCTTCATAAATGGCTTGGCTTAGCCAAGCCGGATGGCCAAACACCGCGAGAGGGCCGTCAATGACTATCGCTAGCCTACGTAGAGTGGAGAGCCAGCCTTTCGCTTCAAGCGTGCGTAGGATGTGGATCAACCAGACCCGTTCCCATACTTGCATGATCTCGGCAAACATTGCTCCGTTGGACCCGGCGGGGAGCATGCCCTCGTGTATTCGTAGCGCATCAGTGGAGTACAGGGGGCGGGCGTGGGCACAGGGGCACGCGTATTCTCCCTGTCCGCGTTGATACAACTGCTCCGGAGCGAGGCATTCCTCATGGTAAGGGCAGCGTTGTTCACGCGAGTCTTCTGGTTTGTATGCCAAGAGCGCTTCGTACGTGTCGAGGAGGGACTCACCTTCGGGTGACATCCTGGCATCTCTGAAGACTTCGAATAGGATTCTACGTAGCGAGTCAATCGGTGAGCCTCGATCATCGATCACGACATTGCAGCCGGGAAGAGCGCTATCTATGGATTCTGCGCGCTCAGTACTCCGGAATTCGCGCGGATCAACGGGCCGGTTCGCGTCCAGTTCTTTGATCTTGGCTATGTCGAGGAGGACCGAGGCAACGGTTATGTAGCCGATCTCCGCCCCTGGGAATCCATTTCGAACTGGCACAGGAAGGTGGCTTCCATCTATGGCAAGAACCCAGTCGGGGGTCCATTGACTGGGGCGGATGTCCGAAATCGGAACCATCTGGGAACGTATCATAGCTGTGTCTGGAGTCTGAAGTCGTTGCCTGCCCAGCAGGGCCCTTACGGTCTCGCTCGCGGCAATCCGCTGGAGAGGTCGATAGTGCGCAAACTCTCCTTCATACGGCACAGATCAAACCTCGAATCTTCTCACCTGAACGGGAATGACGAACAGGTTGCTTAGGGTCTTCACACGGAGAAAGCCGCGATCCTGGGCGCGGCGAATTGATGGCTCAAAATCAGCGAAGTCGTAGTACTTGCAGAGTTCTTTGGTCTCGTCCGTGTTGTTGAGATGCCCGATGAACCAGTTGGCCGTGTTCTTCAGGATGTTTCGCTGGATGCTACTCACCTCTTGCGTCGCGTACACCATACCGATTCTGTATTTGGCGCCCTCTTTGGCTGTCCGAACCCAAACGTTGGACAGATCAGTTTCCGAGCCGGTGGGAAGCACGTTATGGGCCTCCTCGGTGTAGATCAGGATGTCGGGTGGCTCCCCGCCTTCACGGAAGACGGCTTGGTTCTCACGGAACACATGCCACATGATACGGTCCGCCGCGGACTGGTTAATTTCAGGCTCGCCACTAGACTGGTCGACGATGACCATCTTTCCCGCCACCAGCTCAGCATACACGTCATCGGCGTAGTCGGCGGAGGTGCTGGTTGTATGCTGGTTGCGGACGCGGCCGATCATCCTCGGGCCATTAGCGTAGGCGAACATTTCGAGAATCTTCTTCAAGTCCTCTTCAGCCCAGGGACCCGTGGAGCTGGTTTGCACGTAGTTCTGTTCGAACTGCTGGTAGCCACTTGCGGTGTCTCTCATGAAGTCCCTTAGCACGCCAAAAGCCCGAGCAAGCTGACTCCAGCTCGGCTGTGCCTGGCGGAAGATTCTAGCCGCCCACTGATAGTCTGCTGGGGATGCTCCGTGGCCTGCATCCATTGCGGTTAGGAGATCATCGTTGAAGAGTCTGGAAGTATGGGCATGCATGTCATCTGGAACGTCGAAGCCGGCCCTGGCGAGCAGGGATCGGTACGCTAGAACACGTCTCCGGAATCGCGTGGTCGCCGAGCGGTCGTTCGGATCGGGAGCCTCAAAGACCACGTCGCGGAAATTCTTGACATACTGCGCGGTCTCGGCTGCGATCGCGGCGTTGATGATCTCCTTTCCAATCTGGAGGTTCGGGTCTGTGTAGAAGTTGAGGAGCATCAAACGGCGGTTCGGATCGTCTGGGTGAGGACGAAGACCATAGGTGACAATGTCGTCCTCTCGACCCCTTGGATTAGACCGCCACACGTTCTTCAGGGCGGATGGATTCTGCTGCGCATTCGAGTCTTGGACATTCTCGTTGGCATACTCACTACTGGGATCAAAGATGAGTTGCCCGATGCGGAGTGGTGATGCGTCGTCCGATTGTTGGTCGGAATCCGCCCCGTTGTCGCCGCGTCGGGATGGCTCCGTCTCCTGGCGAGCCGGACTTTCTTCGAGAAATCTCAGGTCGAAAACCGACTTCGCAATGATCTTCGTCGTGTTGGATTTGCCCGTTCTGGTCATGCCGAACAGGGCTGTCTTCTGGCCCAACAGGTCTGCAGGAGAAAGGTGAACGTCTACGTTCGAAACCCCTTGGAATGCTCGGTTGGTGGATGCATATCTGACCTGACCGACGTTGACCTGCTGCTCGCTGCGAATGTCGGAACGGTCTGGATCGCGATAGTTGACTATCATGACAAGAGCCGAGCCGTTGGGTTTGTAGACCTTTAGGCCTCGGTTAGGGTAGTAGTTTGAGAGGTCCCCACCAAACTTGAGGACGAGGCGATCTTCGCTGTCGGGGCCAGGGATGTTTGCTAAGTAGAACGTCCCTATGACCCGGCACTTAACTCCAGCAAACGACAAGAGGTTGTGGGTGGCTGGATCCATGGTATCGGGCTCATCCCAATGTGTCTCGACATCACCGCTCACACGCTGGGCCGTCTCCACTCGGACGCGTTCCGCTTCAGCGCTATTCGGAAGCGGGGCAGCATCCATGACGCGCAGGAGGATGACGGAAGAGTCCTCCAGGCTATAGTCAATATGCTCCTCGTCCGGATTGACGCGTGTGGCAATCAGGAAACTGAGACTGGGAATGCCACCGACGCTCTGGCGGTGAAAATCGTGGATCTGTACGAGGGCGGTCTCGTAGGTAATGGAGTATACCTCTCCAACGTACTGATCCTTCTGAATGAGCTGTTGGAAGAGCTGTTTCGCTACATTCTTGAGAGCACGCTGTTGATCTGCTTTGAAAGCGTCGATGATTGCCATTTGGAATCGACCCCCTGCTAGATTAGACGGCCAGAAGTTGCATCACAACGACCGACGAGGACATTGTAGCGCATGGAGACAAAAATGTGAAGTTGCTGTCCTCGTTCAGTACACTAGCGACACTTTTCAATGCCGCCATGGGTATGCTCCTGAAAAGACTAGTGGAATGCGTGCAAGTGCTCGGAGCCGGCATCCCAGCCTTGAGTGGCGACAGAAAGGTAGGAGCCAGATCACCCAATGGAGGTTATCGGCCGTTCAGCGATCACCTGCTCCGCGGGCAGGCTCTCTACGACCAGAGATCATTCCACGGCGGAATCCGGCAGGCGTCTAGTTCGTGTATCGAAGATTATCTCCCCCCGATCACCATCGACGGATGCGGCTGCGGGTCGCCCGGGTGGATGATTGTGAGCTGGATAAGCTCAATCCAATCCATCATCATACCGCCGCCACCTGCTCGATCACCAGCGCGAAGGCCTTGGGGGTCGGTGTTTCTGCCTTCACCCGGTCAGGTTGGAACGAAATCCGAGACCCCTCGCGACAGCTTCGGGTCGGGTGGGTGACACACACCATGACCCGTTAGTGTGCGTTCTGGACAAGATGCCCGCGAGCGCGTAAATTAGGGACAGACAGCCTCCGGGAGGTTCCCAATGGCCGCGCGTGCACGATCTGGCCGGTACTCCGCCGCCAACAGCGCCAACCTCGGTTTTGAGGCCAAGATGTGGGCCGCCGCCGATAAGCTGCGCGGCCACATGGACGCGGCGGAGTACAAGCACGTCGTCCTGGGCCTCATCTTCCTCAAGTACATCTCCGACGCCTTCGAGGAGCACCGAGCGAAGCTGGAGCGCGAGACCGCCGACTCCAAGAGCGAGTGGTACGTAAGGGATCCCGCCGCCCGGTACGAGGTGCTGGAAGACCGCGACGAGTACCGGGCCGAGAACATCTTCTGGGTGCCCAAGGAGGCCCGCTGGTCCCACCTCCTGGCCAACGCCAAGCAGCCCACCATTGGCAAGCTCACCGACGATGCCATGGTTGCCATCGAGCGGGACAACCCGTCTCTCAAGGGCATGCTGCCCAAAGACTATGCGCGCCCTTCCCTGGACAAGCAGCGCCTGGGCGAACTGATCGACCTCGTGGGCACCATCGGTCTAGGCGACGAGGAGAACCGCTCCAAGGACATTCTGGGCCGCGTCTACGAATACTTCCTTGGCCAGTTCGCAAGCGCTGAGGGAAAGAAGGGCGGCGAGTTCTACACCCCCAGATGCGTCGTCCGCCTGCTGGTGGAGATGATCGAGCCGTTTGGCGGCCGCGTGTACGACCCCTGCTGCGGCTCGTCGGGGATGTTTGTGCAAAGCGAGGAGTTCATCCGCCAGCACGGCGGCCGCATTGGCGATATCTCCATCTACGGCCAGGAGTCGAACCCGACCACCTGGCGCCTCGCCAAGATGAACCTGGCTATCCGCAGCATCGAGGCCAACCTCGGCCCCGAGAACGCCGACAGCTTCCACCGCGACCTCCACCCCGACCTGAAGGCTGACTTCATCCTGGCCAACCCGCCGTTCAACATGAGCGACTGGGGCGGCGAGCGCCTGGGCGACGACGTGCGCTGGAAGTACGGCGTGCCGCCCGTGGGGAACGCCAACTTCGCCTGGGTGCAGCACTTCATCCATCACCTGGCGCCGGGGGGAATCGCCGGCTTCGTGCTCGCGAACGGCTCCATGTCCTCCAACCAGTCGGGAGAGGGCGAGATCCGCAAGAACATCGTTGAGGCCGATCTGGTGGACTGCATGATCGCCCTGCCTGCCCAGCTCTTCTACGGCTCCCAGATCCCGGCCTGCCTCTGGTTCCTCGCCCGCAATAAGAACAACGGCAAGTTCCGCGATAGGCGCCGCGAAACGCTGTTTATCGACGCCCGCAGCTTAGGCCACATGGTGGACCGCAAGCACCGGGAGCTGAGCGACCAGGACATCCAGCGGACAGCCGCCACCTATCACGCCTGGCGCGGCGATCCGGTTGCGGGCGAGTATCAGGACGTGCCGGGCTTCTGCAATGCGGCCACGCTGGACGACATCCGTCAGCACGGCTACATCCTCACGCCGGGGCGGTACGTCGGCGCTGAGGAGGCCGAGGACGAGGACGAGCCGTTCGACGAGAAGATGTCGCGCCTGACGGCGGCGCTAAGGGAGCATGTGGTGGAGAGCCGACGGCTGGACGATGCGATCGAGGCCAATCTGAAGGAGCTGGGGTATGGGGAGTGAGTGGACACCGACCACTCTTGCCAGTGTGTTGTCGTTCTCGAACGGCAAGTCAAGCCCTGATCGTGCCGATGGCCTGCCTTATCCGGTTTATGGGTCGAACGGCGTCATCGGCTTCGCTCAGGGAGCGAATGCTGATCCTGACACTATCGTGATCGGGCGAGTTGGTAGCTATTGCGGTTCGCTGTACTTCAGCACGAAAAAGTGCTGGGTGACGGATAACGCGATTCGAGCGAACGCCCTCGGTGATAACGACGCAAGATTTCTCCTGTATCTACTTCAGACCCTTGACCTGAACCAGTGGAGGGCTGGATCGGGGCAGCCACTCCTTAACCAGACCATCCTCGGCGCAATACCTGCGTCGGTTCCGGAACCGAAGGAACAACGCGCCATCGCCCACATCCTTGGCACCCTGGACGACAAGATCGAGCTGAACGAGCGTATGAACGAGACCCTGGAAGCCATCGCCCGCGCCATCTTCAAGTCGTGGTTCGTCGACTTCGACCCCGTGCGGGCGAAGGCCGAGGGCCGCGAGCCGCCCGGCATGGACGCCGAGACCGTAGCCCTCTTCCCGGACGCCTTCGAGGATTCGATCACGGAGCGCCTACCTAAGGGTTGGCGGACCGGCGCGGTCGCCGAGCTGGCGGACCTCAGCCGCGACGCGCTCTACCCCACTGACTTCCCCAGCGAGACGTTTGCACACTTCAGCATCCCCGCCTTCGATGAAGGACGTGTGCCCACGGTTGAGACGGGGGATCAGATTAAGAGCAACAAGTTCGTGGTGTTTCCTGACTCAGTTCTCTTAAGTAAGCTGAATCCGCGGTTCCCCAGGGTGTGGCTCCCGCTGGTGGACCGCCCTCAAAGAGCGATCTGCTCGACCGAGTTCTTGGTCGCCTTGCCGAAGCGTCCCGCAACGCGGTCGTACTTGTACGCGCTGTTCAGTTCTGGTCACTTCCTGGACAGGTTCGCGACGTTGGTCACCGGCACGTCGGCTAGCCATCAGAGGGTGAAGCCCTCGGACCTGCTATCGATGAGCGTTGTCGTTCCCACCGCGGCGGCGGTCGAACGGTTCACATCCATTGCCAACCCCTTGTATCTGCGAACGCAGGCCGCCCTCAAGGAGTCACTTGCGCTTGCGGCTCTCCGCGACGCGCTACTGCCGAGGCTCCTTTCCGGCCAGCTTCGGGTGAAGTACGCCGAGAAGCTGGTGGAGGCCGATGCATGATTGAAATCTTTCCAGGCCTTCACGTAGGGAACCAAGACGACTACGAGCGGGTGGTGAAACATCAGCAGGGATGGGCCGTTGTACATGCCTGCAAGGAGCCATACCACCGTCGCGAGCTGCGATATGCCACAAAGGGGGCGCCGAAGAACCATACCGAGTACCTCGTGGCCCGAAGAGACAATCGGCTGATCCTGAACCTTGTCGATGCTCCTGATCCTGCCTACATTCCCAAGGAGATTGTGGACGCTGCTCTCGACTTCATCGCTGAGAGCCTCCGGTCTGGGCATCAAGTCCTGGTCCACTGCAATCTTGGGGAATCCCGGAGCCCAGCCATTGGATTGCTGTACCTGGCTGCTTTCACGGGCGCAATTCCAAGTGCTTCACTTGAGGAGGCGGAGTCAGCGTTCCTCAAGATCTATCCGGGGTACAGACCGGGCGCGGGCATCCGCGGATTCCTGGCGCAGCATTGGGGCGAGTACTGCGCCAAGAGGCAGCAGGCTGAATAGCGTTGGCGCCACAGAGATACGTCACTGAGTCGGTCGTCGAGGAAGCCGCGCTCGAATGGCTCGGAGTGCTGGGCTACGAAGTTCTTTACGGGCCTGACATTGGCCCCGGTGAGCCTGGCGCAGAGCGCGCCACCTACGGCGACGTTGTGCTCGTGGAGCGCCTGCGCTGCGCCTTAGCCCGCGTCAATCCTCACGTCCCGCCTGAGGCCATAGAGGAGGCCGTCCGCAAGGTTCTCCTGACCGAGAGCCCTAGCCTCGTGGCCAACAACCACCGGTTCCACCGCCTGCTGGTGGACGGTGTGCCTGTGGAGTACCGCGCGGAAGACGGGCGGATAGTCCACGACCAGGTTTGGCTCATCGACTTCGCCGACGCGGACAACAACGACTGGCTGGCCGTAAACCAGTACACCGTGGTCGAGTCCCACAGGGACCGGCGGCCGGACGTGGTGGTCTTCGTTAACGGCCTACCGCTGGCGGTGCTCGAACTGAAGGACGCCAGCAGCGAGGAAGCCACGATCTGGCACGCCTTCAACGACCACCAGACGAAGAAGCAGGACATCCCCTCCCTTTTCACCTTCAACCAGGTTCTGGTGATCTCCGACGGCCTCCAGGCACGCGTTGGGTCACTCACCGCTGACCGCGAGTGGTTCCTACCGTGGCGCACCGTTGAGGGCGAGGAGCTTGCTCCCGCAGCGATCCCGCAATTGCAGGTCCTCCTGGAAGGCCTCTTCGAGAAGCGCCGGTTTCTTGACTTCGTGCGCCACTTCGTCGTCTTCGAGGACGACAAGGCGGGGCCAGTGAAGAAGCTTGCCGGCTATCATCAATATCACGCGGCGAACCGAGCGGTGGAGGCGACGGTGGCGGCCTCCGGGCTGGGCGGCGACCGGCGCTCCGGAGTCGTCTGGCACACCCAGGGGTCAGGCAAGAGCCTGACGATGGCGTTCTATGCCGGCAAGATCATCCTCCACCCCGCGATGGAGAACCCCACCATCGTCGTCCTCACGGACCGCAACGACCTGGACGGCCAACTCTTCGGCAAGTTTGCCCGCTGCCACGAACTGTTGAGGCAGGAGCCCGTCCAGGCCGAGAGCCGAGCACACCTACGCGAACTCCTTAGGGTCGCCTCGGGCGGCGTCGTCTTCACCACGATCCAGAAGTTCTTTCCGGAAGAGAGAGGCGACACCCTTCCCGCACTGTCCGACCGCCGCAACATCATAGTCATAGCTGACGAAGCGCATCGCAGCCAGTATGACTTCATCGACGGCTTCGCCCGCCACATGCGAGACGCCCTCCCCAGCGCCTCGTTCATCGCATTCACCGGGACCCCCATCGAGGTAGCCGACAGGAATACAAGGGCCGTCTTCGGCGACTACGTCAGCATCTACGACATTCAGCGAGCCGTCGACGATGGCGCCACCGTCCCGATTTTCTATGAGAGCCGCCTGGCCAAACTCGAACTCAAGCCGGAGGAGCGTCCGCGCCTGGACGTGGAGTTCGAGGAAGTCACCGAGGGCGAAGAGGAATACGTCAAGGAGAAGCTCAAGACCAAGTGGGCAGCCCTTGAGGCGATCGTAGGGACGGAGAAACGGATAGCCCTCATTGCGGATGATCTGGTGCGGCACTTCGAGGAGCGCCTGGCGGCGATGGACGGCAAGTCGATGGTGGTGTGCATGAGCCGCCGCATCTGCGTCGACATGTACAAAGCAATTGTGCGGCTGCGGCCTGAGTGGCACGACCTGGACGACGACAAGGGAGTTATCAAGGTCGTTATGACGGGCTCGGCCTCTGACCCGCTGGACTGGCAGCCGCACATTCGCAATAAAGCCAGGAGGGACTCCCTTGCCGATTGGTTCCGGGACCCAAACGATCCGTTCAAGATCGTAATCGTCAGGGACATGTGGTTGACCGGATTCGACGCCCCCAGCCTCCACACCATGTACATCGACAAGCCCATGCGTGGGCACGGCCTCATGCAGGCCATAGCGCGCGTGAATCGCGTGTTCCGGGACAAGCCCGGCGGCCTCGTGGTCGACTACCTTGGCCTCGCTGACCAACTCAGGCATGCCCTGGCCGTCTACACAGAAAGCGGTGGCGCTGGCAGCACGGCCATCGCCCTTGAGGAAGCGGTCGCCGTCATGCTGGAGAAGTACGAGATCGTGGCGGCGATGTTCAAGGGGTTCAACTACTCCGCCTTCATGACCGGCTCGCCGGCCCACCGGCTTCAGATTCTAGGCCCCGTCCAGGAGCACATCCTGGCCCAGGATGATGGCAAGGCCCGGTTGCTCAAGGCGGTCACTGAACTCTCTCAGGCCTTCGCCCTCGCCGCTACGCACGAGGAAGCCCTGCGCATCCGGGACGACGTGGCCTTCTTCCAGGCAGTCCGCGCTGCCCTAGCCAAATCGCTGACCGCCGGGAAGCCCGAGGAGGACTTTGACCACGCCATTCGCCAGATCATCTCGAAGGCCATCGTGTCCGACAAGGTGATCGACATCTTCGCGGCGGCCGGGCTGAAGAAGCCCGACATCTCGATATTGTCCGAGGAGTTCCTGGCCGAGGTGCGCGGCCTTCCCCACAAGAACCTGGCCGTGGAACTCCTCAAGAAGCTGCTGTCCGATGAGATCAAGGTCCGCTCCAAGAAGAACCTAGTGCAGGCCCGTTCCTTCGGGGAGATGCTGGAGCGGGCGGTGCGCGCCTACCAGAACAGAGCCATGGAGACGACCCAGGTGATCGAGGAACTCATCCAGCTAGCCAAGGACATGAAGGCAGCTGAGGCACGCGGCGAGGAGCTGGGGCTCACGGATCAGGAGCTGGCCTTCTACGACGCCCTAGAAGTGAACGACAGCGCCGTCAACGTGCTGGGAGACGAGACTCTCCGCACAATCGCCCGTGAACTAGTAGACACCGTCAGGCGGAACGTGGCCATCGACTGGACCGTCAAGGAGAGCGTGAGGGCGAAGCTCCGAATTGTTGTCAAGCGCACCCTGCGGAAACACGGCTACCCGCCCGACAAGCAGGAGCAGGCCACTCTCACCGTCCTCGAACAGGCCGAACTCTTGTCGTGGGAGTTGGCGGCGTAGGCGCAGCCAGATGCAGTCAGCCCTCCACCATCCCCGCATAGTGTGCCATCAAGGACGCCGTCCAATGGAGGTTATCGGACGCTCACCGATCACCTGCTCCGTCGGCAGGAGCTCACCCTCGGCTCAGGCGCCAGTCAGGTGGTACGCCTCAACTAGAGTCGGGCGGGTCAGCAGCCATTTCTCGAAGCGCCGGGGAAACGGACGACGCTTCAGCCCTGAAGGGGGCTTCCAGATATGCTCACCGAGCTGCTGGTTGGCGCTCATGAGGCCATGATAGCACGACGGGCTGGCTGGACAGCTCGGAGCAGAGGTTGAGGAGGCGCCGCCGGTCATGCCGACAAAACAATCGGCGCGTGGGCGGTCACGCTAACCCTTGGTGATCCAATCCTTGTTATCGGGAGCTGAGGGTCGGACCGAACTTGCAGGCCTGGTCGTCACGCACTGCCCCGCGATGGCGTTAGCCAGCGCGAGGTTGATGAAGGCCAGGACCAGCAGCCAGCCGCGTATCGTGCCTGCTCAGTTCCCCCAGCGCCTCCTTGCGAAGCACCCGGCGGCGCCCAGGGCGATGGTGCCTGCAGTCACAGCGGCGGCCACTCTAGCGGCAAAGCTGTAGTCGGCGCCTGACGAACCCGGCCCCTCAAGCTGGCTGTCCTCTATCTCTACCTCTGGCAGTTGCGCGATGCCGCCCACCGCCACGGCGCCTGTCATAGTCGTGTAGCCTCGCCTCAGCATGTCGTTCGCTAACAAAGCCGCATATAGAGGATTGTCATTCCCCGCTAAGAGTCGGCCCCAACCCAACGTCTGCAGGCTCAGATTCCACGAGCCCTTCAGTGCATTCCAGGCCACTTCCTCACAGGTTGGCTCGTCGACAAACATGAGACTCTCAGCGTTGTTGAGAGGGGTGAATAATTGCTCTCCCTCAATCCAGTTGCAAAAGGCGGAAGCCTCGTCTGGTCGTAGTGAAGCAATCAGAGCAGCGTAGTGGGGGACTATGACTGCATGACCTAGCAAGGCAGTCCCATCGTTGGGCGCGCTCTCCCCTCCGACGCCAAAGGCTTGATAGGTGTCCGAGGGATCAACACTGGCGGGGTCGGGAACCTCCGCGGCGCTTAGGCCAAACAGCCCCAACTGGCCATAACACGGATCGTCTTCGTAGTAGGCGAGTTGATTGGAGGCTGCTTGCTGACGGTATGCCTGCCACTCAATCCCCCACCGGTCGAGCTGGGGAGGCGGCACCAGGAGCCAGGCCTCCTCGTCAATAAACCCGCTCCCGTTCGCAGTAGGTGGTGTATTGTCCATCTCAGCCACCTGGCCGGTCGCAGCTGCATAACCAAAGTTGGCCAGCCAGGACTCGGTCCCAAAGTCCTCCCAACCAAGGCCCAGGCGCTGGGTGCAGTCATGGTTATAGCCATGGCTGATGCTTCCATCGGGCAGAATCAACCCTGCCCAGTCGATATCCGTCAGCACCTGTTCGACATCTGCTGTGTCCAGGCCCAGAGCTTCCTGAGCCTCAAGCAGGGCTACGATCGCAATAATGGTGTCCAGGCTTGACCATTCGCTGTCTGGGTGTATCTGCCCGTTTTGAACGAGGTGTGGCCAAAGCCCATGGCAACGGGGGAGATCCATAAGAGCGTCGGCTGTGCGCGTCACAATCTCTGTGGCATCGGACTCGGAGATAATCCCCAGATGCCAGGCCATGACTGCCGCCGCAGCCTGCATGCCGCTAGCGGAGACGTTATCACGATTGCCGGCGGGGTACTTGGACCAATCGCGGGTGAGATCCGAAACGGAGTCCCAGTCGGACAGCAGCATGCCATAGCTCCAAAGGAATGCCCGCTCCCGTGTTGGCAGCGCTGGCACCTCCACGATTAGTTCGACCCGGTCCACCTCGACAAAGTCCCCGCTGCCGCCTAGAACGAGCCAGTTGAGGTTCTGGATCTCTCCTAGGTCTGGGAGATTGAACGGGAGATCTTGCTGCCCGCCAGTCAGCGCTCTGCTTTCCGACCATGGGGGAGTGCCGTCCCAAGGCTTCACTTCCAGCTTGAAAGTCCCCTGCCCATCCAAGACTCGAACCCGAACACCGGTAACCCGGCCCTGGTAATCAGCCACGATTTGTGATGGGAAGATCGCCGAAAAGTCGAGAGGAATGTTTTCGGCGTTAGGGTGATTGAGCGATGTCCAGACTCCTAGCCAAGTATCCGTGCCTTCGGTGATGGTAGCCCTCACGAAGCCTTGTCCCCAATCCACATTCCCGCTCTCAGATCCGATTTCGCCTCTAGCCCCGCCGAGGCGATTGTAGTCCCAGAGCTCCTCTCCCTGGACGGGCTGGGGAACGAAATCGTCAACCAGCACATTCGTTGAGGATGCCCCCTCGGCTCGAGATGGCACCTGAAGAGTTACGGCGAGTCCAATCAAGACAGACAAGAAAACGTATCGCTGCACGTGACGCTTCCTTGGGGAAGGGGAAGACCGCTGCTGGGGCCGTAGTATGCCACCCAGTTAGCGGCGTCCGTGAATAGGGGATCAAGCTTAACCGAGGTCATCCTCGGAAGAATTCTCCAGGGCGCTCGGCCGTCTGTCCTGACGCCCACTCCTTGAAAGACCCTGGCCCTTTGTTTGTCCTTGAGCTGGGGCCTCGCGGACTCGACGATGCACAGCACGAGTGCTCATCTTCTTTCTAGCGAGATGCAGAAACTAGGACCCTCTTCTAGTTCACTGAATTCGTCATCCGTCAGTTGATCATTCGGATCGAAGAGTCGCTCACTGATGACTGCGCACAGTTTGAAGGGCGTTCCAGCCGGGTCAGTGGGTAGCCCGATGTAAGAAGTGTTGGTCCATGCGCCCTCGGACTGGAGGTCAACCGGGTTCTGAGCCCACCAATATCCAGGCTGGCTGGGTAGAGGCCGCACGAAGACATATACATAGGGGGGCTTTCCTGGCTGCAAGCCGCGGGAGCGGCCGCTAATGGTTGTCTGGACGTCGACCGCTGCCCCCTCAACCGGCTGGTCGACAATCACCCAGAGCGGAGGCGTCGTAGTAGGCGTCGGCAGGGGACTCGGAGTAGGTGGAGGCGTGACTGTGGGTGCGAGCGTCCCTGTAGGTGTCGGCGTGACACTGGGAATAGGAGTGGGAGTGGATGATTCCGTACGCCGTGTGACTGTAACCTTGTCCTCTATCTTACTCCCATCGGGGAGCGATAGAAGCCCAGGCCAGGAACCCGTGGTTCGGGCGTTCCAAAAGTACTCTTCAAGTTCCCGCTTGGCCCTCTCATCGGCTGTCACCGCGTATATGTCGAACCGCCGTCCGTAGTCGACAGGATCCTCCAGGCCAACGAAGATTTGCGCCTCCCAGGTGCCGCCGTACGACTTCTCCGCCGGACCGTTTTGTGGGTGATAGAGGTACTCTTCCAGCCCGTGTGGTGCCACTAGCACCCAGATGCTTCGGTCATCGGAAAGTCTTGAGAAACTACCCTCGACTTGGACGCTTGCACCAACCAGTTGGCCATCCTCTGGTAGGCGAATCGTGACCCCGGTAGTCTGCGACGCGTAACCTACCAGAAGGGGGGCAAGACCGACCACCGCGACGATCGCGCCTCCCACAGCCACGCCTCGCCAGAACTGGTTTGTCAGGACGCGAAAGGCCGCGGCAGTCAGGATAACCGCGGCCAGGGCAACGAGGACACCAAACAAGAACCGAGACGACGCAACGTCGCGACCATTCAATAGCCGGTAGGCGTTGGGCACATTCACGAAGATAGACAGGCAAGAGGCGAAGAAGGATATCGGTGCTGGCCAGTTCCTGGGGGCAAGGAGCCAATTCATAGCCGTCGCCATCTAGCCAGGGTTCCCTTCACTAGCCCGGTGACAGAGGGCGGGTGCTGGTCGGGGTCGGTGTGGCTGTTGGAGTTGCGCCGATGTTTGCCCCAGGGCTGGGGGTCGGTGTCTCGGCCTGCGCCCCGCGACTCACGGCCGCCCGAGTTCGGGGCCGGAGCATTATACGCTAGTGCCGAGGGCAGTATACACGCCTCAGCGAGAATGTCAAGGGGGTGTACTCGTCCAGTACATTGGTGACACTATGTTACCTCCTGTTGCTGGAATTGCAGGACGGCCTGGAGAGGCGTCCGGTAGCCCAGGGCCTGGTGAGGCCGGATGGTATTGTAAACCCGCTCCCAGTCTTGTAGAAGGCGGTTGAGCTCTGGGATGGTGTCGGGCAGGTCTATGAGTTCGTAGAACTCCTCGGTATGGGTCCTGTGAGCTCGCTCCACCTGGCCGTTGAGCTTGGGGGAGCGGGGTGGGAGGACGAACAGACGGATGCAGCGCCGCTGGCACTCTGTCTCAAAGGTGGCTTGGAACTCGGAGCCCCCATCAACCTGGATGGCCCAGACAGGGAAGGGCATGCGCTGCTCAATGGCGTCCAGGAAGCTGGAGGCGGAAGTGGCTGTGGCCCGAGTATGCACGGCCAGCACGTCCCAGC
>Ga0307439_1001189_pt1 | contig 16989 bp, 16 predicted proteins | sample SalMarWE160490MG_FD_202142 | JGI IMG/M metagenome (GOLD analysis project Ga0307439, IMG submission 202142) | Salt marsh sediment microbial communities from the Plum Island Ecosystem LTER, Massachusetts, United States - WE1604-90 | ecosystem: Environmental > Aquatic > Marine > Intertidal zone >... | reverse complement strand
GCCAGCCTCCACTTCCTCTCGCTCGCCCGACGGTACGGGACGCGGATCCTCGCGCTGAAGGACGGCGAGATCGTGTTCGAGGGGCTCCCGGCCGAGATCGACGCGGCGAAGTTCAAGGAGATCTACGGTGAAGAGGCCGAAGAAGTCGAAGTTCGCTAGGCGTCCGCTGTCGGATCGCCTGGCAGCGCTTCGTCCGCGCCTCGCCGCCTTCCTGCTCGATTGGGCGTCGTGGGGGTTCGTCGCCTACGGCGTGATGTACCTCCTGAACAAGTACTGGTACGTCCGCTACGTCAACTTCTACGGGCGCCTGACGCTCCCAGGCTGGGGCTGGCCTCTCGTGATCGTTGCGACGTTCGAGCTGGCGGTGCTTTCCCACGCGTTCGCCCAGTCGATCGGGCTCGGCCTGTTCGGTCTGCGGCTGTACGGACCCGGATACGCTCCGGTGCCGTTCCGACAGCGGCTCGCGCGGTTCGCCGCGATCCACGTCGGCCTCGTTCTCCAGCCGCTCGTGCTGTTCACCGATCGACCGTTGGGAACGCTCGTCCACGACACCGAAAGAACCGGGCGGATGGTCCGGATTGCCAAGGTCAAGGACGAGCTCCCGGCCGAGAAGCCGAGGAAGTGGTACACGACCTATCGCGGGTTGTTCCTCGCCGGACTGCTCGGCCTGACGTTCTGGCTCGGCTGGAAGATCACCGCGATCAACCTGCAGATGCTGGTCGAACGGATCGAGAAGTCGGGGCACATTTGGAGGGACCTCTTCACACCGAACTTCTCCTACCTGACGGAGAACGTCATCCCCGGCAGGACCTTCTCGATCCTTCACTACATGCTCGAGACGATCTTCATGGCCTTCTTCGCTACTGTCTCCGGTGCGATCGTTGCGTTCCCGATCAGCTTCCTCGGGGCGCGGAACATCATGGGCTTCAACACGCTCGGCTGGATCGTCTACTCGATCATGAGGACCGTGTTCAACGTCCTCCGCTCGATCGAGTCGATCCTGATGGCGGTCCTGTTCGCCGTCTGGGTCGGTTTCGGCAACCCGTTCGCCGGCGCGCTGGCCCTCTTCCTCCACACGATCGCCGCCCTCGGCAAGCTCTACTCGGAGCAGGTCGAGGCCGTCGACCCCGGCCCGCTCGAGGCGATCGCCGCCACCGGGGCCCGTCGATGGCAGGTCGTCGTGTACGGGGTCATCCCCCAGATCATTCCCTCCTACCTCGCGTTCACGCTGTACCGGTGGGACATCAACATCCGGATGGCGACGGTCATCGCGCTCGTCGGCGGCGGCGGGATCGGCACGCTTCTGTTCTACTTCAAGAACGAGGTCGGTAGGATCCCCGAGGCGTGGAACTACGTCGGGGCCGTGATCTTCGTGATCGTCGTGGTCGTCTGGGCGCTCGATTACATCAGCGCCAGGGTGAGGGAGAAGATCGGATGACGCCCCAGGATCGGTACCACGCCGGGTTCATGAGCGCGCGCCCCAACTGGGGCAAGGCGCTCCGGGCGTACCGGAGGGACCTCGGTGTCCTCCTGTCCGACTTCCTCGTCCTGATCGCCCTCTGGGGCCTGGCGTCGTTCATCTGGAGCGATCTCGTCCACGGAACGCGCGATTTCGTCTCCGTCGCACCGTGGATCATGCTGGTCGCCTGCCTCGAGCTCGCGCTCGTCTGGGAGGCGTTCGCCGTCAGCCCGGGGATGCGCCTCCTCGGCCGTCGGCTGATCGACGCGCGCGACGGGCGCGCGCTGTTCGGACGCCGCCTGCTCCGTGTCGTCCTCCTTCACGGCGTCCCGTTCCTCCTCTTCCCGACCCTGGCCACGGCCCGCTACACGCCGTGGCACGACCGGTTCTCCGGATTCCGATCGGGCAGCGCCGCCGAGCTGCCGGACGTGCGCAAGCCGTGGTACCGGACCAGCTGGACGGTCGCGCTCGTCGCGCTCGCGGCGGCGATGTTCCTCGCGTCCGCCCTGTTCACCCAAGTCGACCTCGTGAAGCTGTTCACCAACGCCGGGGCCACCGCGGAGATCTGGGACCGCATCTTCCACCCCGATTGGTCGATCCTCGGCCTCGGGGTTCGCCTCCTGATCGTCACGCTGTTCATGGCGTTCATGGCGACGCTGTTCGGCGTCCTCGTCGCCGTTCCGTTGAGCTTCCTCGCTGCGAGGAACCTCGCGCGGGGAATCGTCGGACGGACCGTGTACACGGTCCTCCGCGTCCTGATGAGCGTCGTCCGATCGATCGAGCCGATCATCTGGGCGATCATTTTCGTCGTCTGGGTGAGGACCGGCGCCGCCGCATTCGCGGGCGCCCTGGCGCTGTTCGTCCACTCGGTCGCCGACCTGACCAAGCTCTACTCCGAGCGCCTCGAATCGATCGATCCGGGTCCGATCGAGGCGATCCGCGCCACCGGGGCGAACGGCCTGCAGGTCATCCTGTACGGGGTGGTCCCGCAGATCATCAACCCGTACCTCTCGTTCACGATCTACCGGTGGGACATCAACGTCCGGATGGCGACGATCATCGGCCTCGTCGGCGGCGGCGGGATCGGGCAGAGACTGATTCAGCTTACGAGGAACTGGGTCTGGGATCAGGCGATCGTTTTGATGCTCCTCATCATGCTCGCCGTCTGGGCGATGGACTACAGCTCGTCGCGGCTGCGCGAGCGGCTCAACTGACGGTCCCTAAAACCAAGCCGGCTAACCACCGGCCAGGTTCTCCAGATACTCCTGGATGTCTTCCAGGCCAAACGTCGTCTTCAGCGCGACGTTGTCCTCGAGCCAGGCGTCCTTGATCGTGTCGTCCCGGCGGATCTCGATGTCCTTGATCCCGTACGCGTCGACCATCTTCTGCGCTTCTTCCTCGATCTGTCGGTCCTTCACCCGGAAGAGGAACCTCGGGAAGCTCGGCATCTCTCCACCTCCAGGGGCAGAGTATACCGCGCCGCACCGGGTTGCATCGATCGATCGCGCTTCCGAATCCGCGGCCGGTGAAGTATCGTCTCGGCGTGACGGAGAGCAGGGACAGCGAGATCACGATCGTCCGAGCCACCGCGGAGCACCGGGCCGCGCTGGAGGCGCTCGTCGCGCGGATCGAGGCCGAGGACCGTCCGGAGGACCCGGAGGCCACCGACCGCGCACCGCGCGGCATGGCCGAGAGCCTGTCGCGATACGACGCCCTCGCCTCCGATTCGGTCTGGTTCCTACTCGCCTACACGGTCGATCAAGCGGTTGGCCTCGTCGTCCTAACGCGCGTCCCCAAGCTCGACCGACGCGTCGGATTCCTCTACCTCGACGAGCTGCACGTCCTCGCCGAGCACCGACGGCGCGGGATCGGCACGGCGCTGACCCGCTCGGCCGTCGGCCTCACCCGCGGACTCGGGCTCGCCGGGATCCGCCTCCTGACCCGCCCAAACAACGAGGCCGCGCGTGCCCTCTACGAGTCGCTCGGGTTTCGGCAAAGCGAAACGCTCCTCTACCAGCTCTCGGTTGAACGCGACGAACCCTCGTTCTAGAATGGATTTTCATGAACACGATCGATCTGATCGCCAAGAAGCGCGACGGGGGAACGCTGACCCGTGAGGAGATCGAACACTGGATCGGCGGAACCGTCGGCCGGACGATCCCCGACTACCAGAGCTCGGCGCTCCTGATGGCGATCCGCCTCCGAGGCATGACCGACGAGGAGACGGCGGATCTCACCGACGCGATGGCCCACTCCGGGTCGATGTTCACCCCGGAGGAGCTGGGCGGATTCACCGTCGACAAGCACTCGACCGGCGGGGTCGGCGACACCACGACGTTGGTCCTCATCCCGCTCCTCGCCGCCGCGGGCCTGACGGTCGGGAAGCTCTCCGGCCGCGCCCTCGGCCACACCGGGGGGACGATCGACAAGCTCGAATCGATTCCCGGCTTCCGGACCGACCTGTCGCGCGACCGGTTCCTCGAGCTCGTCCGCGAGACGAAGCTCGCCCTCGCCGACCACACCGCGGACATGGTCCCGGCCGATCGGATCCTGTACGAGCTGCGCGACGTCACGGCGACCGTCGACTCCCTCCCGCTGATCGTCGCGTCGATCATGTCGAAGAAGATCGCCGGCGGGGCCCAAGCGATCGTGATCGACGTCAAGACCGGCGCCGGCGCGTTCCTCCCGAAGCTCGAGGACTCGCGGCGGCTCGCCGGTTCGCTCGTCGCCATCGGCAGCAAGCTCGGGCGGAAGATGGCCGCGCTGATCACCGACATGTCGCAGCCGCTCGGTCGGATGGTCGGGAACGCGCTCGAGGTCCGGGAAGCGATCGACACCCTCCGCGGCGAGGGCCCCGAAGACCTGTCCGGCCTCTGCTGCGAGCTGGGGGCCGAGCTCCTCCTGTTTGCCGGGAGCCGCCGAGACCGAGACGGAGCGGTCGACCGCCTCGACCGCCTGCTCCACGACGGCTCCGCCCTCGCCAAGTTCGGAGAGCTGATCGCCCACCAGGACGGCAACCCCGCGGTGATCGACGACCCGTCCCTCCTCCCGCGCGCCGCGCGGAAGGTGGAGGCCCGCGCCGAGCAGTCCGGCGTCGTCCGGGCCCTCGACGCGCTCGCGATCGGCCGGGCCGCCAACCTCCTCGGCGCCGGGCGGTCCACGGTGGAGGACGCGATCGACCCGGCGGTCGGCGTCGAGCTGGTTCGCAAGGTCGGCGACCGCGTGGAGGACGACGAGCTCCTCGCCGTCCTGCACGTCAACGACGAGACCCACCTCGACGCGGCCTGCAGGATGGTCGAATCGGCCTACACGATCGATCCGGAGACCACGGAGGTCGCGCCTCCGGAGATCATCGTCGATCGGATCGTCGGAGGCTCGTGACGACCGTCACGAATCTCTAAAGGATCAAGGTGCTTCACGCTTCTGCGGCAGCGAAAACCCGTCGGGCAGGAGCTCGCGGACCGTCGTCCGGACAAACTCGCCGTCCGGATTGCCCATGAGCACTTCCATGTCCGGCGCGTGCTCGAACATCACCTGGCGGCAGACGCCGCACGGGCGGCAATAATCGCCCTCGCACGTCACCGCCAGTTTCACGAACGCGCGCTCCCCCTCGGAAATCGCTTTGAACAGGGCCACGCGTTCGGCGCAAACCGAGGGACCGAACGCGGCGTTCTCGATGTTCGCCCCGGTGAAGACCGTCCCATCGGCACACAGCAACGCGGCGCCGACAGCAAACTTCGAATACGGGCTGTAGGACAACTCGCGCGCCTCGATGGCTCGCTGCATCAGCTCTCGGTCGTCCATCAGAATCGGATCACCACGCCCAGCACCGCCGCCAGTCCGCCCGCACGGAGGTCCCACCAGCCGTCCCCTTCGCTCAGCGGAAGGAGGAACCGCAGGTCCCCGTAGAGCCGGAGGAACGGCGGTCCGATCTCCAATCCGACGACGCCGTGAACGGCGAACGTCGACCAGGTCAGCCCGTCGAGGTGGAGAGCGGCGAGCGCGCCGGCGACGTCGTCCTCGAACCCCGCGGGTACGTCGAGGTCGACGAGCGGTCGGATCGCGCCCCGGATCAGGTCGATCCCTCCACCGAGCGTCAACGCCAGGACGAGCGCGTCGAACCGCTTCACCACGTCGGTCGACAGGATCCAGGAGGAGAGCTCGATGTCGATCGTCGCCGCGCCGGCGAACTCCGGCGAGTCGAACGTGATTTCGAACAACGGTTCGGGGATCTCCGCCCCGGCGAGCCGGGCGACGCTTCGCACCAGTCCCTCGCTCAGCAGCCCGCCGGTGAAGCGGAGGCCGTCGACGAGGACCAACGGCAAGGTGATCTCGATCGTCCCGCCGAGCATCGGGACCGGCAGCAACGGCGGAAGCGCCACCGCAAGATCGTCAACCTGCTCGAGCGATTCGTCGATCCGGTCCCGGACCTCGTCGAGATCGGCCTGCGTGAGGCCGAAGTCGATCAGCGCCTCCTCGAGCGCCGCGAACGCCGCGTCGGCGGCGATCGGGACCCGGTCGAGCGCGCCGGAGACGTCGAGCGTGGCGATCGGCACCCCGAAGGTGATCCCTCCGGCGACGGCGATCACCGTGTGAATCAGAATCCCGCAGACTACGACAGCCGATACGCGGAGAAGACGCGTCCTCATCGTCGATCCCATCCCTCCCACTCCTTCCTCTTCAGCTCGGCCCGCTTGATCTTCCCGCTGGTCGTCTTCGGCAGCTCGGTCACGTACTCGATCGCCCGGGGATACTTGTACGGCGCGGTCACGCTCTTGACGTGGTCTTGCAGCTCCTTCGTCAGCTCCTCGGACGGCTCGCGTCCGGCCGCGAGGACGACGAACGCCTTGACGATCTCGCCGCGCTCGCGGTGCGGCGACGCCACCGCCGCCGCCTCGACGACCGCCGGGTGGCTGACGAGGGCGTCCTCGACCTCGAACGGGCCGATCCGATACCCCGAGGTCAGAATGACGTCGTCGGCACGCCCCTCGAAGAAGAGGTAGCCGTCGTCGTCCATCCGCGCCAGGTCGCCGGTCCGGTACCAGCCGCCGGCGAAGACCTCCTCGTCGAGATCGGGCGCCTTCCAGTAGCCGTCGAAGATCGCCGGGCTCCCCGGCTCGAGGGCGATCTCGCCGATCTCCCCCTGGGACACGGGAACCCCGTCCAGATCGATCAGGACCACGCCCGGGCCGGGCGTCGGCATCCCCATCGCGCCGGGCTTGACCGGCATCCCCGGGAGATTGCAGACGAGGCAGATGCTCTCCGTCTGACCGTAGCCGTCGCGGATCGTCACCCCGAACGCCCGCTTGAACGCCTCGATCGGTTCCACGTTCAGCGGCTCGCCGGCCGACAGCGCGTCCTTCAGCACCAGGTCGTGCTTCGCCATGTCCGGATGTTGCACGAACAGCCGGTACTCGGTCGGCGTCGCGCAGAGCTTGGTGATCCGGTGCTTCTCCATCAGCTCGAGGTACCGGTCGGCGTCGTACCGCCCGTTGTACATGAACTGCGTCGCCCCGGTCGTCAGCGAGACGCCGATCGGGCTCCAGAACCACTTCGCCCAGCCGGGGGCCGTCGTCGCCCAGATCACGTCGCTCTCGTCGGCGTCGTACCAGTAGCGCGCCGTCACCCGGTTGTGGCAGTACATCCACCGGTGCTTGTGGACGACCGGTTTCGGGTTCCCCGTCGTCCCGGAGGTGAAGTTGATCGTCATCGGATCGTCGGCCGCGATCGCCACCTTCTTCGCGCTCGGATCGGCCTCGGCGACGAGGTCCTCGAACCGGAGCCAGCCGTCGCGCGGCCCTTCGGAGCCGATCACGATGAACGTCTCGAGCGGGCAGTCGCCGCGCGCCGCCTCGACCGTCTCCGCGGTCGAGACGTCGGCGACGATCGCCTTCGCCCCGCTCACCTGCGAGCGGTACGCGATCTCCTTGCTCTTCAGCATCTCGGAGCACGGAACGGCGACGCCGGCGGCGACGAACGTCCCCAGCTGCGCCATGTGCGCCTCCGGGAGCCGGGGGAGGACGTGCAGGATCGGATCGGCCTTCTTCACGCCGAGACCGATCAGGGCGCTTCCGAACCGGCGCGTTCCTTCGACCAGCTCGGCGAACGTCACCCGCCGCTCGTTCCCGCGCGCGTCCTCCCAGATCACCGCAACCTTGTCCGGATTCCGCGCCGCGTGCCCCTCGACCACGTCGACGATGTTGTAGTCGTCCGGGATCTCCCAGCGGAACGCCTCGATCTCTTTCCGATACAGCGCCTTGTCGTATCGCATCTGTGTTGACCACCCCGACCCGGTAGGTTTTGATTGGAAAGTGTGCTTCTTATAGCATATCGCCAATCCCAACGCCAATCGAGGTATCCGAATGAGAGCGTCCGTCGTTCTGACCCCGCCGATGTCCAAACGGTTGATCGCCAAGGGGGTGGCGGCGCTGCCTCAGGTCAGGACGGCGCTCGACCGGGGGCGGATCGTGGTGACGCTCGGAACGACCAACGCGTACGTCGCCGAGGAGCTCCTCGGCGAACCGATCGACCGGGGCGCGTTCGCCGCCGGCTTCATCGACGATCGATGGAACGTCAACGCCCGGCTCGGCGAGCTGGGCGAGATCGTCCTCGACCGCGGAAAGCCGGTCGAGGCGGGGCCGGAGGAGACGCTCGCCTCGCTGGCGGCGGGCGACGTGGTGATCAAGGGAGGCAACGCGCTCGATCCGGAGGGCGTCGTCGGGGTCCTGATGGGCGCATCGACCGGCGGAACGGTCGGCCGTTACGTCGCGGCCTGTCTCGCCCGGGGGATCGAACTCGTCGCCCCGATCGGCCTGTCGAAGTCGGTCCACACCTCGATCGCCGAGCTCTCCCTCGAGATGGGAAGCGGCCGAATGGATCTGCAGATGGGGCTTCCGTGCGGGATCTACCCGCTTCACGCTCGCGTGGTCACCGAAGCCGACGCGCTGGAGACGCTCTTCCCGGTCCGCGCCCTCCACGTGACGACCGGTGGGGTGGGCGTCGGGGCCGGGGCCGTCTCGCTGCTGATCGAGGGGGAGGCGGCGGGCGTGCGCGACGCGTTCGCCCTCGTCGAGGCCCTCCGCGAAGAGCCCGACGTCGAGCTCGCCGGGCGGGCATGATCGATTCCTACCGGACGCTCGCCGAACCGACGAAGGCCCGGATCACCCGCAAGAAATCGCGGTTTCTCGCGTTCGTCCGTCCGGTCGGCTCCCTGGAGGACGTCGAGGCGGCCCTCGCGGCGACGCGACGCGCCCATCACGACGCGTCGCACCATTGCACCGCCTACCGCCTCGTCGCTTCCCCCGAGCCGATCGCCGCGTCGGACGACGCGGGGGAGCCGCCCGGGTCGGCCGGCGCGCCGATCCTCCACCGGCTCGAGGAGGCCGATCTCCTCAACGTCCTCGCGGTGGTCGTCCGGTACTTCGGCGGGACGAAGCTCGGCGTCGGCGGTCTGATCCGCGCCTACGGCGACGCGACGGAGGCGGCCCTCGCCGAGGCCCGGATCGTCGTCCGGCGCATGATCGTCGAGGTGTTGATCCGCTTCCCGGCTGACGTAAACTCGGGGGTGATGTCGACGATCCATCGATGCGGCGCCGATGTGCTGGACGTCCGATTCAACGAGTCGGCCGAGGTTCGCGTGGCCCTCGCCCCCGGCGCCGTTCGGTCCTTCCGCGCGGCGATCCGGGAAGCGACCGGCGCCCGCGCCGAAACGGAGGTGCTCGGGTGATCGATTCGCTGACCGGGGAGGTCGTCCGAATCGGCGCCGATTACGTCGTCATCGACACCGGCGGCATCGCGTACCGGGCGTTCGCCCCAACCGGTGCGCTCCGCGAGCTGACCGAAGGACACGAGGCGCTCCTGTACACGCACCTCATCGTCCACGACGACTCGATGCAGCTGTACGGCTTCGCGTCGCCGGACGAGCGCGAGGTCTTCTGCCAGCTGCTCACGGTCGGCCAGGTCGGCCCGAAGCTCGCGTTGCAGATCCTCTCGGCCCTGCCGCTCAACGACCTGATCGAAGCCGTCTCCGCCGGCGACGTCGTTCGGCTGACCGATGTGAAGGGCGTCGGCAAGAAGACGGCCGAGCGGATCCTCGTCGATCTGCGCGACAAGATCGGCGCGCCGGGGCCGCCGCGCGAGTTCCTCCTCTCCGCGGGAGAGGAGACGGCGCTCCGCGCGCTCACTTCCAGGCTCGGCTTCTCGCCTCGCGAGGCCCGCGAGGCGCTTCAGCGGCTCGACGGCCGCGATCTTTCACCCGAGGAGATCGTCCGACGCGCGCTGGAGATCCTGGGCAGCCGCGGATGAGGATCCTCGGGATCGACTACGGCCGCCGAAGGATCGGTCTGGCGCTCAGCGACGAGGCCGGAATCCTGGCCAGCCCGCTCCCGACCTACGTTCGCGGACGATCGGAGGACCGCGACATCGCCGCCCTCACCTCGCTGATCGAACGGCACGCCGTGTCGGCGATCGTCGTCGGGCTCCCGCTCAACATGGACGGCTCGCACGGCGAGATGGCCCGAGAGGCCGAGGCGTTCGCCGAGCGGCTCCGACGGGCGACCGGGCTGCCGGTCGCGTCGTTCGACGAACGACTGACCTCAAGCGAGGCGGAACGCGTCCTGCTCGAAGCGAACCTGCCGAGGCGTCGGAGAAAGGAACTGCGAGACAGCCTCTCCGCGGTGTTGATCCTCCAGGGGCATCTCGCGCGGCGGGATCCCTCGGATCGGCCGCCGAATCGGACGAGCGAACCTACCCCTTCTTCTCCTCCCGCCTGAGAAACTCGAGGATCGCCTCGACCACAAGGTAGTTGACCGAGCGGTCCTTCGCCTCGGCCATCTTCAGCAGCCGTTCGACCGGCCGCTGGTCGATCCGGCTCTTCGGCACGTAGATCGAGATCTTGTCCAGAAGCTGCTTCGCCACGAGATCTCCCCCTTTTTTCGATGGCGTTGTAGATTGTATTGTAGCAGCCTCTGTTAGAGAGGGCAAGGGGAGATCGAACAAGCTTACGTTCGATTCTTGGCCGATGGCTCCAGGTACGCCTCGATGAAGTCGCCGAGATCCCCGTCGAGGACCCCGGCGACGTTTCCGGTCTCGTGCTCCGTCCGGTGATCCTTGACCATCCGATACGGATGGAGGACGTACGATCGAATCTGGCTCCCCCATTCGATCTCCTTCAGCTCCCCCTGGAGCTCTTCGAGCTTCTCCGCCTGTTGCTGCCGAAGGAGCTCGTTCAGCCGGGCGCGGAGGACCCGCATCGCGTTCTCCTTGTTCTGGTGCTGGCTCCTCTCGTTCTGACACGAGACGACGACCCCCGTCGGGACGTGCGTGATCCGGACGGCCGAATCGGTCACGTTGACGTGCTGCCCGCCGGCCCCGGACGATCGGTAGGTGTCGATCCGAAGGTCCTTCGGATCGATCTCGAGGATGGCCTCCTCGACCTCGGGAACGACGGACACCGCGGCGAACGACGTGTGCCGGCGATGCGCGGAGTCGAACGGCGAGAGGCGGACGAGCCGGTGGACGCCCTTCTCCCCGCGAAGGTTGCCGTACGCGTATCGCCCGACCACCTCCAGGGTCGCGCTCCGGATTCCCGCGACCTCGGCCGAGCTCACCTCGAGCATCGTCGCCTTGAATCCCGTCCGCTCGCAGAACCGGCCGTACATCCGAAGCAGCATCTCGGCCCAGTCCTGCGAATCGGTCCCTCCCGCACCGGCGTTGATCGACAGATAGCAGTTCCCCTCGTCGTATTCGCCGGAGAACGCCAATTCGATCCGCAGCTCCTGTACGTACGCACCGAGCGCGTCGAGCCTTCCCTCCAGCTCCGCGAGCTCGGCGTCGTCCTCGGCCTCGACGGCCATCCGATGGAGGAGCTCGATCTCCTCGAACTCGGTGGTCACGTCGAGGTAGGTCTTCAACCGGGAGCGAGCCCGTTCGAGCTGCTGGGACACGCCCTTCCCCCGCTCGCGGTCGTCCCAGAACCCGGGCGTCGCCATCTCCGCCTCGAGGCGGTCGATCTCCACACGCAACGCCTCCGGGTCGAAGGAATCGGCGATCCGTTTCACCAACTCCCGCAGCCTCGCGATCCTCTCCTCGTGCACGCCCGCTCCTTTGTCGATCCGACCGTTGATTCGGACCGGCTCTGCGCCGCTCCGATCCTTTATCCGGATCGATGTTCCATCGCTCCGATCCTTTTATAGGGCAATCGAGGGGCGCCCTCAACCGCTCCGGCGAGCCGCCGGTTGACAGCGCAGACCGGCCTCACTACGATGCGGGGCCCCAGGGAGGGCGGCGTGAGGGAGAGAATTCAGATCGTCGGCGGCGGGATCGCCGGGCTGTCGGCCGGTTGCTACGCCCGGATGAACGGGTATCGGTGCCGGATCTTCGAGATGCACTCGCTTCCCGGCGGCCTGTGCACGGCGTGGCAGCGGGACGGATACACGATCGACGGCTGCATCCACTGGCTCGTCGGCTCGTCCCCCGAGAGCCGGCTCTATCGCCTGTGGCAGGAGGTCGGGGCGCTCCCGAACCAGCCGATGTACGACCACGACGTCTTCGTCCGGATCGAGGGAGATTCCGGGCAGGCGCTCACGCTGTACACCGACATCGACCGCCTGTCCGCTCACCTGTTCGAGATCGCGCCGGAGGACCGCGACGTCCTCCGCGAGTGGACCCGGGGGCTGCGCAGACTCGCACGGATGGATCCGCCGATCGGACGGCCGGCGGAGTTGATGGGACCGATCGGCAAGCTCGGCGCGGCGCTCAGATTCCTCCCTCACGTCGGTGTCTTCCGCCGGTGGACCGGCACGACCGTCCGACAGTTCGCCGAAGACCTCGACAACCCGTTCCTCCGCGAGGCCCTCCCGCTCGCGTTCGACCTCCCGGACTTCCCGATGATCGCGATGATGATGACCCTCGCCTGGATGCACAACAAGGCCGCGGGGTATCCGATCGGCGGCTCCCTCCCGTTCGCCCGGGCGATCGAGCGACGATACCTCGATCTCGGTGGAGAGATCGAGTACGGGGCGCGGGTCGAGGAGATCCTCGTCGAAGAGAACCGGGCCGTCGGCGTCCGCCTCGAGGACGGAACCGAGCATCGATCCGATCTCGTCATCTCGGCCGCCGACGGACACGCGACGATCTTCGATCTCCTCGGAGGCCGCTACTGCGACGAGACGATCCGCGGCTACTACGAGCATCTTCCGGTCTTCCCGCCGCTCCTCTTCGTCGGGATCGGCGTCGACCGAACCCTCGACGGCTTTCCGGACGCGGTCGACGGGATCAACTTCCCGCTTCGCGAGCCGATCGCCGTCGACGGGCGGAAGCTGACGCGCCTGTCCGTGCAGGCGAGCACGTTCGATCCTTCGCTCGCCCCGCCGGGAAAGACCGTGCTGAAAGTGATCGTCCCATCGAGCTTCGAACGGTGGCGAAAGCTCGGTGAGCAACCGGATGCGTACCGCACGGAGAAGGACGCGGTCGCCGCCGAGGTGCTCCGCGGCCTCGACCAGCGCTTCCCCGGCCTCTCGAACGACGTGGAGATGGTCGACGTCGCGACCCCGACCACGTGGCATCGCTACACCGGGAATTGGCAGGGGAGCTTCGAGGGCTGGCTCCTGACGCCGAGAACCCTTCGCCTGCAGATGCGCAAGACCCTCCCCGGCCTGTACGATTTCTACATGATCGGACAGTGGGTCCAGCCGGGCGGCGGCCTGCCGCCGGCGGTGATGTCGGCCCGTCACGTCCTTCAGTGGATCTGCAAGGAAGACAACCGACGGTTCACGGCGAGCGTCGCGAGCTGATCCGCGACCGGCTCGCGCCATCGACGAAAGGAGCCCGAGTGTCCGAAGAGAAGACCCGCGTCGAAGAAGTGAGCATCAGCGGCGAGAAGCTGGTCTCCACGGTCAAGGAGATCATCCGGCAGGGGAACGTCCGGAGGATCGGCGTCCGCAATCGGGACGGGGAGACCCTGTTCGAGATCCCTCTCACGCTCGGCGTCGTCGGCGTCCTCCTCCTTCCGACCGTGGCGGCGCTCGGAGCGATCGCCGCCCTCGTCACGGAGTGCACGATCGTCGTCGAGCGGATCGTAGAGTGAGCCGGCTGCCGGCTGGTTCGAAGGCCACACCGAAGCGACAAGCCCCGTTCACCGGTCCTTCACATCCGCGGAGTACCTTGCTTTCGTACGAGAGCAACGAGAAGCGTTGTACCTCCAAAGCGTAAGGGCGACTTTCCACATACGAGGGGCCCACACATCGGGCCCCTCATCCTTTTCGGGCTCCGTCCTCCGTTACCTCACGCCGACTCGATTTGCCGCGGCTCGGTCCGGACGCTAGGTTGAAGGGCCGTCAGCGTCTGCTGCCGCGAAAGGAGACTCTCGATGCAAGACGGACGAGCAAGTCGCTGCGCCGCCCGCCGGCGAATCGGCCTGTCAACGGCCCTTGGCGCCCTCCTTCTCTGTACGATCGCGTGGACGATCCCGAGTGGAGGGAGTCGGTGGGAGCCGACCGCGGGGCCGCCGGGCGGGTCGATCAGATGTGTCGCCGTCGACACCGAGGACTCCGAAATCGTCTACGCCGCGGTCGAGCAAGCCGGGATCTACCGGAGCGTCGACGGCGGTCGCACGTGGGACGTCTCGTATCCCGGAATCGGCCAATGGATCGCCGACATCGTTTCGACGCCGCACGGGGTCTTCGCCTCCTGCAGCCACTTCGGCCTTCTTCACTCCACGGATCAAGGAGAGACGTGGCGGACGGTCGTCGTCTCCCCCGAGCGTCGAATCGTCAGGGTCCACTACAGCGTTCACGGGGACGTCCTTCTCGCAGCGACCGAAAGGGGCCTGCTGTACGCCAGCCATGACGGAGGGCGAACGTGGCACGACGTCACCGGCGATCTGCCGCAGGACGAGATCATGGACGTCGGCGTCTCCGGCCGAGACGAGTTCTGGGCGGCCGTCGGTCGGTCCGAGCCGAACGGCCTCTATCACACGACGGACGGGGGGCGAACGTGGAACCGTTCCTCCCTTCCTGCGATCCCCGCCGCGTGCGTGCGCCAGCTCCTGGTCGCCGACGACGACCCGGACCTGATCCTCGTCGGCTTTCAGAACGTCCACAACGAAGGCCGCCCCGAGGGCGTCAGCTACTCGTGGTACTCCCGCGATCGGGGCCGGACGTGGTCGAACTACTGGGGAGGATTCGACCCGGACAACGGCTGGTGGCCGCTCGCGCAAGGGTCCGACGGAGCGCTGTACGTGAACAACGCGAACCAGATCTACCAGTCGATCGACCGGGGCCGAACGTGGCGGAACCTCCAACTCGTCGAAGCGCTCGGCGGCCGTCGCCCCGGGGACGTCGGCCGGATGGACGTCGATCCGATCGATCCGAATCGTCTCTACGTCGCCGTGCTCAACGGCGTCGCGACCAGCCGGGACGGAGGGGCGTCGTGGACGCTGGAGAGTGAGGGAATTCTTCGCACCCGGATCAGCCTCGTCGCCGCCGATCCGATCGATCCGGAGACGATCTACGCCGCCGACGCGAACGGCGGTGGAACGTACCGAACGACCGACGGGGGCGACTCGTGGACGTGGCTGAACGGAGGCGGTCTCCCGCACCCGTGGGCCGACGAGCTCGTCGTCCATCCGACCGATCCCTCGGTCGTGTACGAGATCGTCGACATAGCCGACGTCTACCGCTCGGTGGACCGCGGGACGACGTGGACCACGGTCTGGGACGCATTTCAGTTCAGCTCGATCTACGCGCTGGCCCCCGCTCCGTCCGACCCGGACGTCCTCTACGCCTGCAAGAACGGCTTCGGCCTGTTCCGCTCCGACAACGGCGGCGGGTGGTGGCGGTTCCTCCACCACTCCGAGGTCGACTACACGTACGCGATCGCCGTCCATCCCGAGGATCCGTACGTCGTCTTCTCCGGCTACGACCCGAAGCCTTTCCAGGACTGGGCGATGATCCGCCGATCGACCGACGGAGGCACCACGTGGGAGACGGTCCTCCGCGTCCCCGGGTCCGACGGGATCACGTCGATCGTCTTCGATCCGTCCGATCCCAACGTGCTCTACGCAACGAGCATCGGCGAGGGGGGCGGGGCCGTGTACGTCAGCCGGGACGGCGGCGACGCGTGGGCGGAGCTCAACGAGTCGTTCACGATGTGCACCGTCTGGGGACAACCTCAACTGATCGGGGATCCGAACGATCCGAACACGGCCTACGCCGCTACGTGGCTCGGCGGAACGTGGAAGACCCGCGACGGAGGTGCCTCCTGGATACTGCTCGAGGGTGCCCCGATCTCCGCGACCGCGCTGTCGGTCGACCCGCTCGATCCGAGCGTCCTCTTCCTCGCCGACCGATCCTCGCCGACCGTCTGGCGCTCGACCGACGCGGGCGAGACGTGGCGACGGGTCGCCGATTTCACCAAAGACGGGGCGCTCCTCGTCATGCGCGTCCTCGTCCACGACGGGGTCGCGTACGCGTCGACGTTCCACCACGGGCTGCGCGGCGGAGACCTGTACCGGTCGAGGGACAACGGGGAGACCTGGGAGCGAATCACGGGATCGCTCCCGAAGGGGATCCTCGACGTCGCCGTCGACCCGCGCCACACGAACCGGATCTACGTCACGACCAACATCAACAGCGCGTTCGTCTCACGGGACGGCGGTGACACGTGGGCCCACATCGAGAACTTCCCCGACGTCGGGGCGTACGACATCGAGGTGCATCCGACCGATTCGTCGATCCTCTACGCCTCGGCACGCGGCGGGTCGCTTCCGGACTGGTTCACGAAGATGTCGGGGGATCGTCCGGACGGCGTGACGTTCAGCCAGCCGGCCGGCGTCTACCGATCGACCGACGCCGGAGCGACGTGGACGCAGATCCTCGAGACCTGGCCGAGCTGCCGGGCCGTCCGCGTCCATCCGGACCGTCCGGAGCTGATGTTCGCCGTCGACCTCGTCGACGGCCTCCTCGTCAGCCGTGACGCCGGAGCGACGTGGACCCAGGAGAACGCCGGGATCGAGACGCTCGCCCCGACCTCCCTCGTCGTCTCCGGGAACCGCCTGTACATCGGGACGCAGGGGTGCGGCGTCTGGAGCGCTGACCTGTCCGTGCCCACGGGAACGTTCTCGTGGCGGCCGGAGCGGTCCACCCGCCCCGTCCCCGCGGTGCGTAGCGCCGAGATCCAAGTCGACCCGAACGACTCCCGGATCCTGTTCGTCTCCGCGTTCCCCGGAGGGTTGATGCGGTCGACCGACGGCGGGGCGACGTGGAGCGACCGAAACGGGATCAATCCGAGCATCGTCGTCGACGATCCCCTGCGGCAGGGGTACTACTCCTTCGCCATCGACCCGACCGATTCGAACGAGATGTGGCTCGGAACGTGGGGGCGCGGCGTCTACCGTTCGCACGACGCGATGCTGCTGAACTACCCCGTCCTCGGCGACGATCGGACGATGCTCGGCGTCGACGTCTACCGGATCGTCCTCGATCCCCACGATCCATCGCGGGCCTACGTGGCGAGCGAACAGGGCGTCTTCC
>Ga0307439_1001178_pt1 | contig 17040 bp, 14 predicted proteins | sample SalMarWE160490MG_FD_202142 | JGI IMG/M metagenome (GOLD analysis project Ga0307439, IMG submission 202142) | Salt marsh sediment microbial communities from the Plum Island Ecosystem LTER, Massachusetts, United States - WE1604-90 | ecosystem: Environmental > Aquatic > Marine > Intertidal zone >... | reverse complement strand
TCCTGTTTTTGGCTGTCCGAAAGTCGGTCAAAAGTTTTTGCTCTGTCCACAATGTCGGGATGTGCTTCGATGAATCTATCGAGTGCTGACTGAGTAAAACCAAGGCATTTTTTCCCGCCGTCAAAAATGAACTTTCTTGCGTTCAGGCCTCGTCTTCGCCAGCGATGAATTGTTTTGGTAGAGACTCCGAAAGCGGCAGCGAGCTCTTCAATGGTGTACACTTTTTCGTTTTGTTCGGCGACGGGGCGAGCAAGCCGGCTGCTTAGCCTGGATATGAAAATATGCAAATCCTCTGCGAGCTGCTCGCCTTGTATAGGCGGCCCCTCTGGGGGGTTCTTGGGCTGATAACCAGTGATGCGAAAACAGACAAAATCAAAGGGATATTCCCTGTCGTTGTCGATAAGCATGAGGAGCTGTTCGGCAGCATCGAGCTGTTTTACACGCTGGTCTTGTGAGGCAAATCGAAGCTGGGCCAGTAACTGTGCCAGATTTTCATTCTTTATCCGTCGCATCGTCCAAACTCGATTCTCGATACCCGATTTTCGTAGCGAGCATCGAACACCCCATCCCCTATTTTCCCACTATAACCAAGTGTCTATTTTACCAAATTGAGCGCAAAAAAAACGTTTTTTACGCTTATCTGCTCATTGCGGTCGGATTAAATGCGCGAAACCGCATCAAAAGTGAGAGAACGAGCATCTGTCGCAACTTCTAACGCGGTTCCGGGATTAATCTTATGCAACGAGGCTTTTGGCCATATCGACGGCTGACGCGGCGTCGGGAGAATAGCAGTCGGCGCCAATTTTGTCAGCGTAGCCCTGGGTTACAGGTGCGCCGCCTATCATAACCTTGGCGGATACGCCGGCCTCTTTGAGGGCCTTTAACGTTTTCTCCATACTCGGCATCGTCGTCGTCAAAAGCGTGCTCATACCGATTACCTGGACACCGGTGGCTTTGGCCTGCTCAACAAACTTTTCCGGCCCGACATCGACACCGAGGTCAACAACTTCAAAGCCGGCGCCTTTCAACATCATAGCCACTAAATTTTTGCCGATATCGTGCAAATCACCCTGTACGGTTCCTATTAGAAACTTTCCGCGAGGTTTTACCCCGGCCTTGACAAGTTCCGGCTCAAGTACTTGCATCGCCATTTTCATTGCGCGGGCCGCGATAAGCACCTCCGGTATGTACACCTCGTTCCTTTTGAATCGGCCGCCAATCACGTCCATACCCGCAATCAGCCCGTCATTGAGAACAGTTTCGGCTGATGTGCCTTCCGTAAGGGCTGCCTTGGTTATTTGGAACGCGGCATTCTGGTCACCTTTAATAATTGCGTCGGCTAATGATTTCAAATCTGCCATTTTTGTTCACCTCGATAAACCTAACACTTTTATCACATTAAAGACGGAATTAAACACTATTCCACAATCAAAGACAAGCGGATTTTTACAGAATCTTATACTGATACCGGCTTGAAATAGGTTCGACAAGCTCATTACAGGTTGGGTTTGATTGGGTTTGTTTTGGCATTTTATTGGCTTTGATCCTGCTTCGCCAGAGGCTACGCAAGGATAAATTGGGTTCGTTTTGGGTTCGTTTTGGGTTCGTTTTTCCCAGCCTACCAAGTGTCCATTTTTCATAATCCATTCTAATATAATAACTTACGTTCATTTGACTTTTTCGAAAATTGGGTTCGTTTTGCATAAAAAGTCTGATTTGTAAAGAACTCTTTACAGTTGTAAAGAACAGACGACAGACGACAGACAATAGATGACAGACGATAGAGGACAGAAGCTTGTATAGCGTATAGCGTATGGCGAGGAAAGATAATTTCATATTTCAGATCTCAGATTTCAAATTGGCAATGAAATTGCCGTGATGCCTGACGGCACGATACAATTTGACTTGGGCAGGCTTGCCCTACTCGTGCGGTTCTCTGCATGGTTAATGGTAACTGGTTATTGGTTAATGGTTTATTGGTAATTCTTTGACTTGGGCCACTGGCCCTCCATATTCTGCCATTTCTATGGCTGTTTACGTTTGCCTGCTGGCAAACATACGGGTATTTTAACAGATTTCCAAACAATGGTCAAGAAAAATTTGACTAAAAAAGGGCTTTTTTTGGCCAACCCCGTGAACCTGCCTTCGACCTGATCGGGGGAGCGGGGACCCAGAAAGCTAAAAACTAAATACTAAAAACTAACGACTAATTCGCCGCCTGCCCTCGACTACGATCGAGGGTCCCTGCATGTCGTAAGCAGGGAACCAGAATATTTAGCAGCGGTCTTTGGCCGGGTGTGCCAACGTAAGGAATGCTCTGCCCTCCCCCCCTCACCTCCGGACGTATGCATGTACTCTCTCTGAGTTTTCTGTACACTCTTGATATTAATATGCCTAATTCGAAAACCTTGATTGAAAAAGATTTGACAAATCTTCTTAAATCACGCAGAATCCACTTTTGACTTTATACTATACTCAGAAAAGTGTTGAAAACACCTTAATTTCAAAGGACACATTAAAATGATAACAGATGTTCTGATTAGAAATTTCAAATGCTTCAAGAGCCTCACCGTTCCCGAACTTGGCCGCATAACACTAATTTCAGGCCGAAACAACGTAGGCAAAACCGCTCTACTCGAAGCTCTTTTCCTTTTCTTGGATCATCGCAATCCAGGAATGGCTCTCACTCAATACGGTCGGCGAGGGGTAGAAACAATTAGTGGTACTCTCGAGGCTATATGGAACCCAATGTTTTGCGATCCGGACAAAGAAATCCTTATTTCTTTGGCAATAAACGGCTCCCATAAGCAAACGAAATTTAAGTTTAACCGGGAATTTTTACCTCCATCACCTACAACAGTCCAACCTGAAGAACGACAAATCCCTACGGATGAGGAACATACCACTTTAGCTGTGGATATTGAATTTTCAGGTAAATCAAGTGAAAAATATATTTTACATAATTTCCTTGATCCCAATAACAATCGACTCACCATCGTATCTAAAAAATCACCTTCAAAAATTTCACTACCTCAGGCCAGTTTTTTGGCAAGCAAAAAGCATAATCCAACAAATGAAATTGCAAAGCAATTCAGCAATTTAGCACAACAAGATCGGGAAAATGAAGCTGTCGATTTTTGTAAGATAATTGAAGATCGTCTCAAAAAACTCAAAGTTATCACAGAAGGCCCAAATTCATCTGTTCATGGTAAACTAAGAGGAGAGCCCTCTACCCGCATCATTAACTTTATGGGTGAAGGTATGGAAAAACTATTGTCCCTTATCGTTGCTATCGCACATTCACCCAACCGAATCATTCTTCTCGATGAAATAGAAAACGGTCTTCACTATTCTATTTTGCCAAAGATTTGGGAAGCCCTCGGCAAGGCACTTCGTAAATATGACTGCCAGCTTATCACCACAACTCACAGCTATGAATGCCTTCAGGCAGCATACGAAGGTCTTTCTGAAATGCCTGATGACTTCAGATACATCCGCCTCAACCGAAAAGGCGAGGATGTATCTGCCAAGCTGTCAAACTATGAGATGATTGGCACTGCAATAAAAACAAAACTGGAGGTAAGATAATTTGCCCAAGCCAGAAACGATAACTCACAAAAAGCTTCTACTTGCTGAAGGCCGAGACGCCGAGTTATTTCTTGTATGGGCAGGTAGACACTTCCGTCCTGAGATAGACTTTCAAGTAATGGACTTTGGGGGTATTAAGGAGCTAACTAATTTTCTCAAATTGTTAGCTAACGACGAATCTTACGACAATGTTGAAACCATAGTAGTAGCTCGTGACGCCGAAACAGATGCTAAAGCTGCAATAGAGAGCATTCAAAATTCTATGAGGTTAGCAGAGATACCGGTACCTGAAAAACCTTTTGAGTACACACAAGATTCTTCGTTGAAAACTGCATTTATGATTTTTCCAGGCCCCGAAAACCCAAGTGGTCGGTTAGAGGACCTCTGTCTTTCGACAGTCGAAAATGATCCTTTATTGGAATGTGTGGATGATTATTTAGAATGTGCAAAGGCCAAAGGGGAGCAACTTCCTCGTATTCACAAGAACAAACTCCATGCTTTTTTAGCGGGGAAAAAAGATTATGCTGGTTTGCCTATCGGATTAGCTTCGCGTGAAAAGGCTTGGGATTTTGAACACCCTTCCTTAGAACCATTTAAGAGGATTATCCAGGAAATGTAATACCATTGACCAATCCTTCTTCCTCAAAAAAATTAAATGGGAGAAGGAAAAGGTTAAGTAATGTTCTGTATAAAAGCTATGTGCCAAACTAACCAGAAATCCGCACTTCCCGCCAAACAATTAAATTCCTCAAGGCGGATATAGTTCGTAGTTCGTAGTTCATTGTTCGTAACATAGTTCGTTGTTCGTGGCACGTTAGAACAAAAGAGCATAAGACATAAGAGCACAAGGCATAGACTCTCTAATTCTCTAAACCGTCCCGGTTTCTTTAACATGCTGCGGGAACAGAATAGCACAAATAAATCAAAAATCAAGGGGAAAAAAGGAAAAAATAGCCCCAGTGAGATAACGTTTTACTATCTCACGTGGCAAGCGTTTAGCGTACGGAATGGAAGGAAACAGCGTTTAGCGTATCTCGTAAAGGAAAATGCAAATATATATTATTTGAAAAAATCTCGAACAATTGTATAATGCTGGACTTTATTATTGTTTGGTTATCGGCTAAATATAAACGGGCACGGTTACAGTGAAGTGGAAAGCCGAAGTTTATGGAGTTTCGTGAGAATTCAGAATTAAGGATGTTTTAACATTAATCAGTATACGAGATATGAAATATGAGTGACTATATAGTATTAGTCAAACAGGTACCTGACGTAACGCAAATCACCGACAATGCGTTTGACGTGGAAACCGGCACCCTGGTTCGCAGCCGGCTGGCCAGCGTTATCAACGAGCTTGACTCCCAGGCACTGGCTTTTGCAAACGAAATGAGGCGAATCAGCAGCGATAAAGCCGGGAAAATCATTGCCTTGACAATGGGCCCGCCGATGGCGGAGGAAGTGCTTCGCTATTCACTGAGCAGATGTGCCGATATGGTCGTGCTGTTGACCGACAGGAATCTGGCCGGCGCTGATACCGTCGCAACGGCAAATCCTCTGGCTTTCGCTGTCAGGAGGATAGTCAAAGAGATACTCAAGGGCAGCAAAGATTATTATGTGATTAGCGGGATGCAGTCGGTCGATGGTGACACTGCTCAGGTGCCGCCTCAGATTGCCGAGGAATTGGGTCTGCCTTGTATCGCTTATGTCACAAAGGCTGAATTCAAAGACAAGCGTTTTGAATTTACGCGTATTATCAGCGGGGGCAGCCAGGTAGTTGCTGCGAAGAAAAAGCCGGCCGTAGTAACAGTTGCAAAATACGAGTTTCCGCTGTTTGCGACGTTTGCAAAAGCGCGGCAGGCAAACCAGATACAGATTATTCGCTGGGGCAGCGATGATATCAAGGCAAGCCATATTGGCGTTACAGGCTCGAAGACGAGTGTGATACGAGTTTTTCCACCCGGCAAAAGCACCAGAAAGTGCGAGAAGGTCGACGATGCCAAATCATTAGCCAGGCTGATTGTCGACAGCTTCAAAAGTGGTAATGGTGAAGACGCCCAGGGCGAAGAGACCTGGACAAGCCGTTATGTTTTGCCCGGTAAGCGAACGGCCAAATTCGAAAGAGGCTTCGAGGGCACGAAAAAAGAAAACGAGAATTATACATTCTTAGCCGACAAGCTCAGCGAGCTGCGCATTACGGATACAAATCAGATTGACGAGGCTTGCAGGGAAAAGATTATTGCTGTTTCGGAGGGCCATTTCCGCAAGAAGGCGTTGGATGACATGATAAAAGGTTTTGAACTGACTAAGCCGAGCTATACCGGTGAAGTCTGGGGCGTGGCTGAACACAACGAAGGCCGGATACACCCGGCTACATTCGAGCTTATCGGAAAGGCGCGCGAGCTTGCGGACTCTCTGGAGACTAAAGTAGGCGTTGCCGTGGCCGGCTATGAAATTGAGCCAATGGCAAAGGACTTGATAACTGCCGGTGCGGACAACATTTACATCATCGAGGATAAACTGCTCAGCGAATTCGACCCGACTGCGTATCGCAAAGCTATCGCCGATGCAATAAATAGCTACTGGCCGCAAATCGTTCTTTTTGCGGCCACACCACAGGGCAGAATGCTGGCCCCGATGGTTTCATACAGGGTCGGCTGTGGATTGACCGCAGACTGTACCGGCCTGGATATCCGCGACAGCTCGCGAAAAGGCCAGATAGGGATTCTGCTTCAGACCCGGCCGGCTCTCGGCGGTAACGTTATGGCTACTATCTGCACGAAAAATTCAAAGTCTCAGATGGCCACGGCAAGGCCGGGCGTTATGAAGAGACTGCCCGTCGATGAGTCGAGAAAAGGAAAAATTATAAAACACAAAGTCGAACTCACGGAAGACGATGTTAGTCTGGAAATTCTGAAAACAGAGCTGGGCACCGGCGAGGTGAACTTTGAGGCTGACGTGATTGTCAGCGGCGGCAAGGGTATGCAAAGCAGAGACAATTACGAACGGCTCGTTGGTCTGCTATGTGATGGCCTGAGTAAAAGACTGGATACTCAGATTGAAAGAGGAGCTTCGCGTGCGGCAGTCGAGCAGGGCTTTGTTGAGCGTGTACACCAGGTCGGACAGACCGGAACATCCATAGGGCCAAAACTGTACATTGCGCTGGGTATATCAGGCGCGATTCAACACATGATAGGCGTAGCAAACACCGACACTATTGTCGCGATTAACAGCGACCCGAATGCGCCGATTTTTAAGCAGTGCGATTACTATATTGTCGGAAGTGTCGAGGATGCTATCCCGCAGTTAGTACAGGCATTAGAGGTGGAATAGGAAGTGGCAAAGAATAACGAGTACAACAAAGTATCAGTATTGGTAGTTGGTGCGGGGCCGGCTGGTCTGGCCTGTGCGATACAGCTCAAAACAAAAAAACCGGAGATTGACGTCTGTGTTATAGATAAATCCGCTGAGCCGGGTAATCATAATCTCTCCGGCGCGGTTTTGGAAAAGGATGCCATACACAGACTGCTCGATTCGGCTGTCGAAGGCTGGCAGGACAGCGACACCGCCAAAGATGTATTAGGCAAAAAAGTCAAAAAAGATAATGTAATGTTCTTTTTGGGCAGGAAGATGTCCTTTAACATTTTCTTTATAATTAAACTTGCAAAAAGGCTCGGACTGAACTTCGGCCAAATGATACACGAGGGCGATTATATCGTCTCTATAAGCAAGCTGACGAAGTGGCTTGTTCAGATTGCGAAAGACGTTGGCGTAGAGGTTTTGCCGGGCTTTGCTGCGGCGGATATTATTCTGGATGAGTCGGCTGAAAGGTCTGTGGGCGTCAGGCTCGTCGACCAGGGTGTCGATAGAGAGGGTAATAAGCAGCCTAACTTCGTGGAGGGCGAAGTTATCAACTCCAGCTTCGTCGTACTGGCTGAAGGATGCGACGGGCTTTTGACGGAAAAATTTATAGAAAAGGCGGGCCTGCAGAGAAAATCACCCCAGCTTTACTCGGTGGGTGTCAAAGAGATTATACAGGTAAGCAGTGAGCAGTACAAAAAATTCGGCGACGACCGTGTTATTCACGCGATGGGCTATCCTATCTGGACGCCTTTTGTAGGCCCCGGTATGTTCGGCGGCGGTATCTGCTATCCGGTGGAGGATGAGCATATTGCCGTGGGGATGATTGTCGGGGCGGACTGGAAATACTGCGACTTTAATCCGCAGGATGCGCTTACGAATTTCAAGAATCACAGCTTTATAAAGCAGTTCATCGAAGGCGGTACGGTTGTAGAGGCCGGGGCAAAAATGATTCCCGAAGCAGGATTCCGCGCTGTTCCCAGAGAGCCGCAGACCGGCTCAATCGGCAAAGCAAATGTGCTCATACTCGGTGACAGCGCCGGCTTTGTAAACATGCTCAAAATCAAAGGCCTGCACAACGCTATCGATTCGGGAATGATAGCGGCGGATGCGATTGTTGAAAACCTGGAAAATCCTGAATCAGCAGCAGTCAGATATACCGAGCTGATTGACAAATCTGCTGTTGGCAAAGAGATGGAGTCGGCGAAAAACTTCAGGCAAACTGTGGCCAAGTTCGGGCCTTTGCAGGGGATGCCTCTTTCCATATTTGGTGGACTGCTGCCGAAATTCGATACAGAGAAAGACTTCGAAGCGATGACAATCGCCCGATATCGGCTCAAGCCAAATCAGAACTTTGACAAAGATACATTCACGGCCGTTGCTGCCACCGAACATCGCGAAGAGCAGCCGTCACACCTGACGATTATTGATTCCGAGATTTGCAGAAGCAAATGTACGCCGATGTTCGGCAGCCCGTGTATTACGTTCTGTCCGGCGGGGGTATACGAGACCATTCACGATGAAGTTGAGCCGGCCAATCCGTCGAACTGTCTGCACTGCAAGACCTGCCAGAGGAAGTGTCCGTTCGACAATATCAGATGGACTGCCCCCGAAGGCGGCGGCGGACCACGCTATAAGAGAATGTAAAAACGAATACAGACGTGATGCTCATTATTTGATATTCAATAATTCATTTCAGACAAACGCCCTGTTTATATAGGACGTGCAAATCACCCAACTCCTATAAAAACACCATAGTCGGGAAACAATTTCCGTAAAGGTGTGCGTGGACGGATGATGCGTAAAGCGGTTTTTTGAAACAGCCGATAGCGATAGTATTAGGTCTGACAGTGGAGGCTCAATCCTTATAAAGGTTAACGCCTCCTGGTAGTATTGTGCCGAATGAGAAAACAAATGAGGGCCGTCTATGTTAGTTCAGTCAAGAGAGGCGAAAGTTTTTGCAGCGCTGGCTGTATCAATGACGGTCGGAGTCATAATCTTACATGCCTTAGGTAACAACCCCCCTTCCGCCGGTGCATTTTGTCTTTGGCGCTATACAAGAGTCGTTTCCGCCGAAGAAGCAATTTTGACTCCCGCGGCCCAGCCGGCCGGTGTATGGAAAAGCATCGAGATTTACTATAGCCAAACAACGTCGGGCAATATTCAGCAGTTAGCTTTTTTAAGCGGTCTGGCTGTTCCTGAAGATATTAACTGCCATTATATTATATGTAACGGGATCGGCGGCAGCGACGGCCAAATACAGCAAACCGAAAAATGGCAAAGGCAACAGCCGGTAACCCGGAGCTGGCTAAGCCCTGAGCCTCAAGACACAAGTACGGGACAGACTATATTCATCTGTGTAATAGCCGACAAAGATACTGCTCCTCCAACAAGGCAGCAGATAAAAACAACAGCGGCGCTGGTTAAAGGGCTGCGCGGAAAATTTAACATCAAGCCCGAGTCCATCCTCTACCCTGCCGAATGGAAATGGCAAGCCGGCGGTATATCCACAAAAAATCTCGAAATATAAAAGACAGATGTAACATCTGACTTCTGACCTCTGACTTCTGACTTCTGACTTCTGACTTCTGACTTCTGACCTCTGACTTCTGACTTCTGACTTCTGACTTCTGACCTCTGACTTCTGACTTCTGACCTCTGACTTCTGACCTCTGACCTCTGACCTCTGACTTCTAAATTAATAATCGGTAAATCATTGAATCAATATGGGACTTTGATAGCTGGTTGGTCCTATAAAAATGCCGCAACATCGAGTGAGCGGAAGGTGTGTATGGGGAGTCAGAGTCTGCATAAAGTGCAAATTCGATAAAACCGATATCAGACACCGGTAGGATGTTGGTGATGGCGTAAAGGCTAAGCGCTAAAGCAGATGTTAGCGCTGTCAGGTGAATTAAGAGAAGGAGTCGAAAATGCTTCTGAACGCCATCTCAAGTTGGTTTGGTATGGATATGGGTATCGACCTTGGTACGTGCAGTACCCTGGTTTGCGTACGCGATGAAGGAATAGTCCTCAACGAACCCTCGGTAGTTGCAGTCCGCAAAGGAACCAATATCGTTCTCAACAATGGTGAAGCTGTCGGCCTGGTCGCGCGCGATATGCTGGGCAAGACACCCGGCTCAATTAGCGCAATAAGGCCTCTCAAAGATGGTGTAATCAGTGACTTCGAAGTCACCGAGGCGATGCTTGGCTTCTTTATCCGCAAAGTACACAACAAAGGCGCACTGGTCAGGCCGCGGGTAGTAATCGCTGTGCCGAGCGGAATAACCGCGGTTGAACGCCGCGCTGTCATAGATAGCGGCGAACGAGCTGGTGCCCGCAAGGTATACCTTGTTGACGAGCCGATGGCCGCAGGCATCGGGGCCGGCCTGCCAATCTCAGAACCGACTGCATCAATGATTGTCGATATCGGCGGCGGAACCACGGAAGTGGCCATCATGAGTCTGGCTGACATCGCAAGCTGCGAATCGATTCGCGTCGCCGGAAACGATATGGATGAGGCCATAATCAACCATCTCAAAAGGGCATACAACCTGCTTATCGGCGTAACAAGCGCCGAACGTGTCAAGATACAAATCGGCTCTGCCGCTCCTCTTGAGCAAGAGTTGACGATGGAGGTGGCCGGCAGAGACACTATCTCAGGACTGCCCAGAAAAATCCTTGTAACAAGTGAGGAAATCCGCGAGTCGCTGCACGAGCCGGTCGGCGCAATCATAGATACTGTTACCGCAACACTGGAAAAAGCCCAGCCGGAGCTGTCCGCTGATTTGATAGACAACGGCATACATATTTGCGGCGGCGGCTCGCTTCTGAGAGGAATGGATTCTGTAATTGCAAGTGCAACAGGATTGGATGTCTATAGAATCGAGGACCCGATTAGCTGTGTAGCTCGAGGCACGGGAGTCTATCTGGAAAATCTGGAGATGTGGAAGGATACGATGGACCACACTGAGCATCAGTGGACCTGAAAGCACGGTTGGTTGATAACGGAACATCGTCGTATCTTGTCAGGGAAGAATTATGAAAAGCAAATATGATGAACAAATACAACAGAGGTTGGGTACGGACACCGCTTTACGAACACTCGCAAAATGGAGGTCTTTATAAACGCACCGACATGCGTCTCGGCTCTATCTCCGCGCAAATGTTATTTACCTGCTTTATGTTGGGCGGCTTTATCCTGTTCTTTACGCCACAGCACCTCACAAATAAGCTCCAGTTTGCATTTGCTCGATGTTTTCATTTGCCTTTAGGTCTCGGCAGAAACATTTCACTTTCAACAGGCATTGAGCGGTCGGTTTCGAGTGTGGTCAGCTATGGAATATACAACAGGCTTGAGAACCACCTTGCCAATGTTATGGAGCAGCTCTATCAGGAACATCAGCTTGTAGAAGTGTTGGCGGGATTGCGCGGCAGATTTCCACTGGAAGGTGCCAACCTGGTTTGTGCCGATGTCATTACAGCATCCATCGGCGGAGAATGCAGCGAGCTAATTATCAACCGTGGTGCAAACGACGGCATGGCTAAGGGCCAGTTCGTTCTGAGCGACAACAGTATCATCGGCACTATAGCGGATGTCTCTGCCCGCACAGCTCAGGTTAAGTTGTTTACCGACCCGGCGTCCAAAATAGCCGTCAAGATAGAGCAGTTAGATACGGATAGGCTAATACATGGTAACGGCAATGATTCTGCCAAAATAAAGCTGCTGTCGACAAAGTACAAAGTCAGGGTGGGCGACAAAGTCCTGGCCTGCAAAAAACCGGGCTTTCTTGATGTTCCAATGATTATAGGCAAAGTAGCGGCTTGCGAGCGAGACAACGAGAATCCGTCACTGTGGGATATTACGGTCAGACCTGTTTGTGATATAGAAAGAATAAACAGAGTAAGCGTGCTTATAATGAATCTGGCCCGCACCTATTAAATCAGGGCTTGCGCCCGATAGCTGCGGGATGTCCAAAACTAAGGAGAAAAATATGGCCGGTTATCTTTGGCGTTTTTATAACAGAAGCAAAAGGCGTTCCCGAAAACGGGTTGGCGTTGTCTCGGCGATTATTATTGTTGCCGTATTCATTGGCGTTAGATATGGTCATCGTCTTTTCGGCAGAAACCAAGACCAGGCCGCTGCGGCTTCGACCGGTAACAATGCCCCCCTGCTGCCGGAGCCTACGGAGGCTGTAGTGCTCCCGCCAACAAGGAATCCTCATCTCGAACTGAAATTGTCAAAAACCATACCTGTGGCAATCTCCGAGCCAAGTACCAGAGTGACTGAGTTTGTTGACGAGGCGGTGGAGCTGGTCAATAGCGGTTCGGCCGGCATCATAGAGGCTCGTGACAGACTAAATGAGGCACTATCAATGCCTATGAACAATGCGCAGCGAGTTGTTATAAAGCAGAAGCTTTCTGCGCTTGCTGATAAGTGGCTGTTTAGCAGAGAAGTTTTGCCCAACGATAGTCTCTGCAGCCGTTATAAAGTTGAGCCGGGAGAGCTGCTCTCGGCAATCAGCACCGAACACAGAGTGCCCTGGGAAATTCTTATGGAGGCCAATAGGATTGACCGTCCCGAGCTGCTCAGGGCCGGAGAGATTATAAAAGTCATCCACGGCCCGTTCCACGCCAAGGTATGTCGTTCGACCTTCACGATGGATATATATCTTAAGGACACCTTCGTTCGCAGTTTTCGTGTCGGTATCGGCAGGCCGGGCAGGGAAACACCAACAGGTCTGTGGCGTGTTAAGCTGGGCGGAAAACTAATATCGCCCAAGTGGACAGACCCCGATACATACAAAACATATAAAGCAGATGACCCCGACTATCCTCTGGGCTCGCGATGGATTGCGCTGGAGGGTATCAGCGGAGAGGCCGAAGGAAGGAGAGGCTTTGCCATTCACGGCACAAAGAAACCGGAAGAAATCGGCACCGCAGGCTCACGCGGGTGTATTCGCTTGTATAACGGCGATGCGATACTGGTTTATAACTTATTGACGCCGGGTCTTTCGCGAGTGGAAGTGGTGGAATAAGAAATAATAGTGATGAACAAAAAGCTGGCTTTGGGGTGTTAGTGCTGAAAAGAGACTGCAGGGACAGCAGCAACTTACTATGCCAGACAAAAGGGCTGAAAGCATGATGCTTTCGGCCTTTTTTGTTGCGCATATCAGGAGTAGTGCTCTGCCCCTTGTGATTTGAGCAGTTGTCATTGCGAGGAGCGCAAGCAACGAAGCAATCTCGATCTTCGAGCGTTTGAGATTGCCACGGCCGCATTCTGTGGCCTCGCAATGACAACAGGCAGACACAATAACAACCTTCATTTGACCTGCAACAGAATACTGTAGGTCGAAAAAACCTTCAAGAATAGCCCTATAAAACATTTCGTTTTTTCGCCAAAAGGCCCGAAATTGGGCCTCGCAAGGCTGTTCTTCGGTTATTGGGTTGTATTCGTAAGGCATTTCCGGTATAATACTTTCAACACTCACGGAAGGGGGTAGTTAATCACAGGATGGGGGTTAGGCAGAAATAACTGCGAATCCAACAAATTTGACTTTGAAGAGGGTGTTCATTGTTGAAGAGCAGAAATACAGGTTATTGGGGTGTTTTCTCAGGCCGGAAAGTTATTGTTGCTGCAGTTTTGCTTGCGATAATCATCCCTGTGGTTAGCCTGGTTTTCGTTGCGGTTTTGGCACAGGCCGACGACCGACTAACATTACTCAGCGCCATCACTACTGAGGCAGATACCGTTAATCCGTCCGCTTCGAATCAATCTGACATAGAGGTTGGGCACGAACCATCCGGCCAATGGCAAACGGTGCGGATGCGTGTCACCGCGTACTGCGCTTGCAAAAAATGCTGCGGAAAATTCGCCGACGGGATAACGGCCAGCGGTCACAAAATCCGACCCGGTGATACCTTCGCAGCCGCTGACAAAAGGTTCTCATTCGGTACTGAAATGGTCGTGCCCGGCTACAACAACGACAAACCTATAAAGGTCCTCGACCGCGGAGGAGCAATCCGAGGAAACAAGCTGGACGTTTTCTTCAACTCTCACCAACAAGCCCTGAAATGGGGCGTTAAATACATCGACGTAAGAGTCCGCCGCACTTCCGAAACGCTGTAAGGTACGTTCCGGCCTGCTGGAGAATGTCGAAAGAGAACCGGTGCTAATTCAACTGGAAACGTCGGCACTTCATAGTTTCAATTACCAAGCTGGATATATTCAGAGCCTTTCTTATACAACTCTTGAAGTTATCCGGATCTCGCTGTAATGATCAGCGTCAGGCCGACCAAATAAAATACAAACATCAAGGCCAGCAGTTTGTTTGTGCCGGCCGGCGCCGTTTTAAATTCCTTCCAGATGAATACACCCCAGAAGGCGGCTATCATCGTCGCTCCTTGGCCGAGGCCATAAGAGATTGCAGGTGTAGCGGGATCTGATGCGATAATGTTAAAAGACATGCCGATACACCAGATGACACCACCGAGGATACCTATCAAGTGCAATCTTGGGTTGCCCTTTTTGAAGTAATCACTAAAGGCGACAGGTTCACCAACAAAGGGTTTTGCCATCACGATGCTGTTCCAAAGGAAACTTGAAGCAAGCAGGCCTAATGAGAACACAACCACCGCGGCATAGGGACCTAATTTGCCCGCCTCAGGATTCGCGAAGTCGGCGACTATTCCTTTTTGAACCAGATAGTAGAAAAGCCCCATCAATAATCCGGCGACAATGGATATGACGATTCCTTTTCCTATCGTCTTTTGCCCTTCAGTGGGTAGTTTTCTATAGGCTAGCGCATCAATAATTATCGCAATCATAATGGCCAGAACACCTGCGAACAGAAGCACGGGATTGCCTTTTGGATCTAAAATATAGTTGATGATAACGCCTTCAACGAGCGCTATTCCGATTCCGATAGGAAAGGCGACGGCCAAACCTGCAATATCAATGGCCGCGACAAGAAGGATGTTAGCGAGGTTGAATATGATACCTCCTACAAAAGCAAACAGAAAGGCTGTTGCGGTGACCTGGCTGATATCAGCTATAAAGGAGCGTTCAGAACTGCCCATACTTCCCATCGTGAAAGCCATAATCAACGAGAGCAGAAGCACGCCAATAGAATAGTCCCAGTAAAAGAGCTGGAATTTCCATTCCTTGGTGGCCAGTTTTTGCGTGTTGGCCCAGGAGCCCCAGCAAAGCATAGTAACAAAACACATTATGACCGCTAAAGGATACGATTCGACGATAACCATTTTAGAAACCTCCTTTTTTCAAAAGTGCTGTGTGAATTTGCTTATTGCTCCATCTCGCGTATAAAACGTTCAATTTCCTCAACTGTCGGCATAGAAGGCTGCGCCCCCATCCTGGTCACGGAGACCGCCGCCACGTTATTGGCGAACGACGCGGCTTCGCTAAGTGTTTGGCCTTTAGCCAGACCAACGGCCAGGCTGCCCGTAAACGCGTCCCCTGCCGCTGTGCTGTCGGCGGCGGTCACTTTCCTGGCGGGCACAAATTCCTTTCCCTCCTTGCCGACCGAAAGATAACCGCTCGCTCCCATAGTCAATATCACGTTCTTGACTCCGTATTCTAACAGTTTCTTAGCTGCCGCCTCTGCGCTCTCCTGGTCTTTCACTTCTATCCCCGTAAGAATCTGGGCTTCCGTTTCGTTCGGCGTAAGCACGTCTACCATATTAAGGAGCTCCGGGCTGAGCTTTTGGGCCGGTGCCGGGTCTAGAATAAAGGGCACCTTGGACTTGTTGGCTAACTCGGCTGCAAATTCGATTGTTTCTATCGGCACCTCTAATTGTGCGACCAGCGCGCCCGACGATGCAATATCCGACTCGGCCTCTTTGACGTCCTCCGGTGACAGCTTATGATTGGCCCCGGGAGCTACCACAATTACATTATTGCCCTCATCGTCGACCATAATCAAAGCTACACCGGAAGGAGCATCTTTTGTTTGAAGGACATACTTTGTATTGACGCCTTCTTTCTTGAAGTTGTTGAGCGATTGCAGCCCGAATATATCGTCACCTAATTTAGCTATAAAGAATACCTGTGCGCCTAATTTGGCGGCGGCCACGGCCTGGTTCGCGCCCTTGCCGCCGGGAACCATTATGAAATCTCCCCCCAGAATCGTCTCCCCTGTCACGGGTATCCTTTTCGACTTGACAACTAAATCCATATTACTGCTGCCGACTACGGCGATGGTCGGTACATCCTGTTTCATTGTATGTCCTCTCTCTTTTCAGAATAAATCCGGCCCAGGCACTTCACTTTATCAGTCTGTCGACTAAAAAATCCTCGAAGCCGCCTAAGTCTTTCCATTCCGTGGCACAGTTAATCACTTTTGCATTCTTGTCGATTCGTGTGTACCCATCGTCGGTGACGGTAATGCCCAGTTTTTCCATCTTGACCAGTTTTTCCGTCATACCCAGGTAAATGCCCACCGTATCGAAAAGCGTTGTGCTTCGGAAATTGATTTGTTGTTCGACCCTTTTATTCAATTCTTCTTCGCTCATGTCCTTGTTGCCGTTTCGTATACCCTGTTTGTACCATGCGCGGTAGTTTTCAATCAATGCCTTTGTTAATGGGGTATTTGCCTTCAGCACCTTCTGGTACTTGTCCCCTGTTAGATGGACAATCCCGCACGTGTCCAGAGGCGTAATAGTGATATCCCACTGTGCGGTGAAGACCCTTTGTGCCGCCTTGGGATAGGCTTTGACGTTGTATTCGGCGCTTATATTTGAGCTGCCGTCATAGCCCTTGTAGATGCTGCCGTGCATCCCGACGAATCTTGCCTTGTTCGATATCTTCGGCTCTCGCTCCAGAGCCGCGGCGATGTTGGGCAATGGGCCGACGGCAATCACTGTCATTGGCTTTCGGGATTTCATTATGGTATCGACTATGGCCTGTACGCCGTCTTGATAAACCGTGCCGGGATAAGATGAGAGTTTATAATCCTTTACCCACTCGCGCTGTCTGTGGTTGTTTTTGTTTTGTTGTATCCCTATGCCGACCGGAATATCGGTTCTTCCCGCAATCTCTAAAATCATGGCGACAACCTTTGCCTTCTCCGGGGTGTTATT
>Ga0307439_1001170_pt1 | contig 17110 bp, 17 predicted proteins | sample SalMarWE160490MG_FD_202142 | JGI IMG/M metagenome (GOLD analysis project Ga0307439, IMG submission 202142) | Salt marsh sediment microbial communities from the Plum Island Ecosystem LTER, Massachusetts, United States - WE1604-90 | ecosystem: Environmental > Aquatic > Marine > Intertidal zone >... | reverse complement strand
AGCCACGGCAAAGATAGAGGCGATGGCGAAAGAACTGAGAAAGAAAAAACCCGACCTTGTTTTTCCAATCATTCATGCCTTTTTTGGAGATTCGCCAAATCCGAACCTGGATGCGGAGATTGCGGTATTCAAGGAGCAGTGCTATCAGAAAAGAGAAATGCTCAGGGATAAATATGGACTAAAGGAGCCGGGAGGCACAAAAGGGATTTATCAGTCAGCTCCGGGGAGAGCCCCCAAAGCTGCTGTTAAAGAGATAGGGCTTGAGAAATCACGGCCGATGCATAAGGTCGGCGCCAAAGACAGAGATATTTTTGATTCGGGTTAAGTGAAGGTGCCTAAAATTCCACTTTCGGCACTTCCGTTTTTGCCTGTTCACTTGCCTCGAAGTAATCTACCGGCTTTACACCTGCCCGTTTACAGAAAAACGACCCGAAGAGCTCCCTGTTGTATGAGTTTAGCTGTTTGGCTGCTTCGTTATATCTTGTGCGCGCAACCGCAATCCGATTCTCCGTGCCTTCAAGAGCGACCTGGAGGTCTCGAAAATTTTCACTGGCCTTTAGGTCCGGGTAGTTTTCCTGGAGCATTAACAGCCGAGAGAGGAAACCGCTAAGCTCATTCGAAGCTTCTATTTTGCCGGTTCTCGTATCTGCCTGGAAGTATTTTTCCCTTGATTTGGCGATATTCTCGAACAGCTCTTTTTCGTGTGATGCGTATCCTTTGACTGTATTAACGAGGTTGGGCACGAGATCGAGCCGGCGCTGCAGGGCAGCGTCGATGTCCGCCCAGGCCTTTCCGGCTCCCTGTTCAAGGTTGACTGCCTTATTATAGCCGCCGATATACCAGCCGATGGCCCCGATGCCTAAAAGCAGTAAAACTGCCAGCACTGCGATTAAAACAACCAATCCTTTTCCGAAATTTTTCATCTTCTTTTCCTTACTTTAATCATTGATTTTAAGTTTTTTACCAGCCCCCGCTTGCCCCGCCGCCTCCGAATCCACCACCCATACCGCCTCCAAATCCACCAAAGCCGCCGCCGAAGCTTCCGCCGCCGTATGAGCCGCTTCTGCCATAGCCGCCGTGGCCGCCAAATCCGCCCAGCATAAACGGCAGGAAGAACCACCAGCCCATACCTCGGCCGAGACCGCCGAATAGAATCAATAAAAGAAACAGAATCGGCAGCGCGCCGCAGCAAGGTAGTCCCCGACCGGTGCGTTCGGCCGGAACAGGGGCCAACTTGGGCATACCCGTTAAAGTAACACCAGACTGGCTGGCGATTTTCTGGACAATTTGCAAATTTGCTTCGTAGATTCCCCTGCTGTAGTTTCCTTTCCTGATATATGGCACGAGGAGCTCTCTTCCGACCCGGCCACAGTACTGGTCTGTTATGAAACCCTCTAACCCATAGCCGACTTCAAACCGATATTTTCTGTCTTTCGTTGCTATTGTAAAAAGCATTCCGTTGTCTTTGCCGGCCTGGCCAAGCTTCCATTTTTCAGCCAGTTCTATTGAGAATTGCTCGATTGGCAATCCACCTGTGCTTTCCACCGTTAATATAATATATTGCGCCCCGGTTTTTTGCTCTAATTCCTGCAATATACCGTTTAGCGACTGCTCGTCTGAACTGTTTATCACATTTGCATAATCCTCAACGTAGTGTCTGGGCGCAGGCAAATCGACTTGGCCGAAGAGAGGAGCAGTTGCGGCTAATATGAACGGTAGAACTGCTAATGGGACAAAGAAGATTCTGCGCATTATTTAGACCTCAAGCTTATCGACTATAATGGCTAACTGGTCGATAGTTGTGTAAACCGACTCGAAGATGTTTTCTATTTCAGCTTTGCTTAGACGCACCTTTTCGTATTGCCATTTGCGAACAGTTGTCAGGGAGTTCATATTGATTGCATGTTCGGCTGCAGCTTTGTTAAGGGTTGCTTCGGCACCGTCGGGTCGGCTGACGTCTTTCAGCCACAACATCGCTCGCAGTAGCGGAACGAGCTGTTTTGAAGTGGAGATAAGGATGTCGCGGACAATCTTTTTATTGGCCGCCGAGGCGATGTATCCCTGTCTTAATCTGATGAGCATAGCTTTCAGCTCTCGTTCGCATTGGAGCCGGACGTCCTTTTTGCCAAAGCTGAGTGATGCAAAGGGGTCGTTTCCAAAAATCGTTTTGTGTATCAATTGAAAATCAAGGAACTCAATACCGAAGATATCGAGGGACCGTTCAATATAGGAGGATGTCATTAACAGAGGAGCCGATATTTTTCTCTTGCTCATCGGCCTGGCCAGATTGGCGAGGATGTTGAGTGAGTCCAGGGTTCGCTCACCAAGCACAAGGACGGAATTAATGTCACTTTTGCCGGGCCTGAAATCCTCCGTCAGACTGCTGCCTATGAGCGTGATGCTCTGCAGGTTGTCGGGTATATCGGCGATGAGTTTTTCCGCAAAGACCTTTACGGAATTTTGTATTTCGTCCCGCAGGGATTCTAATTCTAAAACATTTTTGTTTTCAGACATTTTGTTTACGCTCCGATTTATAGAAAAATCTGGTTCAAAATCAGTTTACTACAGCGATGCCGTAATTTCAAACACAATATCAGGCACATCTTTCCAAAGCAGGGTTACAGAGGATTTTGCAGATTGTTCCTTTAAGGCGGCAGGTTTTAGGATTTAGTGGTGTGCTGTTGGTGCGGTTCTCGGTAGCAGCGCTGCCAATTTGACAGCTGATTTGGCAAATATTAAAGCGGAAAGTGGCGCTTTTCGATGATTTTAGGCATATTTTTGCCTGTTGGCGATTTGGCACGGTTTTTGCGAATAAATCTATTAGAGAAAAGATAGAAAAAGTGAATGTTTTAAGAATAACAGAAAGGAGGTTTTACTATGGCACTGGTACCTTTTAACAGAAGACCAAGAGGCGATTTGGTAAGACTTCATAACGAAATGGACGATTTGTTTGACAGCTTCTTCAGGGGGCTGGACAGGCCGTTCTTCGGATACAAGGCCTGGCCGGCAATCGACGTCGCCGAGGAAGAAAATGCCATCCTTGTAAAAGCAGAGGTCCCGGGCTGTAAAGCTGATGACATCGATATATCCGTGCACGGCAACACGTTGACAATCAGCGGGGAAAAGAAGGCCTCTGAGGAGAAAAAGGAAAAAGGATACTACTATATGGAGAGCACCTATGGCAGCTTTAGGCGAGAGCTGAACCTGCCAACCGATGTCGAGCCGGACAAGATAGATGCTGTATGCAAAGATGGTGTGTTGTCCATAACGCTGCCCAAAGCCGAGAAGGCAAAGACCGTGAAGATAAAGGTCAAGGGATAATGGCGAAAAACCGCGTGGTTCTTTAACCCAAAGAAAATGAGTAAAAAGTTTATGCTGGTTGGCGACAGCGGCTTCCATTTTACAACGATTATAAAATGGAAGCCGTTTGTTTTTTGCCTGTTTTTTTAGTGTTTTTGTGTTTTATATAAGCTATGCAGGGTATACCTAAACTCCTTGTGTTAATACTGTTATTTTGATTTTTTATCGGCTCGTCCCATAAAAAGATAAAGTTTTTTTGATTTCCTTGCCGAATAGTAGTAATGGGCGTTTAGCAGTGGCATTTTAGTATTGAAATAGAGGTTTTTATCTTGTGCTAAAAGGGCGTTTTCTGTAGTGAAAAGGGGTTTTTTCGGGGCTGTACTTAAGGGTTGACCATCCTGTTGATTATTTCAAATGGGGACCCGGGGCCGGAGAGAAACAATGAGAACAATAGCGGTTGTTAATCAAAAAGGCGGTTGCGGCAAGACAACGGTATCGATAAATATTACAAGCACACTTGCTTCTACTGGCAAGAGAGTCCTTCTGGTCGATATGGATCCACAGTCGCATTGCGCAGTCGGACTTGCCGTGCCTGAGGAGCAGATTGAGCAGAGCATCTATGATGTGCTGATAAGCAGAAGCAGGAACGAGCCGATAAAGCTGACGGAAATATTATGGCAGATTAGCGATAGATTGGAGCTGGCGCCTGCCAGCATCGACCTGTCTGCATTTGAGCAGCAAATGGCTGGCATTATCGAGCGTGAAGGTTGCCTGCAAAAAGTGCTCAGCGAGGTCGAGGACGATTATGACTATGCAGTAATCGATTGTCCGCCGGCCGTTGGGCTGTTGACCTTCAATGCGTTAAGAGCGGCAACCGACGTTATTGTTCCTGTTGAGACCGGTTACTTTGCACTGCACGGACTCAGCAAGCAGCTTGAAACACTGAGTGTGCTGTGTGAACGATGCGAGCAGCAGGTGAACGTCAGGGTTTTGGCCAGTATGTATGATATAAGGACCAAGTTGGCCAGGGAAATTCTGGGGGAATTGCGGTCCCACTTCGCAGACAAAATGTTCAAAACGGTCATCAATTTTAATACCAAGATTAAAGAGGCCTCCAGTTTTGGTCAACCTATCAACGAGTATGATTCCACCAGCAGGGGGCAGAAGGATTTTCAGGCCCTCGCAGGGGAGGTTATCAGCACGGAGGTTAAACAGCAGCGCCGTCAAATGGTAAATTCTCTGGCGAGCCAGCTCGAGACGATTAGCGCTACCGCTGACGAACTGCTGAAGACGGCAAAAATTCCTGTAAGAACACTTCACGCCCAAAAAGAGGGGAGGCCCAGTTTCGGACAAGAGAAGATAGCTGAGCCCGTTATGGAATTAGCATCGGACGATAGTGACAGAGAAGCTTCCGAAATGAGCACTGAGGCCAAGCTATCTGACTATTACGGCGTCAACCAGTTAAAAGATGCGATTGTTTTTGTAACGCTGTATCCTCGTGCTGGCAGTGTGCAGGTTGCAGGGGACTTCAATAACTGGCAGCCGGCAAAGACACCTATGCAGAAAGTCGGCGAAAGCGGCGTGTGGCAGACGAAGATAAAGCTGCCTCGCGGGAAATACCGCTACCGGCTGGTGGTTGACGGACAATGGCAGCAGGACCCTTATAACGAGCTGACGGATGTGAACCCGTTTGGCGATTTCAACTCAATTCTTGAAGTAAAATGATGCGTAAGTCATTGTGCGGCCTGTGGGTTGGGACACTCACATTCATTTCGTGACTATTTTGCTCTTCTTTTATCAATAATATTTGATTTTTTCCTTGCAAAAGCGTCCGATAAGATTATAATCCCCGATGCTTCAGGAGGATTTATTTTATCTATTAGAAATCCTCTGCATCAAGGTTACGGATAAAACTTACGGATTTGTAGGGTATGGACGCTCACAGGTTGATACAACGGATTGTAACAATTCTTATTATCGTAACCGGGATGTATGGTAATAGTGTTTTTGCTGGCCCGGTTCGTATTTATGGAGGCGATTTTGATTTGCCGCTTAACGACCCTATAGGCCCCGGTTCTGCATTGACCGAGGCAGCCGTCATAATACCTGACCATTTTATTATCGCAGACCTCAATGTTAAAATTAGCATTACTCACACACGTGTGTTTGACCTGCAGCTCATTTTGCAGGGCCCGGAAGGGACAAGAGTGTGCCTGAATAAGTATGAATTCAACGAGATTTTCGAGGGCGAAAATTATACAGGCACCATTTTTGACGATGAAGCCGAGCTCCCAATCGAAGATGGAGATGCGCCCTTTACGGGCTCATTCAGGCCTGAAGAAGGTAATTTATTGGGAATTTATGACGGGCAGGATGCTTACGGCACGTGGGTTTTGCAGATTTACGATATGTGGCCGGCTGATACCGGCACGTTGGACGAGCTCGAACTTATCTTCACCGAAACTCCCGAACCCACCTGCGCCCTTATGATGGCTTTCGGCGCAACTATCCTTACCTTACACCGCAAAAAACGACTCGTCTCGGCGAAGGCACGATCTGTAGTGGGAAGCACCAAGCCGTAGCCAGATAGGTCGCAGGCAGTATGCGGCTTCGGTGGGTAAACCGGCTACGGCGGTACTGGTAGTATTAGCTACTTTATTATCCGTTATCACCAGGCCACGAAAACAAAAGATGGACGAGGGAAGATAAGAAAAAATCCTAAACTCTAAATTCTAAACAAAAACGAAATTCAACATTCTTTATTTTAGATTTAATGCTGCAAATTCTCTGAATAGTTCTTTTGCCTTCTTATCGTAGGCCGCCGCTGCGGCCTTTTCATCGCCAAAATAACCAATTGAGAATGACTTTCCGTTGCAGATAATTCTTGCCTGCCACTTGCCGATGTCTTTGCGTAATGTAACGCCTTTGTATTGCGAGGCGCAATTGCCCCTTTGCTTGCGCATATTCCAGACGTTCTGCTGAATAGTGCAGATTCGCAGATTACACTTTCGATTATCCAGGCCGTTATGATTTATATGGTCGATGAGTTTGCCTTGCGGAGCTTTTAGTATTACCCGGTGCATACCGACTGTTTTTCGCACACTTCGTCCCTTCTTTGTTATAACAGTCCGCACGGCGTAGAATCCCCTTGGGCTTCGCACTGCATACCAATTATATTTCGAAAGCCCTTCATAATCTTCCGGGTCAACGAGGGCAAATTTCCCCTGCGTAAGAGGTATCCGCCGAAACGAATAGCCGTAGTGCAGCTTGCGATAACGCAATAGTAGCCATATACGCAGCCGAAAAAAGCACTCCGGCAGGAAAAACTTTATTTGAACCGCTCGCACCATGCCTCCAAGGCCACAAATGAAAATCGTGGGAATCTCTAAGCACTAATTTCTAAACAAATCCAAATGACCAAAATTCAAATGACCGAAACGGAGGGTTTTAAAAATTTGAACATTAGAATTTATAACATTGTTTAGGATTTAGGATTTAGAGTTTTTATTCTATCTTTTGGCTTGTATCTGCTGATACGAATGACTTGGCTTTCTAGCTCTTTTCTTGGGCGGCTTGCCCTGCGAAGCCCGGTGTTGGGCGAAGTAGGGGGCTCCGCTTTCGTGTGCTACCTGAGCACATTGCTTGCCTCGCCGTTGCCTCTAGCAAAGGCTGGTTATTATTATACCAAACCCCACCTATTTGTTCAATAATTATTTAACATTTTTATTAAAATTTTCCCTTTTATGGATTTAACCATAAGTGTTTAGTCATTATGGGATTACAGATCCTGAGCTTGTCGAAGGATAAAAATCTAACATTTTTAATAAAAAAATTGACTCTGAAGTTCAAAATCGGGGATTTTGTCCCAAAAACACAGTTTTTAGCGTTTTAGTGTGGTATTTCCTACCTGTCCTTCGTTTTTTGAGGTATCATAATAATCAAATCTATTAAGTGATATATAATGAGTGATGCTGAATACATAAAAACAAGAGTTATAAGATGGCTTCTTGATGGCAACCTGTCCTTTGATCCTTCACGAGATGCTATTGGCGCCGAAGTTCTTTTTTCTACAAATAGAAGAAGTGCCGATCTACTCATCCTTTCACAAAACTTTCATGCATTAGAGATCAAGGGGTTTCTTGATGATCCGAGAAAACTCGAAGGACAATTAGATGATTATCATAAGACTTTTGATAAGGTATCTGTTATAATAACTCTGAAACATCTCAATGAGATTAAAAAAATCATCAAACCTTATACGGGATTGATTTTATTTGACGGGAAGACCTTTAAAATTAGAAGGCTTGCCAAACAGCGAAAAAGACTGGATAAATATTCACTGTTGATGTTTTTAAACAAAAATGAATTGAACAGTTTATTAAAGGTAAAAAATAACAACAATTTTTCAACAGATGAGATAAGAATTCTAATCACCAAGAAACTAAGCACAAAAAAGATTCGCGAGGCTGCCTACTCTTATCTAAAGAGCCGTTATGATGAGCTTTTTAGACTCTTTATGAATGATACTGGTGGAAATATCATATCGGATGAATTAAAAGGCCTCTGTGGTCGGATTGATGAATTATATTAGAAGGGTTCTTCTAAGAGTAATATGAATATTCATTCTTACTGAAATCCAGAAAGAAGGCGACAGGCCCTGTGGATAGCCTTGTGCCGCCGACTCTATCTGCTCAATCCCCCAGCAATTATCGATCTTATCCTTTACTTCCCTATATCTCCGATCTTTAATCATCAGTCTGGCAACTCTCGTATAAGCTTCTGCATAGCTTGCTTCGCGCTGGCTTTTCCTTGACCGATAATAAAAAATGATATTTTCTGTTGGCATATCAATTCTGGGGACCCATCCCCGTCCGCCAGCTTGCTGACTTCTTATTGGATTTATTGTTGCATAATCCCCATAAATCAACTCCGATTGCACTTTCGAATTCACTTTTTCATAAAATAAACATTCTTCAAGCTGAAATTCACCGTACTCCTCTCCGCCGAATTCAGCTGGATTTCTGTGAACTGAGGTTGCTGCTAAAGCGGTCTTTCCTAAAGAAAAATCCTCCAGTTCTTTAATAACATCTATAGCTTTTGTGGAATAAATACTCGATTTCTCTTGTGTAATAAATCCTGCATCTATGATACAGATAATTTTATTGCTGGTTATTGCCTGACAAACAAAATCAAGGTCCCCTTTGAAATCCTCATACTCTAACGGAAAACGATAAACGATATTGTCAAAGTTTTTGTCCAAGGATGCGACTTGTTTTTGAATCCTTTCATAAAAATCTTTGGCATTATCAACACCTATATCTGAAATCTGTATAACTGGTATTGTTTCAGTAAACTCTTCCTTGAGCGAAACCAGAAACTTAATCCAGTTTTTATATCCTTTAACATTATTCTGCAAATCCTCTATTTGCTTATTTCTCGAATCAGGATCGGCAGTTAAATCTAAAATAAATTGTCTGGTGCCGTATGCTTCTTCCAACCGGTTAAGACGACGGATTATATCTCCCTGCTTTACTTTTTTTGATGTTCTTGATCTGGTCAACTCGAACAAAGGAGTTATTCTGTTTTTCACATCATCGCTGAGATTTTCAAGCCCCCTGATTTCCGCATCACTGGTTTTAATTATAGGCACATAAATGATATTGCTCATAATCCATGCCCTGATATTCCAAGGTTTTTAGCTCTTATCCTTAAGGCCAGCGTAGAGACTTTAAATTCTTTCGCTAACTTTTCGACTTGACTTACCCCAGACCGGACCTTTTCTCTAAACTTATTTTCAGGCATCAGTATTGCACTTGCAAACTCGTTGGCCTGCCATTCTGGTTTGTCAGGTTCGCCACCCCTGAAAAAAATCTTATCTTCAAAACGTTGTTTAAGGTGCCTGTGAAGGCAAAAATGCCCCAATTCATGAGCAATCGTATATCTTTGTCGGTTCGGGTGATGTTCTTTGTTAACGTGTAAAACCCAAGAATTATTTTCTTTGTCTTTGTAAAGGATGCCGGAAAGATCGTCATCTAGGGATACATATTCTACACGAATGCCAAGCTTCTCAGCGACACCCTTCACATCTAAAGGAATAGGATTCAATTCCTTATCTTCTGCAAACTTCAATAATTTTTCCGGCGTATCAATTAACGCAATATCATTAGGATCTATATCGCCGGATGGCGTAAAACGTATTCTTCTAATTATTGCCATCACTTACCTCGCCTAAATCTTCATCACTAAGTTCATAACTTTGTTTGTTAGCTTGTTCTTCAAGAAATTCTATTCTTTTTTCCAATTCAGGTATTCCAGAATACATTTCGACAAATTCATCCGCGCCTTTAACTACCATATTTTTCAAAATAATGTTGAATGATTTTGTTTCTAATGCCTCACTTGCCATATCTTCTGCTTGCTTCTTAGATGTAAGATGTACATACCCAAAACTAAGCACTAATAAAATACCAATCGTGCCAAACAAAATTGTTATTACACGTTCGTAAAAAGCTGTTATTTCACACAAATAAACTTCAGGACCAACCGTTTTTGCCGTACCTGTCTTTGATCCGGTGGGATTCACCTCGCCCGATACCGGCGTATCTTCTACAATAGCATCTTCTTTTTGCTCTATTACTGTATTATTTGGTTCGCCCGGCTTGGCTATGCAAAAGTATGTCAGAAAACCTCCATATGAGATAATGATTAAGGCTAGCCCGAATCTTAGTCTATTGTTTTTCATTATGACCCCGCAATAATGCTAAATCAGCATCTTAGTATAAACTATTCAACTCATATTGTCAAAAAAGATAATTCCCCGCAAGCCAAAACCTGATGAAATTTGCTCCGCGATTAGAATTCGAGTGTGGATCCCCGCTTAAGACATTCGGGGACTGGCGGGTTTTGTTTTGATTAGTTTCCACAATCCTTTCAGGGCGTTTATAATCAAAGAAAATATAATCGCAGCGTAAATACTTAAATTGCAGACACAAAAAACTATTGCCAAGATAGACCTGTGTTTGCTGCGAATATGCTCATACGATTCAAATTGACTTACTGCAAGGACAAAAAAGACAACGAGAAACAGAACAAAAAGAGACAGCCATAACTTTTTCTTGACGCCCAGCCAATCCATTATGATGCCTGTAAGCCCGAGAATAATACCCCCTGTTATTAAAACCGGGAAAAGTGCTTGTCCGAGTGTGTCAAACTGGTGCAGGAAACGAATCCACGTCCCGGCGGTTGCCCCAATTGCGAAGCAGCCGTGCTCATCTCCGGAGTAAAAAAAAGACATTATAGAGAAAGCAATCCATAGCAGCGGCAAAAACCATACGTAGAATAATCGTTTCTTCATATAGCTAATTTTGAAAAAGCGGCTAAATCTTACTGCAAGGCAGAATCTTTATCGAGTATTTTTTCCCCCTGGTGTTTTTTGAATTCTGCAAGTTTGTTGCGTAAGCTTTCATCGGATAGGGCGAGGATTTGCACAGCTAAGATAGCGGCGTTTTTGGCGCCGGCTGGGCCGATTGCCGTCGTTGCCACCGGCACGCCGGGCGGCATCTGGAGCGTGCTTAAAAGGGCGTCAATTCCCTCCAGGCCGGAGCTTGAAATCAGCGGCACCCCAATAACTGGTAGCGTTGTATTCGCTGCAATGGCGCCGGCCAAATGGGCGGCCATTCCAGCAGCGGCGATAATGACCTTAAGCCCGTTTTTCGCAGCGTTTTGAGCAAATTCGGCGGTGAGCTGCGGCGTCCTGTGGGCTGAGAGTATCCTGACCAGCGGCTCTATCCCAAAGTAACGAAGCTGCTCGATGCAGCCCTGCATTACGCTCATATCACTGTCCGAGCCCATTACTACCGCTACAGAAGTTTTTTTTTCGGATAACATTTGTTTTTTTCACCTTTCAGGTTACAATATATGAGAAATTCAAACTGTGAGATATAATAAGCACCGGCCGACTGAATTGCAAGTGTGAGGTGGAAAAGATGCAGACAAGAAGACCGATTGTAGCAGGCCAGTTTTATCCGGCCCAGCACGATGCCTGTGTGGGTGAGATAAACCAGTGCCTTGAAGAGCAGACTATAAGCGATGCTCTGCCCGAGACGATAGTGGCCGGCATCGTTCCTCACGCCGGCTGGGTTTTCAGCGGCAGTCTGGCGGCGATGGTCTTCTCATCCATAAAGCAGCAGCACGAGAAGGTCAATACTTTTGTGTTGTTCGGAGCAACACACGGCTACTTTGGTAATATGCCAGCGGTTTATGATACGGGAAGCTGGATGACGCCGCTTGGAGAAGCCGCCATTGATGAGGAGCTGGCAACTGCCGTATTGGAAAGCGGTGCAGCAGTTGGAGATTCGGATGCCCACAATTCGGAACACAGCCTCGAAGTTCAGGTGCCGTTTATACAGTATCTGTTCCCCGGGGCAAAGATACTGCCTGTTCTGACTCCGCCGGCGGAGCAGGCAATTGCATTGGGCGAGATTATAGGTGATTTTATCAGCAGAGAGAGGCAAAAGAAGATTGTTTGCATCGGCTCGACCGATTTGACTCATTACGGCCCGCGTTACGGCTTTACGCCAATGGGAAGGGGTAAAGAGGCGTTGCATTGGGCCCATAGTGTCAACGATAAGGATTTTATTGATTTGGCTCTGAAGCTTGAGGCGCAGGGAATACTTACAAGCGCTGCTGAGAATTATAATGCCTGTGGCGCCGGAGCGGCGGCGGCGACGGTGGCGGCAGCAAAAAAGCTCGGCAAGACGTCCGGCCTTTTACTTGCACATACAAACAGTAATGAGGTAATGAGCCGTAAAATGGGCAATACAAGCACCGAAAGTGTCGGCTATGCAGCAATAGTATTCTGACTTGTCGGGCCTTTCCGGTTTGTTTTAACTGCGATTGAGTTTGATGGGGCACTGACCCGCCTTTTATTTACTCCCCTTTAACTTATTTTCCGTTTTATCGCATTAAAATTTTTGCCTTTTGGCATTATAAACAAACATCTCCCATTGCTTCGCTTTTCCCACACTTCACCAATAAGGCGTTTTTCTTTTGAATCGTCGTCACTCCATCTATCTGCACCCTTATATTCGACAACAAGAATACGACCGTCTTTTAACCGCACTACGAAATCGGGATAGAATTTATCAGTGGAAGTCGGCATCCAAAATAGACAAGCTATCCATTCAATTAAACATTACTTGAAAAAGTTCCCCCAACTACTTCGTGGAAAAAAGCAACCGTTCTTGGACTTCGTTCGGCTCTTTCCTCAGTGCGTTCACATTAGAGCACACACATGTTCGAACAAGCCCACCATTATCACTCGGTTCGATTTTCATATGGTCAATCTTGCTTGTCGGCGATGGGATTTTGTAGAATTGTGTCAGAGCATCCCAATCGTTGTGCCGGATGGTAATTACCTCGTTTGAGAAAAAGCTAACCCATACTATGCCGATTTTTGAATTCGATGTTTCCATAGCGAGTTTGGCTGATGCTGTGTCAACATAGCTCGCATCAACATCGAATCCAGCGTACCTGCGGCCAAGACGTTTTGCTGCAATCGCGGTAGTTCCTGTCCCTGTAAACGGATCAAGAATAATATCATTTTCATCGGTTGACATCAGGATAATACGTTCAAGCAAATGTACAGGGAGTTGGCAAGGATGCTTGTCTCGATATTTGTCATGCTTTATCCGGTGAATATCTGTCCATACGTCTGATACAAGCGGGCCAAATGGATGTAAGCCATCTTTTTTACCGCCGTAGTCTTTCATTAGATATCCGCACTTACGGCATCGTTTGTGTGGGTACCTAATCTCATAGAACTTGTTTTGTTTCGCGTCTTTTGCATAGTAAAGAATTCCATAGTGGGCTGGTTGGAGTGACTTGCCCATAGGTGCCGTCGGTGCGTCCCACGATATCCAGTGCTTGAAATCCGCAAGATGATTAAGAAAGTGGGCGTAATATGTTAACCATTGGGGCACGTTATGAACAAAAATTGATCCTGTTGGTTTGGTCACACGAACCATTTCAGAAATCCACTTTTGGCACCATCCAAGGTATTCTTCCATCTTGATGTTGTCTCTATAAGAACTATACTTCTTGCCTAAATTGAACGGGGGGTCAGCAAATGTGACATCTATGCTGTTGTCAGGGATATCCTGAAACAGTGTCAAGCAATCACCTTGAATGATTTTGTTTATATAGTTTTTCATCTTATGTTAATCCCCCATATCTTGATAGCTTGTCCAGCAAATTCCTTTTGTCTCTTTTCGATTTCCTGCTGATCCCATGTGTTAAGTTCGGATAATTTTTTTGTTATTACTATTTCAGATCGATTGTATATATTTTTCTTGGAAGAAAAGTTTCCACTTTTAACGTCGCTATTCATTTTTGTATCTAAAAGAGCCAAATTTCCTACTCTTCGATAATATGTTTTGTGAATATTTTCGTCAAAATCGGGCCTTTCCGGTTTGTTTTAACTGCGATTGAGTTTGATGGGGCACTGACCCGCCTTTTATTTACTCCCCTTTAACTTATTTTCCGTTTTATCGCTTTCCTCTTATATCTTCAAATCGTCCCAATCGCTCCATTCTTTACATAAACATTTATCCCAGTTATAAACCGCTTTTTGATTAATTCGCCATATGGCGTTGACCTGAATGACAATCCCGCCAAAAAGTTTCTTGCCTTTCTTGTTTCGCTCTTTGATATAAACTTGCAGCATTTCGGCTTTGGCTTTTGTGAAACTATTGCCGTCTTGATCCCGCTGGTCTTTCGTTTCAAAAATACCTATTCTGCCATCAACAATCTGGACTAAGTAGTCGGGGTAGAAAGTATGAATAATACCTTTGGGATATTCATATCTAATGCCGAAATAATCATTTTTATTCTCGCCGTTTTTCCACCACCATACGACATTTTTGCTATTTGTCCTGTCTTCTAAAAACTTTTCAAATTCACATTCAGGATTGGTGCGATCAACATTCAAATAACACGGCTCATAAACATAATTTTTCGCCTTTACGACTTCATCGGTATGTTGATTATAAAAACTTTCTTCAGGCACATCGAAATCATAAAATTGCTCATTTTCTTCACCACGCTTGGCAATTTCCTGCTCACGGATAGGTTTGTATTCTTCGACGGCTTTAGCCAAAATACGCTCAAAGGTTGGCCTGTTGCCATTATGAACAAAGATTTTTTGAACCATCATTGCTTCTTCATCCCAGTCTTTAGAGCCAATATACTTTTGAAACCAAACATAAATAGTCGTTTTAACTTTAGGCACCGACCTTTTTATATTCCTGAAAGAGCCGAGGTTATCCTTGATAATCTGCTCAAACAATGCCTGCAAATCATTCCCTGCGATATTAAGGCGGGCGGTTTGTTCCGAGTCGATTTTACCTTCTAATTGGTCAAATGATTCACCTTCAATCTTTGCGTTCCGGATAATCTCCTGCTGATATTTTTTCAAATCAACAATAATATCTTTTTTCTCAAGCAGCTTTTTGTTCTGGTCAAAGAACTCCCGTTTTGTTATGCCGAACTCCTTACAGGCGATTTTTTCAAATACAGGGTCAAAGCTCAATGTGATATCGCCATAGTCAACTCTTGACCTGTAATATGACGGAAGTTTTATCTCTTTATAGCAGTCCTTACGAACAGCTTTCAGATGTTTGATAATGTTTGGATTGTATTCTTCTTTTTTGACAATGATGCTTTGAACATTGGTATAGATGTATCCTGTATTTAACGACTCAGCGGGATAGTGCTTCAACTCCGGCATTCGCAATATTCTGCCTACAGTCTGAATCTCGAATGTTTCGCTGTGCGACTCCCTAAACTTAACCAATATATGAGCTCGCGGGCAATCCCAGCCGGTATCGATTGCCTGTTTAAATATCAGAAATTCAATCTCATTGTCCGGTTCAGCTACCCAATCGAGTGTTTCCGATTTCTGTTCGGCAAGCCAAATAGCAAGTTTTCTATTCTTCTCTGTGATATTTTTACGACCAAGAAATTCTTTTATAGCTTCAATTTTGTCTCTACCGGCCTCAGCAGTAGGTATCTGAATAAGAACTAAGGGATTTATATTTGAACCTTCGGCCTTAAAATGCTTCTTAAGCTCTAACCGTTTTTGATATGCTGACTCCAAAACGACTTCCTGCGAATCGCTTTCGTCTTTAGCAATTTTGTCTATCTTTTCATTGATAATTAGCTCTTTCTTGATAATGCCTGCCTCGATAACATCTTTAGGGTCAACGCGAACGAACTCAAAACCTCGCGCAAGGTCTTGTAAATCCGGTTTTATTTTTGGCGTAGCGCTCATCTCTAAAATTACATCGGCATCAATTTCGTCACGAAGTTCGTTTGTCCGTTCGGCGGTCGCTCCAATATGGCTTTCATCGATAATGAGGATGATTTTTCTCTGTTCACGGGTCTTTGAGAGAACATCACGGAAATTTATCTTTTCGCCGTCTTTCATTAAGACGTTTTTCCATTCACTGCTCTCGCGGTCTTTGCTCCGTAATTTCTCCCAGTTGACAACAACAATTTCATTTTTCACAATGCGTTCACGGCCGCCGGTAAATTCTTCTTCAACCAGCGAAACTCTCGGAGTTCCGGCATAAATCTTCTCTAAGGCATGTTTACTTTGCAGGTGCAATTCGCCCTTGCCAATGGTTACCCAAACAAAACATAAATCCTCGTCTGGCAATTCTTTGATAATTTCCTCAATGAATTTTGCTGTCATCAGAGTCTTGCCGCTTCCGGTAGGAGCTTGAAATACGCAAACCTTTTTCGTTCCGTCTTTACTCAACAGCTTCTTTACGGAACTAATTAGCTGCTCAACGGCTGTTTCCTGATACCCTTTTAAGTCAATATTCATAAATGCTTTCGTAAACATCCAATATCTTTTGGGGAATGGGCTCTAACGATACGCCTTTCCAGCCCCGGAAATCTTTTTTATCTAACCCCAGCGGGTCAAGCGTAAAACAATAAAGGATTTTTTCTCCCTGCATTTTATCTAAATTTTTCTTAAGCGTTTCTAATTCGTTGCGCTCAAGAGAATAATATACCGCCATTACTCGACCGTTCTGCTCAAAAATACGATAATCGTTTGTTTTTTTCTTTTCGTCAAAGATGCTCTCACGCAAACAAAGCATTTCGGTACATTCCTTGGTAATGCGTATTTTCAAACTGTCTTTGCTGATAGTTCGTTTTACAAAAGAAGTTTTAAAATATTTAAGATTACCACCAAGAGCAGCTATTTGAACACCATTTCTATCACGATAACCTTCTATAACTTTTTTAATTCTTGGATAACAAATATCTGTTGCAATTTTAAGTCCGATACCATTATTGTCCTCGTTGTTTGTGCAAAGAATATAAGTTAAATTATATCCTTTACTATTAAGTCTCATAACCGCCTCTGCAGTAGTTCCTGTTCCAGCAAAAAAATCAAGGACAAATCCTTTTTTAATTCTGGTTGAGGCCAGTATTTTTTGTATTAACTTTTTCGGTTTTGGATAGTCAAATACTTTCTTACCAAAAAAATCTCTTAATTCGTTGTCACTATCTTCATTCGAACCCCAACCATCTTTATACAAATTATTGTAATCCTCATCATTAACAAGATCATTTTCAATAGCATTAATTTTTCGCTTCAATTCATTTGTTTTGTATAGATCAAAACTTGGATTGTCATATTCTTCAATTAGTTCGTCTTTAAGATCTGCCAAGTAAATTCTCTCGACACGTGGTAAAATATCCTTTAATTTCTTTTCTCGAGGTTCCTTTACAATACGCCTTA
>Ga0307439_1001160_pt1 | contig 17158 bp, 15 predicted proteins | sample SalMarWE160490MG_FD_202142 | JGI IMG/M metagenome (GOLD analysis project Ga0307439, IMG submission 202142) | Salt marsh sediment microbial communities from the Plum Island Ecosystem LTER, Massachusetts, United States - WE1604-90 | ecosystem: Environmental > Aquatic > Marine > Intertidal zone >... | reverse complement strand
ATTCCCGGCGGTGCGTTTATTCAAAGTCAAATTCCCAATGACGGTGTTGGCCTGGCTCGGGAAGAGTTCATCATCAACTCTTACATCGGCATTCATCCCATGGCGTTGATAGATTACGATAAGTTGAAGAAAGCAGCGAGCAAGGATGAGAAATTGGCAAAGGTAATCAAAGAGATAAATGAGAAGAGCGCAGCATATGAGGATAAGAGGGAGTTTTTCATTGACAATTTAGCAATGGGGGTAGCGAAAATAGCGGCGGGGTTTTATCCCAACGAGGTCATCGTTCGATTTTCTGACTTCAAGACAAATGAGTATGCCAATTTAACCGGGGGGTATCGCTACGAGCCAGAGGAAAGTAACCCAATGATAGGTTGGAGGGGGGCATCCCGCTATTATGATGAGAAATTCAAGCCCGCCTTTGGTTTGGAATGCCAGGCGATAAAGAAAGTACGGGATGAGATGGGATTGACCAATGTCAAGGTGATGGTTCCTTTTTGCCGTACGCCGGAAGAAGGGAGGCAGGTGATAAAAGCCATGGGAGAGTTTGGCTTAAGGCAAGGAAAAAATGGGTTGGAAGTGTATGTGATGTGCGAGATACCATCAAATGTGATTTTGGCTGAGGAATTCGCCGACGTGTTTGATGGATTCAGTATAGGGTCGAACGACCTAACGCAATTAACTCTTGGCTTGGATAGAGATTCTGCCCTCGTTGCACACCTATTTGATGAGAGAAATGATGCAGTGAAGAGGCTGGTGAAGCAAGTCATAGATGCGGCACATCGTCATAAACCCAGGAGAAAGATAGGGATATGTGGTCAGGCGCCGAGTGATTTTCCTGAATTTGCCGACTATTTAGTTAGGTGCGGGATAGATTCAATGTCCCTGAACCCGGATGTAGTACTGTCGACGAGATTAAATATCGCAGAGGTGGAAAAGAGAATAAAATCGAAAACCAAAAGAAAACGCGCGTGAGGACATAAGGGTGCTGCTGCGATAAATAAAGGATTTTGCCTTGACTTGCTATATAACAGTGATTCTATGGTTAATAAGCCTAATATACGTGAGCAGACAGAGAAGAGAGAAGAAGCACTTTCACCTTATGCCGCTAAGAGTAAGTTCAGTCGTGGTCGGCTGAAGTGGGAAGAGCCGTGCCCCATAAGAACTAGTTACCAACGTGACCGTGATCGTATTATCCATTGCAAGGCCTTCCGTCGGCTAAAACATAAGACACAGGTTTTTATTGCTCCCCTTGGTGACCATTATGTCACCAGGCTTACTCACACTCTGGAAGTATCCCAGATAGCCAGAACTATAGCTCGAGCTCTAAATCTCAACGAAGACCTCACTGAAGCTATCGCTCTCGGACACGATTTAGGGCACACGCCTTTTGGTCATATAGGCGAAGAAATCCTAAACGAATTGTGTTGTGGTGGCTTCAGGCATAATGAACAAAGCTTACGAGTAGTCGATTTGTTGGAGAAGGAGGGACAGGGCCTAAATCTTACTTGGGAAGTGCGAGATGGCATCCTCAATCATTCCAAGGGACAAGCGGAGATCTTAGGAGAGGGATGGGGAGATGTCAGTACTTCAGAGGGCCAAATATGCAAGATAGCAGATATCGTGGCCTATGTTAACCACGACGTCGAAGATGCCATAAGAGCTGGCATTATCTCCCAGAATGATTTGCCCAAGTCGGTAGTAATAACTCTGGGACATACGCATTCACAGCGAATTAATACCCTGGTTTGTGATATAATAGACTGCTCCTGGCCTGTTAGTGGCAATGGCGATTCACCCAAGCCAACTATAGGCATGAGCCCTGAAGTCCTTAGAGAAACTAACATACTACGCCAGTTTCTATTTGACAGAGTATATTATCCCAGCTTAGCTGGGGAGGAGGCAGTAAAGGCGGGAGAGGTATTGCGTCTGTTATATTCTCATTTCCTGAAGCACGGGGATAGATTACCTCGAGAATTTGCCTCTTTGCCGGATAACGAGGAGCGCAAAGTCATTGATTACATTGCTGGAATGACCGATCAATATGCGCTAAGATTAGCTGAAGAGATATCTCAATGAGCGTAATCACGGAGGTAAAGCAGAGATTAGATATAGTAGAGATTGTCTCTGAGTATGTTACTCTGCAAAAAGCGGGGCGCAACTTCAAAGGCTTATGCCCCTTCCACAGTGAGAAACACCCTTCGTTTTTTGTCTTTCCTGCACAACAAAGCTGGCATTGTTTTGGTGCCTGTGGAACCGGCGGCGATATCCTCTCTTTTATCATGAAAAAGGAGGGCATTGATTTCGGCCAAGCTCTTCGTCTTTTAGCTCAGAAGGGAGGCATAACTTTAAGCCCCCTTGAGGGGCCAAGCAAGGCTGTGGATGAGAAGAAAGAGAGATTATTTCAGATTAATGAGGCAGCTACTGAATACTATCATCATTTACTTTCGAGCACTAAGGCAGGCGAGGCAGCGAGAAGCTATCTGGCAAGAAGAAAAGTCATGCCCGAGACTATCAAGGAGTTCCGCCTCGGTTTCAGTCCTGATGCCTGGGAAACCGTTAAGAATTACCTGCTGGGTAAAGGCTATACAGAAAAGGAGCTAGCAGAAGTTGGTCTAATAATCGAGAAAGAAGAAGGAGGTAGTTACGATCGATTTCGCAACAGGCTGATGTTTCCTATATGTGATATCCAGGGTCGGGTCGCTGGTTTCGGAGCTAGAGCTCTAGATGACTCCCTGCCTAAATATATCAATTCCCCCCAAACATCGATTTTCGATAAGAGCAGCATCTTGTATGGCGTTGACAAGGCTAAATCTGCCATTAGAAAGAAAAACTTGGTAGTAATTGTCGAAGGCTACATGGATGTTCTCACTGCTCACCAACACGGCTGGCAAAATGTAGTTGCCTCAATGGGGACTTCTTTAACCGAGAAGCAGGTGGAAGGCATCAAAAGATTAACCAATAACATAACCCTGGCACTCGATGCTGATCTTGCCGGAGAAGAAGCTACTTTGCGAGGTAGAGCCATATTAGCTTATTCCAATGCTGAAGCAAATGTCATTCTATTACCTCCGGGCAAAGACCCGGACGAAGTAATAAGAGAAGACCCTGCTCTCTGGCAGAAATTAGTGGAACAGGCTATGCCTATTCTGGACTTCGCCTTTGAATCTGTAATAAGCAAAGCCGATATAAACAAAGCCAGAGACAAATCATTAGCGCTGGAGAAACTCCTGCCCTTAATTCATGAGATAAAGGACCCCGACCAGAAATTCCACTATGTGGAAAGATTGGCCAGTGCCCTAAAAATCCCAAGATGGAATGTGGAAACTGCCTTGCAGAGATCAAGAACTGCTAGGAAAAGGCCTCAAATTAGCAAGCCAGCAGAGCAATCTCGCCTTGCCCACCAGCTTGTGTCCAGTCGTGTTGAAGAACGTTGCTTGGCACTTCTCCTTCAGTACCCGGAGCTTCGTCCTTTAGCTCAGGAACTTTCGTCGGAACACTTCGAGTCCACGGAAAATCGGGAAGTCTTTGTCAAATGGCAACATTCTTCTGATATCTCGGATATTGAAAGCCAACTTGACACTAGTCTAGTAGAACATTTATACTATTTGGTTGATTTAGTTAATGAAAATTTCCCGCCGGCCATACGGGAAAACGAGCGAACACGACACTTTGAGTTAGCCGATTGTATTCTTCGTCTACAGGAGCAGTTATTCCGTAAATTAGAAACCGAGAAGGAGGCGATGCTTGATGTCGAGCGGGAAAAGGGTGGTGTAGGCTCAGAGTTGTCTAAACTAGAGGAGCAAGGAATAAATCCCGGGCGACAACTTCAGGACATCTTTGTTAAAAAAGGAAAAAACCATGGGTTCAATGAAAAAAGAAGACAACAACCTGGATAGCGATGAGGTAGTGGCTCAAGGCTTACTCAGCGATGAAGCCGAAGGTGAGGATGTCAGTACCTTAGCCGAGGAAGGTGAAGAAAAAGAAGAAGGCGAGGAATTCCTTGCTGAGGAAACTGAAGAGATCAAGCCTCCGCCACCACTAGGGGAATATGAGATAACTGATGACTCAGCCCGCATGTATCTTCAGGAAATTGGCAGAGTGCCACTTCTCAATATCCATGAAGAGAAGTCACTATCCCGGAAGATAGAGCTGGGCAGAAGCCTGGAAAGAATCGAAGAAAACCATTTCAGGAAATACAAGAAATTCGCTTCATCCGTTGACATAGTTATTCACCTGATTTCTCAATTGTTCAAGGCATACCAGGTTGTTCAGATTGTCGAAGAGTGTATTGGTATTGATCCCTACAGCAATGTGGTGGAGACGATCAAGAATCCTAAATTTCGCTCTGCCATCGATGAGGTTATAGACCCGTCGTTAATAGCGGCAATCGCTAATGGAATAGGCAAGGGAACCGCTGCAGCTGAAGAAGCTATAGTAAATCTTTCCATAAACAGTCAACTTTTACCCCCGCAATTGCTAGGGCTCCTAGCTAGAGATAAAACTTCATGGCAAAAACTAAAGACTCTCGTGACTAATGACGAGTTCTTATCTCAAATCGATTCTGATAGCAATGAGTTCAAAGCTTACTTTGAACAGATAAAGACCGAGGCAAAAGTATCAGAAAGGCACCTCACCGAAGCAAACCTACGCCTGGTGGTGAGCATAGCCAAGAAATACATTGGGCATGGCATGCCCCTCCTTGAGCTTATCCAGGAAGGAAATATTGGCCTTATCCGAGCTGTAGATAAGTTTCAGTATAGGAAGGGCTACAAGTTCAGTACCTACGCAACCTGGTGGATCAGGCAAGGTATCACTCGATCTATAGCTGACCAATCCCGTACCATTCGCATTCCGGTACACATGGTAGAAACAATTAATAAGCTATCGCGAACGATGCGACAGTTAATTCAAGAACTCGGGCGCGAACCAAGTTACGAAGAAATTGGCAACCGCCTGAATATGTCGCCAGAAAAAGTAGAAGAGGTCATGGCCTTGTTTTTCCGTGAGCCAATGTCGCTAGACATGCCCATTGGCGAAGATGAAGATAGCCGTCTAGGTGACCTTGTTGAAGATCAGGCCAGCTTAGCACCAACTGAAGCCACTTCACAGCAGCTGCTCAAAGAACAAATAGATAAAGTGCTTGATGAACTTACTGAGCGCGAAAAAAAGGTGTTGCAGCTTAGATTTGGCCTTAAAGACGGGCATGCTCGAACTCTGGAAGAGGTGGGTAGAGAATTCGATGTAACTCGAGAAAGAATACGACAGATTGAAGGCAAGGCTTTACGCAAGTTACGTCATCCCATCCGCAGTCGAAAGCTCAAGGGCTATTTAGACTGATTTCACCTTAAGAGCATATCAAGCATAGTACCCGGCTTTTTGGGCAACTTGCCTCGTGTTAGTGACTTAGTCAACTTTTGTATCTCACGAAACTGATTAAGAAGTTGATTAACATCTTTGGATGTGGTGCCGCTCCCTCGAGCAATACGGCTTCGCCGTCTGCCATCAATAATGGCTGGATTACGCCTTTCCTCGTAAGTCATAGACAGGATAATAGCCTCTATCTTTTTTAACTGTTTCTCCCCTTCGACATCTGGCAAATAAGGAGCGAATTTGGAGAAGCCCGGTACCATTTCAGCCAGTCGCCCTAAAGAACCCATCCTGTGAATTTGACGCATTTGACTAAGGAGGTCCTCAAGGTCAAAACCCCCAGTGCGTATTTTTCTTTCCAAATCCTTGGCCTGTTGCTGGTCAAAGGTCGTCTCAGCTCGCTCGATGAAAGTGAGCATATCTCCCATACCCAAAATGCGAGACGCTAAACGGTCGGGATAAAATACCTCCAAAGCATCCATCTTCTCGCCCGTGCCCAGGTATTTTATGGGCACCCCGGTAACAAATCTAATAGAAAGGGCAGCTCCACCTCGGGCATCTCCGTCCATCTTCGTCAGGATGAGTCCTGTGAGCCCGATTCGGCCGTGGAATTCTTGAGCTACCCTCACGGCATCCTGCCCAATCATAGCATCTACCGTAAGCAATACCTCTGAAGGCTGTACCAGGGATTTAGTATCAACCAATTCCTTCATCATGGTTTCGTCAATATGCAGGCGCCCCTGAGTATCTACTATAACCCAGGTCGATCCCCTTTCCTTAGCTTGCTTTAGAGCATGCTGGCAAATTGTTGTTGACGCTACGCTGGCATCCTCACTATATACAGGGATATCGTGTTGCTCACCTAGTAATTTGAGTTGTTCAATAGCAGCAGGTCGGCGAGTATCAGCAGCTACTAATAAAGGACGCTGCCCTAGATGTTTTAGCTGAACAGCTAGCTTCACTGCTGTAGTAGTCTTACCGGAGCCCTGTAATCCTATGAGCAAAGCGACCGCTGGTGAGGCAGTAACCGAAGCTAAACGGCCAGGCTCTCCACCCAGGATAGCGATTAATTCTTCATTGACAATTTTGATAATCTGCTGGGCTGGTGTTAGGCTGCGCAATACTTCAGAGCCAAGAGCACGCTCTCGCACCTTGGACAAGAATTCCTTGACCACCTTAAAATTTACATCTGCTTCCAAAAGTGCCAGCCTTACCTGGCGTAAAGCCTCGTCAACGTCCCCTTCGCTAAGCTTGCCTTTCCTGCCAAGCTTGTCAAATACCGCAGTCAACTTTTGGGTCAAAACTTCAAGCATATTAACCCCGAAGTATTTTATTCTTAGCTAAATCCCATAGTCAACTCGTTTTGCCATGTCCAGAATTTTTCATCTCAAACTAAGAATCCTATTGCACTTAACCCAGAATCATCATAATATATAGGTTTAATGGACGAGCTTTGGGCACCATGGCGAATAGAATATATACAAAGAGCCACGGAAGGCGGCTGTATTTTGTGCCAGAAACCCCGGGAAAATAACGATGAGGCGAATTTTATCCTTTATCGTGGCCAACACAATTTCATAATCCTGAACGCCTTCCCCTATAATCCAGGGCATTTAATGGTCGCTCCCTATCGACATATAGCAAATTTACAGGATTTAAAGGATGCAGAAGCTAAGGAGCACTTTGACATTATCAAAAAAGGCTTAGAACTTCTAAAAGAGGTAATGAAGCCAGTCGGCTTCAATATTGGCTTAAATGTGGGCAAAATTGCTGGAGCCGGGATAGCGGAGCACCTCCATACTCATATAGTCCCTAGGTGGCAAGGTGACACTAACTTTATGCCAGTGTTGTCTGATACCAAAGTTATATCGGAGGCCTTGACTGCCACATACCAAAAGCTAAGAGTAAAGTTATAAAAATAGTTGCCAAATTTTATTGGGACTGCTCAGCGCCTCTCCTTATAACCAAGGCAATTCCTTTAGCTTGGTGATTTCGTTAAAATGACGCCAAAGCAAGATAGCTACGCGAACAGTAATTCAAAAGTGTAAGGTAGGTTGTCGTGTACTTTATCATTCTCTTGGGGATTGTCAGCCTGTTTGGGGATATAACCTACGAAGGAGCTAGGAGCGTTACCGGGCCTTACCTGGGGGATACGCTGGGGGCGGGTCCTGGTGTGCTCGGTTTAGTAGCTGGCATCGGCGAATTCGTTGGCTATGGTCTGCGTCTTGCCTCTGGCTATCTTGCCGATCGCACTAAGGCATATTGGCCTTTGATCTTTATCGGTTATGGACTGCTCATTTCTATTCCTCTGCTGGCGTTTGCCGGCTATTGGCAGCTTGCTGCCCTGCTTATCATTTTGGAACGGATGGGGAAGGCAATAAGAAGTCCAGCCAGAGATACCATGCTTTCCTATGCTGCAAAAGGGGTGGGGAGGGGCTGGGGGTTTGCTGTTCACGAAGCACTAGACCAGATCGGCGCTGTCATTGGTCCTCTCGCTTTTTCGCTTGTTCTTCTTTACCACGGCACCTATCGTGAGGGCTTTACCCTGTTATGGATACCTGCTTTGCTAACCCTGGCTGTTCTGGCCATAGCGAGGAGGAAATTCCCTTCACCACAGAAACTTGAAACTCCAGAGGAAGTAAGCAGACAAGACATTAAAGGTAAACTCCCCAGAGTTTTCTGGCTCTATACTATTTTTACTTTGTTTTCCGTGGCTGGATTTGCCAATTTCCAGTTAATTTCCTACCACCTCAAAGTCCAAGCTATCGTCCCTGATGCTCAAATCCCCATGATGTATGCCATTGCTATGGGTGTAGATGCACTGGCGGCTCTTCTCGTGGGCAAAACGTACGATAGAATTGGGCTTATATCATTATTAACAGTCCCCTTGTTAACCTTGCCCATTCCTTTCCTTGCCTTTTCCCACAGCTACAGGCTGGTGCTAATGAGCATAATATTATGGGGTATGGTCATGGGAATTCAGGAAACGATTATGCGTGCCGCCATCGCCGACCTAACGCCTGTGGATAGGAGAGGATTTGCCTATGGAATATTCAATACGGTGTATGGAGCCGGCTGGTTTTTGGGAGCTCTCCTGATGGGGCTACTCTATGAACTTTCTATCAACTACTTAATCCTGTTTACCGCGGTCATGGAGCTAACTTCAATTCCGTTATTCCTCTTGGTTAGAAGAGCAGCTTAGCCTTTTACCAAAGTGAAAGCTGGAAGGAAATCTCCGGTATCTGAACAGGATTTAAGAAGCGGGGTTATTGGCAGCTCGACTTCAGGTAGCTTGAGGATAAGAGCCAAGTATCTTAACAAAAGCAGCTTCTCTCTGTAACTCTCTCACAGCTTCCTGGTAAACCTTGCCATCTAAGTGACCCTCGAAATCGGCATAAAAAACATATTCCCAGGGCTTAGCTCGGCTCGGTCTGGACTCCAGTTTTGTTAAATTTATATTCCTGGTGGCGAAGATACCTAAAATTCTGTATAGAGAGCCAGGCTCATGTTCAGCAGCGAAAACGAGAGAGGTCTTATTTCTCTGCGCTGGTTTAGCTTTCTGCTTTGAGATAGCCACGAATTTAGTGTAGTTGTTGACATTCGTCTCAATTTCCGGTGCCAGAATCTCCAGCCCATAAATATCGGCAGCCCTCTTGCTAGCTATAGCAGCACAACTCCTCAATCCTTTCTCCTTTATCATTTTGGCACTGCCCGCAGTATCATAGCTAGACATAATTTCGACTTTCAGTTTACTTAGAAATTCCGCACATTGAGCTAGAGCTTGGGGATGAGAGTAAATCGTTGTTAGACCAGCCAATTTTTCTCCGGGCAGAGCCATCAGACAATGGCTTACTTTGAGAATAACTTCAGCAAATATATTGAGAGGATACGCCAATAACAAATCGTAGGTCTCGTTGATACTGCCGGCTTGAGAGTTCTCCACGGGAACTACCCCAGATTCAACCTTATCATGTGACACAAGTTCAAAAACCTCTTTCAGCCGGGCACATGGCAAAAAATCAATGTCCCCACCAAAAAGCTTTGCCGCCGCATCCTCGCTGAAAGCACCTCTTTCTCCTTGAAAAGCAACCTTGACCATAAACCTATTGCAAAGTATAGCCTAAACTTCCTTTGAACTTCCACTGTAGCTTGATTAGCCTCTCCAAAAGCGAGGGAAAAATATCATAAAAACGGTAAACAATTCTAACCGCCCCAACCACATGCAGATAATCAAGATGACCTTGGCTGCGCCAGGAAGCCCGGCATAATTAAAACCGGCACCCACTCCACCTAAACCAGGTCCCACATTCCCCAAGGTAGCAGCTACTGCTGAAATTGCTGTCTCTAAATTCAGCCCCAGGAAACAAAGCACTAATGAAGCTGCAATAGCAACAAGCATATAGAGAAAGAGGAAAGAGATTATATCTCGGATTATTCCCTCCTGGAGAGGTTTTTGGTTAAGTTTCACCGGAATCACAGCTTTCGGGAAAATAGCTTTCCTCATCATTACCCCAGTATGTTTTATCAGGGTTAAAACCCTTACTACTTTTATTGCCCCACCAGTAGAGCCACCACAGGCTCCGATGAACATTAAAGCCAGAAGCACTATTCTGGCGCCAGAGTGCCAGGAGCCGAAATCAGCAGTGACAAAGCCTGTGGTAGTCATGATTGAGATTGCCTGAAACATTCCCTCTCTATATGAGTTAAAGCCTTGCGAAAGTATTAATAGAGAGATAGCAACCGCCAGAATAATCACGTAAAGCCTGAATTCCTCGCCTTTAATTGCTTTCCAGTTTCCCCGCAAAACCTGATAGTGAGTTATGAAGCTTATGCCTGCCAGGAACATAAAGAACATAATAATATACTCAGCTAAGGGGTTAGCATAAGCTCCAATACTTGCTGTGGTGGGGGTAAATCCGCCAGTAGGTATAGTTGAGAAGGAAATGCAAATTGAGTCAAAGAGTGGGAGCTTGGCCAAAAAATAAAGGAGCGCTATTTCAGCCCCCGTAAAACCCACGTAAATCGTCCAAAGAAGCCTTGCTGTAGTTCTGAATCTGGGACGCAGCCTTTCGGGTAATGGTCCGGGAAACTCCCGGTCAAAGAGCTGAGAGCCTCCTACCCCTAGTCTGGGCAAGATAGAAATAAAGAGAAGAACCACTCCCATTCCACCCAGCCATTGAGTAAGGCTACGCCATAAGAGGGCGCTCTTGGGTAATTCTTCTACCACCTTTAGTATGGTAGCCCCGGTGGTAGTGAAGCCTGACATGGTCTCGAAAAAGGCATCGAGAAAACCCAATCCCAGAAATAGGTAAGGGAGTGTGCCAAGGAGAGGGATGAGGAGCCAGGTGAAAGCCACTATGGTGAAACCATCGCCACGCTCTATTTCCTTGGTGGTCCTAAAACCAAATTCGAGAAGTAGCCCGACAGTTAAAGTGACTAATAGCGAATATAAAAAAATCCGCCAGTCCTCGCCATAGTAAAGAGCAGTTACCAGAGGAACGATATAGGCTAAGGCGAAGTACTTTACGAACGAGCCAATGATGTGTAGGGTTAATCTTACCCTTTGGCGAACCATTTATTCATGAATTCGGTCCCCTTTTTGGCAGATTCCCGGTTCACGATGAGAGTCAGCCAATCTTTAGGCTGTATCTCCCTATCCTCACTCAGATATTTTCCCCCTCTTTGCACTACGAGGACCTTTACACCGTTTGGGGCTGATAGTCTGGAAACCCATTGCCCGACACATTTCATGCCCTCCTCAATCTCTATTTCGAAGATCTCCGCTCCTTCGAAAGAGAGAAAGTCCTTCACATAGGGATGTGAAATCAGGCGGTAGATGTGCCTGGCTGCAACCATGTCTGGATTAACCTGTAAACTAATCCCAGCCTGCTTGAAGGTTTCCGTATGCTCTGCATCGTCCACAAGAGAAATCACCGTTTTTACCCCAATTTCCTTGGCTATCATGCAAAGCATTAAATTCTCCGAGTCATCGCCAGCTGCAGCCACAAAGGCACGGGCATTTCTGACTCTCGCCTCTTCGAGGGTGGACTTCTGGCTAGCATCTCCTGTGATTACCATCACGTCAGAGCCCTCTGCTATTTCAGCGCATTTCGCAGAGTCCCGCTCTATAACCAGTACTTCATTCCCTTCTTTAACAAGGAGCTCCGCCAAATTCTTCCCTATAGCACTTAAGCCTGCTATTACGATATACATTACTTCTCTTTAATACCGAGTTAACTTTGTCATACTTTCAATGAATCAACAAACTACTGCTGAAAAGGGGAGTTGTAGATCAGGGAGCAAATAAACTTGAAGGTTGATTTAGAATACCAGACACTCTCCATTCATATTACTTCGCTATCCCACCGCTGTTAAGCGTCCAGCGATTTTACCCCCCCCCAACATGATTGTCAAGTGCCGAGTTTGCATGGCGGCAATTTCTTGTTTAACTCTTTTAGCCAGGTCAGCGATTTAAGCTCTCGCTGCAAAATATATCTTATATACTGGTGCAATACCCGCTCTAACTCCGAGGATAATTCCGGTTTTACTCTGACCCGCCTTGCAGTAGTATAGTCACAGCTTTGCCACAAACGAAGAACCTTCAAAGCTCCGACCGAAAGGGGAAGAGAGGGTTTTAATGAAATCGCTTCGATTTGCTCGTAACGGTGAGCTTCTTCAGAATTACAATGAGGACACAAGAGCCCCCCCTTGCTGGGGCTGAAAAAATTGACTACGGGCTTGAGGGGCGAATCACAGCTAACACATCGGTGCAACTGGGGACGGTAGCCGAGGTAGTGAAGAAGATGTAGCTCAAAATAACGCAATATAGCCTCATTGCTGTCCGGCTCGCTCAACTGATTTAAGGTATCAAGGAATAAATCAAACAAAGGACGATTCTCACCGCCCTCAACAGTAAAGGAATCAATAAGCTCTAGGATGTAAAGGGCACAAGCCATGCGCCATAAATCGCTTTTCAAAGCCAGGAAACCATTTATCGTTTGACTTTGGGTAATAATATCGAGATTACGCCCTTTAGCTAGCAACATCAAGCTATATGTCAGTGGTTCTATATTGCCACCCAATTTGCTCTTGGGGCGACAAGCTCCCTTAGCTACTGCTCTTAACTTGCCAAATTCTGGAGTATAAATAGTGACAATCTTGTCGAATTCGCCCAGCTTGGTTTGTTTCAAGATAACGCCTTGTGTTTGATAATTCCGAGATGTACTCACCTTAAGTCCCAGACTCTAAGTAATAAATCCTAAACAAGTCCAAATATCTAACTTAAAGTTCAAAGCCTCTATTTTGAGGCGTTTGGATTTTGGCAAGTATGATAAGCTTCCTCTCCATTGCTGGTACCTTTCCTTTTGGTATTATACCCTCTCCAGCCTGGCAACCATAATCAAGAGCAGCTACCCGAGTCTTCGCCTGAAATTCCTTTGGACTGTTTTTTGGTGTGGTCCAATACCAAATTAATGGCATTGGCTGCGGCAGCAAAAGAGTAGTACACAGGCAACCCAAACGAAATACAACCACGAATAGCGGCCAAAATGGCCTCAGCCTCTCGGGGTAGAATACTGGGTTCGAGCACCATTGCTACTGGCTTGGGAAGAAGGCCCTGCTTCACGGAAAACCTACTCACCAGCAAATTTAGGTGGTCTTCTGAAATCCGAGATGGTGGGGATTGACCTGGTCTGACAAACGTGACTAAGAAGTCAATTCCTTCCCACCTTGATATTATATCGAGGGTCTTGCTTACGCCCTCAAGGTTAAACATAGCTTGTGAATAGTCCACGGGATTTCGCAAGATATTGCCTGCGATGGGAGTAAACTCCCGTATCTGTGCAACGACCTCCGGGGGGAGTGGGGGGACTCTTAGCCCTCTGTGTTCAAACTCGTCGGCGATTAAGACACTGGCTCCACCTCCCGCACCGAATAATACCGCATTCCTGCCTCTGGGAAGTGGAAAGAACAGAAGTGTGACCAGTACGTCGACCATTTCTTCGATGCTAGCGACACTAATGATTCCCAATTGCTTGCAGAGGGCATCCCAAGTAGCTCGGCTTCCAGCGAGTGCTGCGGTATGACCGGCGACTGCTCGAGCGCCTCCCTCGGTAGTGCCCCCTTTAAGCAGTATCACCGTCTTTTCCTTCGTTGCCTCCTGCATAGCCCTGCGGAATCGCTTCCCATCCTTAATTCCCTCGATGTAAAGGGCTATTATTTTGGTATCTACATCATTAGCAAGATATTCGAGCAAATCATTTTCATTGATGTCACATGCGTTGCCGTAGCTTATGACCTTGCTGAAGCGAACGCCTCGCAACGCTGCTTGCCTGACCAAATAGATGGAATTGCCACCACTTTGACTAACGACTCCCACCGGGCCGCTTTCTTTGGGGAAAGCCGGACTGAAGGATAAGTGTGATTGGGGGCAGTAGATGCCCATACAGTTAGGGCCGATAATCCTGATCCCCTTCCTGCGAGCGACTCCCACCAGTTCGGATTCCAGCTTTATTCTCTGTTCATCACCGGTCTCACTAAAGCCCGCTGTACAGAAGTGAATTGCTCGTACACCCTTTTCGGCACATTCTTCCACAAGCTTGGGAGCAACCTGGGCATTAACCAAGCCGATTACATAGTCGATGTTGCCAGGGACATCTTTGAGACTGGTATAAATCTTTTGACCGTTGATCTCCCCTCCCTTGGGATTAATGAGATAGAGGGGGCGGTCGAATTCAATTTCGGTAAGGCCTTCTAGGAAAGTGCGCGTCCAGTGCCAAGTCTCGGCAGTTGTGATGCCAACAAGGGCGATTGAATTGGGGTGGAAGAGGAACTCTAAGCTATGCTGATGCGTATTCTTCACATTCCTCGCTCGGTAATATCTGGAAGCATAGCAAAGAGCTTATGGATTGTAAATGCTACCTTGAGCCTGGAGATTTCCACTGCGCGAGCTACTCGACAGTTTTTCCAGAGATTGTATTTGATAGACTAATACAAATATGGTACATTGTATTCAGATTGTGGAAACCAAGTTGTTACGTGCTGCCTTTACCACAACTCAATCGTAACTCGGTCTAACCGTTTCTCAACTCACATTGCAACTAGGAGGCCTGAATGAAAGCGGAGAAACTGCGAAAATTCGAGCATATTTTCAAACCAAAAACGGTAGCCGTCATAGGAGCTTCCAACGATGATGGCTTCTCACGGGCCTTGATGAGCACAAAACTCAAAGACAGTCTGTTCCTGGTTAATCCGAAGTACAAAGAACTTTATGGCAAAAGATGCTATGCCAGCATTTTAAATATAGAAGACGGGATTGACTATGTTGTAATAGCAGTGCCAACTTTACTCGTCCCAAAAGTGTTAATCGAATGTATAGAAAAAGGTGTGAAAGCAGTCCATGTTTATACTGCGGGTTTCAGTGAAACCGGAGCAGAAGAGAGGGAAATTTTAGAGGACGAAGTGAAGGAGATAGCCAGAGGTAAAGTTAGCTTAATTGGTCCTAACTGCATGGGAATATATTGTCCTGAGTCTGGCCTGACTTTCACTCAGGATGCCCCAGCTGAGGAAGGCCCGGTTGGAGTGATTTCACAGAGTGGCACCTTTGCTGGGGAATTCTTGTCCGTCGGTAAGCTAAGAAATATAAAGTTCAGCAAGGTTATCAGTTATGGGAATGCCATAGACCTTGATTGCCCCGACTTCCTGGAATACTTAGCTCATGACCCTGAAACTGAAGTTGTAGCTTTATATGTAGAGGGGACCCAAAATGGTGAGCATCTCAAAGCGGCAATGACCGAAGCTGCAAAACTAAAGCCAGTATTGGCACTCAAAGGAGGAGTAACGGAGCATGGTCGCCGGGCAGCATCTTCTCACACAGGCTCATTAGCTGGTTCGCCAAAAATCTGGGAGGCACTTTTCAGACAGGCCGGGGTAATTCAAGTGGAGGACTTCGACGAACTGCTGGATGCCACTTTGGCATTCTCCTATGCCCCCCTCCCCTTAGGGAAAGGAACTGCTATTATCACCAACTCTGGTGGCTTCAGTGTGCTTGAAACTGATTTATGTGTGAAAACGGGACTGGAGGTCCCTCAATTCACAAAGGAGACGCTAGCTGAATTGCGCAGAATAGTTCCAATAGCGGGAACAAGCATAAATAATCCCCTTGATGCTTGGCCAATATATCATGACACGCCGGGAACGACAGGGGTCCTTGTCGACGCTATCAAGGTCGTGTCTCACGATAAGAATATTCAGTCAATAGTACTGGACTTTGGCGGAGTGGGTTACCTGCGGCGTGAGTTGGGAGACACATTTGAAGACTACTTGAATGAATTTATTAAGATTATAGTCCAGGGATGTAGATATGCTCGAGATGAAATGGGCAAAACCGTAATGATTTGCATTTCACTTGATGTCTATCTAGAAGATGAAGAGATTAGAAGGGCTCATCTAGTGGCTAAAAGGGCTTTTGAGAGCGAGCGATTCCCTGTATACCCCTCGCTTGGTGCCTCGATCAAGGCTCTATCCAACTTGTACAGGTACAAGGCTCAGTGTCGCAACCCCTAGACTCTGCCACCACCGCCAATCGTCAGTCGTGGACTTTGTCGGATAGAATATCCGAACCTCAAATTTCTTGAGTCGCCAGACAAATGTCAAACGGGGCTAATAAAAACTCAGCTCCCAAAGATGAGGGCTAATAAACTACATATAGTAAGATGCGATTTCAGACCAGTCCAATTTTCTGGGCCACTATCTCCCTGTGGAAGTCAGTAGTGCCAAAAGCAATATCTGCGGCCTTGCTTCTACGGTAATAAAAGGGTATGTCGTGGTCAGAACTGGTAGCGATTGCCCCGTGTAGTCTCACTGCCCACTTGGCAACATCCTTGTAGACCTCGTTGACATAGGCCTTTGCCATAGAGGCTTCTTTAGCACAGGGAAGTCCCTCCGACTCCATCCAGGCTGCCTCATAAATCAGATAACGGCTGGTTGCCATCGCTGTCCACATGTCAGCCAGCTTGTGCTGAATTGCTTGGAAAGCGCCTATAGGCCTCTCATATTGAAACCCTTTCTTTGGAATACGCAACGGTCATTTCTACACAAGTCTCTTAGGGATTAAAAATCCCTTTCGAAAGGATTACCCGCCTGCTCGAAAAATGCGCCCAAGGCTGTGTGCATAATTTGGGATTAGCAAACCCTGGGAATTGGCTGTTATCAATCCGAATTACACTATTTCCAGTCTTACTCTGGTATCTTGTTTAGCTGCTTTTACTCGAAGTAGCGTTCGTAGCGCTTGAGCTACGCGACCCTGCCTGCCGATGACCCTTCCCTTGTCATCGGGAGCAACCTCTAATTTAATTAGTAAGCCTTCATCACTATTTTCCTCGGTGATCTTTACCGCGTCAGGTTCTGCCACAATGGATTTAATAATGTATTCCAGCAGGTCTTTCATTTCGCCTCCTTAATAGTTAATTTTGGCCTGAGGCCGGCTTAAATTTATCCATAATGCCTAGTTTGCCGAGCAAGCTGCGCACCGTATCTGTGGGCTGAGCTCCACATCTAAGCCACTTCAAAGCTTTTTCTTCATTAATGCTGATAGTTGCGGGGTCGGTCAAAGGATTGTAATGCCCGATAATCTCGATAAATTTACCATCACGGGGAGAACGACTATCAGCTGCTACCACTCGGTAGAATGGCCTGTTTCTCCTTCCCATACGGCGTAATCTGATTTTAACCATTTAATAAGGTGATTATCTCTTAAGTGCCGATGTTTGTCAATGGCTTCTGGCTTAGAGGG
>Ga0307439_1001148_pt1 | contig 17213 bp, 12 predicted proteins | sample SalMarWE160490MG_FD_202142 | JGI IMG/M metagenome (GOLD analysis project Ga0307439, IMG submission 202142) | Salt marsh sediment microbial communities from the Plum Island Ecosystem LTER, Massachusetts, United States - WE1604-90 | ecosystem: Environmental > Aquatic > Marine > Intertidal zone >... | reverse complement strand
AAAGTTAAGTTACTCATTCAAAGAACTTTTCATCCTTCGTACCCTGGAGTAACACAGGACACACAACAACAGCTAACACGGACAATGCTATGAAAAGCACAGCCACGGGTTTATGCAAATTTAAATAATCAATCTTATAAACTTCTTAAAAAATCCTATAAAATCACGCTGCTATATGTGGTCAGAATTTATAGTCTGCCACAATCACTTGTCATTTTTTATAGGTGCAAAACATGGCTTAGTCCAACTCAGTTTTATACACGATCTTATAGTACCATTCAATTTACTCCGTTAGCATTTTATGCCTACCTTTAATGAGTAAGTTGTTATAAGACTGTGTATAAAACACTATTTAGTTATCTACAATGTGGAATAAATAGGAGGAAAGAAAATGCGAAACGTCACCAAACAGATGTTCCAGAACACCCTTGTCTGCCCTAGTTTTGGCTGGTTAATGAGAATGAAACGGGAGGAAGTCACTTGTGAGCCTACTCTAGGTGAGAGATTTAGAATAGAGCAGGGGATGGAGGTTGGGAGAAGGGCACGGGAAGCGTATCCCGATGGAATATTGGTTGATGAAAAGGATATAACTTCTGCCATCGAGAGGACAAAGAGTTTGATGAACAACCCGAATGTGTCTGTTATTTTTGAGGGGGCATTTCTCGTCAATAGTCTTGCAGCCAGGGTGGATATATTGAGAAGAGAAGATGATGGCGGGCACATAATTGAAGTAAAGTCTAGTGTAAACGATAAAGAAGAATTCATAAACGATATGGCATATACTGCATTGATTTTCAATCTATTAAATAACAAGATCTCTAAAATCTCTTTGATGTTGATTTCCAGAGATTTTCGATTGGGAATGGCTAACGATAAACTTTTCGTGGAAATAGACCACACGGAAGAAGTTATAGAGCGAATGTTGCAATTTACAACCTATTATTCCGAAATTGAGCAAATAACAAGAGCATCAACAAAACCTGAAGCCAAACTCCTATTCACGTGCAAGAAATGTCCACTCTTCAAAGATTGTGTTGGGAAAGATATTAAAAATCACATTTTCGATATACCTAGATTGAGCCAATCTAAATTCCAAGATTTGCTACCGCAGGGAATTGTACGGATAGAGGATATTCCAGATAATTTTCCATTGACCGAAAATCAATTGAGGGTCAAGAATTGTATAAAATTGAACAGTCCATTTGTTGGGGGTATGCTAAAAAATGAATTAAACGCAATTGTATGGCCTACCTATTATTTGGATTTCGAAACCACCCAGACAGCGATTCCACTATACCCAAATATGCCACCATATACATCTATTGTAACACAATACTCTATACATAAATGCTCTGCCCCAGGAAATGTAAAAGACCATTTTGAATTCCTAGCTGACGAAACTAAAGATGACAGAAAGGAACTCGCCAAGCATTTAATCAAAGATTTAGAGGGAGAGGGCAGTATAATCACATATTCGAGTTATGAGAAGACCACATTAAACAATTTAGCAAAGCGATTCCCTGATATTTCTGGAGAATTAAATTCGCTGATTAATAGAATTATAGATCTAGAGGCAATCATAAGAAAGAATTTTTACCATCCAAATTTTCATGGAAGTACCTCAATAAAGAGGACTCTTCCAGCATTAGTTCCTGAGATGTCATATGACGGGTTGGAAATTAGAAACGGTGATGAAGCTATGGCCGCTTTTTCATGTTTGGCTCAAGGTAAATATGTGAATAGTGAAATTGAGACCATAAAAAACCATCTATTGAAATATTGCAAACAAGATACACTAGCTATGGTTAAGTTACACCGACAATTGGTCGATTATATATGACCACACAGCAGATAACAGAGCTTATCTGGCTTTGGTGCTTCGCACCTCCACCCAAATCCTGCCTAATGGCTGGACTTCAGATACGCTCGGAACGTTACCAATAATTTGGGCCAAGATTCATGAAATATCAAAACTCTAATGTTAATATACGAATTATGAAGAAGCTATATATTCTATTGGGACTGCTTATTATTATTCAAGATCTTAGTGCTCAAGAATCTTCTCAATCATCAAAACCAGTAATAGAATATGGGAAGACTATAGGTTGGATCAAGCAAAATGCAATTCCTTTAAAGAGCGTGATCCCAGAGACTGGAATGAAAGATTTAAGTCCTCTAAAAAAAACATTGAAGAATGTAAAAATTGTCGGATTGGGTGAAGCGACCCATGGGACGAAAGAATTTTTTCAGATGAAACACAGGATGATCGAATTCCTAGTAAAAAAACTTGATTATAGAATTCTAGCAATGGAATTTAACTATGTTGGCGCTGAAAATATAAATAACTATATCCTTTATGGTATAGGAGATGCGTCCACCGCACTCGGGAGTCAAGGGTTAATGGTGTGGGATACTGAAGAGATATTAGACCTGATAGAATGGCTTCGTTTTTATAACCAATCTGTCCCTGATAACAAAAAAGTCAGAATTAGAGGACTTGATGTAAGATGTAATTATGTCGGGGATAATTTTTCAATGATACATCAATATTTACAAAAAGTAGATCCACAGAAAGCACATGAAAGTGATTCTCTTTTGATAATGATTAAAAAAATGGATTCGGGTATAATTCAGGGCATTAATACGGATAGTTGTAAAAATGAGTTTTTAAAATTACTTGCTGGTTTTTCACTTGGAAAAGGTGATTATGTTCAACATTCCTCAGAGAAGGAGTACAAAACCATATATAAAAGACTAATTACCATTGGACAAAACTTATGTATAAATTTCGTAACGATTGATGATCCGCGAGAGTCATATTATGAAAAAACAAGGTTAAGAGATTTCTTTATGGCATCTAATTTCATGAGCTTGTTACAGGAAGAAAAACCAGACACAAAATTCATTGTATGGGGGCATAATATGCACATCTCCAAAGCAGATACTTCTGAAACAAATGGTATAAATATGTTTGGCAACTATCTTCAAGAAGCATATGGAAATAAGTACTATGCGTTTGGATTTTCGTTCGACAAAGGAAGCTTCCAGACTTTCGAATACTCAGACCAAAGAAAACCATTAGGAATGCAAGAATTTAGTGTTAGCGCTGACCATCAGAATACTATTGATTGGTATCTGTCTAAGACTGGGATAAATCCTTTTATTATCAATTTCCGGATTAATAATATTCCAGACTATATGAGTACATTCTTAGACAGTAGCCTATTAACTAGAAGAATAGGTGGAGAAGCGATAAGAAGCAGGGTGGAGATGATGAATGGTTTTTGTATAATCAACAAATCTTATGATGCTTTAATTTTTATAAATAATACGACAAGAGCAGTACCACTCAAATTCTAATTCATAATCCTCACTATTTCTTCTATTTACACCATAATTAAATAAAAACTACTGGTAATACATTGGGCCTCATACGGTGCGTAGCACCCAGTGATGAAGCCTAGGTTTAAACAAATTAAAAAGATTGAATTTAAGAAAATCTCTAAATTTCCTATGAATCCTACGAATCCTAAATCCTATTCTTCCTTTGGGAAGTATAGGAGACTTCAAAAAAAAAAGTTGATATAAGAGTAATTAATATGAATAAGAATCCTTCATATGAAAAATATTTCATAAATGATCATAAAATGATCTAAATAAAAACCTGATACTAAACTAGTTAAGAATCGACTAGTATTATCTTAAAATATATATTTTTCTTTTTCATAGATGGATTCTTGGTATAATCTTCTTAGAGTGGTGTGTTCGTTGCAGAGAATCGGATTTAGGATTCATAGGAGAACTGGAGATCTCCTTTCCTATTAATTAACTGCCTATAGCACCATCAACACTATAATCAGTTCTCGGAAAAATATAAGTAATATCTGCCAGAATAAGAAAGAAAGTTCCCTTCATAGGAAATAGGATTCGTAGGATTCATAGGAAATTTAAAAATTATTCTTTACTAATTGAAAAATCTTTCTGCTTTTGAAGAAGGTTTCGTCCCATCTCAAGTTTTATCGAAGAAACTTGGGATGGGATAACTCAAAAGGAAAAATAACATATTTGATTTGCTGCTCTGAACGTGTAATAATTATAATAGTTAAAAATACGAGGAGACACTTTCTATTGTTTTCTTCCTATCAGGATTGTATTGCAGACATTGACTTTCATACAATTTCAATCAAATAGTATTTACGGCACGAACGGCACAAATTAACTGTTTTTCATGCCACTTGTGTCACAAATGCAACTTGTGCCACGTAATAAATTTTAAAAAATGAACATAGACAGATCAAGTTTCTGTATCAGATTTGATCCAAATTAAAATAGAATTTCATCCCATCCCAGATTTCTCCGATAAAACTTGGGATAGGATATCAAAATAGTCTCAAAACGTACATTATTATCAGCAAATACATTAACAGCCTTTGTTTCTATTTATTTGGATCATTGATTTTCAATGTTTTGCAATTAAAGGTTCAGGTGCTGTATGAACCAAAAATACCAACCTCAATAATGAAGAAATTGATCATGATTTAATCAAGATATATCCATATTTTGAAATATTTATAAGCCTATTAGTTTACATCCTTATATAAGTTATATGTACTTTTATTTATAAATACATTTCAATTTGTAAGCAATGCCAACATACAGGACACTTGGTTATAATATGATAGATCCAGATTACACCTTCAAGAGTAAGTATTGGAGATTTCTTTCTGACTATTTTATCAGATTTTATGGAAAAACCAAGAGAACAGATCCTTTTTGGGTTCAGAAAATACTTATAAACTGTTTTGGTTTATTAAGTTACAACTTCAGAGATTTAATTAAAAAAGAACAAAAAGCTTCATTTTATATATTTGTCCAAAATTTCCATGAAAACTCCATTATCCTTTGGAATGAATCTATAAAAACCAATCCTGACCTAGAAATAAGTAACGATTTCCCAGGTGTTAGGAGGATCTTAAAACTAATTCTAGAGGAAGCATCCTTTTTGGATCTAATAGGGCATCCAAATTTTGGTAATGAAATAAAAACCAATTGGAATAAATATCTTCGCTTATTAGAAGAACTTTTATATATTGGGATATGGTTCTTTTTGCTAAGCGAATACATTGCTAAAAGTAAATTATTCCCAAATTCAATAAGTCTTGGTATTGAAGATAATGACTTAGTCATTTATGAGAACCATCCTTATAATCACCTTTTTAGGTATATAGAACAAGATATTCCAAAACATGATGAAGAGATTGTCGTAGACAACAATGTTGAAAAGATCAAACAGACTTTTATAGACTCACTAGGAGTGGATTATGACGTTTTGGGTTCAGTTATATCTATGCAGCCGGATATTCCAGGTGCAAGATTTGGATTAATTGATCTCGATTCTGTAAAAGAAACCATTTGTAATAATTATAATTACAACAGAAATATTGTTGATGACTTTTATGCTGGGTTGACTTTATCAAGAGATAATACACCTTTTTTGGATCAAAGGATTTTATCAAATCAAGAAAATCATAGAATTATCTATCGTCCTATTTTAAGGTATAAAATTGATGGCGTTTACTATGAAATGATTGGTTATAATAAATGGCTAGAGAGTTTTACAAGTCTATCAGCCAACGCTATTCCTTGGGGAAAAGGTCCAGAAGAATGGATGAAGCATAAGCCAATTTTGAAATTAATATTAAGTATTCAAAACAATCATGACAAAGTTTTAGAAGAACCAGCTAAAGCATTATTGGTTGAAAATAACTTCAAACTTGATACCAATATAAAGACTATTCTACAGGAACAAAGAAATAATATACGAATTGACAGAGAAGGAATTGGTGAGATAGACATTATTTACGTAGATGAAGAACGCAAGCAAATTATTGTATGTGAGTGTAAACATAATAGATCTCGTTTTGATTTTAATAATTGGAGAAGAGATTACTCTAATTTTATTAGTTCATACGAAACTCAACTAGAAAAAAAAGTAAAATGGTGTAAGGACAATACAAATCTAATAAATGATCATTTTCACTGTAAATATCTTGATTTTGAATTAGATATATCTGCATTTTCAATAATTGGAATTTTTATTATAAACGCTCCTACCCTTTATATGTATGATGGAACGTATAAAGCATTTACCCTCCATGATTTTAGAGACTTTTTAAGAAACACATATATTGAACCTACATTTAGATTTTTAGATATTGATAGAGGAGTAGTTTATGACATAAAACATCCATTTTTCAAAAACATAAATGAGTTAAAAGAAATCAGCATCTAATTTGTAAAATGAATTAAAATTAAACTTCTTTTTTAAAGAAAATCTTATAAACAATTCCATTTGTTCCTTAAATCCCTTTCGCATTCCAAATTTCTCAGGTATTTTCGGGATGAGACATTAATTTGTCATCAAATCCATCAACAACCTTTATATTAATTCTTTGGATAATTGATTATTAATGTTTTGCAATTAAAGGTTCAGGTGCTATTCCAACCAATATAAATTTTTAATATTATTTGATTTCAATTCTTACAAGCCCTAACTTTGATATAGGAAGATCCAAACGGAAGGTTATTATTATATACCAATTTCTAAGGCTTATAAATCATTTAATATCCATATAAGCAAATTAAAAGCAAATTTCCCTGTAAATGGATAATGTTTAATCCCGCTAAGAAACCATAATAAAATTTCGGAATCTGAAGAGTGCCACAAGTATTGTGATTCATAATATATTTTGTAAGAAAATTCCTATTATGTCTAATTATTGGAATATTAATTACAGATTGTTGACAATCGGCAAGTTTCTGTTCTAGTAAATTATAGGAATATTCATCAATTATCTTAGGAATTTCTATCAGGTCAGAACTGTCATTTTCAAGCAGATAATATTTATTTTCCCCTCCCCGTATCCTTAAATAGTAAAGGCTGATTTTACCATCGACCAGTCTTTCCAAGAAATATCTCTCAATCTGATCTTCAATTTTTATGTCAAATGCTTTGTAGGTAAGGCCGCTTATAAATCTGTATTCTGAAACCTCATAAGGTGTATATTTTTCCGTCGAATCATTCCTTATTACCTGGCAGAATTTTGAATTTAAGAATCTTCCCGCATTAACAAGTTTTATGCCCGATACCAATTTGCCCTCATAAACATAATAATCAGCTGCCTGGCAAAAAGTAACTTTTGGAACAAAGATTATCAAAAGAATAAGAGTCAAACGTATTGTCATTTCTCTTAAATAATATTACAGAATCCTTTTTTAACCTTCAATTTTTACTATTAAAACTTAATCCCTGTTACCAAATTTATATTATTCAGATTAATTCCAAAGTTGCCAACCCTGTCATCCCATTCACCAACAAAATGTTGCCCAACGCAATACTCATACCTTAACTGAAGGAAAAGGCCCGACCTGGAATTAAACTTAAGCTCGGTTTCAATTCCACCTGTGAATCCATATTGAGCCGTTCCGGACCTGAATTCGAACTTTGAATAATTAACAGAATAACTATCGAATCGTACTATTTTGTTAATCATCAATCCCAGCGTTGCAGAAGGCTGCACTCTTTTAAAGGGGATTGTATATTTAACTAGAACAGGTACTTTTAATGTCGATAATTTTAAAGTAGATATATCCGAAGAATATTCTGCTTGATTAATGCCCAGCTCTAATTGAATGCTTAGCTTTTCACTGACAAAGGGATCCTGGAGATTAATAAATGCACCATATGTCATACCAGTACTACTTGGTAATTCATCAAATAATAATATTGGACTATTCTTGTAAAATGATATTTCAGAAAAGGATACTCCGATTATTGGCCCAAAGCTGAATTCAATTTTTACTTTTTTCTTTGCATAAATAATACAGTTTTCATCAGTACATACCTCATTATGATAATCCTCTGCAATTTTTATCAGGGGGTTATGACTCAATAAAATACTTTCTGCTTTCTTCATGGAGGTAGGACTATCTATGAGGAATGTTTTTAGTAATCCAATGTATTCCTTTGACTCTTTTTCATAAAGGGTAGGTGTATTTTCACTATATACCCTTGCAATACCAGGGAGTTCAGTAACAATATATACTTTTCTTATTTCATTTTTAAGTTCTGCAAGGTCAGAATCTTGTTTACTTATAAAGTAATGATCCCCCTGATCATCATAATAATAATACAGATCAACAATACCGTCAAACATAATCTCCAGGAATATCTTCACAGTATCACTTGATTTTATCTTTCTTGAAACATAATATTTACTATCTGCAAATCTATAGGCTTTAATATCGTTGGGATTATAAATCACTTTTTCAGATTCATTATCTTTAATAAAGACACACTTCAAGAAATTTTCTTTCTTACCTCCAGATTTGATTAATCCAAATATTGTATCATTGTTATTCGTTATTACATAATCTTTCATCAAGCCTGGTTGTGAGTAACAATCTATAAATAAGGATGCAATAAAAAATGAAATTGTAATTATTTTTTTCATTTTTTGTGATTTTGGAACTGTTACATTAATTTTTATGTCTAAATAAAACACTGAACAACTTTCCGTCTTCATATCAATTCCTCCTATCCAATTATTTACTCGATTTGTCGTAGAACAAGTTATCTCACTTGCATAAAATACATATAAACCCGACGCCAATTCTATAAATAAACCTAAACCAGTCTGGTCCTCATATTGACAATTTATATCTGAATACGATGAATAGCAGTTAAAGTGTCAATAATTTGTTATTCAATGAAATCTCAATTGTAAAAATACAATTTATTATTGAAGTATTTGCACAAAACAATAATTTACCTTTTTCATTTTCAACACTTTAGACAAAATCGAATGCTAAATCATAATTATTATTGCAATTAACGATCAATTTATTACTCTCAATTGGATAAGTTCGAAATTCTTTTAAAGCATTAATGAAAAATGTTTCCCAATCTGTAAATCTTCAAATGAATCTGGACAGAATGGGATTTAAAAAGTAATCCACGGTCGTGTGTCACGAAAGAGTATTTAGGATAGATACTCTGAGCTAAATTAAAGATGAGGGTAGGCCCCTCGGAATCTCTGTTCAGGCAGCGGTTCCAAGCCGGCTTTCTACTGTATCAATTAAGAGTTGATGCAGGAAGCGAGGAAGTTAAAAGGCATGAAAAATGTCAGGTACGTATGAGGAAGACGAATGTAAATGAACCTTTGAAGAAGCGTCGAAAGCTTACAGATGATGTCAAAACCGGCGGCAGGCCGAATCGCCGGGATAAATGGATGGGACACCTGGTTACTGCATTCATGGCATCCGGCGTAAAGAAGGCGTGATCCTGATACAGGCTTTAATTTGGAACGTGAGAACCTGTCATGACGATGTCAAGGAAGAATTTCAAGCGGCAGACCCGCGAGAAAGAGAGTACCGATGCGTCATACAGGGGCGGAAGGTCTCGTAGTAGTGATGAAGTCGCTGTAATGGAGACGGAGCGAAGGGGACCTGTTATCCGGTTTGATACAACAAGACAACTAACTGAGCCATCAATTAGGAGGAACTTAATGAATCAAACAAAACCGAAACCGTTCAGCATTGAACGCAAACTGGTGATGGAAGCCTACCAGAAGGTAAAATCGAACCAGGGTAGTGCGGGCATAGATGGGTTGACCTTAAAGGAATTTGAGAACAACTATAAGGATCATCTCTATAAACTATGGAACCGCATGAGTTCTGGCAGTTACATGCCTCCGCCGGTTCAAATGGTAGAGATTCCCAAGAAAGGCGGTGGGAAACGACCCTTGGGCATACCCACCGTAAGCGATCGTATTGCTCAGACGGTAGTAAAAATGGTGTTAGAACCCGTTCTTGAACCGATTTTTCAGGAGGACTCTTATGGGTATCGACCTGGGAAATCGGCAATAGAAGCGCTCACAATGACCCGGAAAAGATGTTGGAGTCATGCTTGGGTGATTGATCTGGACATCAGGAACTTTTTCGACAGTATTCCGCATGAGTTGCTTTTGAAGGCAATCAAAAAGCATACTGACAGTAAGTGGATAGTGTTGTACATCACCAGATGGTTAAAGGCACCTGTACAGGACAGAGAAGGGAACTTAAAGCACAGGGACAAAGGAACGCCACAGGGGGGTGTGATCAGCCCGCTGTTAGCTAATCTTTTTCTTCACTACTGCATGGATGAATGGCTAAAGAGGAATTTTCCCCAATATCTGTTCGAACGCTATGCAGATGATGCGGTGATACACTGTATAACGTTATCAGAAGCAAAGGAGATTAAGGAAGGCATCAGACGGCGGTTTGCTGAATGTGGGCTGGAATTGCATCCGGAGAAAACAAAGATTGTGTATTGCAGGAGTAGCAACCGAACAGAGACCTATCCGGTTGTTCAATTCGATTTTCTGGGATATACATTTCGTCCCCGTAAATCAATGAATAAACAAGGGGTGGTATTTACGGGTTTTCTTCCGGCAGTAAGTACACAGTCAAAAACGATGATGAAGGCAAAGATGCGATCCTGGAACATGTTCGCGATCACTAATTGTGAGGTGGAGGATATAGCTTTGGAAATTAACAAGGTTGTACGAGGGTGGATGAATTACTACGGACATTTTTACAAAACGGAATTGAAATATGTGTTTGCACATATTGACAGACGTTTAGCCATTTGGGCCCACCGGAAATTCAAACGGTTACGGGGTCGCAAGGTCAGGGCCATTAGATGGGTAGAGGTATTGGCAAAACGGGAACCTACCCTGTTTGCTCACTGGCAGCTGACAAGGCCACGGTTTGGATAACAAAAGCCGTGTAAAACGAGAGTTTTACGCACGGTTTTGTGAGAGTTCTGGACTGCGATGTCCTTTCCTACTCGACTGATACATCTTTCAAGGGATAAATACACCTGGTATCTTTATCCAAAAAACCTTTTATGAAAAAATCAGAGCGTGAGAACTGGCAACGGGAGATGTTTTCTTTGATAAAGAAATGGCAACAAAAATAAAAGAGGCATAAGGCCGAAGGGTTACGGATTAATATATTCTACTGAAATATTATTTTATATTAAATGCGTAAAGGAGGATATAGTTTTTACACATCCTTTCTTTGTATAAATACCATCTCCTTTTGCAGTACTATTACCTATATTTCATACCGGGATCAGTTTTAAATTTGTCTAAATATTAATTACTTATGCTATGTTGGATATACTTGTAAAACAATCTAGAGATCAATCTCCGCATGAAAGATACCTCAAGGTAAGTAACAAGGCAGATAAACCAATAATAAGCGTCTTAAAATCAGTATCATGGAGGATAATCGGCACCCTTGATACAATTATCATTAGCTATTTTATAACAGGCAAAGTTGAATTAGCAGTATCAATAGGAGGCATAGAAGTCATTTCAAAAACCATCCTGTACTATTTCCATGAAAGGCTATGGTCGCACATACACAGAATCAAATTAAACTTTTTTAAAAGAAGGAATGAAAAAAGAGATAAAGTCAGAAGAGTTGGCCGGTTTACTGGAAGGAAAAACAGTCGAAGAATCGCTGCAGGCTCTTATATCACTGTTTCCGGGTAAAATTATTTTCAGCACAAGTTTTGGATTTGAAGACCAAGTTTTAACACATTTTATATTTAAAAATGAGCTGCCAATCGAAGTGATTACCATTGATACAGGCAGGATATTCCATGAGACTTATATGGTTTTCAATGAAACCATCAAAAAATATCAAAAAAAAATTAAGGTATATTTTCCTGATCGTGAGGCAATTGAAAAAATGGTCACAGAAAAAGGCCCTTTCAGCTTTTATTACTCAAAGGAAAACAGGCTTGAGTGCTGCAGATTACGGAAGGTTGTCCCTCTGAATAGAGCACTGGCTGGTAAGAAATGCTGGATATCGGGCATACGAGCTGATCAGTCTGATAACCGGGGACGAATGAATATCGTTGAGTACGATGAAGGTAGAAAGATGTTCAAGGTTCATCCTCTCTTTTACTGGTCATTTGATGATGTTACTGAATTTATTAAAAAAAATAATATTCCCTATAATTTTCTACACAACAAAGGTTTTGTAAGTATTGGATGTGAACCCTGCACCAGAGCGGTGAAACCAGGAGAAGATTTCCGTGCCGGAAGATGGTGGTGGGAACACGGCAGAGAAAAAGAGTGTGGATTACATATTAAGTAAGAAAAAGGCAAAAGCAAAAATGTAAGTAGTACCGATGAAAATTAATGATGAACATCTTAAGGAGTTGGAGGACGAAGCAATCTATGTTATAAGAGAGGTTGCTGCCCAGTTTACGAAGAAAGTTATACTTTTTTCCGGAGGGAAAGACTCCATTGTGCTCGTGCATTTGGCCCGTAAAGCATTCTGGCCTGCCAGGATGCCTTTTAGTCTTATGCATATCGATACTGGTCATAATTTCAAAGAAACCCTCATATTCAGGGATAACCTGGCAAAGGAGCTTGGAGTTGAACTTATTGTCAGACATGTTCAGGATTCAATCGATCAGGGAAAGGTTGTTGAAGAAAAGGGTATTAATGCAAGCCGGAACAAAGCCCAGTCTGTTACCCTCCTTGATGCTATTGATGAGCTGGGGATCGATGTTGCTGTCGGAGGAGGCCGTAGAGATGAAGAGAAAGCCAGAGCAAAAGAGCGGTTTTTCTCTCACAGGAATGAATTTGGACAATGGGATCCCAAAAACCAGAGACCTGAATTATGGAATATTTTTAACGGCCATAAAAATTTCGGAGAGCACTTCAGGGTATTTCCCATAAGCAACTGGACAGAGCTCGATGTGTGGCTATATATTAAGCGTGAAAATATAAAGTTGCCCATACTTTATTATACGCACCGTCGGAAAATATTCCGGCGCGATGGTATCTACCTTGCATGGGCGCCATTTATGCAACTTAAACCTACGGAGAAAGTCTTTGAAGCTGATGTAAGATGTCGCACAATCGGTGATATTACTTGCACCGGGATCACTCTGTCGAAAGCCGAATCTCTTGCTGAAATAGTTTCCGAGATAGCTACCATCAGAATAACAGAAAGAGGCGGAAGGTATGATGACATGAGGTCTGAGACCGCAATGGAGGACAGGAAAAAGGAAGGTTATTTTTAGAAAACTGGACATGGGGCAAAACAAATCCTTCTGTACGGAACTTTTCACCTTAAACGAAAAAATATGCAAAGTATAAAGATTTTATAGTAGTATTAATAAGATGGGAATAAATGGTAAAAACACATATAAAAATCTGTTGAGGTTTACGACAGCAGGCAGTGTAGATGATGGAAAAAGTACACTCATAGGGAGGCTGCTTTATGACAGTAAATCAATTTTCGATGATCAAATGGAACATATTGTCCAGTCAAGCAAATATCTTGGGAAAGAGGATATTGACCTTTCTCTCTTAACTGATGGACTGAGGTCGGAGCGAGAACAAGGAATAACTATTGATGTTGCATACAGATACTTTGCCACACCTTCCAGGAAGTTTATTATAGCCGATACTCCAGGTCATATTCAATATACAAGAAATATGGTAACAGGGGCCAGTACTGCAGACCTTGCTGTAATTCTCATTGATGTCAGGAAAGGAGTGCTTGAACAAACCCTGAGGCATTCCTTTATTGCGACGCTTCTTGATATCAGACATATCATATTCTGTATAAACAAGATGGATATTGTCGGCTATTCGAAGACACTATTCAATGAAACAAAGTTGAAACTGGAATGGCTTGCTGAAAAACTAAAAATTGAAGATCCTCATTATATTCCAATAAGCGCTAAATATGGAGATAATGTTGTCGATACATCCAAAAATATGAAATGGTATAAGGGTAAAACCTTTCTGAGTCTGATTGAAACTATAAAAATTAAAAAAAATAAAAATTCACATGAAGCCCGCTTTCCCGTACAAACAGTAATAAGACCCTTATCGACAAAATATCACGATTACAGGGGTTATGCGGGCAGAGTTTCGGGCGGAACATTCCGAACGAGCGATGAAGTTACAATCTTGCCGTCCATGCTGAAATCAAAAATTTCAGGTATATATATTATAAAAGAAAAACTTAATGAAGTAAATACCGGCGATTCGGTAACAATAACTCTTGAAGATCACCTCGACATAAGCAGAGGTAACCTAATTGTGAAGAGTGAAGAGTTACCGGTCATAGGGCAGGATATCAACCTTATGGCATGCTGGTTTAGTGAAAAACCTCTCAGAATTGGCGGTAAGTACCTGGTAAGGAACTACAGCAATGAAACACAATGTGTAATTAAATCAGTAAATTACAGGATGAATATCAATATTCTTGAAGAAGATGATTCCGAAAATGATGTAAGAATGAATGATATTGCGAATATCAGTATCAGAACTGCTAAACCACTATATTACGACTCTTACCGTAAGAACAACATTACCGGCAGTTTAATATTTATAGAGGAAGGAACCAATGAAACTGTGGCTTCAGGAATGATTGACTCAGAATAACTTTTATGTGACACCACCGGCGTGATTATGATTCTTGTTCTTTTTTTATTGACTACCTTTAAAGCCCATCCACCGGATTGATTCATGTTCTGTACTGATGGATGATTAAAGAGAGTGCCCAGACAATAAGTAAGCGAAATATTAGGAGGATTATCAGTAGGTATAGCTACCCTACTGATAAGCAGGGGAATGCAATCCGAACAGTTATTGAACAAGCTATATTATTAGCGGAGGAATGGTTTAGGGTGGGAACCTGGAGCAACAATTTGGGAGGAAAAATAATATTGTATTTACCAGTTTATGCCTAGTTATTTTTTCCTAAATTCACATAGTTTGTCAAATTCCTTTTTTTTATTTACTTGACATTCAATATTAAATTAGTACCTTGGTATTTTATAAGTAACCAAATTAAATGAAACCCACATGTTTTTTAAACACACCAGAGCTTGCGAGCTCGCTGTTTTACCTCTGAAACCTAATTATTCATAAAAAGAAAGGAAATTGAAATGGACTATTTGTATTTAATAATTCCTGTAGTATTGATATTCTTCGCGGGAATAAGAATTGTACGGCCAACTGAACGAGGTTTAATTGAGAGGCTTGGAAAGTACCATAATTTTGCCAATCCCGGATTTCACTGGATTATTCCAATCATAGATAAAATATTTGTGATAAATATAACCGAACAGATGATAGATGCCGAGCCACAGGAAATAATCACTAACGATAATCTGAATGCCAGCGTTGATGCGCAAGTTTATTTCAGGGTAAAATCAGATGAAGAGAGCGTAAAAGGATCAACGTATGATGTTGATCGCTATAAATGGCAGATTGTTAATCTTGCCCGCACTACACTTCGTAATATAATCGGCACACTTAGCTTAAGATCTGCCAACAGCGAACGGGGGAAAATAAACACAGAGCTTCTTAAAACCCTTGATAAAGAAACTAAAGGTTGGGGAATTGAAATTATCCGTACTGAATTAAAACAAATTGATCCCCCTGCGGATGTTCAGGAAACTATGAATAAAGTGGTAAAAGCTGAAAATGAAAAAATTGCCGCAATAGATTCGGCTACTGCTGCTGAAACAGTTGCCGATGGGATAAAGAGGGGAAAGATAAAAGAAGCAGAAGGTTATAAACGGGCTAAAATATTGCACGCTGAAGGCGAAGCTGAAGCCATTAAACTGGTAAATGAAGCGGCAGATAAATATTTTGTTGGAAATGCTCAATTATTGAGAAAGTTGGAGGCGCTGGAAGCATCACTCGGGACTAATGCGAAAATTGTGATTCCAACAGGGACCGATCTGGTAAACATTATTGGGGAGATGGCAGGAATAATTCCATTAGGCAGAAAGCAAAAAGATGACTAATAATTCAACCAGCTAATTGTAATTCTTTGTCCTATCTAAATCAGTTAATGGATTATTAATATTTTCATTACTAATACCATATGATACTGTTTTAATACACATTAATAATTGAATTATGAACATTTACGTTGGAAAACTTCCTTATGAAATTAGTGAAGCAGAATTAACAGAACAATTTAAAGAGTATGGCGAAGTAACATCCGTAAAAATCATTATTGATAAATACTCTGGGAAAAGCAAAGGATTTGGTTTCGTAGAAATGCCTAATGAAGCTGAAGCAAAAAAAGCCATAAATGAACTTAATGGTGCTGAAGTTAAGGGAAAGAACATTATTGTGAACGAGGCTATCGAACGAACTGAAAGAAGAAGTAAATTCAGGGGTGGTGACAGTGACCGCAGAGGCGGAGGAGGAAACAGATGGGACAACAGGTAGAAAACAAAAATCCTGACTCACTCAAGGAAAGGCTAAAAAATCCTGCAGAAAGATTGATCGATTATATGTTTTGATTAGTCAAATACCTATGAAAAAAATAATCCATATTACTGATCCTGAATTTCTGAAAATACCGATCGTTTTCTTGGAATTAGAACTGGACCAATGGGTTAATCTTTCTGATTCTGAGATTGAAATACTGCTTGACAGTTATAATAATTTAAACTAATCGTTAACTTTGAATAGCCGGACCTCATTAATAAACTTTTTTGCCAAGACAGAAGGTTTATATGTTTACAGTGATAAAATCAAAGAGAAAACTTTAAAGGAAAGACGTAAAAATTATATCAAAGCAAAACTCAAATTGGAGTATGAAAAAATTTAAAATATCTTTATACAATCACACCTTAATTTAAAACATTAAACGGTGCACTTTGGTTTGAAGACATACAACTTATAACAAAGGTGTTTAGTGCTACTTCAACCAAACAATAAAATCTTTTGTTACAAAAAACTATTTGTGCAATTATTCGTAAATTACACATCAGATTACTAATAAACACAGATTTTCACGTCATTAATTAACCGTACTTCGCATCCATCATATTTATTCTATTTTTAGTCTTATAGCTTGCATAACAGCTACTTATACCGTTTTCTGATTACCTGGGCATTTATATAGATACTGTATATATAAATTGTATTGTTATAATATGATAATTATGTTATGTTGCATATTAATTTCTTTTGCTTTTATAAACAATTAAATTATAATTTGTTAATAAGTTTTTCATATTATGATGTTGATATTATAATGGTATTGTATATTTATATCACGGTATTAATATACAGTATTATGGAGCCTGAATCTTTCTTTCTTTCCCC
>Ga0307439_1001116_pt1 | contig 17439 bp, 14 predicted proteins | sample SalMarWE160490MG_FD_202142 | JGI IMG/M metagenome (GOLD analysis project Ga0307439, IMG submission 202142) | Salt marsh sediment microbial communities from the Plum Island Ecosystem LTER, Massachusetts, United States - WE1604-90 | ecosystem: Environmental > Aquatic > Marine > Intertidal zone >... | reverse complement strand
AAGGGATATTGGACAACCTGCGAGCCGATTCTGCCGGTTTCGTGGTAATGCACGTCCGAACCGCAGACGCCGATCTTCTCGATTTTCAGCAGCACGTCCGTATCTTTTTCAACGGTCGGCTCAGGAACCTCCCTAAGCTCCATTTTTTGTAAACCGGTTAATACAATTGCTTTCATTACACAACCTTAGCTCCTGTATTGATAAGAAAAATCGACATTCGTCTTTGGTTTATTACATAATGAGAACATAATTTTATAGCAGAAAAGTAAGGTTTCTTCCAGAGATAATCCCATAATATTATAAAAGCGGATTATTTTAATTTGTTTGCAGTTTAATGAATTTCCTTTGACTATGCCGATACTATATCAATTGCGGCACACTACGTTTATATTGAAATCTGCAAGAAAGAAAGGGATTTGCAATGGTAACAAAAATCATCGGCCTGTCAATTTTTCTGTTTATCATCATTGCCTCAATATGGCTCGGCAGTCATTTACTCCAGTTCATACACTTGCCGAGTATAGGATTTGTAATAATTTTAAGTAGTGGATTGGCAATGATGAAATATCAAAAAGGCAATGGAAAATTAAGCTTTATTACAAACCTGAAAAAATATTCAATTCCTTCCGGAGTAATCGGTTGTATAATCGGCATTATCCAAATGTGTAGTAACTACACTAATCCTGCACAGCTTCCTGCGGGAGTTGCAGTGGCAGTATTAACAATTTTTTACGGCCTGATGTTATACTGCATCATTGATGCTCTCGTAGAGCAGGAACACAAAACAGCTTAGCTCATTTTGATATCTACAAGAGCCTGTGCCTGAAATTAATTTTTTATTACTTCTTAAGGATTAGCTTTATCTCAAAGAGTTTCGGCCAAAACTTGCCGGTGACAAAAAGCCGGTGACTTATCGGGTCGTACGCAATACCGTTAAGAACATCCACCTTTCGGGTTCGGTCCTGCCCGGCAAGCAATCCTTTCAATTCTACAAGGGCGGTGACATGGCCTGTCTGCGGTTCAATTATAGCGATACGGTCGGTCGGCCAGATATTGGCGTAGATTTGGCCATCGACGAATTCCAGCTCATTTAGTTCCCACAGCAGGTTATTGTTGTGATAGACATCGATGCTGGAGATTTTCTCGAATGTTTGCGGATCCAAAAAATACAAAGTCGGCGTGCCGTCACTCATAATCAGCCTTTTGCCGTCATTAGTGATACCCCAGCCTTCGTTCGGATAGCTGAATTCCTGCTGTAACTCAAAAGAATCTTTGTCATAGACAAAACCGACGTTCGATTGATACGTCAGTTGAATAATATTATTCTCGAAAATTGTAATACCTTCCCCGAAGTATTTGACGGGCAGATTAATACTTTGTACGACCTTTCCGGTTTCCAGCTCGACCTTGCGCAGTGAGGAGTGTCCGAAGCGTCCTGTCCCTTCGTACAAATGCCCGTTGTCCCAGAGAAGTCCCTGTGTGAATGCGTTCGGATCGTGCGCGAAAGTATTAACGATTTTATAATCATAGAGACCAGTATCAGGAGAATTTATTGAAATCAGGGGGTACAATACAAGTACGCATCCCAAAACCAAAAGAATAAATATCGGAACGAAAATCTTAAGGGACTTGTTCACAAATGTTGCTTCCGTGTCTTATTGATCTATACATTAAACCTGAAAATGATAATGTCTCCGTCCTGAACGACGTACTCTTTGCCCTCGAGCCGAATTTTGCCGGCGGCTTTGAGGGCTTTTTCACTACCGTGCTCTTTGAGCTCATCAAAACTAAAAGTCTCAGCTCTAATAAAACCTCGCTTGATATCGGTATGGACCTTACCGGCGGCGTCAACTGCAACGGTGCCTTTCTTAATCGGCCAGGCGCGCACTTCGTTGGAAGCGACCGTTAAAAAACTTATCAAGCCCAGTGCTGTATAACAGCTATTGCAGAATTTACCCGCTGCTGATTCAGTAATACCCAAGTCGTCCATGAATTCCACACGACTCTGAGCATCTAATTGTGTCAGCTCGTACTCCAGCTTGGCACATATTGTCGTGACCGGTACCGAGCTGTCCAAGCGATCGCTGAAATCGAACTTTTCATCGATATGATTTTCTCCAACATTGACTGCGACGGTAATCGGTTTTAAGGTTAAAAAACCAATAGATTTAATCATATCGAATTCTGCTTCGGTTTCAATAGCCGAGCTGATCGGTTTTTCCGATTCGATTGCATCCTGCAACTTTACATATAAGGCCAGCTCCGCCTTGTCCTGTGCCTGCGTTTTGGTGGGTTTATGGATTTGTTTTTCAAGTCTTTCGATCCGCGTAGCAACAAGCTCTAAATCAGCAAGCAACAGTTCAGTCTGCAATTCGGCCAGGTCCCTGGCAGGATTAACGGTATTGCGATAAGGCGGTACGGCAGGATTTTCAAAAGCCCGCACAACCAGAACGAGCATATCGACGGTCCGTACCTTGTTGATTAACCTCCGGGCGGCCGCCCTGCCGTGCTCATCGGTAAAATTAAAGCCCGGCAAATCGAGACAATCGATTGTCGCATGGGTAGTTTTTTTGGGATTGTAGTATTCGATAAGTAAATCGAATCTTTCATCCGGGATAGACACGATCGCTTCCTCAATCGCCGTCGAACCTATCGGGGGAATCGCTTTGCCGCTTATACTTGCCAGCAGAGTGCTTTTGCCCGACTGTAATAAACCTACCAGTGCTACCTTCAATGAAGAAACTCCTTATAATTTATAAACACTATTGCCGTGACAGTCATACGCTACAACCGCGGGAAAATCAACCACCTTCAGCTTTCTAATCGCTTCGGTCCCCAGGTCTTCGTATGCAATTATTTCGGCCGAGGTAATATGTTTGCTTAAAAGTGCCCCTGCTCCGCCGATTGTCGCAAGATGCACGGCACCGTATTTTTTTAGAGCCTGCCTGACCTGACCGTCCCTATAACCCTTTCCGATCATCGCTTTCAGGCCGTTGGCGATAAGAATCGGACTGAACTTATCCATCCTCGATGAAGTTGTCGGACCGGCCGCTCCGATGACCCTGCCGGGACGCGCGGGCGTCGGGCCGACAAAATAAATAATCGCCCCCGCAAGTTCGAAGGGTAATTTCTTTCCGGCTTCGATTACCTCACACAATCTCTTATGTGCCATGTCACGGGCGGTATAAACTACGCCGTTGACAAGGACTTCGTCACCGGCTTTCAGCGAACGCACATCCGCTTCAGAAAGAGGGGCCTGCAATTTCCTGATTTCACTCACGATACTGACTTTATCCCATAAACCATTAGCTGCAACCTATACTATTCCATAATATACCAGCGTAATTGCCGGTTGAAAAGGCTTAAAAAAACTCCATTCGTAATGGAAAATAGGGCAAAAGCCGCCTGCTCCGGTAATAATCAGCCTGTTTTATAAATTAACTTTAATTTAATGTTGTTATCTTTCAAAGACGTGTATAATAATTTCATGGCCAAATATCCTATATTTCTCGAACTCAGCGGTCGTCGTGTAGTCGTGATAGGCGGCGGAACGGTGGCTGTACGCAAGGCCCAATCTTTGTTGGCCGCGAAAGCCCGTTTAGTTGTTGTGGCCGAACGCATTGATAAAATGATGACTGCTTTGTGTAAGAGTAAAAATGCCGAACTGATCAAATCAAAATACTCCAAAGAGTATCTCGCAGAAGCAGTGCTTGCTATCGCCGCAACAAACAATCACGAGCTAAACAAACAGATATACAAAGATTGTCAGGAACTGGAAGTTCTGTGTAATATTGTCGATGAGCCGGAGTTCTGCGATTTTTATGTACCGGCTGTTGTCAGACGTAGCGACCTGCAAATTGCCATCGGCACCGAAGGCCATTGTCCGGCATACGCAGGCCATATAAGAAAAAAACTGGAAAAGATTTTCACCGAGGAACACGGCCGATTTCTTGTCGAGCTTCAGGCGATTCGACAAAAAATCATCGATGAAGTTCCGGAACCGGCCGAACGTAAAACCGTATTAGGACTGTTGGTGGATGACGAATCGTTCGAATATTTTGTCCGGAACGGTCCGGAGCAATGGCGAGTTCGCACCGAAGAAATTATTAAAGGCTCGGTTTGTAAGTAGGGATAAGAAATACTTTTTTTTCAGGCCTTGATTTTATCGATTACTACCTGGATATATTTCTGGCGATGCCCTATTCGCCGTTTGCTGTTTTTTCGCTTTCTAAAGTGCATCGGATAAAGCTTTTTGCCTTTGACAACAGCTTCTTCAGCCGTAGTTTTGAAGGAGGCAATCACTTTCGCCCCTTTTAAGAACGGAGTGCCTACCTTGACATCTTTACCATCACTTACGAGCAGCACCTTGTCCAGCTCGATTTTCTTAGCATCCGGCGACACATCAACCAGCTCAATATTTATACAATCGCCTTCGGCGACCTTATATTGCTTCGAACCTTGTTCAATCACAGCATACATCTGGAAAACTCCTGGCATCCACACGAATTAAATTCAGGATAAAGCGTGCATTTTACATACTCATTGATTTTTGTAAAGCAAATTATCACATATTTTTGTATTCTATTGCCTTACAGGAATCAACACATTATAAAATAGTACCAGTGTAAGTATAATTAAGGGCAACCGGATTTGGAATCGCCTCACAAGAACTGATATAACTAATTTTATATAAAAGACTTACTATAGAGGACTAATTCCATGCAGATAGCTTTGGTACAGGACAAAATCATCCCTTTAGAGAAGCTTGATTCGACATACCTCGACCGCGGTCTGTTTTTCGGCGACGGAGTTTATGAAGTGATACGCAGCTACAACGGCAGGATTTTCGCCCTTGAGGAGCATTTGCAAAGATTCGCCGAAAGCCTCGCCGCGATTAATATAACAGGGATCGATATTAATCAGATACGTTCCAGAATCCTCAAGGCTTTCGATGCGGCCGGCATTTCCAATGCCAAGATATATTTTCATATAACCCGCGGTTCGGCCCCGCGAAGTCATGTCTGGGACGATTCCTTGGAGCCGAATTTCTTCCTGGCCGTCACGGAGCTGGAAGAGGATACACAGGCTATGAACAAAGGAATCGCCGTATCAACTCATCCTGATTGGCGGTGGAAAAGATGCGATATCAAATCGCTCAATCTCCTGCCTAACGTTCTCGCCCGGTGTGATGCCTCGCAGAAAGGCTGTGACGAGGCGATTCTCGTCGATGAAGCCGGCCTGATTACCGAAGGCGCCGGTTCGGCATTTTTTGCTATTATCGGGGAAAAACTCCAAACCGCTCCTCTTTCCGCCAATATCCTGCCTTCGATCACACGTAAATACGTAATCCAGGCCGGCACAGATATCGGATTGGAAATAATCGAAAAATCGCTGACCCCACAGCAGGCAAAAAACTCGGACGAGCTTTTTATCGCCGTAACTACGAAAGATATCGTTCCCGTTGTAAAATTCGACGATTGCATAATCGGAAACGGCAAGCCCGGCAAATATACAAAATTACTCGCCGAAAAATTCCTGTCTTTCACCAAACGAAAATCAGCTAACGACAATTGAAATATAAAAGACATTTACTCTATCGATAGCTCTACTGTCTCTTGTTTTCATATAGACTATTTAATCATTATCTGTTATTGTTATTCTCATGAGAAAAGCAAAATGACAGAATATGAGAGGTATCACGGTGGCTTCTAAAAAGAAATTAAAAAGTATTAAGGAATACGAATGGAGATATGCATCTCTTACTATTAGTGGTAAGAATCTCGATCCCCAAAAAATTACCCGAGAGCTGGAAGTTAAACCTGATAGCTGGGCAAAACGTGGTGACCACTTTGGAAAAAATAAAAAAACCAAACAAGGATTCTGGGGTTTGGAAGGCGGTTCATCGAAGTTGCGATTCGATACGAAGTTAAAGAAAATACTCAGTAAAATTTTACCAGTGAAACATCGTTTAACAAAATTAATTGAAGAAAATAAGGATATTCAACAAATTTATTTGGACATTGCTGTTATGCCTCCGGAAGGTTGCCTAATAGCTGAATACAATTTCAAAGCGGATTTATTAAATGAATTTACGTCATGAGGAATTGATGTTGCTCTCTCAATCCATATACCTTCTGACTTCAAAAAACTGTTTAAGAAAAATAAACGGCGGGTGGCGGCCACTAAGCGAACGTAGTGAAAGGGTCCCCATTTTGCAATCAAACAGCAAAATGGGAGCCCAGCGAAGTGGATGAAATTTATGCCCGTTATTGCTCGAAATTTTTTCTTTTATTGATGGAAGATTGCCGCGTCGGCCTAACAGCCTCCTCGCAATGACAGCAATATGTCATGGACATTTTTTTGGAAAGATGCGGAATCTCCTTGTCTTATAAGGGGTATTCCATAAAATAGTTAATGAACTATGGATGGTTCGCAGATGGCAACGGAGACAGGCGGCTCTTAATTGAATAACAATCGCGTAAATGGGGGAAAATGACGATTGCAGCAACGTAAGTCTTTTTAGATTAATAGCATACGTAATAACAGGCGAAATTTGACTCTACGAAACAATACGTACGAAGTTATAAGCAAATTTGAAAAAACAAAGCTAATGTTAAAATAGGTAATACAGTATAAGTTCTTTGAAAATAACATAATATGGCAAATCCGCGTCAATCCGCGAAATCTGCGGTTGAAAAACAAACCCAATCTTATTTAGCCCTCAGGCCTGCCTGGGGGGAAAACAAATTTCAATGGGTGGGCTTTAAATCCTTTAGGGAGCACATTCATTTACTGTAAGGAATTCTTTTAGAAACTTTTATTTATTATGCAATTGCCTGATTTGGTATAATTTACAGGCGAGTAAAAATGGAATTGTGTACACATTAAAATATCAGAAAGGAGTGTTGATATGTTACTTCCGGGATTCATCAAAAAAATTCTCGTGGCGTTTCGCGGCGGTCTTGCTCCCTCGCTTATTTTTCTCTCGATCTTGTTAGGATTCTGGTTCGGCATGGTTCCGGGCTTTACAGGATTCCACGTAGTGTTGATTATTTTAATGCTTCTGATAAATATTCCCATCGGAATGCTAATTTTCTGGGGGGTGCTTGGCAGGGCTTTGTGCTATGCGGCGGCACCGGTCTTATACCACGTGGGAATGTGGATGCAGGCGCACATGCCTTTTGTATTCCGGTTTTTAGAATCTCTGCCTATAATCGGGTTGACAGATTTTAGTATATACTCTGTCTCGGGCGGATTTATTCTCGGCCCGATCGTCGGGATCATCGTCGGATTACTTATGGTTCGCTCCGTCATCGGCTTCCGCAGAATGATGTTGAAACTTGAAGAAGGTTCGGAAGCTTTCAGAAAATGGTACTCAAAAACATGGGTGCGCCTGCTTGACAGAATCCTCATCGGCAAACGTACCAAGGACGCAAAGTCGCTTTTCACCAAAAAGACAAAGTATGTCCGCAAGGTCGGTGCGGTACTGGCCGTTATTGTCCTTGTCGCAGCATTTATCGTCGGAGCTTATCTAAAAGATAAAAAAGCTAAGGAATATGCCGTAGGTGCACTGACACGAGCGAACGGAGCGGAAGTAAACCTCGAAAATATAAACATCTCTCTGCTCAAAGGAGCCGTTAAGGCATCCGGGATACAGGTCACCGATCCGGAGAACCCTGCCAACAATCAGGTTGCCATCGAACAGGTGGCCGCCGATGCAAGCATCTATGACTTGTTACTCGGTAAAGTAGTAATGGAGCAGGTGGAAATCTCCAATGTCCGGTTCAACCAGCAGCGTACGACTCCGGGCAAGGTAATCGAACGCCCGGTCAAAGACGAGCCTGCCTTCGAGCCGAACGAATACAAATTCGATCCGGCCGATATTGCAAAGCTTGAAAAGTATTTCAAGGACGCAAAAGCTCTAAAGCAAAAGCTCGAAAAACTTCGTCAGTATCTGCCGAGCGGCGAAGGCGAAGAAGCCGCAGCCGAACCGGAACAGATTCCGCAAAAATATCTCGAATATCTGACCGCCCACGCAATGGCACCTGTCTCAGCGCGTATCATGGCAAAAATGGCCATACTGGATAAAGTCCAGATACCCTCGGCGATCTTCGGAAACAGTAAAATCCAGCTTACAAACCTAAGTGATTCCCCTAAGGCGGCGGGCCTGCCGGTTACATTCGAGATGAACTCGCTCGAGACTCCGGCAAAGATAAATGCCACAATCGACTACAGTATGGATACTCCGGAACTTACCGGCTCTTTCGAGGCCCTCGATATGTCGAAAATACAATCAAGCCTCAGCAGCGACGCCGGTCTGGCCTTCAACTCAGGTACTGTTTCGGGGCAGTTCAGCGGGACAGCTACAAAAGAAGCTCTCAATCTGAAATTGGATATCGACATACAAAATCTAAAGGCCGAAGGCCAGGGAGACGGTGTCCTGGGCATGGGTTCGGAGGCAACAACGGAAGCGCTTAAAGCACTTCAAAATCTTAAAACAACAATTCGCATCGTCGGTCCCGTCGCTGAGCCGCGACTGGTCTTTGACGTTAAGGGGCTGACCGAAGAATTCAAACAGGCACTGGTCAAGGCCGGCAAGGAAAAACTGGCTAACGAGATCGACAAACAGCTCGGAGAACAGATTGATGAACAATTAGGCGAGGAAGTCCCGGACGAGGTAAAAGACGTCCTGAAAAAACCCGATGAAATCCTTAAGAAAGGACTCGGCGGCCTGTTGGGAGGTGACAAAAAAGAAGATGAATAATACCCAGCTTCGAGACGAGGAAAATATAAACCGCAATAAAACAAAGTACAAATTAATCACAATGATAGTTAATAACAACCAGAAGCCGGTGTCACTGTGGCTTTGGAGAACAATATTTTATTCCAAGCTCGTGAAACAGAAAAGCATAGTAATCCACACTTTCTTCAATCTGCTCGCTCAGCGGAGTTGCCAGACCGTGACCTGTTGTCGAGCTTGTTCTCAATAAGACGGGCCTGCCGGAAGAAGTCGCCGCCTGAAGGCGAGCGGCCATTTTCCGGGAATGCATCGGATCGACACGGGGGTCGTTCGCCCCGGTCAGAAACAAAACGGCGGGACAGGCGGTGCCGTCCCGGACATTATGGTAAGGTGAATACGCATATAGCGCGCGAAATTGCTCGGGATTTTTCACGGTTCCGAATTCAGGAATGTTGAACTCGCCGTTGGGCGCCAGCTCGACCCGCAGCATGTCGTAGATGCCGACGAACGAAACTACGGCCCTGCATAGTTGCGGATGTTGAGTAATCATTGCACCCATAAGCAGCCCTCCGTTGCTGCCGCCGATGATTGCCAGTTTGTCAGGAGACGTATAGCCGGTGTCAATCATGTGCTGCATGACGGCGGCAAAATCATCGAAAACGTTCTGCTTGCTTGTAAGCATACCTTCCCTGTGCCACTGCTCACCGAATTCGCCGCCGCCGCGGAGATTCGCTTCCGCATAAACGCCGCCCTGATCAATCCAGATACGTCGCAAAGCATTGTAGCGGGGCACTCTATTTACCCCGTAACCGCCGTAACCGGTAAGCAAGACCGGATTAGATCCATCAAGTTTGATCCCTTTACGACGGATTATATTAACGGGCACTTTTGTCCCGTCCCTGGAAGTGGCATATTCACGGACGACCTCACAGCCTGAAAAATCGACAGGCGACTGAGTGACAAGGGCCGTTTTGCCGGTTGTATTCTCGTCCAGATCGAATAAATACCATGCAGCCGGATCAAGATAAGATGAATTCTGAAAGACAATATCATCCTGCACGGCAACGATCCGGCCGATACTGGATACGGGAAGAGTTTCCGGTCCGGATTGTCGCTGTCCCTGATAATCAAAAACCCGAATCTCTGAAGGGCCGCCGAGTTGATATGTAACATATATGCGAGATGGAGTAGCCACTATTGGCGCATCATCATAGAAATCGGATACAATGGTGTCATCGCCCTCGGGAACAATCACTTTCGCCTTATTGAGAGAAATATCCATCAGAGACAGCTTCATCAATTTCCCCCGGGGTGCATCCTTACGGGATATGAGAATCAATATGTTATCAGCGCCAAATGTCGCCTGGACTATCTGTTCATCATAGTCGATTATCTGCTTCCAGTCTCCCGTCGGCATACGGAGATAATATGCGAAACGACCGCTGTCACCATATTGGACCGTCGCCAATACCCCACCGGAATCCATGTCCGATTCGAGAATGACCTCCGCTATACGGGGAAAATCTTTTCCAATTTCGTAACTGTCCTTCTCGGGAGGTGTTCCCATTCTGTGGAACCATACCTGCTGATAGAAATCCATATCGGCAGGCGGTCTTTCATCCTTGCGTGGATATCTGGTATAATAAAAACCAGATCCGTCCGGTGTCCACGCAATATCACCACCCGCCGTACCTCCGTTGACACGAAGGATGGTTTCTTCAATTTCTTTACCGGTTTGTGTCTCATAGATGTGTACGTCCCCGCTTTCCGAACCTCCGGACGAGAGTGAAACGGCTACAAGATTACCGTCCGGAGAGGGCACGTACCAGTCGATGGAGGTTTGGCCGCTTGGTTCTATCTTCGCCGGATCAACAATGACCTTCTCGGACTCCGGTTCCTGTATCGAGGGCATAACTACGAGAAACGGCTGCTCAACAGGAGGCTGTCTTTTTACAGCAAAAAATCTCCCTTTGCGACAACAAAGCGATGAATAGCTGATGGATTCCGCGGTCAATATTTGAGTAATACGCTCACGAAGCTTTTTTAAATCGGGCAAATTGTTCAGCACATTTCGAGCATAATCATTCTGTTTTTCATTCCAGGATTGCACACGACTATCATCCCAGTTTTCGAGCCATTGATACGGATCGACAACTTTAACACCATGGTATTCGTTTACAACCGGTATCCGAGGACTTTGAGGCGGTCCGGACGCAGCACAACCACTTAGAATAATCAAAAGAACAAATATGAGTTTTACGTAGCGCATCGACGATTCCTTTCATTCGAGATAAGATGGTTATCACATTCTTTACCTCCAATTCTATGTGTTTTCATTCCAAAGAGCAAAATTAAAACAAAAGGGGCTTATACCGAATAAATCAATATAAACCCCTAAATAATCTGAAACGGAACGATTTTATAGTCTATGCGGCGATAATAATCACTACATTACCCTAATGAATTTACTGACCCGCAAGGAAAAGAACTTCAGCTTCGGATAAGGCAATGTTATAAAGCCTGACTTCATCAACAATACCGTTAAAGAATTCCCCGGTTTGAAACGAGGCACCGATGATTAAAGAACCGGCGGCATTAGCGGCCTGAGCTGTAGTCGAGGAATCCAACACACCGTTGATATATAACTGCTTGGTACCAGCCGCTCCATTCTGAACGACAGCGACATGATACCAGCCCGGCTCGGGGATAGCACTGCCCCATGTCGGCCACGGACCATAATACCATGTGGCCACTCCACCATTACTGCCAATACAGATACTATAGTAATTGGCACTACCGCCCGATTCGCGACCCTTGAATGCTATTCCGCGCCAGGTGCCGCTTATATCCGGTACGTAAGCCCATGCAGCGATTGTATAGCTGTCCGAGGCGGTAAAGGTTATCGCGTCATTGTCCGGCACTTCCACGAAGTCATCAACGCCGTCGAACTGAAGTGCCGCTCCGTAACCTGTCAGAGACTGGACATAGGTCGGATTACCATTTATAGTGCCGTGATAACCATTGCCGGAATCATCCTCGGCGTTATATTAGAAGCCATAGTGTGCTATCAGAGCTTCTACATTCGGAGGAGGCGTTTTGTATAACCGAATATCATCAATCAACAGTGTACCTGAGCCTCCGGTAGCGCCGGTTCTTTCCAAACCAATTGCAAGTGTTGTTATATTATTTAATTCCAGACCAAGCGACTCAAGCTCGATATTCCATTGCGCCCACCGACTTATCGCTACATCGGCGTTTTCGCCGTCATATAAAACCTTCACACCGTCGATTTTAACGTACAATTGTTCAGTAACAGCATTATTCGGATCGCCATAAAACCAAAGGGTCATTACTTTAACATCGCCCCTGGTCCAATCCGAACCGACGTCCAGATCGCTTGTACTGACTGTAACCTCCGAATAGCTTGCCGTGCTGTTATTATATGACAACGGAACCGACTGACTACCGCCGTGTACAATGGCGGTTTCCATAGATGTACCTTCAACATAACCTATAGCTGAGCCGTTAATCGATTGATTGTCGTATCCATCCGTCCAGGTCTCATAGACCAGTTTACTGCCCTGCTGTCCGGAAACAATGTCATTATAGGATTCGAAATCATCTACAATCAGAAAACCGGCCGTTGTAAAGCTCCAGATATTACCTTTCCACGCATCGGCGCCGTTGACTTCATCGATTCTCCAGTAGTATGTCCGGCTCAAATCGAGAGGCGTTTCGGGGACAGTGTAAGTAGTCTGATCCAATACCTGTCTTCCCCGATAAACATCCGGAGTAGTTATGTCGGCGTTGGCTACATCATCGTAATCCGTTCCAAAATAGATATCATGCTCTAAAGCCTGGTCTCCGGCGGTCCACTGAAGTGTCGGTGTTTGGCTAACATCGACAGCCCCATTGGCCGGACTGACAGCAATGGCCCACAGGGGCGGTTGTAATGCTCCTGTCGGGACAATCTGTCGGACAGGGACGACCGGACCCTGCCAGGATAAGCTAACGATGGCAATAGCACTTTCATCTACATCATCATAGAATTCCATCACAATGGGATATATACCGGCATTGAGAGTAATCGTACTGCTGTCCCATGTAAGCGGCCTGGAGGCTCCCCAGACCTCAATAAGTAGTTGATCATTGACAGACAACCTGACACCATCATCCGCATGTGTCCAGAAGGTCCATTCTCCGTCGGCTGGTATATCAATAGCACCGGTCCATCGGATTGAGAAACCTTCGGCCGGAACATTTGGATCAGGTGCATCGGCTCCCCAGTCAAAGTTAATCTCATGATCTATCCGAGTCAGAACAGGATCTCCGGTCAAATTTTCGCTGGCATAGTACTGCGCTTTCAGACCACCGCTCGTACGGGGAGCCAATGTGAAGCTCCAGACAGCACCTTCATGAATGGTATCATCGGAGGTCTGTTCATCAATGCGCCAAAAATAGGTTTTATTAAGTCTCATCGGTTCCGGCGGAGTCCACGTAGTAACATCCACAGACTGAGTCCCCTTATACTCCGCTGAATCGTAATCGGCATTGCTGAGATTATCATAATTATCCCCGAAGAAAACAAGATGATACGCTGCACCTGCACCCGGTGACCAGCTCAGGACGACATTGGGATCAACAAAGAGGCCGCCGTCAACCGGCTCAGGAGCAAAGGCAGTTATGACCTGAACTGTAAAACTTGAGATACCTCCTTTTATAATATTCGTACCATCGAATTCATCAATGCGCCAATAGTAGGTCTTGCCCGGCTCAACCGTTAACGATCCGGCGACCGGATAAACTACCTCGCTCTGGCGGCCTTTATAGATTTCAGACGTGTCAGTTGTCGCTTCACTGACATCATTGAAATCCTCGCCGAAGTACACATCGTGCTGGAGAGCATCCACACCTGCAAGCCATTCAAGAGTTACAGATGTGCTCGGCCAGATGCTGTCATTGGCCGGGCTTACAGGCAGAGCCACACGTATATCTACAATATGTACGAAGCAAATCTTGACAGTGCTGACTCCTTCAACAGGAGCAATCGTCAAACGCCCATCGTTCACAGCCACGGTCACGATATATTCGTCAAAATTATTCCCGGGTGTCATAGATGGCGTCTCGTCAATGATTTCCACACCCTCAACAACATAACTATTCGTCTGGTCGAGATAACCAGGGTCTCCACCGACGATATACACATCATACGTAGCGTTTGGTAGCTCGATCTCCCAAGAGGCCGGGGCTATACCCCAAGTGGCTAAATGGTTCAGTGTGTCATATCGCTGGTCGGGATTGATATCACGGTCCCGCGCACGACCAGTTCTATCGGCGGTCCAGCCATAGCTGAAGCCGTTGTCACGGTCGCCGAAAACGTCGCCGTAATCCGGCAGGTACCCCTCCGGTACTGCTGCCGTACTCGGTTGAAAGTTGACCTTTACCGAAGATTGACCACAAGCATTATGAACGGTCAATATCATAATTAATAACAGGATTAAAAATGCCATTCTTCTAAACATAATACTCTCCTTCATATAATGAATCTTACTATATATGTTTTTTTAACGACACATCATAAAATTGTGTTCCAAGCGCCACTTACTTCGAATGAGTGGATAAGGAACCTCTACACAGTCAATTGAAAAAACCTTGTTGTTTAAATATTATCTTTCCGGTTATTGCTCCAGAAGACACAATCGAACATCATCAAAGAACAACACGCCCGAACCTCGTGACGCATCGATTCTCTCCAGACCGATACCGAACTGTGTCACATTCGTAAGATCTATACCGATAGTAGAAAGTTCTATAGACCACTGTGTCCATTGAGGTTTTGCAAGGTTAGCTGCGTCACCGTCATACATGATCTTTGTGTCATTGAGTTTTACATACAATTGCTCGGTTGCGGCATTGTTCGGATCACCGTAGAACCATAAGCTCAGAGTCTGAACACCGCCTCTTGTCCAATCCTGTCCGACTGTCAGATTATTCGGATTAACCGTGACTTCGGAATAACCGGCCGTACTGTTGTCGTAAAACAACGGACCGGATTGATCTCCGCCATGAACGATCTCAACTTCTACAAAATGCTCGCCGTCGGGGAAAAATGGCTCAGGATAACCTATCGTCGAGCCGTTGACCGAGGTATTATCGTATCCATCCGTCCAGGTCAGATAAATCCTGTTAGAGCCTTCCTCGTCAACATTAAGATCGTTATATGCCTCGAAATCATCCACAACAATATAGTTGCCTGTAGTAAAGCTCCAGACATAACCTTTCCAAAATCCGTCCGGATGAGCATTATTGACTTCATCGATCCGCCAGTAATATTCCGAGTTGAATTCAAGTTTGTCGCACTGAAAGCTGGTGACATCGGAGGTTCCATAGGTAATGTTGGGAAAGTCCGCCAAATTGGCTGTATTTACATCCTTTATATCGTTAAAGTCTGTGCCGATATATATATCGTGCGTAACTGCATATCTGCCCGGCAGCCATCTCAGCACCGGCTCGATCCCCACATCCGTCTGCTTGTCGGCGGGACTGGGATCCGAAGCACGTCTGACGCTCAGTAATCGTGCATTGTCGAAATAATAAGTCGCGGGATTTGCATCATGTCCCGTCTGGAATTGCAGGAAGCACCACCCACCGTCGGGAATTCTGCCTACATCGACTCCGGAGTAGTCCCAGGTTATCGTCCTTGTATCGGTTTCTCCGAATTCGACCGGATTCCATTGCCCCGGAGCGTCAGGATTGCTGGTGTCGTTAATCGGCTGACTTATCTGGTTCCATCCAATTCCATCGGCATTTATCGAGAGCTCCTGTACCTGGCCCCAGGTAGCGCCTTCCCATTCGGAAGTAATCCATGTCACATCTAACGAGATGATATCGTTGGCCTTCAAATCTTCAAGCTGTTCGGGTGACAGCGCCAGTGTCATAATAAAGAACCAGCCGTTTTGGACATTAATTTGAAGGCTCTTATCGTTCAATGTCGCTCCGCTGGTGCTGTAACTAAATTCAGGATTGCCCTGTTCGGCGACCCATCCGTCCATACTATCTTCCCAGTCACCAATGATAACTCCTACCCCGCCATATTCGGTCGTAAAAGTCCAGACGGGGCCTTTCCAAATGTCGGTACCGTTAACCTCATCAATCCGCCAGTAGTAATTCTTCCCGGATACGAGGCCACCGGGATTAAAAGTGTTAAGATTATAATCCTGTCTAACCAATACATTTAATGGATTTTCTCTGCCTGCGTTGCTTACATCGCTAAAACTTGTCCCAAAATATACATCATGTTTATCGGCATATACTCCTGAGGTCCAGCCAAGAGTAATATCCCTGGGAGTTTTTCTATCTCCATCGGCCGGTCTTGGGTCGTAAGCAGGTCCGCCGCCGAACATTTGTATATTGTCGATATAATAAATACCACCTGGATCATATCCACCCCAGTTCGGGCACAAGATAAGATTTAAATATTCGAGGTTTTCAAAATCAATCTGGTCAAGAGTCGTAGAGTAGTCATAGGTAAAGTTTATTGGTGCATCCCCATCCGCCGGAGCCCAATCTGCTTCCTGATCCAGTTGATCCCAAAAATCCCAAACACCTGGATCGTTGGGGTCGTCAGGATTATCTCCGGAGCTTCCCGCCTGAACTACCACAAAAAACTCACACCATGAGCCTCCCACTTCAGTCCATTGGGCAGCTATCCGGGTAACATCTATGGACACTTTAAGATTTTTCCTGAATTCGTCAACCAGCCCGTTGTCTATCAGGCTATACTCGAGAGCTGATTGAAAACCCTGGGCGGCATCGATCCTAAGACTGTTGCTGCCCAATGTTACACCAGTCGCATTGTCGTAGCTCAATGTGATGTTGGGATCATTGACAACTATCCATCCATCGTGGTTGGGATCAGAGGGATTTTCAAAGTCACCCAGTTGTATGCCGCATGTTATAGACGTTAAACTTAACAATACAATTAAAGAGATCGAAGAAAATAATTTCGTAAACATAACAGATCCCCTTATAGAAAAGACTATATATTTTAATAATTATCCTTAATAAGAACAAAGCAAGGTATTAACCTGCAGCTACAAACATCCAATTTCTTATCGGCTATTATTTCTTCCTCGAAACGTTTTGATATCATTACTATACTATGAGGCTTTTGCTCAGTGTAATTTATACATCCCGGGAAAAACCGTTCGGATTTGAAGAATCCTCCAACCAATTTACAAAGATGTCATCCAATGTTATGGAAATTAACATCATAACAAAAATCCACCCACAAAGTCTAATATCTCATACAATAACACATATCTTCGCAGGCCCCTTAACTCCATGATATGATCTATAATTCACCCAACAACAGGTGCGAAATTTATCTGAAAAACAAACAGGGTTTATACTCACAATAAACCGATATCCACAGGTTTTACATAAATAATTTATACCATATTACCCGTCCTATAATCAAGATAAATATCAGTTTTTAGGCTTTTTATGATTTATTAGATATATCTTGGGATAATATATTTTTCCGGAGATTAATATGCAAAAAAGGGCTTATACCGAATGAATCGATATAAGCCCCGAAGCTTACTATAGAGATAATCCTGTTTTCTTTAACTGATGATGTAAATCCTATTATTATCCCTTCATTACTTCTTATATACCGGCAAGAGCCGCTACTTCAT
>Ga0307439_1001110_pt1 | contig 17507 bp, 7 predicted proteins | sample SalMarWE160490MG_FD_202142 | JGI IMG/M metagenome (GOLD analysis project Ga0307439, IMG submission 202142) | Salt marsh sediment microbial communities from the Plum Island Ecosystem LTER, Massachusetts, United States - WE1604-90 | ecosystem: Environmental > Aquatic > Marine > Intertidal zone >... | reverse complement strand
CTTGCTCCTGACGAGACCCTCCTTCTCCATCTTGGCAAGCAGCGGATACAGCACGCCGTCATTCATCAGCCGGTCCCGCGACAGGGCGGGCGACACGGCGCGCTTCAGCTCGTAGCCGTGCATGGGCTTCTCGATGAGGATGCCGAGGATCGCGTACTTAAGAGACAATGCAGATGTCCAGCGCGTCTGTCCTGTTTCCGAAGGCGATCAAGACCCGGTCGGTGGCGCAAACAGCGCTCAGCCAGAGTACACCCCGTTGGAGTGGATACCTATATTATAGGTATATTCCCGCCGCTGTCAAGATGCCTCTATTGCGAAGGGCATCCAGATGGCCGAAAAATGAGGACTGAGGGCACTCGGACCCCCCTACGGAGGTAACGAAGATTATCCGAGGCTAAGCGCTCTCCTGCTCCGCGGGCAGGCTCTCTGTGACCGCAGAAGATCGGACGAGGGAACCCGGCAGGCGCCTAATTCCTGCATCGAGTGTTGTGCGCGCCTAAGAGTGAGCCGGTCGTATTCGGATGCCACCCGTCACGGTCGAACACTATGACCTGATGGTGTCCGGTCGACGCCGAATCGGTCACGCTATCCCCGGATGAGTCTGGGCGCAATCACCGTTGTCGCTTATAATCGGAAATGATGATTCCCTCTGCTTTCGTACAGAAATGGGCCGCGTCGAAAGGCGCCGAACGGGCGACGGCACAGGAACACTTCATCGATCTGTGCCGGCTGTTGAACGAGCAGACGCCCAACGAGGCGGATCCGAATGGGGACTTCTACGCCTTTGAAAAGGGCGCGAAGAAGGTGGATGGCGACGGATTCGCCGACGTTTGGCTCAAAGGCCACTTCGCCTGGGAGTACAAAGGGAAACACAAGGACCTTCAGGCCGCCTACAAACAGGTCCAGACCTACCGGGAGGCGCTCGGCAACCCACCCTTACTCGTCGTCTGTGATATCGAGCACTTCGAGATCCACACCAACTGGACGAACACTGAAAAATGGATCTATCGATTCCGAAACGCAGACATCATGTCGGACGCCAGGGTAGAAGTCTCCACCGTGTCCGGGCCAGCCGAAGACGCCCCGGCGCTAAACGCTCTTCAGGTGCTGAAAGCACTCTTTGAAGACCCGCAACGTCTGAAGCCTCAGAAGACAACAGACCAAATCACGCAAGATGCGGCGCGGATGTTCGGAAAGATAAGCGACGAGCTCCGCAAGTGGAAGGTGGACGATATGCGGATCGCCCGGTTGGTTACGCGGGTGATGTTCTGCATGTTCGCAACTGACGTCGGGCTGCTTCCCCGTGAAACGTTTTCGGAGATCATCGCCGTGCACAGAAAGAGCGGCGATGACAAGGCATTCCGCAAGCACCTCTCAGAGCTGTTCGCCGTGATGAACACGGGCGGACCGCTCTGGCTGTATGAGATCCCGTACTTCGACGGCCGCCTCTTCGAGGACAACGACGTGCCGGAAGAGGTTACCACGCAGGAGATTCTGGTTCTTGGTGAACTGGACGCCCTCAACTGGGCAGATGTTGAACCATCGATCTTCGGCACGCTGTTCGAGCGTGTCCTTGACCCCAAACAGCGGAAGATGCTGGGGGCGCACTACACGTCCCGCGCTGACATCGAGCTGATCGTGGAGCCGGTGCTAATGGCTCCGTTGCGCCGTGAGTGGGAGGAGGTCAAAGCTGCTGCGGAGGCGTACCTCAACGAGGCAAAGGAGCGAGGGACGAAAGAGGAGACGCAACAGAAACACCTGCGATCTCTGCTGGGCGGGTTCCACAAACGCCTCACGACTATTCGCATCCTGGACCCGGCCTGCGGCTCCGGCAATTTTCTCTACGTGTCACTCGCGCTCCTGAAGGCCCTCGAAAAGGAAGCCATCGCGTTCGCCAGCTTGCACGGGGTCGATGGTATAACGTCACGCGTGCACCCCCGACAGCTGTATGGCATCGAGATTAGCCCTTACGCAGTCGAGCTCGCCTCCATCGTTATCTGGATCGGTTACCTGCAGTGGAAGCACCGCAACGTCATGCCATTGGATGACGAAGAACCAATCCTAGAGCCCTTGGATCAGGTCCGCCTGATGGACGCTATCCTGGACCGTTCCGACGCTAACAGTCCCGAAGAGCCTCTCTGGCCACAGGTCGATGTTGTTGTTGGGAATCCGCCGTTCCTCGGCGGTAAGCGTCTCCGTAGGGAACTGGGTGATGAGTACGTGGATCGCCTGTTCGCTGTCTGGGATGGGCGTGTAGCGCGGGAGTCGGACTTGTGCTGCTACTGGCACGAGAAGGGACGGGCAGCGATCGAGAGCGGCAGGGCCAAGCGCGTTGGGCTGCTCGCCACCCAGGCGATCCGAGGCGGGGCGAACCGGCGAGTGCTCCAGCGCATAAAGGAGACGGGCGATATCTTCTACGCCCAGGCCGACCGCAAGTGGATCCAGGACGGCGTAGCGGTGCGCGTGTCGATGGTCGGGTTCGACGATGGCAGTGAGACGCGCCGCCTGCTGAATGAGAGCAAGGACGACGCCGCTGAGCATGCACTTGCGAGGGCGCGGCCCGTGGAGGGTATCAACGCTAACCTGACACACCAGGCCGATGTGACCAAAGCGCGGCGCCTAAAGCAGAATCTTGGCATCTCGTTCATGGGTGACACCAAGGTCGGGCCATTCGACATCCCGGAGTCACTGGCACGCCAGTTCCTAGCCAGGCCCAACCCGCACGGTAAGCCAAACAGCGACGTTGTACGGCCTTGGGTTAACGGGCTGGACATTACGCGCCGCCCGCGGCGGATGTGGATCATCGATTTCCCGCCCGGGATGAGCGAGAGAGACGCGGCGCTGTACGAGGCACCGTTCGAGTACGTGAAGGAGCACGTCAAGCCGAAGCGGCTGGAGAACAAGAGAAAGACCTATGCGGCCAAGTGGTGGGTACACGCTGAGCCGCGCCCTGAAATGAGAGGAGCGCTCCCGGGGCTGAAACGCTACCTCCTCACGCCACGCGTCACGAAATACCGGTTCTTCGTCTGGGCAGCAACAGAGGTACTAGCAGACAGCGCCGTCATCGCCTTCGCCCGGAGCGATGACTACTTCTTCGGCGTCCTGCACTCCCGCGTCCACGAGGTGTGGGCGCGAGGTACTGGGACCCAGTTGCGGGAGGCCGAGAGCGGATTCCGCTACACTCCGACCACCTGCTTTGAGACGTTTCCGTTCCCGCAACCGACGCCGCAGCAGGAGGAAGCGATCGCCGCCGCCGCTAAGAGGTTGAACCGCCTGCGCGAAGAGTGGCTCAACCCTGGTCCTGTTGAGGGGCTCCAGCTTCCCGAGACAGAGCTGAAGAAGCGGACGCTTACCAATCTGTACAACCAGCGCCCCACGTGGCTCGTCAACGCGCACGCCGCCCTCGACGCAGCTGTCTTCGACGCCTACGGCTGGAGCGGTCAGCTCGATGACTCTCAGATACTCGCCCGTTTGCTGGAACTGAACCTGCAGCGGGAGCCTGCCTAGGGGAAGCCGAGCCACAGGTGAGGCGGCACTGGCACTGACGCGGTACGATTCGCGCACAATCCACACATAGTGTGCGGCCGTCCTGGAAGAGAGGGGGCAGCGAACGGACGGACGAGGGCATTAGAAAATCGCTCAAGAAGTCGGGGAAGAGAAGCCGTGACGATACGCACCGGCTCTCAAGGGCCTCGCCTCAACCTCCACTCTTCCCCTCCGCTGCGGAACAGGCTATGGCGTCAGCAGTGGAAGGCTAGGTCACCCGTTCGGCTCGAACGACGACACGGTGCGTGTAGTTTCCCCCCAGCGGATTCGACGGGTCGGAGACCCAAGTGCCGCCGCAGCTTATGAGGGTGATGACATCGTTGGGAGTCCTATACATGACCTTTACGCCTTCAGGGTCATCGTACCCAAGCGCGACGTTATCCGTGACGCGATACTGCAGCTCGCTGTCATCCTCGAGGAGAATCTTCACCACGTCGCCTTCTTCCAGCTCTCCTAGCCCCCAGAAGACGGCGGTCACTGGCTGCCCGTTCACTGTCCAGTCCACGTGACCGCCGAAGACAGCGTTGCTCCCTTGGCCAGGCTTAGTGCTGAAGTTGTACCAGGCCACCACATCAGGATCGTCTGGCACTTCTGGCAGGCGGTTGGCATCGAGCCCCAACGTGATGATCGGCGCATCCATCCCCATCTTTTCGATGACCATTCGCGCAGGCGCAGCTACTTCAGGGAGCGGAGTAATGGTAGGTGTGGGGGTCGGCTCGTCGTGCCCAGCGGGGGTAATAGTAGCTGCGGGGGTCGGCTCGTCGTGCCCAGCGGGGGTAATTATTGCTCCCAGATCGCCCGTGGGGAGGTTGCCATCACTGTCCTGCTGGGCTTTGAGTACTCCGAGCACTCCCACGGCTAGCAAAACCATTGCGCCGCAGCCCATTATCCCCGCGACGATGAACCTGCTCCTAGGCGATCTGACCCTCGGGAAATGGAGCCTCGCCTGAGTCTTGCTCAGCCCCCGTCCGAGGGTACCCAGGATTCCCCAAATGCGTCCAAGAAGTCTCAGAGCAACCTCCGCCTAGAGCTAGCTCTCCAGAGCCTTTCTCCGTCGTCGAGATCGTTTCCACCCAATATCTAAGACGCGCGACCACGCGTCGGATTACCTTGTGAGTGCAATAGCAACGCTGATGGAGCTTGGACGGGGTTAGAGAGCAGCCTTGGTTCTGTGCCTTGGGCGCGGCTCACCAGGCCAGCCGCACGTCCGGCGATTCATGGCTGGGGGCAGGACTCATGGGCCACCGACAATAGGAGGAAAGGCTGAATGGTTTGCGGGAGGACTGGCATCGCCGATCCTATCCCTAGCCGCGAGGGCTGGCAAGGGAGGCTGGGCGGCCCAGGCGGAGGAACCCAGGCCGCCCTGTGAGCCACGCGATGGCGTTGGCCAGCAGCAGGACGGGCAGAGTCTTGCGCCACAGGAGCCCCTCAGCCTCATTGAGGTCGCCTAGCAGCTGGACGAACAGAGGCGGCGACCCGTGCGGCCACCTCCACCCCCAGGGTTGTCCGCTAGTCCCTGAACGAGATCACCTCGCCGAAGTACTCCCACTTGCCCTTGCCGTTCACCAGCGTAGCCCTCAGCATCCTCATCTCTTCGACGCCCAAGTGGTCTGTCGGGCTGAAAGTCATGGTGATGCCCGGCAAGGTGAGTTCGAGCTGGTAGTCCTTGAAGGAGTGGACGGCGTCCATCAGGCCCTCTCGTGTCAGATTGTCACAGGTCCTGCGCAGAGCCTCCACGGTCAATGCCGCCGCCTCTTGGCCGGCTATGGTGAAGTTACCGGGGACAGAGTCACCGTACTCCTTCATGACCCGGTGGTGCTCGGCTACGGCCGGGTCGTCAGTCCAGTCCGACAGTTTGTTGGCCTGAAGAGTGATGACCCCCTCCATGAGCTCCGGCGAGACATACTGGAACATCATGGGGTCAGAGTTGACGTAGCCGATGAAGAACTGGGGGTGCCAGCCCAGGCGGTCGGCCTCCCGGATGAGCTGAGCACAGGTCGGTGGGATACAGGCGCCAACCACCACCTCGGCGCCGTCGCTACTCAGGTTGGTGACCTGAGACCGGATGCTGACGGCGGTGAGTTCATAGCTCTGCTCGGACACCAGCTCGTTCTTGGCGGGGTCGAGGCCATTCTTCAGACCGCCTAGTTCGTCCCTGCCGTAGTCGTCGTTCTCGTAGATGATGCCGACCTTCTTGCCGGGCATATTCTCCGAGATGTACTTGCCGACGATCGTCGCCTCGACGTAGTAGTCCGGCAGGATGGCGACCGACCAGGGGTGCTTTTCGGGCTCAGCAGCCCACTTGTGGGCCCCCGACATGATCCACAGGTCAGGCACGCCTTTTTCGTTGAGGTCCTCCCAGACGGCCGAGTGGGCGGCCGTCCCCACGCCGGCGACGATGGCGAAGACCTTGTCTCGGTCCAGCAGCTTCTTGGTTGCCTCGACTGCTCCGGCCGGGAGGAAGTGATCGTCCTCCGTCTTGAAGACGATCTGGCGGCCGCAGACGCCCCCTTCCTCTGCATTGACGTACTTGAAGTAGGCTTTGATGCCCGCGATGATGGGAGCGTACGCCGCCCCATAGGTGCCGCTAAGGGCGCAGTGGGTGCCGAGGATTATCTCTGTGTCGGTAATGCCGGGGACCTCCGCCGCGGCGGTAGGAGTGCCCGTCGCGGCAGCGGTAGGAGTGGCAGTGGGCGTTTCCTCCCCTTCTTCTTCCTCGCAGGCCACTGCCAGCAGGGAACCCACCGCCAGCGCCACAACCACGAGCAGATAGCGCCACCGAAATCTCATGGCTCACCTCCCACGAACCAGTCCCGTTGACGCCCCCATCCTACTCGCAGCCGCGAGGGTTGGCAAGGAGGCACGCTTCGATTTGCCGCCGGAGGACTGCGCTGACCCCAACCCAATCTAAACCTTAGTTCGCCTGACATTTACTGAAGACTGTGGCCTGACCGTGCTATCTTGGAAGCGAGGTTGGACGGAGGACGCAGGGTGAACGAAGAGGAACGCGCCAAGAGGCTCAGCGACGCCATAGACGCAATGCTGCAGGCCGACCAGCCGGAGCTGGATCTGGACGATGATGAACTCATCGAGCTGCTGCGCATAGCGCGGCTCCGCCACGAGGTCGGCCAAGCCCGCGCCGACATCGCTAGCGCCTCTCGAGAGTTGGTATGGCGTGTGCTTAAGGCCCGGGGTCTGGGCCGCTAAATGGAGTAGCAAACGGACCCAGAGCACCCTCCCCCAGAGCGGACGACCTCCTAGACCCCGACCGCCAGCGAACGCCTAGACATCCAGACCCCTTACTCACTCCTCACCCCATCGCCACCACGAACCAGGCGAGGGCGTTAGCCACCAGCAGAACGAGCAGGGTCTCTATGAGGAGCCAGCCTTTCATCGCAGCCCTCTACGGGTTGGTGCAGGACGTGTTCACGAACGGCTTGTACAGCAGGATGTCCAGGACGTTCACGGCCGAGTCGGCGTCCAGGTCGTAGCGGGCCTCGTAGGGCGGGCCGCGCTCGTTATCCTCGTGATTTCTCACCTCCACGGGATGGGGGCCGACCCTAGCTTGCCGGACACAGGACTGGCCGTAAACCCACCACGTGCTGGAGCACGAACATGGCATCGACCGCGTCCACGTCGCCGTCGCAGTCGGCGTCCGCCGACGGCAGGTGGATGGCACCAGGCGGCGGCGGACACTGGTCGCTGCCGTCTCTCAGTCCTACCACGTATTGGAGGATGAACATAGCATCCACGGCATCCTTGTCGAAGTCCCGGTCGGCGTCGCCTACCCACCATTTGTGGTCGACTATCGGCGACAGGTCACTGCCGTCACAGTCAGCCAGGGTTTCCACGCTCACCAGCAGGTCATCGGGGCAAACTGGCGGTGCAGGGTCGAAGGTCAAGTCAGCCAGAGGCACGTCGCCGACCAGGCCGCACTCTGGTCGGATGCCGGTGGTGCGGATAGTGTTCGGGCCGTAGTCAGGACTGCACAGGGCCATCTCGAAGCTGCCCGCCGGGTCCGCGCTGCACTCCGCCAGGGTGAGTGCGCTGGGATCATAGGTTGCATCGATGGTGAAGGCGCCCAGACCGGGCGCGGGAACAGCGAGGGCCTCAATGCTTATGCCCTGGTCGACACGTACGGTGACTCCGGGCGACGGTTCACCGCACGTCAGATCCAGCTCGCGAGGCCCCGCGGCCCAGGTATCGGACTCGGCCGCGGTGGCACCGTCACAGGTGAAGGTCAGCGTTCCTGCTGAGAAGCAGGGAGGGGAAACAGGCAGCGCTGCCGGCACCTCAAAGACGTAGCGCCCGCCGGAGGTCACCGTGACAGCCCATACGACGCCATCGATTATCGCGCCGACGGTCGTGCCGTCAGCCGCTGGCCAGCCGTCGATGGTCACCGCTCCGTAGTAGGTACCAGGGAAGACAGGTGCGCAGGTCTCCTCCGGGGAGATGGGTGGAGTGGGGAGGGTCAAGTCTGCCGGGGCTGTTCCTGTCGGCGAAAGGACAACCGGGCCGGCGTGGGTCGGGATGGCAGGGGGATCGAACACCCAGGTAGTGCCACCCTCGGCGGTGATCAGCAGGATGACGGAGTCGAACATGTCGAGCGTGGTGAGGGTGTCAGGGATGTCCGGTTGGTTCGGCATGTAGCGCCGCCACTGTTGGTCTGGTCCGTAGGTCAGCAGGATGGAAAGGTCATCCTCGATGTTGGCGGTGGACTCCTCGGTCGCCCTGTCGGCGCCGGCGTAGCAGACGCTGTTCCATCCCTCCACCAGATCCACACTGATGGGCAGCGCCGAGATCTCCTGCGCCCAGGTAGCGCTAGCGGTCATTAGCACGAACAGCTGGTCGTAAGGATTCAGGGTGGTGATGGTGCTGATGTCCGGCTGGTCGGGGAAGTACCGCTCCCAAATGTGCTCGGTCGTAAGGCGGTAGACGGCCAGCACGTGATCCACGATGCCGGCGTCGGTCAGGATGTCCTCGATGTCGTCCTCAGGGCCAACGTAGCAGGAGTCGTTCCAGCCTGGCACCAGGTGGACCATCAGCTCCAAGGGCGGCCAGTGGCGGGTGATTACGCCCTCGGGGTCGTGGAAGCGCACGCTAACGTCCGGCTCCTCACCCAGCGGGTGCTCGATGACCACCCAGGCCTGGCACTCGCCGTCCTCGACGTGGGCGCGGGCGCCCACATCCGCGAGGCCTGCCGCTTCGAGGCCAGCCAGTACGCGAACGTCCTCGGCCAGGGTCACAGCGTGGCTGAGGTTGATGATCACCCCCTCCTCCGCTCCCACCACGATCCCGTCATCCAGCGGGGTGTGCGGTGGGGGTGGGCTGTAGAGGCCGTTGGAGGATATCTCGATGATGGAGCCAACTTCGGTGTTGAGGATGAACTCGATCTCCTCGAGCTGCACGGGGTTGAGGCTGGGGGAGAAGGTCACCTCGGGGTAATCAACGTCCCACTTGCAGTAGCCGTCGCGGTCCTTGAGGTGGGCAATGATGGCGGTGTGATTGGGATCCAGCGCCTCGGCGGTGACGGTCTTGAAGCCGCCCCACTCCCAGGTCTTGGTGACCGGGTTGGCCAGAACGGCCGGGTGCTTGCGGAAGTAGGGGTAGTCGCCGATGACGGTGACGACGCTCTTGCCTACCACGTCGCCCGGACGGCAGTCGGGTGTCCCGGTGACCGCGTCGGTGCGGCAGTCGTCGAAGCTCAGGTTGTAGTCACCGTTGGCGAAGAAGAAGCCCTCGCCGCGGTTGTCGGTGTAGAACTCGAAGCTGCGGATGAAGCCGTCCTGGGTGGTCTTGAAGAGCTCTTGGAAGAAGGGGTAGTCGTACTGGTAAACGTTCCAGCCCCAGCTATCCCAGGCGTAGCCGCCGCTGCCGACCTTGGGCGGGATGAAGGAGGAGGCCGGGATCATCTCCGACTGGTAGGCGCTGTCGATGCCTACGTCGGCGCTCTTGGCGGCGGGCTTGAGGAAGCCGGCGTCGTCAGTAGCGATCTCGGCCAGGACCTTCAGAGGCGGCATGAGGGCGTCGGCCTCGGTGATCTGGCCGTCGGGGTCGACGGTCTTGCGCTTGCACGTCCAGTCGGGCACCACTATGCCGCCGATCGTCTTGGGCTGGACGCAGGGCACGACCTGCCTAAGCGTGTCGTCGTGGCTGTCGAGGGCGCTCTTGGTTCCGATGATGTCCAGGGCCGGCACGTCCGGCTCGCTCATGACGTCCCAGCTAGCCAGCCGGTCGGGGTGGGGGCCAGCCAGCAGCGGCAGGTCGTCGGGCAGCACCCAGTGGCCAGCGGCCACAAATTCATCGTCCGCATCGGCGCAGCCCATCGCTGGCGTGCCAGGGTAAGGTTCGCCGGGCGCGGAGCCGGCCTCATCGCCGTCGCCGTCCATGTCGATGCAGACGTGGCCGCGGCCGCTGGCCAGGACGTCGCCCTCGCCACTGAGGTCACCGCCGTAGAACCAGCCCTTGACGCGCACGCGCAGGAGGGCGTCCTGGGAGACGTTGAGGGTCTCGGCCTCTGTACCTTCGCTGGTTATTGGAGACTCGCCGTCCCACTCGCCGTCGTTGTGGAGCTTCCTTCCCACGCCGTCGGCGAGAGGGATGTTCTCGAGCTTGAGTTCATAGACCTTGATGTACCAGACGAGGAAGGCGTGCTTGTTGGACGGAGAGGAGGTGTCCACTATTGCCTCCGCGTTTACCTCGCCCGGCTCCTCCGAGGAGTACAGCGCTCGCGAGACGCACTCCTCGTCGATGTACGTCCACACCTCGTCCGGCTCGCTGCCCCCTGGCGGGAGAACGTCCGGCAGGCCCGCAACCAGGCCACCGGGGCCGTCCAGCTTAACGTACTTGACGTACTCACCGGCTCGCGGGCAGAGGTCGAGGGGGTCCTCGTCGATCAGGCCGTCGCCGTCGTCGTCAGGCAGGTCCTCGTCGATGCCGGGGCCCGCCAGGGCCTGGCACTCGGGGTCAGCGCCGTCTGCCTTGCCGTCGGCGTCGTTGTCAATCCCGTCCGCGCACTCGTAGTCGCCGGGCGTGCCCTGGGTGCCGTCCTCCTTGCGGTCGCCGTCGTCATCTACGCCGTTCCTGGGGTCCTCGTCCCACAGGCCGTCGCCGTCGTCGTCGTCGAGGATACAGCCGCAGTCCTCGTTGATCTTGCCGTCGCCGTCGTTGTCGATGCCGCCGGCCTCGGGGTACCACTCGCCGGGGAGGGCCCAGCGCTTCTCCAGCACGATCTCCTCGCCGGCCCAGCGGATCTGGGGCTGCTTGGCCATCTGTATGGTGGTCCAGTTGATGGTTATCGCTTCAATTTCGGGGATCTCGGGCACCGACTGGACGTAGTCGGGGTAGCCGACATGGAAGGTGATGGTGGCCTGCTCCTCGCAGAAGGTGTCGATGTAGACACCGGCGTAGTCGGCCTCAAAGAAGGGCAGGTCGCCGTTGTTGGACTCTCCCGGGACAAGCAGGTGAGCCTCCGCTGCGGCCAGGGCCTCAGCGCTGAGCTGGGCGCCGGCCGGCCACTGCTTGGGGCCGACGAAGAAGCCGCGCCAGTCGGAGATGCCCACCATGGCGGTGCCCAGGTCGATCTCGCCCGCCTGGTAGTCGGGAAGGCCGTCCAGGTCAATGTCTACGGCTACAGGGTTGGTGAAGTAGGTGCAGCCGGGGGAGTCGATGAAGGCCAGGATCACCGCTCCCTCGGTGGGGTGGTCAGGCATCTCGGCGTGGTAGCCGTGGACCACCTCGATGATCCTGATGGGGCCCTCGGCGGACCTGTCCCGCTTGAGGGCCTCGTCCCAGATCACCGCGTGGTCCTGGGTCTCGCCGTTGCGGTCCAGGAGGTGGGCGTCCTGGGCATCGCGCTTATCGTTGCTGTTGGCGTCCTTGGGCAGCTCTACGCTGCCAATGCCTGGCACGCCTACCTTCTTGTCGACATCATCCTTCTTGAGGATGACCGTGTCCTCGAGCTTGTCCCACTCCTTGTAGATGGCATCGGTCCAGACGTCATCGTAGACGAACCTAATGCTGGTCTCGCCGGGGTCGTTGGAGTGGATGACCACGCAGTACTCGTCGGCAAGGTCTGGATCGCCGTTCCCCGGCGGGTCCTCGTCCCAGAACCCGTCGCCGTCGTCGTCATAGTCGTAGGGGTCCTCGCCGTCGAAGGCGGCGCACTGGGGGTCGTTGCCGAGGTCGGTGCCGTTGCCGTCATTGTCGACCCCGTCGTCGCAGTTGCCGGAGCCGGGCAGGGTGCCCCACCCGTACTCGGTGCCGTCGTCGTCGTTGTCAACGCCGTCGATCGGGTCCTCGTCGACGGAGCCGTCCTCGTCGTCGTCGTAGGGGTCGCCCTCGTCCACCAGCGTGTCGCCGTCGTCGTCGACGCCGCAGATGCCGGGGCAGCCGTCGCCGTTGGCGTCACCGCCGGGGTCCTCGTCTATGAAGGCCCAACACTGGGGGTCGTTCATATCGGTGCCGTCGCCGTCATTGTCGACCCCGTCGTCGCAGTCGCCGGAGCCCGGCGTGGCGCCTGCGCCGTCCTCGGTGCCGTCGTCGTCATCGTCGAAGCCGTTGGCGGTCGGGTCCTCGTCGATCAGACCGTCGCCGTCGTCGTCGACGCCCTCGTTATCGCCGTCCTCGTCGCAGACGCCGTCGCCGTCGTCGTCGCACCAGCCGAGCCTGCCGGTCAGCTCGGAGATGCTGTTGCAGGGGCCCTGGGCCACGATGACGCCCACACCCTCTATCGTGAAGGTGCCAGCCGGGATGGTAAGGCCCGGGCTGTCGGTGCGGATGACGTGCTTCTGGCTGGTGATGTTGTTGCAGTCATGCTCGGGGTCGGGCGTAGCTATCTCGCCATCGGCAGACCATACGGTCTGCGGGCAGTAAAGGTTGCCGGTGAAGTCGGTGCCGTCAGGGTTGAGGTGTATTAGGCTGACATCGAGCTGGGCGCTGGCTGTCTGGTTGAGCCCCCACAGGGTGCCCAGCGCGGCTACGGCTACGATCGCCGCAGCGATGACACAACCGGTGATTATCCGAGATGCCTTCATGATCACAGCCTCCTCCCCCGGCTAGAGCCCTGGCTGCCGCCTATGGAAGTCACATCACAGCCTCGCAGCAGCCTAGGGGTCGAACGTCCAGGTGCTGCCGCCTGGCTTCGTCAGCAGCAGAAGAACGACGTCGAATCGCTTCAGCTGGGCGATGTTGCTCGCCTCCGGCCTGCCCGGTACGTAGCGGCTCCAGTCCTGGTCGCTTCCCAACATGTAGAGGATGCCGAAGTCCTCAGCGATGCCTAAGGTAGCGTCCTCAGGTGCCTTGGCAGTGCCCGTGTAGCAGACGCTGTTCCACCCTGGGGCAAGAGGCGCGCTCCCCTGGGACGGGCTGAAGAACTGCTGATTCCAGGGCACTGCACCGGACGTCAGGACGAATACCTGGTCGTAGGGGCTGAGCGTGGTGATGGTGCTAAGGCCCGGGCTCCCCGGGAACCAGCGGTCGAACGTCTGGCCGTCCTTCAGCATGTAGACGGCGAGAACCTTGTCGATGATCGTGGCCAGAGCCTGGTCGATGGGCTTGGTCTCGCCCACGTAGCAGGTCTGGCTCCAGCCCTGAGCGAGCGAAGCCGCGACGAGGCTTGGGTCGCTCTCTCCTTCGTCCACCGAGCCGTTGGCGTTGATGTCCTCCTCGCCGTCGGGGACACCATCGCCGTTGGTGTCGGCGCTCAGGGGGTCTGTCTTGGTCGTGGGGTCGGCGTCCGGCTGCCAGTGAGGGCTGGTGGTGTCCGTGTCCTGACCCTCCGGGGTAGTGAGCCCCGTTTCCAGGCCGTCGCTGAGCCCGTCGCCGTCGCTGTCCCAGTTCGTGGGGTCGGTCTCGCCGGGGTCGACCACACCGTTGTCGTTGAGGTCCTCGCTGCTGGCAGAGCCGTCCACGAGGCCGTCGTCGTCGCAGTCATCGTCATTCGGGCAGGGGTCCAGGTTATTGGGTAGGCCGTCGCCGTCGTCATCCGGGGCGGGTGTAGGCGTCGGCGTAGGTGTGGGTGTCGCCGTAGGCGTAGGTGGCGGCGTCGGTGTCGGCGTGGAGCCGCCCGGCCCAGGCATAGGTGTAGGCGTCGGCGTGGGTGTGGGCGTAGGCGAGGACGAAGGCGAGACGATGCAGTTCTCGCCGTCGTGGTCGGTCACGGTAAACTCGTGGCCGTCGCAATCTGCGAATTGCTTTACGTCCAAGTCCACCAGCGTGCACTCGCCCGGGTCGCCCTCCCCATGCCAGGTGATATCTGCCAGGGGGAAACTGCCCGTAGCGCCCGTTGCTGTTTCGATAGCTGTAAGCCTGATCGCGCCCGGACCAGTCAACTCGCAGAGCGGCATATCGAAAAGACCCTGCGGATCGGCATCGCAGCCCGTGGCCGTCTTCACTGCGGCATCATAGGTAACATCCACGATCAGGGCACACACCCCCGGCGCGGGCACATTCAGGGCCTCCAACGTGGTGGTCTCGCTCTCGCCGGGCTCTACGGTGCCGTCAGCAATACGCACAGTGGCGGTGCTGGAGCCGGAGGCCAACCGGCCCTCCGTCAGGAGAGCCGTTCCCATGATCACAAACCCCAGCGCTCCCAGGGCCAGGCATAGCCAGAGTCCTCGACGCCACTGTCTCATGTTCACAGCCCCCTATCAGGTGTCATCAACCGCTAGCGTTACGAGCATACACATAAGTCGGGCCGGAGGCCCACAACATGCTGGAGTATGAACATGGCGTCCACCGCGTCCACATCCTCATCGCAGTCCACGTCTGCCGCTGGCAGGTAGAGAGCGCCAGGCGGCGGCGGACACTGGTCGCTGCCCTCTCTCAGGAAGACCACGTACTGGAGCACGAACATGGCGTCCACCGCATCGATATCGCCGTCGCAGTCGACGTCGGCGCAGATGTGGATTGCGATCGTCCCGTTCTCGGTGCCGGCCGGTATCGGGTAGCCGTCAACGTCGGCCAGCGTCACCACCGTAACGATCAGGCTGGTCTCCGACCCCGCAACAGCGTCGGGGGCTACCTGGAAGGTGATGTTCGCCAGCAGCAGGTCACCCACCGCGTCAGGCGCCGCCCGGATGCCCACGGCCCGGATAGTATCGGGGCTGTAGGCGGGGTTGCAGTACATGTAGTCGAAGTGCCCATCGGGGTCCTCCGCGCAACCGTCAGGCGTGAGCACGGCGGGGTCATACGCGATATCGATGGTGAATGCGCCGATGCCGGGAGAGGGCGCTCCCAGGACTTCCAGCGGGACGGTGACGTAGTCTCCCGGCGCAGCCTGGCCGGAGCCAATCCGAACGTTGGTGGCAAATGGAGCGCAGGTCAGGTCGAGAGGGTTAGGCCCGGGACTCCATTCGATCACTGGCTCGCACAAGAGGCCGTCGGCGTAGAAGACTATCGGGCCGCCCTCGAAGCAAGGGGGCGTGATCGGTGTGAAATCGGGGACGTCCATCGCATACTCGCCACCGGAGGTGACCGCCGATCCCCAGGTTGTCCCTTCGATGGTGGCCTGGATGACCATCCCATCGGGCGCGGGAGAACCGCCGATGGTGACTCCACCGTAGTATGTGCCCGGCATGACGGGCGGGCAGGCGGGTACGATGGTCACCGTGGACGTCAGCATCGACTCCATGGGCTCGCCGTCGGGTACGTCGGGCCCGTTGCCCTCGGTATCGCAGACGTCACCGATGCCGTCGCCGTCGCTATCCGCCTGGTCGGCGTTCCAGACCAGAGGGCAGTTGTCGCCGCGGTTCAGGTAGACATCGCCGTCCTGGTCGATGTTGGCCACATTGGGATCGGGGTCGCAGACGTTGTCGATGCCGTCGTTGTCGTCGTCGCCGCTCCAGGATACCCGCGGGTCGCCGGCGTTGGGATCGTAGGGACACGTATCCAAGCCATTCTCTATACAGTCGCCATCGGCGTCTCGCAGGCTGCGGGCGAAGGCGCTGAACTCATAGCCGCCGGGCATCGAGGGGTTGCCCCGCACCACGAAGCCTCCTTCGTCGGGGGACGTGTCGGGGTTATCAAGGCTGAGGCCGAAGACGGTGTAAGCGCTGTCCAGCGGGGTGCAGAAGTCGGTTATGGAGCCGGCCGCCGGAGGAATCGTGGGGTCGTTAAGAACGGTTACCGACGGATAGCCCAGGCTAGCGTCGAAGGGCGGCAGCCCTGGCAGGGCCGTGCCTGCCTCGAAGATGACGAAGTTCGTGCCCACCGGTGTGCCGGCCACGCTGGTCTGGCCATAGTAGCGGGCCCTGGGGCTGATGCCGGGGAACATGGTGTTCAGGAAGTCGGGGTACTTGTCACAGGCGTCAGGTAGACCGTTGCCGTCAGCGTCGGCGAAGCCATCTTCAAACGACACTGTATCAGCCGTGTTGGTGGTGCAGTTCAGCATGGTGAAGGTGACGGACAGGGCAGTGTTGCAGGGGTTGTTGAGGAGCCCCAGGGTGGACAGCGAATCCAGGTCGGCGACATGAGCACCGATGGGGAGGTCCCCGGCGCTAGCCACGAAGAACTCCGGTGGGGTGAAGGTGACCAGGGCTTCGAAGTTGTAGTCGGGGGCTGGTATGCTGAAGTCTCTCCCCACGTCGGCATTGGCGTTGGCCGTATTGTCAGAGACAGCAGCGGTGAAGGTAGGGTTGAACCCGCACGGCGTCGGCGTCGGTGTGGGCGTGGGTGTAGGCGTAGGTGTAGGCGTGGGTGTAGGCGTAGGTGTAGGCGTGGGTGTGGGTGTAGGCGTGGGTGTCGGCGTGGGTGTAGGCGTAGGCGCCGGCCCCTCGATCTCCACGTCTTCCTCTCCGGTCCACTCAATGGGGACGCCGTCGGGCGTGGTGGGGTGGAGATCGCAGACGTCACCGATCTGGTCGGTGTCAATGTCCGCCTGATCGGCATTGGCCACCAGGGGGCAGTTGTCCCCGCGGTTGTAGAAGAAGTCCAGGTCGCAGTCATTGGCGAATGGGCCAGGAGAACCGGGCCAGCAGGGGGCAGCAGGGTCAGGGTCGCAGGCGCTGTCGATGCCGTCGTTGTCGGGGTCGCCTTCCGGCAGCTTGGGCGATTCGTCCACATTGATGACGAAGGGGCAGGTGTCCAGATAGTTCTCGATGCAGTCGCCGTCGGCGTCGGGCATGCTCTCGGCGTACCAGCGGAAGGTGTAGGTGCCGCCATAATGCGGGTTGCGGCGCAGCTCGTAGCCGGCTTCATCGGCGGGGGTCTCTGGGTTGTCCTCGCTCAGCCCAAAGACGGTGGTGTCACGCACTAGCTCTGTGCACCAGTCGGTTATGGGGTCTCCTTGCGACGGTTCCGCTATCGGATCGCCGATGTTGTTGAGCACGGCCACCACGGGCCGGCCCCAGTCGGCGGGATAACCCGGCAGGTCGCCGGCCTCGAATACGAGAACGTTGATGGTCACATCCGAGCCGGACACGTTGGCGTAGCCGTACAGCCGCTGGATGGGCGTTAGGCCGGGAAACATCCTGACGAGGAAGTCGGGGTAATGGTATATGCCGTCGTGCATGCCGGGGTGCATCCGCGGCGGCGGGTCGTTCGCGAACTGCTCGCTGTAGGTAATGGTGTCGGAGGTATCTGTACTCGCCCACCACAGGTCGAAGTGGGGAGCCAGAACGGTCCAGCAGGGCCCGTTCAACAGGCCCAGGGTGTCCACGGAATCGACCTCCCCCGCCTTGGCGCCGATAGGCACTACCTCATCCGGGAAGAACTCCACCGGAATGAAGCCAACGAACTCCTTGTAATAGTAGTCCGTTGCAGGAATGTTGAAGCTGGTGATCATGTCGGCGTTGACGTCGGACTCGTAGTCGCTGAGCTCGATGCCTGCCTCGGGCTCAAAGGTGCAGGGCGGCGGCGTCGGCGTGGCGATGACGTTCACACCGTCGTCGTCGGTGACCTCCGGGATCGCTGCGGGTGGGATCGAGCAGTCCACGAACTCGACTATTTGCACATCCAGATCG
>Ga0307439_1001104_pt1 | contig 17581 bp, 13 predicted proteins | sample SalMarWE160490MG_FD_202142 | JGI IMG/M metagenome (GOLD analysis project Ga0307439, IMG submission 202142) | Salt marsh sediment microbial communities from the Plum Island Ecosystem LTER, Massachusetts, United States - WE1604-90 | ecosystem: Environmental > Aquatic > Marine > Intertidal zone >... | reverse complement strand
TCTCCTGCCGTGCTTCGTTATTAATCACAGAGTTAATAACCGGGTCCTGCTCTCTTGGCAGGTCACTGTGAATCCGCCCATCCTTCATGTGGATTATCCGCTTAGCGTGACATGCCACACTTTCTTCATGGGTCACTATAATAATGGTCTGGCCTTCCCGATGAAGCTGATCAAACAGCTCAAGGATTCCATCGCTGGTTTTACTGTCGAGGTTGCCGGTCGGCTCATCAGCAAGCAAAATACTCGGATTGCAGATAAGGGCTCTGGCGACAGCCACGCGCTGCTTCTCACCGCCTGAAAGCTGATTCGGCTTATGTTTCACACGGTCAGACAAACCTACCCGCTCAAGCACCTGCTTTGCGCGCTTGCGTCGAGACCACCAGCCGTCTCTGGAATATATCAATGGTATCTCAACATTCTTCAAAGCGCTTAACCGTCCAAGCAGCTCAAATGATTGAAAAACAAATCCGATTCTTTCATTACGAACACGTGCCAACGCCGCATCACTCATTGTAGTAATATCCTGCTCATCCAGCATATAGGAGCCCGCTGTAGGCCGGTCAAGACAGCCGAGAACATTCATCATTGTGCTTTTCCCTGAGCCAGAAGGCCCCATTATTGCAACATATTCATTCTCCCATATATCCAGACTAACGCCATCAAGCGCATGGATGCGCTCGATACCAACTTTATAAATCCGCATCACGTCTTTAAGCTGAATTATCAGCCTATTATTTTTCTGAGTCATTTTTTTTCACTTCGTTAGGCTCGTTAGTGTCAGCTTTTGTTTTAATATCTTTCTTCTTTTTTGCTTCTGCTTCGCGCTCATCCTGTATCTTCTGGTCGTGCTTTAGTTTCTCAAGCACCTTATACGGACCAACCACAATCCGGTCTTTTTCTGTAATGCCTGATTTGATTATAGTATGTGTCAAGTCACACTGGCCGATCTTAACAGGCGTCACAATAGCTTTGCCATCAATATAGCGATAAACCACGGTTGCGAATGTCTTGGTAGTATCCACCTCTGGATTGTTTTCACGGATTTGCAGGGGCAGACTATCCACCTCTATCCCCAGAACCGCCTGCGTAGGCACTTTAAGCACGTCCGTGTGCTTCCGCGTCTCAATGTCCACGTTGGCGGTCAGGCCCGAATGCAGCCTGTCTTCGACAGCGTCAAGCAGTATTTCGGTCCTGTAATATTTAGTTCTGCTGTATGACAAATCATTTGCCAGAGCAATCGAATCAACAACTCCTGTAAATTCGCGGTCTGCAAACGCGTCTAATTGAACCTTAGCCTTCTGGCCGACAACCAATTTCCCGACATCTGCCTCATCAACCTGTGCTACAACCAGCATCTTTGACAGATCCGCCACTTCCATAATCACCGTCCCTAAAATATTCATGGTGCCAGTCATAACCATTTCGCCCACTTCTGCATTAAGACGTGTCACCACACCATCGATAGGTGAAACAATTGTCGTATAGCTAAGATTCTCACGTGCCTGGTCAATTCTTGCATCAGCCGCTTCAAGATTATGCTGCATAACCTTCAAATTTAATTGAGCCGAATTCAGCGTATGCTTTGCTGCTTCGTATTGTGCCTTTAGCTCATCGACCTTCAGCCTGGTCTGGTCAAAAGTAGACTGGCTGATATCTTTTGACTCAAGCAATCCTTTCTGGCGAGTTAAATCTGTTTCTGCCTGTTTAAGCGAAGCGGAAAGACCCAAAAGACTTGCCTCCTGACTGGCTAACCTTGCTTTCTCCACCTCGCTTTGAGCAGCCTGAGCAGCGCGATTAGCAGAGGCTTGCAGCAGTTGAGATTCCAATTCTTTCGAATCCATGCGAACCAGCACCGAAGGCGGCACAGGCGGATTTGCATTAGGATCGCCACGAGTAACAACGTCTCCTTCATCGTATGGAAGCTCAACAATGCGAGCGGCAACTTTTGCACTTATCTCTACGTTCTTTTTAGGCTCGACCTCGCCGGGAGCACTGACAAACTCAATTAGCTCCCCGCGCTGCGGATTTTCAATACGAACTACGGTTGGTTTGCCCGAAGCAGCGATTTTAGCCTTAATCAATATCCCGATCACAGAAAGCACGGCCAGTGTGGACAGAACCGTAATAATAACTATGCGTGACTTTTTCACTTTGAGACTTCTCCTGAAAAATAGACTACTATCAATGCAAAATTAAACATTTATTCTATAAAATATAGACGTTTAATTCCAGAATTTATTGCGCCTTCTTTCAAAAAACAATCTTGTCCCTTCAACTATGTTCAGAGCTCGCCCTGAGCCTGTCGAAGGGGCAGGCTCTGAGCGACCTGTGGTGAGCGAACCTGTCTTGAGCGTAGTCGAAAGAGTCGAACCAAGTCGAACGGATACCTTAACAGGAGTGATTATGCCGGCCAAACGTTACCGTTTTGTTACGGTTTTGTCCTCTTCTTGTTATTTTTTAAAAAAACCAGGGTATCTGGGGGCCCCGCTTTGCGGGAACCAAATCGGGGTGTGGGGAATCTGGAAAACAGGAAGCTTAGGAATTTACGATTTACCGCCGTTAGGCGTCTGCCGTGAGGCATCCTGTGGACTGCGGATATTTCCAATTTTCAATCGACAATCGAAATTCGGCAATCAAAAATCTGTTCCTGCTTTATGCTTGTGCAGCCATTTTATCACCCACTCCTCGGCCTGCTGGGCTGTCTGGAGCTGACCTTCCAACTGGGCAATATACATCTCTTCAGCTAACTGTCCCAGAACTGGCCCCGGCACAGCACCAAACCGAATCAAGTCGTGGCCGGTGAGCAGTGGCTTCGGCCGTAACTCAATATCGCCAAGCGCCTTTATTCTTCTACGAATGTTCACCAATGCATAAATACCAGCTTGTCTGGCTCTCTGAATTGCTCTTTGCAGCTCGTACAGGTCCCAGAAATACGGTTCTGCAAGGAATTTTTTCAACTCAGCCAAAGACATTCGGTCATTTAGCAGCTTGTCTCTGCCGGTCAGCAAGAATTTTAAATGCTTTGTCCGGTTTCTGCTGAGTTTAAGTATCTTACAGCTCTGCATCGCAAATTCGGTATCGCAGCCGGAAAAAAAACCGGCTAAAGCCAGAGCAAAATCAACTTTTTTGCGCATTTGGCCCAAGACAGCTACTGCGAATTTTGCCGGCTCACCTACATAGCCTGGGAAAATCGCCTCAGCCAATCTGCTTCCAGCCAATATGGTCACCCCAACAGAGCGATTAGGGTCAATGAGAATGCCTTCCAGCTCGGCCGCTATACGTTCACCGCTTATTTTTGTTATATTTTCACCTGAGGTGCAAATTGCCGAAAAGGTCTTCGGCTCAATCGCAAAGCCAAGTTGTGTGGAAAATCGCACTGCCCGCAACATTCGCAGGTAATCTTCGCCGAAACGTTCTTGGGGCTTGCCGATAGTCCGAATTATCTTCTTTTGCAAATCTGCTTGACCGTTGACATAGTCGATAATCCTATCATCAATAGGGTCGTAAAACATTCCATTGACAGTAAAATCTCTTCGGCTGGCATCTTCAGCAGCGCCGGCAAATTCAACCGCGGCTGGATGTCTGCCATCGACATATCCACTTTCAGTCCTAAATGTAGCCACTTCTACCTGCTGACCTCTCATCAGGACAATTACAACACCGAATTTAGCGCCGACCTTTAAGGTGCGCTTAAATAGTCTTATTACATCTTCCGGAAGAGCTGATGTCGCAACATCATAATCACTGGCTGGTCGACCCAAAAGCATATCACGAACACAGCCTCCTGCCAGCAAAGCCTCATACCCATAGTCATGTAACCGCTTAACTACCTTTATAGCAGCTTGTTTATTTGTCATACAATTTAACCTGCAAAATACTAACAGCCATACTACCCCATTGGCGCCTATCTATCACATGAAACTTAAAGTAGCAATCAAGCAAAAAAATTTTACTGTCGGTTCTGACCACTACAATACTATCCGCAGCTACCTGCCCGCTCAGGATATCCAGCAATCCGCCCAGAGGTGAATCGACCTGAATATTATTTGTATTGGCATACGGCGGGTCAACAAAAACAAGATCATAACCGGAAATTCCGATTTCTGATTTCCGATTTCCGATTTTTTTCTCAATAGGGGCACCGGTCTTAAAGGCGTTAGCTCGGATAACTTTTGTCTGTTTAACAAAGCCGGCCTTTTCAATATTTCTATTCAGGATTGCAATTATTTTAGGGTCTTGCTCAACGAAAGTAACAAACTCAGCTCCCCTGCTCAAAGCTTCAAGCCCCAACGAACCGACGCCACAGAATAAATCCGCTACCATTTTACCTTCCGGCAGGTCATGGTTGTTAAGCACGTCAAAAAGCGATTCCTTGACCCTGTCGGTAATAGGTCTGGACACCATTGTTTTAGGGCCAAGCAGGTTCATCCCCCGTTTTGTACCAGCTATGATTCTCATCGCATACAATATATCGAAACAAGATATTTTAAGCGAGAAACTTTATTAGGCTTAACTTTCGATACACCCATATCGTCACATCTCAGAGCTGATATGTCTTATCACATACCGCCTCCCCCCATAAAGAAAAGCTTAAAAGCAAAAACAAACAGACTAACTAAGAGGTCATGTGTTTTTCTATTGCTCGTTCTGTTTGTGCTTCTCGTAAAATCGCTGCATTACATAAAAGGCCTTTTTCTTTTTGCCTTTGTCGGAGATTAGGCCTTTACGGTTCCAATAGTCCTGAATTCGAGGTAAAGGCCTTCTTGGAGACATAAAATCGGTCAAAATCCACGGTGAAGTCCCAGCCAGGAAAGGAATCTTTTCAAGCATTTTTATCTGCTTTTCGTAAAGATATTCCTGATACTCTTCGGACCATCGAGTATCCTTATCAGCGTGGAATCCACCAAGTGCCCCCCCGCCGAATTCGCTGATAATAACCGGCTTATTGTAGATTGTTTTCCATGTGTACAAATCACACCTGTCCGGCAGACCTTCATACCAGCCGATGTACTCATTGCAGCCGAGAACATCCACATACTGCCCGAACGGGTCATTTATTACCGGCTTATTTCTGCCTTCGGAACTCTTTTCCATCGCTGCTGTAATTAGACGTGTTGGGTCCAGGCTTTTTGCTCGTTCGACCAATGTCTTGAGAAATTCATTTCGAGCATCGCCTACCGGTGTTTCATTTGCTACTGACCAGAGAATGACAGAGGCTCTATTTTTGTCGCGAGTTATCATTTCTGTTAGCTGGCTGAGCGCGTTTTTTAATGTGCTTTCATTTTCCCAGAGGATTGTCCAGTATACAGGTATCTCAGACCATACAAGCATTCCAAGCCGGTCGGCGGTTCTTGGCATATATTCGTTATGAGGATAATGAGCAAGGCGCACGAAGTTGCAGTTCATTTCCTTTGCCCAGCCAAGCAATGTTTCGGCGTGTTCTTTTGAGTATGCCCTTGCCTTACTTTTCGGGGCCTGTTCATGTATGCAGATACCCCGCAAGAAAATTGGCTTGCCATTTAGCAAAATTTTTGTACCTTCGGTTTTCACACTTCGAAAACCAATAGAGTCGGTCAAGCTATCAGTTTGGGACTTTATGATTACGTCATAAAGCTTAGGATTTTCGGGCGACCATAGTTGCAACTCGGCATCGAATTCAAACTCCACGTATCCATCGTCATTGGTATTAAACGTTTGCTTTACATTAGCCTCGGGAATTTCGACAGTTATTGTTTGGCTGGTTTGTTTTCCATCAAGCTGAATCCAGCCTGCAATTGTTTTCAGGGAACCTTTTTTGAGTTGGATAAAGTAGTCTCTTATAAAGGTTTCAGGGACCTCGATAAGCTCCACCCGGCGGGTCAGGCCGCCATAATTCCACCAGTCCGTATTTAAGGTTGGAACACCTTCACGCAGGCGTTTATTGTCAACCTTAACTATAAGGAAGTTGTCCTTTTCACCCCGCCCTTCATTATCAAAATGTACAGTCGGTATAGAACTAACGCGGTTCGTCCGTCCTGAGCTCACCGCCGAAGGGCTGCCTTCTTGTGAAGGGCGGGGTTCACCCCGCCCTTCATTATCAAAATGTACAGTCGGTATAGAACTAACGCGGTTCGTCCGTCCTGAGCTCACCGCCGAAGGGCTGCCTTCTTGTGAAGGGCGGGGTTCACGCACATGCCTGGTTATCTCAAAATTGAATGGTGTAAAACCTCCCGTGTGCTCGCCGAGCTTTTGGCCATTTAAGTATACTATAGAGTGGTAGTTAGCGGCGCCAAAATAGACGAAAACGCGTGTGTTGGGCTTTCCTTGATAATCACTGGCCCCTGCATCTCCCGACGCAAGGCGGGGCAGCGGGAAGGATTTCTTGTACCATATTGTACCTTCATAAAAAAAGAGTTTGTCCTGTTGTGAGTTCCAGTCGCCGGGGACATTTAGAACCCCGGATTTGTCAAAGTCATATTCTACCAGTTCGGTTTTGTTCCGGGCTTTGGCATTTTTAAAATAGCCGTTTTTGCTCGGCAGATAGCGATAATCGTAATAACCGTTCTCATAGGGATCGATAATCACCCGCCATTTGCCGTTCAAACTAACGGTTGGGCGATGGTCAACATTGATGATTAGATTCCGCTCCGCCATTGGGCGTCCTCCGTAAGCACCGTAAGGCGTCCCTTTCGGGAGAGTCCCTGGGACTGTGGAAAGCGGATATGCATTAATTGCAAAAAAAAGAATTAGAACAAAACTTAATTTAACAACCTTCATTTTAGCTCCTTTTCACCCTTCGCAGTTTCATCCTTCGCAGTCCCTTAGGGACGGAGAATGGAGCTACGGAGAACGAGCTTCTCATTTCTGTCACTTTAATTAAAGTAAAAGTGCATGTATTTGCACGACGCATTGGCGAAACTTATCAGCCGGAAGCGTTACCGTCTGCCACTTCGGGCTGCGAACTTTCATAAATGAGCGATAGTCATCCAGCTTAATACACAAAAAGACATATCTTTTTTGCGCAAAATCATAAGCCGACCTGCCATCAAAATCAACGTCGATATTCTCCATCTCATACGCAAAGATAAAAATTGCCTGATGGCCTGGGCCAAAAACTTCCTGCCATTTAGTAAGTCCATCGATATCTTCGGTCGTGACCCAGCATTCAAGGCCTGTTAATCTGTTTAGACTTGTTCCCTTAAATTTTCTCCCTTTTACCTCGACTATTATTACCTGCCCATCCTGTGGTGAGCCTGTCGAATCCATGCGAGGATATAATAGAAAATCAAAGCTCTTGACCTTGCATCTCGCAAAAGCCGCTTTTCTGCGCTCATTTATCGCAATGTACTGAACGTGATTATCAATTAACCAATTTTCAAAGGCCGCCTCATAGTGATTCCGTGGGAAATCCTTCATCTTCAATTCAGAAACCCCGCGTAAAACGCGGGGCTAAATAATTAGCCCCCAGTTTCACTGGGGTTTTGTTTATCCACAAAAAAATGGGCAAGCTCAATCAACTCCTGCTGGCCGGTTGCCATATCTTTGATAGCAAGCTTATTTGATTTGTACTCCTCACCGATGATTACGCACTTCTTGGCTTCTCTGTAAGAAGCTTCTTTCAACTGCTTGCTTAGTTTTGTGGACTTGTAACTGAAATCGGCTCTTTGCCCTGCCGATCTTAACTTCATCGTCAGTTTAACAGCAGCTTCCTTGTAAGCCTCTTCTACATAAACAACAAAATAGTCCAGCTTCTGCAGCTCGGGTTTGATTAATCCCTTTTCCTCAAGCAATATGCCCAGCACACAATCACCAATTGCAAACCCGGTAGCCGGTATACTTGGGCCGCCAAAATCGCGCAGGAGATTATCATATCTGCCGCCGCCGCCAATCGCTCGCAAGAGACTTGCCTTATCATAAATCTCATAAACGATACCCGTATAGTAAGCCAATCCCCTAACGATGCCCGGATCGAATTTACAATATGTACCAACTCCCATTCGGTCCAGCCAATCAAACAGCTCTATAAGCTCATTGGTAGCCTGTTCAATTTCTGAATCTGGTTCCACCACCCTACTAATATCGCAGACCGCCTGAGTCTCCATAAAGGTTTGTATCTTATCCGCTATTTCAACATCGGGAACCTGTTCGCTTAGCATCTGCCTAAAGGTTTCGAGCGGCAACTTGTCCTTTTTGTCCAGAACAATATAAAGTGAGTCCAAACGCTCCTCGGCAATCCCAATTCTCTTAAGAAGAGCGGCAAGTAATTTTCTGCTTGATATTTTCACTACAATATCATTCGGCCTCAGCCCAACGCCTCGCAGATAATCCAAAGCGCAGAATATCACCTCAGCGTCTGCCAGCACATCATCTACACCGATTATGTCGATGTTCCACTGGAAGAATTCGCGGAGTCTGCCTTTCTGAGGCCGCTCGGCGCGGAACAACCTCGGTACCGAGAGCCACTTGATCGGCCTTGGCAATGAATTGATACGCTGGTTAACCATTCTTGCAAGTGAGGGCGTCATCTCGGGCCTCAAGGCCAGCTCTCTTCCGCCACGGTCGGTGAGGCTAAAAAGCTGCTCGGCGATCTCGTCACCGCTCTTTATCTGAAACATCTTCAAATATTCAAAAATAGGCCCATCGTATTCTTCAAAGCCGTTACGGATAGACGCCTGTTTCCAGCCGTCGATTATCCAGTTTCTAACAGCCATATCCTGCGGATAAAAATCTCTTGTCCCTTTTACAGGTGGTATCTTCATTTCTTTCTCTTTTTCTTCACTTTCTGCTTTTCTTTCGCGTTATGGCGTAAGCCATGCTGTGCACTTTCAAATTTTTCCTTTATATACTCCTGCATCTGTCTATCATTTTTAAAGTGCAGCTCATAATAATATTTACCCTCGACATAATCACAATCTCTGTGACGGTATTGCCTGCAAATCTTCGGCCTTTTATCGTAAATTTTACAGCGATAATCTTTCTCCGAGAGATGTCGACACACATTTTTTATATTGATGTACCAGTCGCCGTCTTCCACAAAGACCGTTATACCTTTATGGCAGAGATACCATCTTACATCTTCGTAATCTTCTTTTGTCTTGGGCGTTTCAATCGGTAGAGCAAAATATCTACAGCACAGACCCGTGCATTTGTTACACTGACTTTCTTTGGCCACTATATTAACCCTGATTTTTGCCGCTCAACAGCATACTCCACTATTCCAGATCGGCACTACCACACTGGACACTAATACCATCTACCAATACAATGCCGAACACTATAAGCTATCAGCCGGCCAGCGTCAAGAAAGGCTGGATCGCCTCTTTATTGTTTTTAAATATCGCGGCGCTTTACGGCACCATAAAAAATGGTATATTTGAAACGCATGTTTGCAATGGTCTCAAGACGCATTATAATATTGACAAATCGAACTAAATGAGCAAATATTAAAAGGTATCATACAAATGATGGTGAAATACAGGACACAACTTATCATACTGCTGGCCATTTTCATGCTGGCCGGACAGGCCAGGACGGCCCCTTTGGAGACCTGGCAGCTTGAAGAAGGCCAGGACTGGAAGTCCGTTCAGACCAAAGATGAAGATAAATACCTGTTAGTCATAGTTCGCACCGAAAATCTGATCAACACAGGTCAGACTTTAGATCTCTTTGAAGAATGGAGCGAACTTAGAAAAGAGTTTCCTGAAATCGCAAAGCAGGATTTGGATACCTTCATCGAAGCGGAACTGTTCTTTTGCGACCGGAAATTCGCCAAGGCGGCTACAAAATACAATAAATTTATAGATAAAGATTATCGTGAAAGCAAACTCTATGATTTGGCCTTCGACAGGCTTTTCCGCATAGCCGAGGCCCTTTTGGCCGGTCGGAAAATAACCGTGCTCGGCATATTTAGGATAAAGGGATACGCCCAGGGCGTCAGGATTATGGAAAGCATAACCGACCGGGCCGGCGATAAACCAGTTGGAATCCAGGCCGCTGTTGCTGTTGCCGAAAGCTATGAAAAAAGAAAAATGTTCAACGAAGCACATCTCAAGTGGTCTGAAATATCATGGCAATGGAAAACCGGTCGGATCGTCAAGCAGGCTTTGCTTAGTATGGCTCAATGTAAGCAAGCGGCATATAAAGGGCCAAAGTATAACGCATCGGGTTTAGATACCGCAAAAACCTATTACGAAAATTACAAATTACGCTATCCGCAAGACGCTGAAAATCTCGGTATCGATGAAACACTGATGCAGATAGACGAGCAAATTGCTTACAAGCAGCTTACCATCGGCTTGTACTATCAAAGAACCGGCAAAACATTGGCAGCCAATCTCTATTTTCAAATGGTCAGCCGGAATTGGCCGGAAAGTAAATCGGCTGAACTGGCAAAGCAAGCAATTGCAAAGAACCTCAATAACGTAGAAACTAAGAATGAATAAAAAAAGATTTCAAAGTACAAGAGCACAAAAGCACAAGGACAAAAGAATATATGCAGCTTATGGTCTTATGGCTTGTGTACTTGTGACCGTCTGTTTTGGCCTGTGTAGCTGCTCCAAAATAACCGGCTATTACAACTCATCACTTTACCCACAGGATGTAAGAAGCGTCTGCTTAGAGATGTTCGATGTCCAAAGCTTCAGACGAGGGGTGGAATATGAGCTGTCTGATGCTTTGGCCAAACGTATCGAGGCAGATACACCTTATAAAATAATCTCCAGCCCAGACCGTGCCGACACTGTAATGAACGGTAAAATAGAGTCAATTGGTTCCTCAGTGCTCAGTATCGAACGAGAGGGAGGGCAGGCACTGGAAAACGAAGTGGAGCTGCGGGTGGTGATTAATTGGAAAAATTTGAAAACTGGGGAATTATTAATAGATAACGAGTTAGTTGTTGCGCGGGCTACCTATTCAAGCTTCCAAAATCAGGACTTTAACTACGGCTCAGCCTTAGCAGCAAACAATGTGGCACAAAGAATCGTAGAATTAATGCAGAAGAAATGGTAACAGCAAAACAAAAAGTTTTTTAGCAGATAATGACCAGTAATCAAGACAAAAAATCGGTTTCACGGCGTCGTGGACCACAGCGTGGGCCAAACAAGAAACCAACGCTGCCAAGCTATAAGCGCGGGCCGTTCAGTTGGCTCATAATCATTATAGCAGTGATGTTTGCAGCGATGATGCTGCTGCAACAGTTTCAAAGGGTCGACAAAATTAGATGGGATGAATTTGTTGAACATGTTGAGAACAAACACATTAAAAGTGTCGATATCGGAGAGACGGAGATCACAGGTAAGTTTAGGGCTGGTATACCCGACAGGGGCGAAAAAATGCCGGATTCCTTTACGGTAGATTACAATCCGGAATGGGTAAACAAACAGTATCCCGATCTCGGCAAGTGGATCGAGGAAAGTGGAATTGAAGTAAAATTTGCCAAACAGCATACTTTGCTAATCATGTTACTCAATTGGATTTTTCCATTGCTGTTGCTGATTGGATTTTTCTACTTTGTTTTTGCGAGAAATCTTCGTAGCGGGGCCGGTGGAATGCTGATGTCTTTTGGTCGAAGTAAACACCGAGTGCAAGACAAAGATCGAGTCAAAGTTACATTCAAGGATGTCGCCGGTATCGAAGAAGCCAAGGATGAAATAGCTGAAATAATCGAATTTTTGAAAAATCCAAGAAAATTTCAACGTCTGGGCGGGCGAATTCCACGTGGAGTTTTGCTCATCGGACCTCCGGGCTGTGGAAAGACACTACTGGCCAAAGCGATTGCCGGCGAAGCCGACGTTCCATTCCTCAGCATATCAGGTAGTGACTTTGTAGAGATGTTTGTCGGCGTCGGAGCATCAAGAGTGCGTGATTTGTTCAAACAGGCTAAAGACAATTCACCGTGCATCATCTTCCTTGACGAGGTTGACGCAATCGGACGCAAACGCGGCGCAAGCTTTGTCGGAGGCGGCCACGATGAACGTGAGCAAACACTAAATGCGATCCTGGTCGAGATGGACGGCTTCGATACAAACGACCAGGTAATTGTAATCGCGGCGACAAACCGCTCGGACATCTTAGACCATGCATTGACTCGTCCGGGCAGGTTCGACAGGCAGGTCGTCGTCCCCCTGCCGGACCTAAAAGGCAGAGCCGACATTTTAAGGGTTCACGCAAAAAAAGTAAAATTAGGACCCGACGCCGACCTGAACAGACTCGCCCGTGGCACGCCTATGTTCAGCGGAGCAGACCTGGCTGCTATTATCAATGAGGCAGCCTTAATGGCTACGATGGCCAACAAAGAATATATCGAGACGGCCGACCTCGAAGAGGCACGCGATAAGGTTCGGTGGGGAAGAGCCAAGAAAAGCAGGGTCATCGACCAGAAGGAAAAAGAAATAACCGCCTATCATGAGGCCGGCCACACGCTCGTTCAATCCTTATTAAAGGACGCAGACCCACTGCACAAGGTCAGCATCATTCCTCGCGGACCAATGGGCGGCGCCACTTTTGCTCTGCCTGAAAAAGACAGAACCATATTTACAAAAAAATACTGCATGGCACTTATACAAGTGTGTTTCGGTGGGCGAATCGCAGAAGAAATATTCTGTGACGATATATCCAGTGGGGCACAATCAGACATTGAGCAGGCTACCAGAATAACAAGGCAAATGGTCTTGACCTGGGGTATGAGTAATGAGCTTGGACTAATTAGTTACAGTTCAGACTCAGGGATCAAGGACATGATATACCTGGGGCCTGGCGAAAAAGAGTATTCCGAAAAAACCGCAGAGGCAATCGATAGCGAAGTAAAAAGGATTACCGACGAGGCTTATAAAAAATCAAAAGAGCTCATAGAATCTAACAAAGATAAACTCGAGAGAATAGCAAAAGCATTACTTAAATATGAAACTCTCGACGCCAGTGACGTCAAATTAATTCTGGAAGGTGGCGAGCTCGATAAACCTACGGTCGGCGATTTATTAGCTGCTGAGCAAGCCAAGAGCAAGCCATCAAAACCAGCATAAAACCTATAGCAGTAGTAAAACTCACTCTGTCAGCTAAGATTTTGGCAAATAAATACTTGGCCCCGCGTAAAACGCAGGGCTTACTTTATGTTGTTGGCTCAAATGTCTATGCAGAAACAAAACACCTTAACATTGTGGATAATCTGTGGCTTCGCGATTACCTGCTGTTATACAGACACACAGGCAGCTTCGCCAAACTCTAAAAATACTGCTGACATTGTCACTTCATCGGTTGAGTTAGCAAGATATGAAAACGAATTTTCGAATGTACGTATTCGTATTGAGCCTGCGCTGGTAGGCTCCAAGTCTGGTTTAGCCTTCATATTCGAAGGGACCGACGACCTGCATTACTATGCAAAATCGGAAACCGCACCGGCAACCGGTTTTGAACTTAAGATTAGAGCCAAATCTGAAGATTTTGAATTCGGCAAAACTATCTCTCCGAAATGGAAAATTTTCCAGGACCCAACCGGCAGCAAAGTGGAGGTATACTCTGGCAACTTTACTGTCTTTGTCCCAATCAAAACTGTCAAAGCCCTACCGAAGACCTCTGAAATTGTGACAAGTAATATTGAAGTCAAAATCTCCGGCATAGCTTGTACCAGTATGGTTTGCCTACCGCCCTTTGAGAAAACACTGCAAATCACCGTTGACTGGAGCGAGCGCGATTCGTGGAAAGATATCCGTATTGTAACAAGCGGTGAGCAGGATATAGTTGTTACCGGGCCAAGCTATTCAACCTGGTTTGCTCTCGGTTTGGCATTCGTAGCAGGACTGGCTCTAAACATCATGCCATGCGTCTGGCCTATCTTACCTCTTATAGTGATGCGTTTTGTTAAACAGGCAGAACAAAGTAAGAGTAAATCCATAGCAATGGGGCTTGTTTTTTGCCTTGGAATATTGTTGTTTTTCGTTTGCATTGCAGGAGCAAATATTGTTTTACAAAGCTTCTACGATACAACGTTGAGCTGGGGTGATCATTTAAGAAATCCAACCATTGTAACAGCCTTGTCACTCTTGATGATAATAATGGCATTGTTCATGTTTGGCATCTTTACAATCACAGTGCCTGCTTCAATATCAAATAAATCCGGTTCCGGCGAAGGATATTTAGGCTCGCTCGGTATGGGATTTTTAGCAGCAATATTGAGCACACCCTGTAGTTTCGGGATTTTGACAGTCGCTTTTGTCTGGGCACAGGTACAACCTTTAGCTTTGGGTACCTTTGCAATAATAGTAATCGGACTTGGAATGGCTCTGCCATACGCGGTGTTAACATCGATACCAGGTTTATTAAGGCGTTTGCCCAAAGCTGGAAGGTGGATGGAGCTATTTAAGCAAACACTCGGCTTTATTTTGTTAATCGTAGCTGTGAAACTGATAAAAGCAGTTCCTGATGATAATAAAATCAACGTACTGTATTTTGCGGTCGTTCTCAGTTTTTGCATCTGGATGTGGGCCGGCTGGGTTGGCTACGGGACTAAGCTGTCACGCAAACTATTGGTTCGTATTATAGCTGTGGCTTTGGCTATTTTTGCTTTTCGGTTATTTTTTGCGCCAGAACTCATCAATTGGCAGGAATATAATGCAGATTTGATTGCTAGCGCTCGATCCGAGCAAAAGCCTGTTTTGATAAAGTTCACTGCCGGCTGGTGTACTAATTGCGAAGTTGTGGATAGGTTGGTTTATCAGCGTAAAGATATTGCGAAACTAATAGAACAAAAAGGTGTTTTAGCAATTAAAGCTGATACAACGGAAAAGAACTTTCCAGCGACGTCGGCCTTGAAAAATATTTATAATGAGCCGGGAGTACCGGTTAGTATGTTATTTGTGCCGGGGGAGAAAGGCCCGGTCAGATGGCGTGGAATGTTTTTCGCTGATGACTTAAAAGCGCTTTTGGAAAAGGCAGACGAATACAACGAACAGGGCCCCGAACGTAAGTGAGGGCTCCGTTTAGGGACCCCGCCACCCGTGGCGGGGTCCCCGGCACACCTGCCCTGCTTGTCCTCCGAAGCATCAGCGAAGGAGGGAGCTTGCCGAAGGGGCGACGTTATATCTTCGCGAAATATTCATTTTCCTTATGTTACCCTGAAAGGAAATAAAATTTGTTAGAATAGAGCTTTTCCATTAAGGCGGTTTACTTTATGCAAAAGCAGGCTTTAGCTATGACAAAGTAAGTGTGATATGCCGTATATGAAGTTTAATCTATCGTAGATAAAGCGTTATCCGTAATAAACAAGGCTTAATATGTCGCAGATGAAGCTTCACCTGTGGCAAAGTAAATTAGCAAAAGTCTCATAACGATTGAAGAAAATGATATATGTTGTTTATTTCAAGGATGTTAAGTAAAATAGCCACAATTGGTCGAACAGACGAAGGCAAAAGAACTCATATATCGGACGTGAGTTTTGTAAGTATTGAACATAAAGGGAGTAAAGGAAATGAAAAAATATTTTATACTATTCACGTTTTTTTTAATAATAGCAGGATGTGCAGCATTGCAAATAGACCCTTGTGTTAAAAAATACCGTAATGCAGCTCCTCAAATTTCTCTCGGTGATTCAAAAGAAAAGGTTTACTCAATCCTGAATCCTACCCAAAAAGGATTGTCTGCAACGGCCCAAAAATCACCCGATACCTTTGTCAAAGAGGGTAAAGTTATAGATATAATTTATTACCGTACTGGACGTACGCCGGATGGTATGACCACTGATGACGAATTTACTCCTTATGTATTTGAAGATGACAAGTTAATTGCTATTGGTTGGCACGTTTTGGGTGGACCAAAAACCAAAGGTAGAATACCAACCAGAATTAACATACAGCAAACTCAAACTCAATACAATCACTAACCGTCCACGCTTTTACTTCTCAGCCTCGGTGCCGTTCGACTTCGCTCACGACAAGCGGTGATGTTGAGAAGGAAAGAGTTAGAAGAATAGGAGTTAGAAGAAAGAAATATAGCCGGAGAAGAAAAAAGTGAGCTCGGGGCTTGAGATATTTGAAAAAGATTTGCACCCAGAGGTTGTTGCTGAGATAAGAGGGTGGACTAAGCACCCAGAGCTATCAAAGCTACTTAATAAACTTGAGTCAATTAAAGATGGGGAGCCGTTCTTAGATATTTATGCTGAAGCAATGGTTGCACGCCATCTTATAAGTCAGGAGTGCGAAATAAAAGTTGAAGTTCCGACAAAAAATGGCAAAAGTGCCGACTTCAAAGTTTCTAAAGGGAGTAGCATATTTTTTGTTCATGTTAAACGGTTGAATTTCGACAGGGAAATGCAGTATGACCTTAATGTCGGGAATGATCCCCGTGTAAAGGATGGCGGAGAAGATAGCAGATATCTAAAGAAGCTGAAGAGAGCGTATAAACAATTTATGCCTGATGGTGTAAATATTATTCTAGTCACGAGTGCTTGGAGAGACAGCGCCAGTATTGGGGAATTGCGAGAAGGAGTGGAAGATTTTTGGTCCAATGGGAAGCATTCTGATTCAAACATTATTGGGTGGTTTCTATTCCATCCTAGAGAAAAGAGTATAAATTTCGAGTTATTCTTTCGAGAGAACTCTGAAAAGCATCCGTATATTGCCGAACTGTTTGGACGAAATTGTGAAGAAATGCAAACTAAATATTGAGATTGCCATAGCTCTTTGGGCTTCGTAATGACACGTTAAACAAAGCTTTCTATTTTTTTCCTTTGCAAATTATACGGGTTTGTGGATAAAACCGCAAAGATTGATTTTAGCAAACGCCTAGCGTAAAGCTGAGAACTAAATATTTTGGATTCCTGCTCCCCGCCTGCTTACTCTTTTTCACGTTGAATCGCTCCTGCCTCGCCGTGGCTCTGGCACGGCGGGTCGGATTCTCTCCAGAATTTACATCCACGGGATGCCCCACAACGGCATTACCGATATAAGCTGTTTCCTCTTTTTTACTTAAACAGTCCTTCTCGTATCGAAATCTCTGTTCCCCTAATGTAGATTTTCATTGAACAAATAGGCAAAATTTGGTATAATATAGACCGGATAGGGGACAATGACGCCCGCCGAGTCGGGCTCGTCGCGACTGGCCGGCAACGACAAGCACGCGTCGGGTGGGCGCCGGCGCAGCTTGGGGATGGGTCGAAAAGGGACAGCAGTTCCAGGAATCAGGCTGTTTTAGACACAAAAAAGTTCAAAATGACAAAATCCCGGGAAAAACGCGATGATAAAACATAATCAGTGTGAATTCGTGTGAATTCGTGGTTATTCCTTACGACAAACGACGAAATATGAGCGATAAATTATGACAAATTATGCAAAACAAAGCCAATTTTGAAACAGAAGTCAGAAAACAGAAGACAGAAGACAGCAAAATCAGTGCAAAATCTACACCTAAACTACGTTTTAGCGTGCCAACCAACTTGTTCTACAATTGTCGAGAGTTCTCTACAAATCGGCCCTGTTTTATGCAAAACAAAGCCAATTTGCTGGATAGCCAAATGAACGTAAGCTCATTATTAACAAAGGATTATGAAAATAAAAGCGATTGGACACTTGGTGAAAACAAACCCAAACAAAGCCAATTTCAAACGTCAATTTGC
>Ga0307439_1001090_pt1 | contig 17648 bp, 14 predicted proteins | sample SalMarWE160490MG_FD_202142 | JGI IMG/M metagenome (GOLD analysis project Ga0307439, IMG submission 202142) | Salt marsh sediment microbial communities from the Plum Island Ecosystem LTER, Massachusetts, United States - WE1604-90 | ecosystem: Environmental > Aquatic > Marine > Intertidal zone >... | reverse complement strand
ATAATATTTACGACCTTATGAGTGTTTCTGACTTAATTATTACGGCCTCAGGGACAGCTACCCTGGAAGCCACATGTTTAGCTACTCCCATGATTGTTGTTTACAAGACTTCTCTTAGTACCTGGATTCTGGGCCATATTCTCGTGAAATTTCCCTATGTAAGTCTACCCAACATCCTGGCTGGCAGGAGGATTGTACCTGAACTTCTGCAGTTTCGAGCTACACCCAATCGCCTGGCTAATCTGACTCTGAGTCTCTGGGGAGATTGCCAAAAATTGGAAAAAATGAAAATTGAGTTAAATAAAGTGACCAGGAAACTAGGGGAACCGGGAGCTATTGAACGAGCCGCCAAAGTAGTGATAGAGAGTCTGCCTTCATAAGGAGGTTTTTCTGTGCAAGTTTTCCTAGTGGCAAATAGTCCTGGTGAACTCTCAGGGTGGGTAAAGCCGATAACCAGAACTTTAAAGCAGAAGGAAAAGGCCATAAAAATTTCTGTAATTATACCCCCCTGTCAATATGCAAGTGGCATGGAGAAGGAAGTTGTCAGTGGTTTTCCAAATGTTGATGGGGTGGCAGGACCCACCGACTATCTAAAATATATCTTTCTGGGTATCAAGTGGTCTGGATTTAGAGAGGACGGCAAGGGGGTGCTCATCTTTCTGGGAGGAGATCCCATTCATGCGGTTTTGTTGTCCAGACGGTTAAGAATTCCCGCCTTAGCTTATATTCAAAAACCCAGGTGGAAAAGATTTTTTAAAAAGTTTATGGTGATCGATGAGAAGACGAAGGGGGAGTTCATGGCCGGTGGGGTTACAGCGGGGAAAGTTATAGTTGTTGGTGACTTGATGGCCGATGCCGTAGAGCTGCGAATGTCCAAAGAAGAAGTGTGTAATTACTGGAAGCTTGATCCCGAATATTCCATCATTTCTATAATGCCAGGAAGCAGACCTGAGGAAGTAAGATATCTCACCCCTTTTTTTTTAAAAGTGGCAGAGTTGGTGAGGGAAGAATTTCCCAAAGCTCAATTTATTCTGGTTCTTTCTCCTTTTACCTCCGAGGAGGAATTAACCAGTTTACCTTCAGGAGAGTTAGAGAAAGTTTTCCAGGAGATACCAAAATTTAAACTCGTGAAAAAGAAACGATGGAAGCTCATCACCAACCTGAATCTCCAGGTTCCGGTGGCCAAGGAGAATCAATATGAGATAATGAATGCCTCTGATCTGGCCATTACTATACCCGGCACCAAAACAGCAGAAATGGCTTTTTTGGGTAGACCCATGGTGGTGACCGTGCCATTGAACAAGCCCGAAGCAATACCTCTTGATGGCCTGCCAGGATTGATTGGGCGTGTACCATGGTTTGGGCCTATGATTAAATCTCGAATAGTAAGAAGGTATAGCAGGAAGGTTAAGTTCACCGCTCTGCCGAACCTGCGGGCGGGAAAGGAGATTGTTCCCGAGCTGAGAGGAATAATTAAAGCTCAGGATGTTAGCAGGAAAGTAATAGAATTATTGCAAGATCCAGTTTTGCGAAATAATATGGCTGGTGAGCTTAAGTTTATTATGGGGGCAAAGGGGGCAGCTGATAGAATAGCTGAAGCTGTTCTGGGAGAATTGAAGTAAAAGGGGTTCAATTTATGAATGTCCAAGGTCGCTTGTTAAGCTATCTGCGTCCATACCGAGGAAAATTGGCTCTGGCTTTAATTTGCATGGTACTGGTGAGTTTAACCACTCTGGCCGTTCCCTGGATATTAGGAAGAGAACTGATTGACGGAGTCATTTTAGCCAAGAATCTTTTCTTGCTGAATTTAATCGCTATCGCTCTGGTAGTTCTTGTAGCTATAAAGGGACTTTTTTCTTATGGACAGACTTATCTTATGTCTTTTGTTGGTTACCGGGTAATTACCGATCTACGAAACCAGGTATACCAACACCTTCAACGATTGTCTTTGAGTTTCTATAAAAGAAAGCGTACCGGCGAGATTATGTCTCGCGTAGTAACAGATGTTAATGTGCTTCAAGAGGTAGTTGTTGAGTCCATTGCCAAGATGATTCTAAATCTTCTCATTATAGCTGGAGTTTTAGGGTTCATCTTTTATATACACTGGAGACTCTCTCTTTGTGTTTTGGGTGTGATCCCTCTTTTAGCTTTGACGGTGAGGAAGTTCGGCGCTCACATAAGGAAATTCAGTACTTCGGTTCAAGTTAAGATCGCCGATATCTCTTCTCTTCTCCAGGAGACGATAGCAGGGATTGAAGTAGTAAAATCTTTTGCCACGGAAAAAAAAGAGGCCAAAAGATTCCAGCAGGAGAATATACGCAACTTCCGGTTAGCCATGAGAAGAACTCAGGTAGTGGCCCTGCTTAGTCCACTCATAGAGATCATTACTACTATTGGCTTGAGTGCTATTTTGTGGTACGGAGCATGGGAGGTCATAAGAGGTGTGTTAACACCAGGTGAGCTCATCTCCTTTCTCGGCTATGTAAGTCTAGCCATTAAGCCATTAAATCAGCTGGGTAAAACCTATAGTCTTTACCAGCGGGCTCTGGCCTCTGCTGAGAGGATCTTTGAGATTCTGGATACCGAACCTGAAATAAAGGAGCTTCCCGGGGCGGTAAAATTACCTCCTATAGAAGGTTATGTATGCTTTAAAGATGTCTCCTTCGGCTATGATAACAAAGAGCTGATTTTGGAAGACATTAATCTAGAAATAAAACCTGGTGAGAGAGTCGCCCTGGTCGGGCCTTCTGGTGTGGGTAAGACTACTCTGGCGAGTCTTATTCCTCGTTTTTATGACCCCATCTCGGGAGTTGTTGCCATAGATGGACATGATGTTAAAAAGGTAAAATTGGCTAGCTTGAGGCAGCAGATAAGCATAGTCCCTCAGGAGACTATTCTTTTTAACGGCACTATTGGTGATAATATCGCTTATGGTCGGCCAGAGGCTAGTGAGGAGGAAATTGCCGAAGCATCAAGAAAAGCTAATGTTGATCGCTTTATTGAATCCTTAAGCCGGGGATACGATACCGAGGTCGGTGAAAGGGGAGTGAAGCTCTCTGGAGGTGAAAGACAACGTATCGCCATAGCTAGAGCTATCTTGCGGAACCCTCGCATACTTATTCTTGATGAAGCTACCTCCGCCGTAGATGCAGAGACGGAACTACTGATCCAGCAAGCTCTGAAGCGTTTGATGAAGGACAGAAGCACCCTCATCATTGCTCATCGGTTGTCTACTATACAGAACGCAAACAAGGTCGTGGTCTTAAGTGAAAAAAGAATTGAGGAGATTGGATCCCATGAGCAGCTTCTGGCCCAAGGAGGTTTTTACACCAGGCTATACAAAACTCAATTTCGCCCGGCATAAAGGGGTGTGCTGCAAAGATCTTGTTACAGGAAAGGGGTATGATTGAAGCCAACTATAGCCTTTTTCATCAAAACCTATCTGCCAGCTTCAGAGACATTTATATATGAGGAGATAAAAAATTTAATCACGTTTAATGTTATTATTCTTACCCAAAAACTGGTAAATTTGGATCTCTTTCCCCACCCCAACGTCTTTTCAGCACCAACCCTTCTTAAATGGAGATTAGGTAAACGATGGCAAAGTCATAATCTATTCATTAAACCACTGATGAACAGCAGGGTAAAGTTGGTTCATGCTCATTTTGGATGGGGAGGGATGATGATCTTGCCCGAGTGTAGAAAGCTTAGCCTTCCTCTTTTGACCACTTTCCATGGTATAGACGTCTCTCTTTTTGCCAGGGATTTTATCTATCGGTTAAGGCTAAGGAAGCTTTTTAGAGAGGGAACTGTTTTTCTGGTAAGGTCAAATAGGATGATGGCCGATGTGGTAGATTTAGGCTGCAAGCCTGAGAAGATAATTGTCCATTACGGGGGCATCGATCTTAATAAGTTTAGATTCAGAAAAAAACCCCCGGATGGGGAAAGAATAAAGATTTTGATGTGTGGAAGATTTGTGGAAAAGAAGGGCTTTGAATACGGAATAAGAGCATTTGCCAAGCTAGGCAAAACTTATAAAAATGTAGCTTTAACCCTTATCGGTGATGGAAAATTAAGAAAAAAGCTGGAAAGTCTGGTAGATTTCCTTAATCTTTCTGATGGCGTCCAATTCTTGGGGATGCTGCACCATGAGGAAGTGCAAAGGAAAATGGAAGCCTCGGATATCTTTCTTTCCCCTAACCTTGCGGCCCGAAATGGAGACAGAGAGGGAATTCCCAATACCATAAAGGAGGCTATGGCCACGGGACTACCAGTAGTGTCAACCTATCATGCCGGGATCCCTGAGCTGGTAATAGATGGAAAGAGCGGTTTTTTAGTCCCTGAAAAAGATGTTGATGGATTGGTAGATCGGCTCGGCTACCTCATAGCCCATCCAGAGCTCTGGGAGAAGCTAGGATCACAGGGTCGAGAGGTTGTGGAGGAGAAGTTCAATCTTTTCACTCAGGTAAGGAAACTTGAGAAAATTTATAGAAGTTTATTGAACTAAAGGGTCTTGAAAGTTGCAAAAGGGGACTCTAAAAAATATTACTCATTTTAGTTTATGGCATTTTAATACTGCCTGCAATTTTGACTGTGACTATTGTTTCGGTCATACTAAAAAAGAGCATCCGGCGGTGGGAAGGTATTCACCCGACGAGATAGCCAGAAGTTTTGATGACACTGGCTATACTTGGTGGATTGGTATTAGTGGAGGAGAGCCCTTTTTATCTCCAGGACTGGTTGAAATAGTGGAAAAGCTAACCAGGAATCATTTCGTCCATATCGACACCAACCTTTCCTGTGGTATGGAAAAATTTCTGGAGAGAATTGAGCCAGCTAGAATAGTTTACCTGCACTGTGCTTTTCATGCTGCTGAGGTGGAGAAGAAAGGAAAAGTTGATAAATTTATGGAGAAGGTTTTATTACTTAGGGATGCTGGATTTTCCACCATTCTTTCTCTTGTTACCTACCCACCCGTTTTAAAAAGATTAGAAGAATATGTAGCCCTTTTCAAATCTTATGGTCTGATCCTGCAGCCAAAGATTTTCCGCGGACCTTACGATGAAAGAAGATTCCGGCTAAGAAAAAGACACTATCCTGAGAGTTATACTAAGGAGGAAAGGTCATTAATACTCAAGTATTCAGTTGATCCCATAGCAGCGAAGCTTATCTTGGGCCTACCATCATATACAGGAAGACTTTGTGGAGCAGGAAAGAATTTCATACGAGTTCATCCTGATGGGAAGGTGAGTCGATGTCCAGGCGATTCAACCAATTTAAGCAATATTTTTAAGGGAGATTTAAAATTGTTTGATGAGGCAAAGGTTTGCAAGGCTAAATCTTGTAGATGTCCTTTTGTTAGTCGTCTCAATATAATTGAGGGAGAAAAAGACTATAGAGAAGATTTTGAAAAAATGATTCATCTAAATGATAAATAAAGGCGGGGTAGTTACGGGAGTGAAAATAGCCTATTTTGTGGAAAGATATCGGGGATTTAGGACTTATGTTTATGAGGAGCTAAATAATTTGAAAACTTTTACTCCAATTTTTCTTGCCGAAGAGATGTGGAATCAGAATTATCTTTCCCCGGAGTTAAAGATTTTTTCGAAGTCAAATCTTTCCTGGTTAGAAAGACTAAAAGGAGGATATTTCAAAAAGGTACTTCTAGCCGAAGGGCCAAAACTCATCAGAGCTTATTTAAGACATGGAGGAATAAAAATGCTTCCCCTCTCTAAGAAGCTAAACATTCCTCTGGTGACCAGCTTTCATGGGGCTCTAGTGACATCCTACAGTAAAAGCTGGTGGTATCTTAGACGACAGAAAACTCTATTTGAAGAGGGTGACCTACTTCTGGCGAGATCAGAGGATATCAAGAAAGAGATGGTAGATTTAGGCTGCAAGCCTGAGAAGATAATGGTCCATTACGGGGGCATCGATGTTAATAAGTTTAGATTCAGAAAAAAACCCCCGGATGGGGAACGAGTAAAGATTTTGATGTGTGGAAGATTTGTGGAAAAGAAGGGCTTTGAATATGGAATAAGAGCATTTGCCAAGCTAGGCAAGACTCATAAAAATATAGCTTTAAATATTATCGGTGATGGGAAGTTAAGAGGTAAGATGGAAAGTCTGGTAGATTCCCTTAATCTTTCCCATAGCGTCCAATTCTTGGGGATGCTGCCCCATGAGGAAGTGCAAAGAGAAATGGAGGTCTCTGATATCTTTCTTTCCCCGAATGTCACCGCTTGGGATGGAAATAGAGAAGGGATTCCCAATACCATAAAGGAGGCTATGGCCACGGGACTACCAGTAGTGTCAACCTGTCATGCCGGGATCCCTGAGCTGGTAATAGACAAAAAGACCGGTTTTTTAGTCCCTGAAAAAGATATTGAGGGGCTGGTAGACCGACTCGGCTACCTCATAGCCCATCCAGAGCTCTGGGAGAAGCTGGGATCACAGGGTCGAGAGGTTGTGGAGGAGAAGTTCAATTTATTTAAACAGATAAGTCGACTTGAAGAAATTTATGCAAAGCTATTAAGTTAGGCAGAGGGATGGCTTTGAATATCCTTTTTTTGGTAGCAGGGAGATTCTCAGGAACAAATGAGTGTCTTATAAAAACCTTCTCCAAAAATAATCATATAAATGTAATTGATGTAATTAACCCGACTATTGCTGTTCGGCCAGTCTGGGGTAAGTTAAGATTATCGTCTTTTCTTAACTCTTTCCTGGCCGAGTTGGTAGCAATAAATGAATACGGTAGACCATGGAAATACTATCATTGGAGAACTTCTTTTGCTTTTAATAAAATGACGCAGTACTCTGAGGAAGCTATAAGAAATTATGGAAAAAGGAAAATTGATGCATTACTCATGACTCAAACTCTTTTCTCCTTCTCGCAAAATAAACCTGACATCCCTTGCTTTATATTTACGGATAATACCAATAGGTTAACCCAGGAAACCCCATTTAAAGACGAATTTAAACTTCACTTTCAAACTTCTCCAAGATGGCAGAGACTAGAGAAAGAGACTTATTTAAAGGCAGACAAAGTTTTTGTTATGGGTCCCCATGTGAGGACTTCTTTAATAGATTTCTATGGCCTAGATCCAAAAAAGGTGGTGGTGGTGGGGGGCGGTTCGAATATTACCACTAAGTTAAATAAAAACCCTGAATTTAGAGAAAAGTCATATAAGGACAGAGTTCTTCTTTTTGTTGGGCGAGACTTTAAAAGAAAAGGAGGAGGAGATCTCCTTCAGGCTTTTGAAATTGTAAAGAAAAAATTTAAAGATGCTAAATTGACTATTGTTGGCTGCAGACCAAAGGTAAAAATTGATGGAGTTGAGGTTGTGGGTGAGTTAAATCCTGACCAGCTCGAGAAATACTATGAAAAAGCTCAAGTTTTTGTGATGCCCAGTCTATTCGAACCTTGGGGAAATGTCTGGATTGAGGCGATGACATATCAGCTACCCTGCATAGGAACCAATGTTGGGTCCATACCCTACATCGTTGAAGATGGGAAGACCGGGTTTATAGTACAGCCGAAGAATCCTAAGGAGATAGCAGAGCGACTTATTTATTTATTCGAAAATCCTCATATAATGGAGCAATTCGGGCGTGAGGGATTCTTGAGAGCAATAAAGAACTTTACCTGGGAAAAAGTTGTAGACACTATAGCAAAGGAAATTGCAACTACTCTAAAGGAAAAAATTGAATAAGAGCGTATCCACAGAATGAATACTGAAAAAATAAAAAAGGTTAGTGTTATTATTCCCACCTATAATCAAGAAGAGATACTGGCTAAAACTCTTGATTATTTGATTTTGCAGGATTACCCCAAGGAGCGATACGAGATCATCGTCGTTGACGATGGCTCAAGCGATGCCACCCAAGAGATGGTCAAGTCTAAGATAGAGGGCAGAGTTAATTTGAGATATTTTTACCAAAAACAGCGTGGTCCCCACTTTGCCCGTAACCTGGGGATAAAAAAGGCTCGGGGTGAGATAATAATTTTTGTTGATTCGGATATTTTTACTGCCTCAAATTTCATCACCGAACATGTGAAATTTCATCAAAAATTTGGCGATGTTGTGGTTAGCGGTCCCACAGTTAGAACTGATAATTTAGATAATGTATTTGCCGACGCAAATAGAAGAAAAATTAAAAAATGGCTCTTTGATTTTTCCGGTCCCTCATTTATTACTTCGAATCTTTCGGTGAAGAGAAAATCTTTGGTTAGGGTGGGCGGTTTTGATGAGGAATTTACCGGATTTGGATGGCATGACTGGGAATTGGGATTAAGACTTAAAAAACTTGGCCTCAAGGCAAAGAGGAATATTAACGCTATAGTCTATCACTACAAGAAAAAAATTAGTCTACCAGATCTACCTCCCTTATGTGAAAAGAAAAGAGAGCAAGGGAGAAACGCTGTTCTATACTACAAAAAACATCCGCATTTTACAGTAAAACTTGGTATAAGGCCGCAAAGCCTTATCTTTGATAAACTAATTGGATGGATAGACAAAGACTTTGGAGAAAGGCACATTTTGCTTACTGCAAAGAAGGGTAGCCGATGGTGGCTGAACCTACTTATAAAATGGAAATTGCTTCATGCCTATGCCCAGGGTCTAAGAGATGGTATGAGAAAACATAAAGTGAGGCTTTTTTGATGAAGGTGAGTGTAGTCATTGCTACCCATAACAGAAAGAATATACTGGACAGGTCCCTTGAGTGTTTATTTCGTCAGGATTACCCGAAGGATCAATACGAAATCATCGTGGTTGACGATGGCTCAAGCGATGGTACTCAGAAGATGGTGGAGGAGAAAAATCCTTCGGCCTCCCTAAAATATCTAAGACACAAAAAGAGACGGGGGCAGAGTAAAGCTAAAAATCTTGGAATTAACCGTGCCCAAGGCGAGGTGATAATTTTTATTGACGACGATGTCTTTTGTCCCCCTCAATTTATCAGGCAGCACGCCAGGTTCCATAAAGAATACGACAATGTAATAGTTGATGGTCCAGCAATAAACACAGATAGAACTGACAATTTATTCGGTGATAAGAAAAAGAGATTTCTTGCTTTTCTTGATTTCTTGGGGGCGAGTTTTATCACCTCCAATACTTCCTGCCGGAAGGATAGTTTAATTAAAGCGGGTGGGTTCGATGAAGAATTTGGTAAGAAATTTGGTTGGCAAGATAGAGAACTGGGCTTTCGGCTCAGGAAAATGGGGCTAAAGAGGAAAAAGAATAGAAGGGCGTATGTTTTTCATTTTAAGCAGAAAGGGTCTTTGGATGATTTTGGCCAGCTTCTCAGGAAAGAAAAGGAAAGAGGGATGAATGCAGTGATTTTTTACCGCAAACACCCCGTGAAGAAGATCAGGCACCAGGTGAGATTCCGTTACCTCTGGTATGATAGGTTGATTCCTTTTAAGAAATTGATAAATAGGGATACGGAGGTTTTCCATCAGACTCATTGGCAAAGGTTCCTGCGGCCATTTTTGACTAAATTCTACCTTATCCATGCCTATGCTGAGGGTCTAAAAGAGGGACTAAAACAGAGAAATTGAGGATATGAACAATGGTCAAGGTAAGCGTCATCATCCCTACCTATAATAGATGGTGGATCCTTAAAAAATCACTAGAGGCGTTATTTAATCAGAGTTATCCGAAGGATAAATATGAAATAATCCTCATTGATGATGGCTCAACAGATGACACCGAAACTATGATAGAGTCTTTATCTCCTTCTTGCAAATTTAAATATTTGAGAAATGAGAAAAGGATGGGCATACCCAGGACACGAAATAGAGGAATAAGAAAGGCGAGGGGTGAGTATATCATTTTTACTGACAGTGATGTGGTAGTTATCCCCGATTTCATCGCACAGCATATGAGTTATCACAAAAAATACCAGGATGTCATAGTTAACGGTGAATTAATTTGGGTGCCCAGTTTCAAACAAATAGGGAAAAAGAGAAAAAGTATCTTTGACCTTTCTTTTTCACCATTTGATACAGCCAACGTCTCGGTGGCAAGAAAACATCTCTTGGAAGTAGGTGGGTTTGATGAGGATCTATTAGCCTACGGCTGGCAGGATTTAGAATTAGGCTACAGGCTAAGAAAAGCAGGGCTAAAACGCAAAAGAAACCGGCATGCCCTGGGATATCATCATTTTAAGAAAAAAACTCTTTCTGATTTGTTCTCTCTTTGTGAAAAGGAGAAGATGCGGGGGACAAGTGGAGCTCTGTATTACCAGAAACACCCTCACCTGAGTGTGAGATTGGCCACCCAATGCAACCCTCTCTTTCTCCTGGCCTTTATAGGCAAATGGATAGACAAAAATAAAAAGGGTAGAAAAATTCTTTCCTTTACTGAAAGACACCGCATAAATTGGCTGTTTAGTTTGCTGGTGAAATTAATAGCCTCTCATTATTACCTTGTGGGTTGGCGTGAGGGCATGAAATGCAAGCCTGCGAAAAAATTGATAAAGTAGTGGATAAATCTATTTTCTTTTTTATATTTTTCTTACCTTTTTTTTCTCCGGCCAGCTATGTAGCCCTATTGGTAGCATTAATCCTGTGGCTGCGCAAGAAAAATTATAGGAAGATTTTGGATTTTAAACCCAGAATTTTTGGATGGGCTCTTTTGGGTTTCATCATCGCAGTGGGGCTTTCCGTAATTTTCTCTGTTGATAAAATCTTAAGTTTTGGTTCTTTTGCACTTTTCATTTTTTATCCTCTAACCTGTCTTCTTATAGCGGATAACATCAGGAGTGAGTATAGAGCCCGAAAAGTATTAACCGCAGCTCTCCTTTCAGCCACAGTGGTTACCGTCTTTGGCATTGTCCAGTATTGCACTGGATTTGAGCTAGAACATAGGATTGGCTTTATAACTATTGGCCTGCACTCGAAAGAAGGCCTTGGCTCAACTCTGGGCAATCCTAATAAGTTTGCCAAATATTTGGATCTCATTCTTCCTCTTTCTTTTGTTTCATTACTGGTTCAAAAAGAACTAAAAAGAAAAATCCTGCCAGGAATCCTGGCCATATCAGGTCTTGTCTGTTTATTATTAAGTAGGTCTTTAGGAGGTATGGCGGCAGTTTTTTTGGTAATAATGGTAATCCTTCTTATCAAGAACTGGAAAGTTTTTCTTATTGTTGTGGCGGGTCTTTTTGTTTTTACTTTCTTTAATTATGGGGTGATAATCAAGACAATCCCTAAATATGGTAGTCCCGGTCGTAGAATTTACACCTGGAGAGAGGTAGTACCTCGCATATTCAAAAGCTATCCACTGGTTGGATCGGGATTGGGTACTTATAAATTGGTATCCCCGAGAGAAAGTCCCGAAAGAGAATGGATTGTTGAGACCGCGAATTCTTATGAAGGGACGAGATGTATAAAGGCTACCGTGGCCTGGAGCTGGTTCTGGCAGGATGTACCAGTGAAAGCTGAAAGATATTATACTTTAAGTGCGCGTGTAAGGTCTGATATAGCCTCTTCTGAAAAGATTAAGGGTGGAAATACCTTTCTCACTCTGGAGTGTCTAGATGATAAGAACAAGGTTATAGTAAGAGAGTGGGGAGTTGTGAATGCCGGCTCTTCTTGGAAGTTAAAAAAGACGCAGGTTTACACTCCTCCTGGTACACTAAAAATTAGGATAAAACTGGCTAAAAGGCAGGGGGAAGGAAGCATCTGGTTTGATGATCTTAGACTGATAGAGTCATCCTCCCGTAGTTCAAGAGGGGAAAGAGAAAAGACAATATTAGATACAACAAAATTGATCTCTAACCCGGGTTTTGAGTTACTTAACGAGTCAGGCAGACCACAGTTCTGGGAGGAAACTCCTGGTCGATCGACCGCTCTTACCGCTCATAGTCTTTACCTCGATTATCTCTGTGAATTAGGTATAGTAGGATTAGCATCACTTTTGTTAGTTATAGCCATTTTTTTTCATAGTTCCATAAGATATCTACGGAGATACTCTTTTCTTGCTGCGGGTGGTATAATTGGTGGTTGTAGTCTGAGCATTCTGGCTGCTTTAATTCATGGAACGGTGGAGACTTTCCTTGACTTCTTCCCGATTGGACTATTGTTTTGGGTAATAATTGGTTTGGCAATGGGACTTTTGAGGCTCCATTCCTCTCGCCAAGAAAAAACTTGAGAGGCTTTTAAAGGTTGATGAAGCGGTTCAGAAAAAGAATTCTTTTTCTTTCCAATGGATATGCCGAGGATTTGATTGCGGCAGCCATAATTGAAAAACTTGTCAATGAAGTACCCCAGATAGAAATTAAAGCTCTGCCTCTGGTGGGAGAGGGCAAGGCTTATGAGCCACTGAGGATATTAATTCTCGGGCCTCGTAAATTAACACCCAGCGGCGGGTTTGTAGGGCTTAATCCGTTTTATTTAGCCAGGGATATAGTTTCAGGCTGGCTAGGACGGTTTAAAGAGGAGATAAGGGTTTTGAGATCCGAGCGAGACCTTGTTGACATGGTCGTATGTGTAGGCGATGTCTTTCTAATTTTGCTTTCTTCCCTTTTCGTCAAAAAACCCATAATTTTTCTTCCCACGGCAAAGTCAGATCATGTCAAAGGACTAAAGGAACATTATAGAATAGAAAAGTGGTTGATTAAAAGGAGTTGTCAGTTGGTTCTTCCCCGAGATAAACTCACAACCCGCTCCCTTCAAGATTTTGGGGTTAGGGCTACCTATGTGGGGAATGTAATGATGGATTGTTTAAAAATAACTGATGAGGATTTTAGGATAGAAAAGAATAGATATGTGGTCGGGATTCTTCCTGGTAGTAAAAGGGATGCTTATGATAATTTCCCCATTATTTTAGATGCGGTGACCTCAATTGAGAAAAGAGTTTCTTTTTCAGGGAGAGTTCATTTTCTTCTTGCCTTACCGGCCTCCCTTAGTTTAGAAAAACTGAGATCGATAGCTTCCAGAGAGCATGGATGGAAGATAACCGAGGCTGTCCCCTCTCGACAAGAAAGCAGCCTAATTGTCTATTTAGTCTCCCCTCAGGGACCGATTATTAAAATAATTAGCGGCAAATTTGGTGATCTGATGAGTCGCTCACAGGTAATTATTGGTCTATCGGGCATGGGTAACGAGCAGGCGGTCGGCCTGGGAAAACCGGTGGTGAGTTTTCCCGGGAGGGGTCCGCAAGTCACGGAGAAGTTTTTACGTATCCAGCGAACTCTTTTAGGAGGAGCTATTTATATAGTGGATAGAAACGGGGAGGCGGTAGCTGATAAGGTCTGTTCACTTCTTCTTAAGAACCCAAGACAATTGGAAGAGATAGTAAAAATGGGTAAGGAAAGAATGGGAGGATTTGGAGCGGCAGAGCGAGTTGCCAAACTCATAAAAAAGGAAATATTGGCCAGGAGACCTCCTTAAGAGGCGAAAGCTTTTTCCATCATTTCCTTTATCTTCATAAGGTTAATGATATGTGCTCTTTCCCGTTCTTCGAGCTTCATCGTTATGTGCTTTACCGTCTGTTCCACTCTGGGAATGAAGATATACTCGAGGGCATTTACCCTTCTTCTAGTTCGCTCTATTTCTTTAGCTAGCCCCTGAACCTCATTCTCCTTCTCAGCCAGATGAAGTAGCGAGGGAACGAGATTCAAAAACGATCTCAAAGCAAGATCTAGCTTCCAGTTAGTCCCATAAAAACCATAACATAAGGGTTCTCCCTCGGTGGTTAATCTGTATTGAGGAGCTTTCATGAGAGTATAACCTGAGATTTCCACATCCATTCGCATCTCTGTCCACATAAGAGCTTCTTCTATCTCCTTTTCGGAGCTCAGCATCTTCGAGATCTGAAAATCGGCATAGATTCTTTCCAGCTCTTGCCTAACCTTGCTTCGAAGCTCCCGTACTTCTTTAACCAGGGGAAGGAACCTTTGGATCAACTCATCTCTTTTGTCTTCTAAAAGGTCATGGGCTCTTCGAGCCATGACTAATCTTTGTTTCTGTTTTAGAAGCTCCATCCTGGTGGGATTGACCTGCGGAATTTCAGGCAAGTTAGAACCTCACTCTTTCGGCTCTTCTCGATTGCCGTATTTTTCTATAAACTCATCCCTCACTCTTTTTAATTCCGGGGTAGGAATCATTTTTAAAAGCTTCCAGCCAATATCTAGAGTCTCCTCTATCTCCCTATTTTCATTTTCCGCCTGAGAAACAAATTCCTGTTCAAATTCATCAGCGAATCGAAGATATTTTTTATCCATCTCACTCAGGGTTGCTTCTCCCATAACCAGGGCAAGTTCTCTGATTTCCATACCTTGAGCATAGGCAGCGTAAAGTTGGTTGGAGAGTTCGCGATGATCTTCCCGGGTTTTACCTTCTCCGACTCCCTCATCCATTAAACGAGATAAAGAGGGAAGAACGTTAATAGGGGGATAGATTCCCTTTTGATGAAGATTTCTTTGGAGTATTATCTGCCCTTCGGTGATGTAGCCGGTAAGATCAGGAATGGGGTGGGTTTTATCATCATCAGGCATAGTTAAAATGGGAATTAAAGTAATGGAGCCTTCTTTGTCTTTGATTCTTCCCGCTCGCTCGTAAATGCTAGCCAGATCTGTGTAAAGGTAACCTGGGTATCCCCTTCTTCCCGGGACTTCCCTCCTGGCTGCAGATAGTTCCCGCAGAGCCTCTGCATAGTTAGTCATATCAATTAAGATAACCAGGATATGCATCCCTTTTTCAAAGGCCAGGTATTCAGCACAGGTTAAGGCCATTCTGGGCGTGGAGATCCTCTCAATTACCGGATCATCGGCAAGGTTCAAAAAAAGCGTAGTTTTCTCAATAGCGCCTGATCTTTCAAAATCGGAGACAAAGAAATTTGCCTCCTCAAAGGTTATACCCATAGCAGCGAAGACTACTCCAAATTCTTCTTCTTTTCCTAAAACTCTGGCTTGTCGAGCGATTTGAGCAGCAACCTGTATATGGGGCAGGCCGGCTCCGGAGAAGATAGGTAGTTTCTGCCCCCTTGACAAAGTATTAAGACCATCAATGGCTGATATTCCTGTCTGGATGAACTCAATCGGGTAGGCTCGAGCCTCAGGATTTATTGGTCTTCCCTCTATGTCTAACCTTTCCTCAGCAATGATAGGTGGAGCGCCATCCCGGGGTCTACCCCCTCCATCAAATACCCTTCCCAGGATGTCCTCGGAGACTCCCAACTGGATTCCCTTACCGAGAAACTTTATCTGGGCCCCCTTGACTCCTAATTCGGTAGCTCGTTCAAATAATTGCACTAAAGCCGCCTCGGAGGTTACCTCCAGTACTCTACCCCGTCTTCTTTCACCGTTATAAAGTTCTATCTCTACCAGCTCCTGATAAGCGACATCCGATACTTTATCTACCAACATCAGTGGACCAGTGAGCTCCTTCACCGTGGTATATTCTTTGGTTCTCATACTGTGCCCCCAGTTTTGGTTATTAAGCCATTAACCTCTGCTTTAAGCTTTTGATTAATCTTTTCCATCTCTTTTTCTACTTCTTTATCGGAAATATACTTGGCCTTAGCAATATCTTCTCTTACAGGAAGAGACGTAAGGTCCTTTAAAGAGGCGCCTTTTTTTAAGGCGGTTATACATTCATCATAGTAATTTAGAACCATCTTAAGCATCAAATATTGTTTTTTAATGGAGGCATAGGTGTCTATGGGGTGAAAAGCAAATTGCTGAAGGAAGTCCTCTCTTAGTGAGCGGGCCGTCTCCATGGCTATTCGGTCTTGATTAGACAAGGCATCCAGACCTACCAGTCTCGCCGTCTCCTTTAGCTCGTCCTCCTTTTGAAGAAGGGCCATGGCTCTCGTTCGTAGGTCCATCCAATCAGCAGCTACTTCTCGTGCGAAATATCCCTTCAGGTTATCCAGATAAAGGGAATAGCTGCGCAGCCAATGTATGGCTGGAAAGTGGCGCTGATAAGCTAGTTCAGCCACCAGGGCCCAGAAAACCCTTACCACTCTCAAAGTAGCCTGAGTTACTGGTTCGGAGAGATCTCCTCCTGGAGGCGATACTGCTCCAATGGCGCTCAAACTTGCCTTTCGCTCATCGCGTCCCAGGCAGATGATCCTTCCTGCTCTTTCATAGAATTCGGCCAATCTTGAAGGAAGATAGGCGGGATATCCCTCTTCTCCAGGCATCTCTTCAAGTCTTCCTGACATCTCTCTTAAAGCCTCAGCCCACCGGGAGGTAGAGTCAGCCATCAAAGCCACATCATAGCCCATATCTCGATAGTATTCAGCCAGAGTAATTCCCGTGTATATGGAAGCTTCCCTGGCTGCCACCGGCATATTGGAGGTATTGGCTATTAAGATAGTCCTTTGCATCAAGGACTTGCCTGTCTTGGGGTCCTTAAGTTTTGGGAATTCTCTCAGGACATCGGCAACCTCGTTCCCACGTTCACCACACGCCGCGAACACGATAATATCTGCATCCACCCATTTAGAGAGCTGGTGCTGAACGACGGTCTTCCCGGAGCCGAAGGGGCCCGGGATACAGGCAGTTCCCCCTTTAGCAATGGGAAAGAAAGTATCGATGACCCTTTGACCGGTAATTAGAGGCTCTTCGGGATTCAATTGTTTTTTGTAGGGCCTCATCTTCCTCACTGGCCATCTCTGGAGCATAGAGATTTCCTTTTCCTTTCCTTCTCTAGTTCTAATTACCGCAATAGTATCTTCCACTTTTACTTTGCCTTCCCTTATTTTCTTTATCTTTCCCTCAATTCCAAAGGGGACGAGGATGCGATGCTCGACTATCTCTGTCTCCTGCACCACTCCGAGAACATCTCCGGCCGTAGTCTCTTCTCCTTCTTTCATGATTGGCTTAAAATTCCACTCTTTTTCGCGGTCAATAGCCGGCAGTTCGATTCCTCGAGAAATAAAGTCTCCTTTCATTGCCATGATTAAATCTAAAGGACGTTGTATTCCGTCATATATGTTTCCCAGTATACCGGGGGCTAATTCCACTGATAAGGGTTGATAAGTTGACTCAACCGGCTCTCCCGGCTTCAAACCCCCTGTTTCCTCGTAGACCTGGATAGAAGCATTATCACCCCTTATCTCCAGAATTTCACCGATCAGTCTTTCCTTTCCCACCCGCACTACATCAAACATTCTGGCTCTGGGGATGCCTTGAGCAACCACCAGGGGACCTGCAATCTTAATTATTCTACCTTCCTTACTCATGTATACTCCTCTTCGGCCCATTCAAGGGGAATAAACTATTTTATCTTCTTACTTTCAATGACCTTATCAATGAGCCCGTATTCCTTCGCCTCCTCAGCCGTCATATAAAAATCTCTATCTGTATCTGTTTCAATCTTCTCTTTGGGCTGGCCGGTGTGCTTTACAAAAATCTCATTCAATCTATCCTTGATTCTGAGAATCTGTCGTGCTTGAATCCCCACATCGCTAGCCTGCCCCCGTGCTCCCCCCATAGGCTGATGGATGAGAATATTAGCGTTGGGAAGACTAAGTCTCTTTCCGGTAGTTCCAGCCGCCAAAAGCAGAGCAGCTGCACTGGCCGCCTGTCCCATACAGATCGTGGATACATCTGGTTGGACATACTGCATGGTGTCATAAATAGCCAGCCCTGAGGTCACTAACCCCCCTGGTGAGTTAATATAGAGCTTTATATCC
>Ga0307439_1001088_pt1 | contig 17663 bp, 17 predicted proteins | sample SalMarWE160490MG_FD_202142 | JGI IMG/M metagenome (GOLD analysis project Ga0307439, IMG submission 202142) | Salt marsh sediment microbial communities from the Plum Island Ecosystem LTER, Massachusetts, United States - WE1604-90 | ecosystem: Environmental > Aquatic > Marine > Intertidal zone >... | reverse complement strand
GAAATCAATCCAGCAAATGGCAAAGCAAAGGAAATGATCAACCGGCTTGAAGCAAAGATACAAGCCCAGACTGCCCAATCGCCGCCAGATTCTTCCAAGCCTACACAAGAATCATCAAAGCCAACAACAAAAAGCCAAGGCCGTTGTAACTACCCAGACGGGTACTGGCTACGGAGGCGCATGAGACGGGGGCGTTGGCATCCAAGGCTCTCCTCGGTAGGCGGCTTCGAGGGCATCGAGCACAGGTTGTCCCTGTTTCCGAGCCGTGGAGATGTAGCCGCGGATGGTGCAGAACTGCTTGGCTCCGTCAACGGTGCGGAATGCGCCTGAGACCTTTTGCTTGACCTTGATCATCCGCAGGTCTCGCTCGCCCTGGTTGTTGTCAAAGGGAACACGGAAGTCGTACATGAAGGCCAGGACTTCCTTTTGGTAGTCCCCGAAGCGATCCAGGAGGTTCTTGGGCGGGGATTGCTTCTGCCTTCCCCGTTCTTCTTGGGCGGAGGGTCGGGGGGAGGATTGGCCGCGAAGCCGCGTGCCAGGACCTCTGCGTAGCGGTGTTCAAAGTCGGCCAGGAGATCAGCAGACAGGTGGTCTTGAGTCGGGCGAGCTTGGTCGACAGCGTCCTTGATTTCCAGGAGCAAATCGATCATCTCGGCGGCCCAGGCTTGCTGATATTGCTCGTGGATGAAGATCAGATCGCGTAAGTGATGGGCGTTGCACAAGGCATGCGCCCCCTGATGCACCTTGAAATACGAACGCCAGAAATCGTGGACGGCAATTCCGCTCATACGAGGCAGAATGCCCCCGTCTATCATCGCATCTGACCCTCGCTTGGGGTGGAAGGTGTAGTGAGGCAGAGTTGGGGTACTGGCAACGTGCACCCAGTGGAGCTTGCCCGCAGCACGCAGGCCGGTTTCGTCACAGTGGACGACGTCTGAATCGCACAACTGGCGCTGGATTTCCTGTGTGGTCGGGGCAACCTCCTCCTCGATGCGACTATTGGCATGGCGGATGGTGTCCTCTTCCAGGGGATGTCCGTAGAGGTCGCCAAACGTTTCACGGGTGCGGGCCAGAGGGATATGCTGGTAGACATTGAAGTAGGTGGCCTGGGCTTTGATGCGTGGCCCATACTGAGTTGGCTGGGTCACATCTGAGGGGAACGCGGCAGTGGTGAGTTCGCCACACCGGACAGACCTTGATCTCCGCCCGATGCTCGGTGACTTCTACCTCCACGGGCGGCAGATCGAAGACCTGGCGTTTCTCATAGCCGGTGACAGGCACCTCGGCCAGCGATGCGTGGCAGTGATCACATTCTGTCACAGGATGGACCTCGACGTGGTTGGGTTGTTCTACCGGCTCCAGGCGTCGCCCGGTGTGGCCAGGCTGCCCGCCGGTCTGCTTCTCACCAGAGCGTCGCAGACTTCTCGTGCGTGGCACAGAAGGTTTCTCGTACCCGTCGCTGGAGGGTGGCTTGCTGCTGTTGCGGCTGTCTTTGGCCAGCTGATCCCGCAGCGATTGGATCGTGGCAGCCTGCTCCTGAATCTTGGCTGCCTGTTGTTCCATCGTCTCTTGCTGACGACGAATCACATCAGCCTGTTCATCCAGGCGCCGGAGGAGCCACTGGACGATGACGGTCAGGGAAGCCAAATCAGGAGGCAATGTCGGAGGAACCGACAGCGACACCATCTCTGCCACGGACAGAGAACTGCTAGTGGGTTCATCAATCGTCACGTCGTCGCTATGAGAGAGCACCTTGACTCCTGGCCCTGGGGTGAATATTACTTCCATCGCATCACTGCTGGTTGAGAAGCTGGACTGACTACCCGTATGCACGAGTATTGTACCCAAGTCACGTAAACGCTCTGTCAAAAACATGTCAAATCCGTGTTACATCTCGGAGCCCAGGCCCATCGGGCATGATGCCTGGGTAGTTACGATTCGTGTTTCCTGTTGATACTGCCAAAGTTCTATCCAGTGATCGGTTCTATGAAATAGTGTTCTCAACAAGGCATGCTTGGCAGCAAATCGCAGCGTCGCTGAACAATATGCTAACGGTTGTGAGTACAGAACTCAATGGACGTGTGTCTTTGGGAGAGGGAGCGCTGGACAACATGACTTATGAAGCGGCACAGAACCTTGTGGTTGGACCACAATTCATTCCTCCTGACACTCCAATATTTGCCAGAGAGGTATTGCCCGGGTTATGAACAAACAACCTAACTCTCGAATGTGTTTCGTCTGTGGCCTGCAGAACCCGGTCGGGCTGAAACTGGCCTTCTACGAGGACCCCGAGAGCGGGCAGGTGCGGGCCGAGTTCACCGTGCCCGACGAGTACCAGGGCTACCCCGGCGTCGTCCACGGCGGCATTGTCTCCGCTATTCTGGACGAGGTCTCCGGGCGGGCGGTGCTGGTGCATGGCTCCGACGAGAACCTGATGGCGACGCTGCGTCTCACCGTCCGCTACCGCCGCCCGACCCCCACCGAGACGCGGCTGACCGCCGTGGGCTGGGTGGAGCGGATGGGCGGGGTGGGCGCGCGGGTGGCCGGCGAGATCCGCCTGCCCGACGGCACCGTCACCGCCGAGTGCGAATCCGTCCTGACCAACGTGCCGGAGGAGTTCCGCGCCCAGTGGGAGGAGGAAAAACCATACTGGAAGGTGTATGAGTAGCACAAGGCGAGAGACAGGAGGCAAGAGAGCGGCACAGTAGTATCTCGTCGAGAAGTAGGGGCGGTCTGCCCAGCGCGCCGCCGTGAACAGGCGGCGTTGGGTTGCGAATCCGCCCAGCACTGGCGCTTCAGGCTGGTGCGCCGTCCTCGGTTGACAGAAAAAAGTGCGGGGAAACCCTGCGCCTTTCGTCTCCTCAATCGTTTCCGTGCTTAGAGACCGGGCACGCTGCGCCGGAGAATCTCATACTGCTCCAGAGCCCGTCCTGCCCCCAGTGCCACGCAGGCGATGGGAGCGTCGGCCACGTAGGCTGGCACCCCTGTCTCGCGCATGATCAGTTCGTCCACTTTCCGCAACAGCGCCCCACCACCCACCAGCACCATGCCGCGGTCAATGATGTCCGACGATAGCTCCGGCGGCGTCTTCTCCAACACCGACTTGGTCACACTGATCACTGCCGAGAGGGGGTCTGAGAGGGCCTCGGTTACCTCCTCGGAACTGATGGTGATGGTGCGGGGCAGCCCGGCGACCTGATCGCGGCCCTGCACCTCCATCTGCATTTCCTCCTCCAGCGGCAGTGCCGCACCGATGCGGATCTTGATCTCCTCCGCCGTTGGCTGGCCGATCATCATGTTGTACTTGCGGCGGATGTAAGCCGCGATGGCCTCATCCATCCGCAGGCCGCCTACGCGGACCGAGTTTGCCGTCACAATGCCGTTCACTGAGACGACGGCAGCCTCCGTCTGTCCGCCCCCCATATCCAGGACCATGTTGCCGGAGGGGTTGCTTATTGGCAGGCCCGCTCCCAGTGCCCCGGCCAACGGCTCTGGTATCAGGTGCGCCCGGCTGGCGCCTGCCTCCTGCGCGGCCTCGCGCACTGCCCGCTTCTCCACACTTGTCACCCCATACGGTACGCTGATCATCACGCGCGGTTTGAACAGACCTGATCCCCCGGCGGCCTTGTGGATGAAATATTCCAGCATACGTTGCGTCACTCGATAATCCGCGATGACGCCGTCGCGCAATGGGCGTATCACTTCGATCGCGTCTGGCGTGCGGCCGAGCATCATCTTGGCTTCCTCACCGACGGCCACGATTTTATATTCGTCAGACGAAATGGCGACGACCGAAGGCTCCTGCAAAACGATCCCCCGCCCCTGCACGTGTACTAATACGTTGACTGTACCCAGGTCAATTCCCAGTTGCTTCCCTAGCATTCAGTCTCCTTCTCGCTGGTGAATTCAGGCCATAACCGCCGGATTTGGCAATCCGGCTGGAGCGGGCGAGACACTGTCTCCCTGCTTTGATGTGCTGCGAAAAAATGATGAGCGGCGCGTGAGTAGAATGATACACGATTTTTAGGGATTTGTCCAGCGCGGTTGGGGCCGTTAGTTGCTGGAGCCATTAGTCATTAGCCGCGGCTGGCTGGATGAAAGGCTAGAGACGACCCAGGATGAGGCGCGCCAGGTCGCGCCGCCACGGACGCTTGCGACGCATGTAGTCGAGGCATTGGGCGAAGCGAGCGGGCTCAAAGCCAAAGTGACGCGGGATGGTCACCAGGTCCGTCGCGCTGCCCACGGTGAGGAGATCAAGCCACCAGGAAGGCATGGGGTTGCGCGGCAGTAACGCGTCGAACAGCGCGACCCCGCCTTGCATAAGAGGCATGCGCACGTGCACCAGCCGCCGGCGCATTCCCGCCGCTGCCAGCACCTCCGCCACCATTTGCTCGAGGGTGAAGTGCTCCGGCCCGCCGAGGGGGATGGTCTGCCCGATGAGATCATTCCGGTCCAACGTAGCCACGATGCACTTTGCCAGATCCATGACCCACAGCGGCTGGAAGCGGGATAGCCCTGTTTCGGGGATGGGCAGTACGAAGGGGATCACCTTGGCCAACATCACCAGCACGTTGGTCGAGATATCCTCCGGGCCATAGATGATGGACGTCTGGAGGATGGTGGCATCCAACCCGCTTTCGCGTACTGCGGTCTCCGCCTCCCCCCTGGCGCGGAAGAGGGGATAGGCGGAGGCGCGGTCGGCGCCCAGGCGGCTCAGGCAGATGAAGCGATGCACGCCGGCCTCCTGCGCCGCCGTGATGAGGTTGACCGTGTCTTCAGCGTAGGTACGCAGCGTTCCCTCGCGATCCAGGTCCTCCTCCCCCGTCAGGTTAACGACTGCTGTCACGTCTTGCATTGCCGTGCGCAAGGCCGGCAGATCGCTCATACTGGCTGAGACGGTGGAGAAGGGGATGCCGGTGGTCAGTTGCTGTTCGCGCTGAGAGGGGCGCAACAGGCAGCGCATCTCGCGGCGCTCGGCCGCTAGCCGATGTACTACGGCGCGCCCCACGAAACCCGTAGCGCCGGTGATCAGGATCATTGTCTCCCCCTTTACGCGGGTACGATTATACCACTGATGCCAGTGAAGGCCAAACAATCCCGCTGCCTGAGACCCAACTGGACCGCTTTCTGATGCGCATCCGGTTGGGCTATCCCGGCCCAGATGACGAGATCGCCATTCTCGATTCGCAGCAATACGTTCACCCGTTGACGCAGATCGAGCAGGTCGTGGATGTCGAGGAACTCACCGCAGCTCAGGAGAAACTGAAAGATGTCTACCGTGACTGGCGAGGCGGTGATGCGCGAGATCTTGTCCGCCTTGCCCGTACCCGGTGCGCGTGTGCGGCCAGACTAGGTGAGGAGCGAGACGGTACGGAGCGTTCCAGTGCTGCCCTCGATCTACAGTCGTTGAATCAGGCGCACCATCAGGCTCTCCAGCCATGCCTGATAGCGCCAGAAGACCCACGCCAACGCGGCCGCTCCACCGCCCAATGGGATCCACGCCCACCACGGCAACTCCGTCGCGTAGGCTCCCACCCAGCAGGAGACGAACACACCCGGTAGCCGCCCCAGCGTGGCCAGCACGACCATGCGCGGAATGGCAAGCGGGCTGAGGCCGATCAGGAAACAGGCGACGTCGTCGGGGACGAAGGGGAACAGAAACACGAGGAAGAAAAACAGCGCTCCCTGGTGGCCGGCGATTCGATCCCAGCGGGCCAACTTCTCCGGGTTCACCAACCGCTCGACCAACGGCCGCCCGAACCAGCGTCCCAGGGCCATCGCCAGCGTCGTTCCCAGCAGCAACCCTACCATGCTGTAGAGCGTGCCCAGCCAGACGGAGTACAGATAGCCGTTCACAAGCCCCACGAACTGGCCCGGCACTGGTGCCAACAGCACCTGCGCCACGTTGAGCGCGATGCTGACCAGCGGGCCCCACGGGCCAAAGCCCGCCACCCATTCCCGCATCCGCTCCTGGTCGCCAAAAAAGGCCCACAGTGGCTCACGCCAGTACCACAGGGCCCCGCCGCCGCCAGCAACCAGCACCACGAGAAGGGCGGTGTGTATCGTGGTCCAATTGCCTTCCTGTCGCTTGCTCACGGTTGCTTCTTCACCGGCGCGGCTTGCTGTGGCGGCCTCAATCCCAGGGTGAGCAGGAAGCCGGCTGTCACGAGCACCGCCGTCACACCGAAGAGCGTGGTGTACGAGGTCGCCTCCAGCAGCCACCCACCCGCCATCGGAACCAATGCCAGCACCCCCATGATGGTGTTGCCCAGGCCGACGTAGGCCGGGCACATTCCTTGCGGCGCGATCTCCAGCAGGTAGTTGAAGAAGCCCAACATCCACGCGCTGTTCACGACTCCTAGCGCTACGTAGACGAAGGGATAGGCCCGGGCCAGCCAGCCGCTGCCTGCCAGGTGCGCCGCCAGGGCGAAAAGTGGCCCTATCGCAGCCGCTCCGCTCCCGATGCGGGCCACGTATCGCGGCCCCCAGCGCTCGCTGACCAGGCCCAGCGCCACGCTGGCGACCATCCCTGCCAGCGTCTGGGCGACCACGAAGTCGCCGATGACACTCTGCGGTAGGTGCAGCACGTCGGCCGCGTGCACCACGTAGAACGAGGTTGCCAATCCCATCATGCCGACCAGAATCCGGCAGGCCATCAAGCGGCGAAAGGCCGGGTCGGTGGACAGAAGTCTCAGCCAGCCACTCTTCGCCTGGCCGTCCGTCTGGGGGCTTGTGTTCTCGGGCGGGGGTTCTCGTATCAGGGCCAGCGCGATCACTGAGGGGATGAGGGCCGCGCCCGCCAGTGTGAAGAGCAGCGCGTAGTCACCGGGGAAAGGGCGGCGGTCCAGGATCAGCCCCACCAACTCTCCCACTCCGACCCCTGCCAGCCCGCTGATGAACTGTCCTATCCCAATCAATCGCCCTCGCTGCTTCAGCGGGATGGCCCGCGCCAGGATGTCGAACCAGGCCACGCTGGTAACGCCGTCGCTGGCGGCGAAGAGGCCGAGACAGGTGAAAAACAGGGCCAGCATGACCGTGGGGTGGCGGGCCAGCCCGGCCCACAATGCCAGCGCGATCACCCAGAACATGACCCGCCCGCTCAGCCCGGCGAGCATATACGGCTTCTTGCGTGGCTTGTCGTTAATCAGGCGGGCCGCCGCCAGTTGAGGCAGCATCCAGCCGCCGTTGAAGGCCGTACCAACCAATCCGATCACGGGCGCTGAGTCGGTCAGTTGACTGACGAGCGCAGGCATCACACTGCTGATGTTTACGAAATTGAACGCCACCCCGAAACAGACGTAGTCCACCAGGAAGGCGGGGAAGTTCCAGCGGTAGTGGGGAGGCAGCCCACCAGGGTTTTTGCTCACAGCGCCTCTGCGGAGATGATCAGGTCGGCCGTCGCGACATTGGTCGCGATGGGCACGTTGTGCACATTGCAGGCGCGCAGCAGCGTCTGGATGTCGGGGTCGTGAGGGTGCTTATCTAGCGGGTCCACGAGAAAGAACACGGCGTCCACGTTGCCCTGCGCCACGCGGGCTGCGATCTGGGCGTCACCTCCACGCGGCCCCGAAAGCAGGCATTCGACGTCGAGTCCCACCTTTTCAACCAGCAGGCGGCCAGTCGTGGCTGTAGCGATCAGGTTGAAATTCCTCAGTTTTTCCCGGTTGAACGTGGCGAAGGCGACCATGTCCGCCTTTTTGCCATCGTGCGCGATCAGCGCAATGATTTTTTCTGACATAGTACCTCCTGGAGTTTTGAAGTGTACCACGAAGTGGCATACCGTCAAGCCAGCGGTATCTCTAGGCAAAGTGGCGCCACTTGATTTATCGCCTGATTTGTGGTAGGATGGAAATACTGGAATGGAGATAGGATGGACAATCGCTTCGAGGAAGTTGAACACACCGCCGACATCGCCATCCGCGTCTGGGGGCACGACCTGGCCGAGTTGTTCGCCAATGCCGCCTACGGCATGGTCTGCCAGATGGCCGACCCCGACGCGGCGGTTCGGACGGTCGAGCGTCTGATTGAGTTGGAGGCCTACGACGCCGAGACGCTGCTGGTGGCCTGGCTGGGGGAGTTGCTCTACCTGGATGAGCGGGATGGCTACGTCTTCACCGATTTCGACTTGCTCGAAGTTGCACCGACCCGGTTGCGGGCCATTGCCTGGGGCGGGCCGGTGCGTGATTGCCGGCGATACATCAAGGCGGTCACGTTCAGCGATTTGAAGATCGTGCACACTGACGAAGGCTACGAGACCACGATCGTATTCGATGTGTGAGGGAGAGTGTGAAGGAGGCGGAGAATGGTGCAGAAGAGGGACTTTCAGCAGGTGGACAAGTACATCTGGGAGCTGTCTAAAGACTTCCGGGACGACATGCGTGTTCCGGCACAGTTGTTTGGTGACGCAGAACTTTTTGACGCGGCCTTCCGCGACCGCACGGTGGAGCAGTTGGTCAACACCGCAACTCTGCCGGGTATCGTCAAGTATGCAATGGCAATGCCGGATTTCCACCAGGGGTACGGCTTTCCTATCGGTGGCGTAGCAGCTATGCGGACTGACACCGGGGTGATTTCCCCCGGGGGCGTTGGATATGATATCAACTGCGGCGTCCGCCTTCTAGGTACGCATCTCGAGCAAGACAAAATCGCGCCGTATCTGCGGGACCTCACGGCTGCCCTCTACCGGGCCTGCCCCAGCGGCGTAGGCGGGAAAGGTCGCATGCGGGTCTCCGAGCGAGAACTGAACGAACTGATGGTAGAGGGCGGGAAGTGGGCGCTGAAGCGGGGCCTGGCACGGCAGGAGGACCTGGCCCACACGGAGGAGGGCGGCTGCTTTCCCGGAGCCGATCCCAGTAAGGTGAGCGCCCGGGCTAAAGAGCGGGGCCGCCCGCAGGTGGGCTCCCTGGGTGCGGGGAATCACTTCATCGAGGTTGACGTCGTAGATGAGATTCACGACCCGGAGGCGGCGGAGGCCTTCGGCCTGTGGGAGGGCCAGGTGGCGGTACAGATCCACTGCGGCTCGCGGGGCTTCGGCCACCAGGTCTGCGATGACTACGTCAAGGGGTTGCAGCCGGTGGTGCAGAAGTATGGCATCCAGTTGCCGGACCGGGAACTGGTCTGCGCCCCCATTGACTCCCCCGAGGGCCGGGACTACTACGGCGCGATGGCCTGCGCGGTCAACTACGCCTTCGTCAACCGGCAGGTGCTGGTGATGGGCGTGCGCGAGGCCTTCGAGCAGGTCCTGGCCGGCAAGGTGAAGGACTTCGACCTGTTCCAAGTCTATGGCGTGACCCACAACATCGCCAAGTTCGAGGAGCACGAGGTGGACGGGAAACGGATGAAACTGTGCGTGCACCGCAAGGGAGCCACCCGCGCCTTCCCGCCCGGTCATCCAGAGGTGCCGGAGGATTATCGTGACGTAGGCCAGCCGGTGCTGGTGCCCGGCTCAATGGGTACCGCCTCCTACGTGCTGGTTGGCACCCAGAAGGCGATGGAACTGACCTTCGGCTCAACCTGCCACGGTGCCGGGCGCGTGATGAGCCGCCGCAAGGCGCGCAAGAGAATCCGCGGAAGTGAGTTGAGGCATGAGTTGGAAGAACAGGGAATCGTCGTCCGTGCCGGGAGCATGGAGGGGCTGGCCGAGGAGGCTCCGGCAGCCTATAAGGATGTCAGCCGCGTGGTCGAGGTGGTACATGGCGTGGGCATAGCCCACAAGGTGGCCCGCCTGCGGCCGCTGGCGGTGATCAAAGGGTAGAATTACAAAGTGCATCTTGCTTCTGCACAGAAAGAGACTGCCCGGCGCGAACGCAACCTTCTTCTTATTGCCATCGTCTTCCTCCTCGTCGGCACCCTAACCCTTGCAGTCTGCAATCTGCAATCTGCAGTTTGCCATCTACAATTTGACATCTATCGTTGGTCATTTGTCATTTGTTCATTTGTCATTTCTTTCGCCATCGTTCACGTCTTCCTGAACCGCTACCTTCCCCACCGCGACCCCTTCTTGCTGCCCACGGTGGCGCTATTGATTGGCTGGGGCCTCCTGCTCATCGGACGGCTGGCGATCAACTTTCTCCTGCGGCAAACCATCTGGCTGCTCATCTCCACGGTCGCGCTCCTGGCCGTCGTCCGGCTGAGCCACGACCTGCGCTGGCTGCGGCGCTTTCGCTACACCTGGCTTTTCGGGGGGCTGGCACTGCTGGCAGCCACGCTTGTCTTCGGCGTCAACCCCTCTGGCTATGGCCCGCGCCTCTGGTTGGAGGCCTGGTCCGTCTACTTCCAGCCCTCTGAATTGCTGAAACTCCTGATGGTCGTCTACCTGGCCTCTTACCTGGCCGAGAGAGGGGAACTGCTCATCTCAGAAGGACGGAGGGTTGGGCGCTGGCGACTCCCCCCACTGGCCTACGTCGGCCCGCTTCTGGCGATGTTTGGGCTGGCGGTGGTACTCCTGGCCTGGCAGCAGGACCTGGGCGCGGCCATGCTGTTCTTCTTTACCTTTCTGGCAATGCTCTACCTGGCGACCGGCCAATGGGGATACGTTGCCGCTGGATTGGCCCTCTTCATCATAGCGGGTCTGACTGGCTACCGGTTCTCTGACCGGGTAGCACTGCGGGTGGATGGCTGGCTCAACCCCTGGCCGGGGGCCGCCGACCGTGCTTTCCAGATCGTGCAATCGCTGCTGGCCTTCGGGGCCGGGGGGATCTTCGGGCAGGGGCTGGGGTTGGGTAACTCGACCTACATCCCCGCCGTGCACACTGACTTCGCCTTCGCCGCCATCGGGGAGGAGTTTGGCCTGGCGGGGGCGCTGGTCGTCGTCGCGCTGTACGGGGTGTTAACGTTGCGCGGCTTCCGCATCGCCGCCCGCGCTCCGCGTCCCTTTGAGCGCCTCCTGGCCGCGGGGTTGACGGCCGGGCTGGTCATCCAGGCATGGGTTATCATGGCTGGAAACGCCAAACTGGCCCCCATCGCTGGCGTCACCCTCCCTTTCGTCTCCTACGGCGGCAGTTCCCTGCTGACCAGTTTCATCGCCCTCGGCCTTCTCCTCCGCATATCCAGTCCTACGTCCGGGGCCCGAAGTCCGAAGCCCCACGTCCGAAGCCCCACGTCCGAAGCCCTACGTCTGGAGTCCACAGCCACCCCGTCCCCCTGTCCCCCTGTCCCCTTGTCCCCTTGCCCCCTTGCCCTTCCCTCTCCCCTTCTCCACCTGGCCTGCGCCCTCTCCCTGGCCCTGGCCCTCTTGGCCGCGACGTGCGGCTACTGGGCCGTCGTGCGCGCCGACTACCTGCGCGCCCGCGATGACAACCCCCGCCGCTTCCTCTATGAACAACGTATCGTGCGGGGGCGCATCCTGGATCGAGATGGGACCGTGCTGGCCGACGTGGAGACAGCGGGCGACGGCACCGTCACGCGCCGCTATCCCATCCCCGAGGCTGTGCCGGCCGTCGGCTACGCTAGCCTGCGCTACGGCACAGGGGGAATTGAGGCGACCCTCGACGCCGAACTGCGGGGGGAGGCTGGCCGCAGCATTTGGCAGGTCGCATGGGAGGAGTTGCTCCATAGGCCGCCCCATGGCCACGACGTGCAGTTGACACTCAACGCGGCGCTGCAAATCCAGGCACAGCGGGCACTGGAGGACCACGCCGGGGCCGTGGTTCTGCTTGACGCCACCACTGGCGAGATCCTGGCCCTGGCCTCAAGTCCCACCTTTGACCCGGAGCACCTGGACGAGCAGTGGGAGAGTCTCAGCGAGACCGCCGTCGCGCCGCTGGTCAACCGCGCCACGCAGGGCCTCTACCAGCCGGGGGCCGCCCTCCAGACCGTCGTCCTGGCCGAGGCGCTGACCGAGGGCCTGGTTGCCCTCTCCACCCCCACTTCCAACGCCACGGCAACCCTCGCCGTCAACGGCGCACGGCTGGGCTGCAGCACATCCCCCTCTGAGCCGTACGCGCTGGCCGACGCCTACGCCGCCGCCTGCCCGGCCCCTTTCGCAGATCTGGGTGAACGGCTGGGAGCCACTGGTCTCGTCGAGGCTCACCACTCCACCCTCGCTGGAGGTCCCGACCGAGGCGACCGACTGGGACGTAGAAGTGCTCTCGACTACGGCAGCCCTGCGGACCGAGGCCGCCGGTCAGGGGAGGCTGACCATATCACCGCTGCAGATGGCGCTGATAGCGGGGACGCTCGCCAATGAGGGGAAGATGCCCGTCCCCCGGCTGGTACTTCGCGTCCAGGATGCGGAGGGGGGCTGGCAGAAACGTCCCAGCGCCGCAGAATCCCGCGCCGTCCTCACGCCAGTCATCGCACGCGAGCTGCTCGGAGCCTGGCAACGCTACGGGGAGGACATCGCCGCGCACTGGGGGGTTGCCATCGCAGGGGAGGAACAGCCGCCGCACGCCTGGTTCATCGGCGTCGCCCCCGCTGTTAATCCGTTCAATCCGTTCCCAGAATCCGTTTACAGCGTCGCGGTTCTGATTGAACACGCTACCGCCCCGGAGGTGGCCATCAGCATCGGCACAGCATTGCTGGAGGCTGCTCCGGGTGGAAGAACTGGCCTTCCGTAGCACCTCTCGTTCTGGATAGATCGCTCTGGATGAGTTGAGATGCTCACCACCGCTCAGGCGATGGTCACCTCGTCCGACATGTACACGTCTTGAATGGCGTTGAGCAGTTCGATGCCCTGATCCATTGGTTTCTGGAAGGCTTTGCGCCCGGAGATGAGACCCATGCCGCCGGCCCGCTTGTTTATGACCGCCGTGCGCACCGCCTGGGCCAGGTCGTTCTCTCCCGAAGCCCCTCCCGAATTGATCATGCCGACCCGACCCATGTAGCAATTAGCCACCTGGTAACGAACCAAGTCGATGGGATGGTCGCTGGTCAGTTCGCTGTAGACTTTGGGATGCGTTCTGCCGAACTTGATGGCGGTGTAACCGCCGTTGTTTTGGGCCTGCTTCTGCTTCACGATATCGGTCTCGATGGTAACGGCCAGGTAGTTGGCCTGCCCGGTCAGGTCGGCGGCGGTGTGGTAATCCACGCCCTCGTGCTTGAAGGCCTCATTGCGCAGATAGGCCCACAGCACCGTGACCAGGCCCAGTTCGTGGGCATAAGCAAAGGCTGCGCTCACTTCCTGGATCTGGCGACGCGATTCAAGAGACCCATAGTACACTGTCGCCCCGACGGCCACCGCACCCAGATCGAAGGCCTGCTGCACGCCGGCAAACAGCGTCTGGTCGTGCATGTTGGGGTAGGTCAGCAATTCGTTGTGGTTGATCTTGACGATGAAGGGAATTTTGTGCACATACTTGCGCGACACTGCCCCCAGCACGCCTAGCGTCGAGGCGACACCGTTGCAGCCCCCCTCAATCGCCAGCCTGACAATGTTCTCGGGGTCAAGGTAGATAGGATTGGGCGCAAAGGAGGCTCCGCCCGAGTGCTCAACCCCCTGATCAACAGGAAGGATGGAAAGATAGCCCGTGCCAGCCAAGCGTCCGGTGTTGAAGACAGTCTGCATGTTACGCAACACAGCAGGGAGACGGTCGGTTTGGGCCATCACCCGATCAACAAAATCAGGCCCGGGCAGGTGCAGCATCTCCCTGGGAATACCCCTACACTCGTGATTTAGCAGGCTCTCGGCCTCCGCTCCTAACAGGTCTAGAATCTGAGTAGTCATATCTTCTCCCTATTTATATGATTTTCTTCTTTACCCGACTGCTTTTCCTCAACCGCCAGTTCCATGTATTCCTGCCTCACCAACTCCTGCTCCTGCACCTCGAACAACTCCAAGAGTTCGCCGATCAGTTCCGCCTTCCGCTCCGCGTCCTGCTTTGACCACGTCCGGCTCTTGATCTCCAGGAACACGCCCGGCAAATCCGGCTTCATCAGCCGATCCAGATTGATGGCGAAGTCCGTCCCACCGTAACGGATGCGATAGCGCCGCCGCTCCTTGTGCACTTCGACCGCGGCCACCGGCTTGAAGTACTCCCGGTAGAAGCGCCGGCTGCGCGTCGCTGGCGCATCGAAGCGGGAGCGCGAGAGCAGCACTGACTTGTCGTACTCCCGCTCCTTCGTCTCGCCAATCAGCGTCAGCCGGTAGACCACGTCCTGCACCTGGCCATCCTCACCCAGTAACTCATCCTCCCGATAACGGATGCGACTGTGATAGGAATCGTCGAACAGGAAGTAGGTATCGTACTGGCGACGGAGCGACGGCTTGAGGATCAGAATCTCCGACTTGCCCAGCAGGCTCTCGACCGGTGTATCGTCGGTCAAAAGCACCTTCACCTGAACTTCGAACGTTTTCTCCTGGGCTACCTGACCGATGACCAACAGTTTGCTGAGCACGCTTCCCTCGCGTTGGATGAGGAACGTATCAATCTTGCGCGCGATACCGGCTGCCTCGGCCATCAATGCCTGCTCGTCCAGCGTGAGCAACTGACGCTGGCGCATCAACCACCGCCCCTGGCACATCACGTCCCTGACATCGCTCCCCTTGGTGACGTAGATCAGTTGGGCGTACAGTGCCTCAGAATCGCGCATGAACTTGGGCGTGGTGTGGACGCTGCACAGGTCTACCACGGTGAGGTCGGCCCGTTTGCCCGGTTCCAGCGAGCCAATGAACTCGTCCATATGTAGCGCCCGTGCCCCGCCGATGGTCGCCAGCGCCAGCGCCTGCCGCGCAGGGAGGGCCGTGGGATCGGACGTCACGCCCTTGGCTAACAGCGCCGCCAGTCGCATCTCCTCCCACATGTCCAGGTCATTGTTGCTGGCTGGGCCATCGGTACCAATGCCCACGTTGAGCCCCAGTTCCAGCATATGCGTCACCGGCGCAAAGCCACTGGCCAGTTTGAGGTTGCTGGTGGGATTGTGCGCCACACCGACCCCGTGGTGCAGCAGCGTGTGCATCTCCCCCTCATCCAGATGAACACAGTGAGCGGCGGTGACCTTGGCCTCAAAAACGCCCTGCTTCTTCACCCACGGCACCATCGGCATCCCATACTCAGCCCGGTGCTCTTCCACCTCCTGCGCGGTTTCAGCGATGTGGATGTGGAGCGGCACGTCGAATTCCAGCGCCAGTTGTGCGCAGGCTCGCAATAATTCAGCGGTCGTCGTGTAAGGGGTATGGGGCCCTACCGCCGGCGTAATCAGCGGGTGTCCCTTCCAACGCCGGATAAAGTCGCGGGTGTATTCCAGGCTCTCGTCGTAACTCAGCGCGTCGGGTGTGGGAAATTTGAGCACCGTCTCGGCACAGATGGCGCGCATCCCCGCCTGAGCCGTGGCGTCGGCCACGGCCTCCTCGTAGTAGTACATATCGGCAAAACAGGTCGTGCCGGAGCGGATCATCTCAGCGCAGGCCAATTGCGTGCCCAGCCAGCAGAAATCCGGCCGCACGAACTCCCGCTCTACAGGCATAACGTAGCCCATCAGCCAGACGTCCAGCCGTAAGTCGTCGGCCAACCCCCTGAGCAGCGTCATTGGGGCATGAGTATGGGCATTGATCAGACCCGGAATGACAGCACACCCGCTGCAATCCATGACCTCGTGTGCGGTGTACGCGGCTGCAATCTGATCAGCCGGCCCGATAGCCTCGATACTTCCATCACGAATGGCAACTGCGCCAGGGTTAAAGAGGTCAAAGTCACCGTTCATCGTGGCGACGCTTCCGCTGGTCAAGATCACGTCAACCTCAGTCATAGCCCATCTTCCTCCATTCCTACGATGACTCTAAATTGATTCATTATAGTCCGAATTGCATCTCAGTGCAATTTCCCAATCCTTGCGGATTTGTGATATAATAGAGTATGCAGCAACATCACAAAATTGAGGTGACCCATGCATGCAATAGACGTGATTGCCAAGAAGCGCGACGGCGGCGAACTCTCGCAGGAGGAGATTGAGTTTTTCATCCAGGGATACACACGGGGCGAAATCCCCGATTACCAGGCCGCTGCCTGGCTGATGGCTGTGTACCTGCACGGTATGACCGACCGCGAAACTCACGACCTGACGCTGGCGATGGCCCGCTCAGGTGACATGCTCGACCTGACGGACATCGCCCCTTTCGCGGTGGACAAGCACTCCACGGGCGGCGTCGGCGACAAGGTCAGCCTGGTTATAGCGCCGCTGATCGCAGCCTGTGGGATGCCAGTCGCCAAGGTGACCGGGCGAGGGCTGGGCTTCAGCGGCGGTACGGTGGACAAACTGGAATCCATCCCTGGCTACCGGACCGATCTGAGCGAGGCCGAGTTCAAGGCTCAACTCAAGGAGATTGGCATTGTGCTGACCGGGCAGACCGCTGAATTGGCCCCGGCCGACCGCAAACTGTACGCCCTGCGCGACATGACGGCCACCGTCGAGTCCATCCCGCTCATCGTCAGTTCGATCATGAGCAAGAAACTGGCCGCCGGCGCCGATGCCATTGTGTTGGACGTCAAGACGGGCAACGGCGCATTTATGAAGACGCTGGAGGATGCAGAGACTCTGGCCGAGGCTATGGTTCGTCTGGGAAGCCAGGCCGGACGCCGCGTGGTCGCGCTCATTTCCGACATGAACCAGCCGCTGGGTTGGGCAGTGGGGAATGCACTGGAGGAACGGGAGGCGATCAACACACTGCACGAGGGCGGCCCCGCCGATTTTCGCGAGCACTGTATGGTCATGGCAGCGGAGATACTGATGCTGGGCGGCAAAGCCAGTGACACCAACGCCGCGCTCACGCTGGCTCTGGAGACTCTGGCCTCTGGGGCGGCCTGGCACAAGTTCAAGGAGTTGGTGGAAGCACAGGGCGGCGACACGCGCTGCGTTGAAGATCCAGAACGGTTGCCGCAGGCCAGGTTGATCGAGCCCGTGCCCGCGCCGCGCAGCGGCTATCTGGCCGCCGTGAACGCCGCCGAGATCGGGATGACCGTGATGGAATTGGGCGGTGGGCGGGAGAAGAAAAGCGACCCGATTGACCACAGCGTCGGGGTGATCGTGCACTACAAGGTGGGCGACCTGGTACAGAAAGACACGCCGCTGTTTACCATCCACGCCAACGACGAGGCGAAACTGGCGGCCGCGCGCACGCGAGTGCTGGCCGCGCACGCCTTCAGCGACGCTCCCGTCCAGCGTCCGCCGCTCTTTTACCGGCGGGTCGCGGAGTGATTTGTCTCAGTCGTCCCCCAACAATCCTTCGGCCGGCACGCCGACCCACCCGGCTAATACCTCGGCGACAGTGTGGGCGGTGACGACCAATCCCGCGCTAAGGTCGGCGGGAGCACTGATGGTGGGGATGCGGGCGCGGGCGCAGGCTTCGTCCAGCAGGTCCAGCGCCTTGTCGGGCAGGTGGCGTTCGGGGAGCCAGCCGACGGAGAGTTGCACCGCCGCCTCCAGCGCGTCCTTGGCGATGAGCACGCCGTGGTGGGCCTCGTAGCGCTCCTTGACGCCCCGCAGGATCGCAAGCGCCTCCTCCGGCGTCGGCGCCGGCACCCATACCGGCTGGAAACGGCGCTCCAGCGCCGCGTCCTGCGCGATGTACTGCCGGTATTCGTCGGGCGTGGTCGCGCCGATGACCCGCAGATCGCCCCGCGCCAGCGCGGGCTTGAGGATGTTGCCGGCGTCCAGCGCACCGCCTTCGACCGCCCCCGCCCGCAGGATGGTGTGGATCTCGTCAATGAACAGCACCACGTTGCCAGCCT
>Ga0307439_1001080_pt1 | contig 17740 bp, 16 predicted proteins | sample SalMarWE160490MG_FD_202142 | JGI IMG/M metagenome (GOLD analysis project Ga0307439, IMG submission 202142) | Salt marsh sediment microbial communities from the Plum Island Ecosystem LTER, Massachusetts, United States - WE1604-90 | ecosystem: Environmental > Aquatic > Marine > Intertidal zone >... | reverse complement strand
GTTTCGGCAGGAGTGGCTACGATCGCCAGGTTCACCTGCTCAGGAACGCTCGCTATGCTCGGCCAGCACTTCTCACCCATGGCGCTCTCCCGCTTGGGGTTCACAAAGTAGACCTTCCTGTCACCCTTTCCCAGAAGCAGGTTCTTGATGAGAGACTGACCGACTGAACCCTTCCGGTCGGTAGCGCCTATGAGGGCAATTGCTTTGGGATCCAGCAGATGCTTTAGGTTTCTCAACACATACCTCAATGAACATCAAAGATTTGTGTGTTCCTCATGATGGCCATTATAGATCGTATAGAGGAACTCATGTCGGGCAGTGAAAGGAAGGTACTAGTAAGGATGGTCAGGCCCAGGTTGGACATGCCGATGTCGTAGACGTCGGGGTAGGCCAGGGCGACCCGCAGGGGCGTGTGGCTCCAGTCCTTGACCACGGAGTTCCACTCGCCGCCGCTGTAGCGGGCGGGCTTGCTCACCCGCCGAAGAACCCGGTCTAGGTCGACAATGGTCAAATTCACCACCTCGCTAGGAGAGAGACCCCGGAGTCCTCATCATACTGAACCGCCGCCTGGGGTGGCAACTTTGTCTGGCCAAGGCTTGCTCGCAGCCTCAGCAATTGCTACTATACAGAATCGCCATCTTGGGAACGGGGGTGGAGATGTTCGAGAAGATACTCGTACCGCTGGATGGGTCTGCCCTGGCTCAAGCGATCCTGCCCTATGTAATGATAGTGGCCAAGGGGTTCCATAGCCGTGTCATCCTCTTCCATGTTGCCGAGACCGCCCTTGATCACGAAGCTCCTGAGCAGAAGACCTACGCCGATGAGACCGTGGAGCGCATCCGTCCCATGGCCGAGAACTACCTGGCGGGGGTAGCCGACGAGCTGGGCAGAGAGGGGATCGATGTCGATACCAGAGTGGTGGGGGGCCGGGCAGCAGAGCAGATCGTAGAGCACGCCGAGCAGGAGAACGTTGGCCTGATTGCCATGTCTACCCACGGGCGCTCGGGGCTGGCCCGCTGGGTGATGGGAAGCGGGGTCGACAAGATTCTGCGCGCCTGTGAACAGCCCGTTCTCCTGGTCAGGCCACGCGATGAGGGCGCCGGCGGCGAGGCTGCCGGACAGTTGTCGAAGATCATCGTTCCCCTGGACGGCTCCAACGCTGCCGAAGCGGCCCTGCCGCTCGTTGAGGAGCTAGCCAAGGCCGCAGGGCTGGAGGTCATCCTTATTCAGGTGATCGGCATCGAGACCACTGTGCGCTTCGGCCCTATGGCGCCAGATAGCTGGCCAGTGCCTGGTGATGTCCTGCAACGGCTGGACGTGGTGGCCTCGGGCTACCTCACGGGCCTGGCCAAGCAACTTAAGGACAGGGGCCTAACGGTGCAGTGGGAGGTATTGCGCGGCTCGCCGGGCGCCAGAATCGTGGAGTTCGCCAAGGAGACTCCTGACTGCCTGGTGGCCATGACCACCCACGGCCGCTCTGGCTTCCGCCGTTGGGTTATGGGCAGTGTGACCGACGAGGTAGTGAGGCACACGGGCGAGCCGGTTCTGGTGATGCGTCCCCATCGTTCCCGCTGATTGACACTTAAGCACAACCTTTGCTAAATTGGGGCAGACTAAGCGAATAGGGTGCCGAATCCCCACCAGGGGAACGGGGGAACCAATTGCCTGCTGGCTAGCAGGCATCGGGGTGAATCTCCGACGCCGTCGGAGTAGGCTAGCTCCTTCAAGCCGAACCCGTCAGCTAACCTCGTAGGCATGCGAAGGAGAGGCTAGCACAAAGGGGCGAGAGGCTAGGCCTCCCGTCCCTTCGTTCGTATTGGGCAGAGGCGTCAGTCACTGGCTAGCGGGGAAAGGCGACAGTGGGGGAAGCGTTCGAAGCATGAGCCTCCGCGATGAGAAGGGTGCAGTAATGAAGCGCAGGCGGTGGGCTGCCTGGCGCTTGGAGTACAGCCTTCTCATCTTCGTCGTCGCCGTGATGACCGTCTTCGCCTTCGCGTTCTTCTACTTCCAGGTGGAGGTGAGCAGGCTCAAGGACTACGGCTACGCCGGTGTGTTCATCATCAGCTTCATCGGGGCCGCCTCGATGATCCTGCCTACCCCTGCTCTTGCCTCCGTGGTTGGTGGTGGCGCGATCCTCAACTCCTATCTGGGCATACCCACCTTCGTTTTCGTAGGTGTCGTCGCTGGCCTGGGGGAGGCTCTGGGCGAATTCACTGGCTATGCGGCTGGCTACGGCAGCCGTATCGTGATCCAGGAGCGCCCCGAGTACAAACGGGTTCAAGGCTGGATGGAGCGCCACGGCGTGATCACCATGTTCGTGATGTCTGTTATCCCCAACCCCCTGTTCGATGTGGCTGGCGCAGCGGCAGGGGTTGTTCGTATGCCCCTGGGCCGCTTTTTCCTGGCCGTTTTGGCAGGGAAGATCATTAAGGATATGTACATGGCGGCCGTGGGCGATTTCGGCACCGACATCCTGGGAGGATTGTTGAGCTAGGCCCCACGACTTTGACGCGTGTGCGAGCGTATGTTATACTTCCCGCAGATTATTTGGCCTCTATTATCTTGAGGCCTCACCGAGGGAGTGTGCATAGGGCACCTCTCTCCTAGCTCCGCCTAGGGTGGAGATCTGCGGTCGGCGGGGAGGTATTATTCGATGGTCATCAATGTCAGCGTCATTTTCCGTGTTGTTGGAGCTATCTTCTTTGGCTATGTAGGCCTTCGTATGGGGGCATTTCTGGCCGAGGGGGACAGCGGCAGTACTGCGGTGATCTTCTGGACGGCGCCGCCCGTGCTGTTTACCATCTTCGGGGTCATAGCAGGGCCCTTTCTCTTCCTGGAGCCCCTGCGCCGCTTCCAGCAGTGGACCACTCAGATCGAGCCGATTCAGCTCGTGCTGGGCACCTGTGGTTTGGTGGCCGGCCTCCTGGTAGCGGCTCTCTTGACGCCCGCCCTCGTCTCCCTTCCCGGCGTCGGTGGCGTGCTTGCTCCTTTTGTGGTTAGCGCCATCCTGGGCGCTCTGGGCGTGGCGGCCATGATCAATCGTGAGGAGCAGTTCGCCGATTTCCTTTCCCGCTACCTGCCCATGGCGGGCAAGAGGATGGGCCGTATGCCCCGTCAGATCATTCTCGATACCAGTGCCATCATTGACGGCCGTATGGCCGATATCGTCCAGACAGGCTTTATCATGGCCACCCTGGTGATACCTCGCTTCGTTCTGGACGAACTGCGCCACATCGCCGACTCCCCCGATGCCCTTAGGCGCAACCGCGGCCGGCGTGGCCTGGATATCCTCGGTCGCCTTCAAAAGGAGGCGCTGGTGCCGGTACAGGTTTCGGAGACTGATTTCGAGGATGCGCGGGATGTGGACAGCAAGCTCATCCGCCTGGCCAAAAGCATGAATTATTCCATCATGACCAACGACTTCAACCTCAATCGCGTCGCAGAGCTGGAGGGGGTACACATTCTCAACGTCAACCACCTGGCTAACGCTGTCAAGGCGGTGGTGCTGCCCGGCGAGGAGATGGAGGTGCGCATCATCCAGGAGGGGACGGAGAGCGGCCAGGGGGTCGGCTTCCTGGATGATGGCACCATGGTGGTGGTGGAGGGTGGCCGCCGCTACCTGAACGAGCAGTTGGAGGTCATCGTCACTCGCGTTCTTCAGACCGTGGCTGGTCGGATGATCTTCGCTGAGCTCAAGGCTGCCAACTGATACGTGAGTAGAGCCCGCCTATGTCGACCAGTCAGGAGTCAGTGGGGGCTATTATCGCTGCTGCCGGCCGCAGTGGGCGGATGGGCGGCAGGGATAAGCTGTTCGCCGTCGTTGGCGGCAGGCCTCTTCTCGCCCACACCCTCATCGCCTTCGATGTCTGTCGTGGCGTGGACAGGGTGGTGCTGGTCCTTTCACCGGAGAGCATGGAGCGGGGAAGAGAGCTGGTGGCCGAGGCAGGCTTTAGCAAGGTGGCAGCCGTCTGCCAGGGGGGCGAACGACGCCAGGATTCGGTGTGTAACGGCCTGGATGCGCTGGCGTCTTGCCAATGGGTGGTGGTGCATGACGGGGCTCGCCCCCTGGTGACCGCTGAGCTTATCGAGCGGGGCCTGGAGGCAGCGAAGGAGACAGGGGCAGCCATTGCCGCCCTACCCATCGGGGACACGATCAAGGAGGTGGAACCGCCGGGCCTCATCGGGCGCACCCTCTCCAGGGGCCAGCTGTGGGCCGCTCAGACGCCCCAGGTCTTCCGCTACGACATCCTGCGCCAGGCCCACCAGCGGGCTCAGGGTGAGGCGACCGATGATGCCGCTTTGGTGGAGAAGCTGGGCTATCAGGTCAAGGTATTCGAGGGATCGCCCAGGAACATCAAGGTGACCACCACCGCCGACTTGGTCATAGTGGAAGCGCTTCTCGCTCAAGGAAGAGCAGGTTAGACATGCGGGTGGGCATCGGCTATGATATACACAAATTCCAGAAGGGGCGTCGGCTCATTCTGGGCGGAGTGGAAATAGCGGGCGAAACAGGGCTGGGCGGCCACAGCGATGCTGATGTCCTTCTCCACGCTATTATGGATGCCCTGCTGGGGGCAGCGGGCCTGGGCGACATCGGCTGCTTCTTCCCGCCAGACGATCCCAGCTACGCCGGGGCTGACAGCCGTCAACTGCTGGCCCAAACTGGCCAGATGATAGCCCAGGTGGGCTACACGGTCTGGAGTATGGATGCTACCGTCATTGCCGAGAAGCCCCGGTTGAGCGCCCACATCCGCTCGATGCGACAGCGTATCGCTGAGGCCCTCGACCTGGACGAATCGCGGGTAAACGTTAAAGCTACCACCAACGAGGGCATCGGCGACATCGGTCGCGGTAGGGCGATTGCCGCTCTGGCTGTAGCCCTGTTGCAGGAACGTTAGGAACAGAAATCGGTATGGCCTTATCTCATGGGATGCTTCCTTCTCTGGCTGTGGCGGCATGCTGTCGCTTGGTCTGCATATGTATAGAGGGGTGCCCCGCTGGGCCGGGACACCCCATAGAGGGAAAAAGACAGCCACGGACAGGAGGGATAGCCCGTGTCAGTCTTACGGAGCATTAAACGCGATATCCAAGCCGCGCAGGAGCGGGACCCAGCCGCTACCAGCGCCCTAGAGGTTGTTCTGGCCTACCCCGGCTTTCACGCCCGCCAGCTTCACCGCCTGGCTCATTTCCTTTATCAAAGGCGCCAGCGCGTGGCGGCGAGGGTCATTTCCCACCTCGGCCGTGCCCTCACCGGCATCGAGATCCATCCCGGCGCCGGGATCGGCGACGGCTTCTTCATCGACCACGGCATGGGGGTGGTCATCGGCGAGACGGCGCAGATCGGCGACAACTGCCACCTCTACCAGGGCGTGACCCTGGGAGGCACAAGCACCAAGCGGACCAAGCGCCACCCTACCCTGGGCGACAACGTGGTGGTGGGGTCTGGGGCTAAGCTCATTGGGGCAATAAACGTGGGGAACAACGTGCGCATTGGGGCGGGCTCCGTGGTGGTTGCCAATGTGCCCGACAACGCCACCGTGGTGGGGGTACCCGGCCACGTGGTGGCCTATCATGACCCCGGCAACGATACGATCTTGAAACTGCCCGACCCCGAGTGGGATATTATTCAACGGCTGGAAGGGCGAATCAAGAAGCTGGAGAAGCGCATCGCCGAACTGGAGAAGGAAAGGAAGCGAGAGCCAGCCTCCAGCCAGCGCCAGGAGGACGCCTCTTGAAGCTCTACAACACCCTCAGCGGCAGGAAGGAGGACTTCGCCCCGGCGGACGGCCCAGTGAAGATGTACGTCTGCGGCGTAACGCCCTATGACCGCAGCCATCTCGGCCACGCCATGAGCTACATCATCTTCGATGTTCTCCGCCGCTATTTGGAGTACTGCGGCTACCAGGTACGCCACGTCCAGAACTACACCGACATCGACGACCGCATCATCGCCCGCGCCCATCAGCAGGGCATCTCCCCCCAGGAGCTGGCCGAGCAGTTGATCGCTGATTATGCCGCCGAGATGGAAGCCCTCAACGTTCTGCCGGCCCACGTCTACCCCCGCGCGACTGAGGAGATCCCCACCATGATCGAGATGATCTCCACCCTGGTGGACAAGGGCTATGCTTACGTGGCCGAGGGCGACGTCTACTTCCGGGTCAGCGCCAAGAAGGACTACGGCAAGCTCTCTGGCCGTAGCCTGGAGTCCATGCAGGCCGGCGCTCGATGCAGCGTGGGACGAGAAGTGGAGCCCGGCGAAAATAAGGAGCACCCGGCCGATTTCGCCCTCTGGAAGGCGACCAAGCCGGGCGAGCCCTCCTGGCCCAGCCCCTGGGGGCCTGGTCGTCCCGGCTGGCACATCGAGTGCTCTGCCATGTCGGTCAAGTACCTGGGTGAAACCCTGGACATCCACGGCGGTGGCATCGACCTCATCTTCCCTCATCACGAGAACGAGATCGCTCAGAGCGAGGCCTACACTGGCCGCGATCCCTTCGTTCGCTTCTGGCTGCACAATGGCTGGCTGTACCTGGGCGAGGAGAAGATGAGCAAGTCCCTGGGAAACATCATCCCCATCGCCGAGGCCCTGGAGAGATACGGCGGCGATGGCTGCCGCCTGTTCGTCCTCAATTCCCACTATCGCAGCCCTCTCACCTACAGCGAGGAGGCGCTGGAGGCAGGCAAGCGAGCCGCCGAGCGCCTTCGCCTGGCCGCTCGCCTGCCCGGCGCTGGAGAGGGGCCTCCCCTCGACCCTGAAGCCTTTCGCAGCCGCTTCTTCGAGGCCATGGAGGACGACCTGAACACAGCTCAGGCCTTGGCCACCCTCTTCGACCTGGCGCGGGAGATAAACCGCGGCCGCGACCAGGGCCAGCCAGTGGAGGAGGCCCAGGCAGCCCTGCGCGAGCTGGCGGGGGTCCTTGGCCTGACCCTGGCCGAGGAGGAGGTGGGGCTGGCCGCCCGCCCCTTCATCGACCTGTTGGTGGAGTTGAGAGACGAGCTGCGGGAGGCCAAGCTCTACCAGCTCTCTGACAAGGTGCGCAGCCGCCTGACCGAGCTGGGCATCGCCCTGGAGGATACCTCGGAAGGGACGCGCTGGCGCCGCAGGGGCTAGAGAGAACAAGCCCTTTCTTGTTCGTAGGGAGTCTGGCCGATTAAGGTTACGCTGCCCCCTTCTACTGTGGATGAGTGGGGGGCATTGACAGGCGATCAAGGATCGTGCTACGGTAAATTGGAATCGGGAGTCGTCGTGAAAGGCGGGTGATGCGATGATATCCACCGTGACGACGACAACCGTGTCTACAATAACCACCGCCGTAGGGATAGCGGCGTCCTTGGGGCTCATGGCCGTGTTGACTCTTATCACCTTCCTCGTGGTCAAAGAGCTGGCGGGCGCTGATGGTCGCCCTCGGTTACGGGCATTGGGTCGTGCCCTCAATGTAGGGATCATCCCTCTGCTTCTCGTCTTCGGCGCCATCGCGGCGGCGAAGGTCGTAGAAGTTCTGTAGCACGTTTGGCGTGCCCGATTGGGAACTGGCTCCCTCCAGGGGAGCCAGTTCCTTCTCGTTTGCCGTCAGGGCATCAGGAAGGCGAGCGCTGCCAGGCTCTCGCTCCGACGCGCTGAAGGGCCGTCTCTAAGGTGGTAGGGGCACAACCAGGGACGTACCTACAGGAATGACATCAGGGTCGGGGAGATCATTCAGCTCCAGCAAGACCTCGGCGGTTGTGCCGTAGCTATCAGCGATTAGGCCGAGCGTTTCCCCCGCCTCCACTACGTGCACGATCGTAGTGGCAGCCGTTTCGGACCTGCGAGGGACGAGGATGGCCTGCCCCTCGTAGAGGAGATTCGGCTGTGACAGGTCATTCAGGCGTAGGAGCTCGTCGACGGTTGTCTGATACGCAGCGGCGATATCGGACAAGCTATCGTCGGGCTGGACAATGTAGGTTTCTGTCGGGCTGGGCTCCTCTGTCGGTTGGGGAGGCGGCATCTCCACCGGTTCGGGCGTGGCAGCAGCCGTGGCGGTGGGAGTGGGGGTAGGAGTGGGAGTGGCGCTAGGCGGCGGGAGCGGCTCTACCTGGGGTGGCGGCGCAAGGGCCTGCATCCGCTGCACTTCTTGTGAAAGCTCATGTGCAGAAATCTGCACATTCTGCATACCAATACTGGGCGCGGTGGTAGCGGCAATCCCCAGGAAAGGCACTACGAGATATAGTGCGATGTTAGTTATCCCGTGGGAAAGGGTGACACCCAAGAGACAGCGCGTCTTGGCCACTACCAAGCCGAACATCAACCCTACGGCGAATACGAAGGCCACGTCCACCGCCGATTTGTAGCCCAAGTGGAGGACGGCGAAGACGGCCGTTACATACAGGATGGCAGACTTCCCCAGGGCATCGCTGGACGCCGACTGCATGACGCCTCGGAATACCAGCTCCTCGTTAAAGCCGGTGCCGACCAGCAGGATGAGAGCGGGTAACCAGAAGGCACCCCAACTGAATTCGTCGATGAGGGGCTCAGGCTTGAGGATGAAGTACTCGGCGACGCCGAAGGCGAGGCCAGCGGCGACCACCAGCGCCTGAATACGGAAGGAACGCAGGGTGAAGCCAAGATTGCGCCAGCTCAGGCCCAGAGTACGGGCCACCACCAGGGCCGTGAGCATCATGGGCGCGCCGACAACAGCGTACCAGTACATGAGATCGAGGTCCTGCAAGGGCATGGACAGGCTGAGAATACGGATGAGAGGAGCAAGTGCCAGGGCCAGAAGCAGCTTGTGGTAGGGCTGGTCTAGCACAAGGGAGGCCTGCACGAGAAGGGCTGTAAGAATGCCGATGTGCATGGCGAGGCCCCAGCGGGCATCGGTCAGTATGGTGAGAAGCTCGGCAACAGCAATGAGGACAAGGTAGAGGATGGCCAGGATGGGCATTATAGGTACGGCCCTGACGCGAATAGCCAGGGCACTAAAGATGGGAGGCGGACGACCGATAACAGTTGCCTCGGCCTGGTGGCCACCACTGCGCATGTGGTTCAGCCTTCCGACCCCAAGGGTCAAGATCGAAAATCCTCGGGTTGCAACCCTTTCCACCGGCATTGACTGCCGTACCAGCCGGGCCGGTCTTCCCCTTGGAGGCCGCGCCCCTCTGCGCGGCTCCCGCTCGTGGAAAGAGCTACCCCCGAGGATGCATGGAATGTTAACCCCAGATTATAGAACAAGTCGGTTGGGAATGCACTACCCCCTGAACGGCATTCAGGAGCGGAAGGGCTGATGCTCACCAGGAACATCGACCTTGTCATTGCAGCCGCATGCGCCCTGGTGACCGTTGCGGTCGTGCTCTTCGTTCCCTCGTTGGAGCCGATCCGTATCGTTCTCGGCTTGCCCTTCGTTCTCCTGCTCCCTGGCTATGTCCTGGTGGCCGCCCTGTACCCCCGCAAGGAGGATCTCGATCCCACCGAGAGAGCGGCCCTGAGCTTCGGCCTGAGCATCGCCATCGTCCCCCTCATTGGCCTAGCCCTCAACTATTCGCCATGGGGCATACGGCTCAATCCAATCCTGGCTTTCGTAAGCCTGTTCATCGTGATGGGCGCAGGTGCTGCCATGTACAGAAGGCAGGCCCTTCCACCGGAGGAAGCCTTCGCCATCAATGTCCCCCTACCAAGGTGGTCTCAAGTTAGCCTGGCTAGAGTAGCATCGGCCCTGATCGTGGTACTCTGTTTGGTAGGGTTTGGCGCGGCGGTAGCCTTCCTGGCGACATCGCGAGGCAGTTCGGAGAGCTTCACTGAGTTCTACATCCTGGGCCCGGACGGCCGAGCTGAGGGCTACCCACAAACGCTTGAGCTAGGGGACAGTCTGACGGTCATCCTGGGTGTGGTGAATCACGAGGGAGACGACGCAGCTTACGAAGTGGAAGCAGCAGTAGACGGGCAAGTAGGCGGTCTCATTGACAGCTTGAGGCTCGAGGACGGGGAACGGTGGGAGAGACCGATAACTCTGGTTCCCAACCAGGCGGGGAACAGCCAGAAGGTGGAGTTTTTGCTTTATAAGGAGGAGGTGGACGGGGTGGACGGGGCCTACAGGGCTGTCCATCTATGGGTTGACGTGGAGGGGCCTCCCGCGGAAGCGCTCGTTGCGGAAGCCGCGTCGCCACCCGAGCCCACGGCGACCGTCAGCCCCACGCCGCTGCCCGCACCACCTCCTCCCGTCCTGATGGCGGGCCCTGGCGGGCTCGTCTATCTCGTTGAACCTGGTGATACGTTGACCACGGTCGGGGAGCGCTTCGGCGTCAGCCCAGAGGCAATAGCCGCCGCCAGCGGCATGCCTGAGCCTGGCCCTATTCTAGCTGGCCAAGAGTTGATGGTTCCGGGTACCACCTACGTAGTGCAGGCGGGCGACACCCTGACCTCCATCGCCGCCGCCTTCGGCGTTACGCCGGCGGCGATAATGGAGGCCAACGGGATCGCAGATGCAAGTACGATCTATGCCGGGCGGGAGGTGGCAATTCCCGGTGCGACCCCATAGACAACCCCAGTCGGCAGAGGATATCCTCAGTCGGGGACGGCGCGGTCAGACGCCTCCCGGAACCCCCACCCACTAGCGCACGGTGCAAGCACAAGGCGAGGGGGTCAAGCATGAAGCAATGCTATGACGCTGTAGTAGTGGGGGCTGGCCCTGCTGGGTCAGCGGTGGCCAGGGATATCGCTGGCGGTGGCTTCAGCGTCCTGCTCCTAGAGGAGCACAGCGTCATTGGACAGCCCCTGCACTGCTCCGGCCTGGTGACGCCCCGCACCCTCGCTCTGGCCAAGGTGGGTGAGCAGGTCGTCGAGAACGAGATCCGGGGGGCCATCATACAGTCCCCACTGGGCAAGCAGTTTTCGATCGGTGGCGACAGGGTGCATGCTCTCGCCATCGACCGCGTGCGCCTGGACCAGGCGATGGCTAGCCAAGCGCAGGAGACAGGGGCGGAACTTGTCCTGGATGCCAGATTCCTGGGGCTGGAGCGGGCCAACGGCCTGGTGAGAGCCTGCGTAGAGAGGCGGGGTCGGCGCACGAGGGTTCTGACCAAGCTGCTCATTGGCGCCGATGGTGCCCAGTCGAAGGTAGCTAAGCAGCTGGGCGTGCACAGGCTCGACAGGACGGTTTTCGGTTTGGCGGCGGAAGTGAGAGCCGAAGAGGCAGCCGCAGATCAAGTGACGGTACTGGTGGACAAGGACGTGGCCCCTGGCTGGTTTGCCTGGGTCATTCCGCTGGGCGACGGCCGTTTGCGGGTGGGAACGGGGACCGCTAACGGTCTGAGACCTATGGATTCGCTCCGCCGTCTCTGCGCCGCGCTCCCCCAGTACTTCCATGGCGATGCCCCCCTGGGACTGGTGGGCGGCCGTATACCCTTGTGGAGCCCCACGAGGCTGTACAGTGAAAACGTCCTGCTGGTGGGCGATGCTGCCCGACAGGTAAAGCCCACAACCGGGGGAGGGGTCTATACGGGGCTGGTAGGCGCCAGACATGCCGCCAGGGTGACTATGGAAGCCTTGCGACGAGAGGATTTCTCTGCGGCCTTCCTCTCTCGCTATCAGAAGGCATTCATGGCCGACGTAGGCGACGAACTGAAGCGAGGGGCAGACCTGCAGCGGCTATTTGCCGCCCTCAGCAACGCCCACCTGGAGCGACTGATGTCAAGGCTCAAGAGCAAGAGGCTAGCAGGGCTAATCAACAACCATGGAGATATCGACTTCCCCTCCCGGCTATTGTACGAGCTTTTCAAGGCTGCTCCCGCCCTGGCCGCCTTTGTTCGTGCCCCTCTTAGGTTTCCCGGGGCCTGGCTGCGGCGGCGGGCCCGGCAGGACGATGGTTCTTCCTGACCCCTGCCGCTAACTACTCGATGGCACCAGCCAGCGCCACGGTGGCGATGATGGCGTTGGTGGTGCCATCAATGACCAGCACATCGGCGGTCAACGAACGGGCGACGTAGATGCGGTTGGTGATGGCATTGACCGCCAGGCCCCGGGGGGAACCGCCGACAGCCATGGTTGCAACCACGGCGTTGCTAGCGCCGTCCAGGACGGAAAGGAGGTCGCTATCAGCCTCCGCCACGTAGACACGCTCAGTGACTGGGTTCAGAGCCAGGCTGCTCGGCATGCCGCCTAGCTTGACGCTGGCGACCAGGGTATTCGTTGAGCCGTCGATGATGACGACATTGCCGGCCGCCCCGGCGGCTACATAGATGCGGTTCGTCTCCGGACTCAGCGCTACAGCGATTGGCAGTTCGCCCGCGCTTACCTTGGCGATGATGGTGTTACTCTCCCCATCGATCACCGAGATTTCAGGGCTGCCATAGGTAGCCACGTAGATGCGATTGGTACCGGGGTTGACCGCCATGGCCACCGGGTTCTGGCCGACAGGCAAGGTGGCGATGACGGCGCTGTTTTCGGCGTCGATGACCGAGAGCGTGCCCTCGAAGTCGGCCACGTAGACGCGGCCGGCATCAGGGTTGACGGCCAGGGCCATGGGACTATGGCTCAGGGCAATGGAAGCGCTAATGCTGTTGGTGGTGCCGTCGACCACCCAGAGCTTGGCAGCGCGACTTGCCACGTAGATTCGATTGCTGCTCTGGTCGACGGCGATAGCCTGAGGGAAGAGGCCGGCGGGCAGGGTAGCGACGACGGAGTTGCTGGCGCCGTCGATGACCGATATGTTGTCAGGTGACTCGCTGGCCACGTATATGCGGTTGCTGCCGGTATTGACGGCCAGGGGTGCTGGCACCGCAAGAGCAGACGAGGCGACCGGAGTGACCGTGCCGGCCGATCGCGATAGCCCGCTTTCGCCAGCGCAGGCGGATAGGAGCGCCGCCAGCACCAGGAGCAACACGAGGGCGGTGAGCTGAGCATGCGAGCCGCGCCTTCTGGCGCTTCGTCTTTGTGACATGAGCAAGCCGTCCGTCAGGTGGCACAGGCGATTATACCACCCATCTGACAGGGTGCCGGAGCCTGATTCCTAGCGCCTCAGCGTGCCTGCAGAGCCCCCGATAGGTGAAGGGGGGGCAGGTGGCGGCGCACGTGTCCCCGAGGACTCACCCGTAGCTCGAAGTAGCTCCCGAGTTCGTAGGTCAGGCTTCCTGGCCAGATACCGATCCTGGCCCGCCAGCTTCACCAGTCTCACGCCCCGAGCCCTGGCCTGAGCTCTCTCCAGTTGCTCCAACTCATCCATTCTAGCCCTTCCCATGCCCCAGGGGCTTCCGCATGTTCCCATTTGCCGGTTGTTCACCCATTTTTCACCTAGATGCTGTTAACGCCGCTCGTAGCGATTGAGCTATCCCGCTGTCTTTACTATGGTAGGGAGGGATTTCGTTATGGCAAGTGGGCAGGAAGCGCGATCTTGGAGGGACAGTTGGGCAATAGCCGTCAAGACGTAGTCGTTGCACCAAGCTCTACCCTGCCCGGCCGACAGGACGGCGGCTCTGCCTTGCACGCAGGCGCGACTGCCGGAGCGCGTCTCGCCGTGGTGCACCTGGCAGGAGGGCTGGCGTTTCTCTTCACCATCGCTGCGACCTTTGCCGTACAGCTCGCCCTCCAAACCCCGGCCGGATACGTGGCTCAGGGGCTGCTCCTATTGGGTCTCGCTCTCGTTGCCTCTGGTCTTGTTTACCTGGACCGAAGAGCGCTGGCTCGATTAGCGGAGAGGCTGGCGGCAGACCTGTCGAAGCGGGAAGCTGAACTTGACGAGATCGCCAACCGCGACGACCTCACCCAGTTGGGGAACCGACGCTTCTTCTATGCTCGGCTGCAAGAAGAGCTACAAACGTCCGCCGAAACCAAACATCCCATGACCATTCTGATGATGGACGTCGATGCTCTCAAGGCGATAAACGATGAATTTGGACACCATCTGGGAGACGCTGCACTAGTTGATTTGGCCAAGCTTATGGCCAGGTGCGCTAGACCAAGGGATACCGTCGCCCGCCTGGGTGGCGACGAGTTCGCGATTATCATGCCGAACACGGATCGTCGCGGAGCCAGCGCCCTGGCGAGTCGCCTCTGGCAGGAGCTCGACAACAACCCCATCCACCGAACGCCCGATGCCGATATCTATCTCGGAGTGTCGATCGGCGTCTCGAACTTCCCCCAGAACGGTGATGATCCGCAGGTACTGGTGCACTGGGCAGACGCCGACCTGTACGCGAACAAGCTTGCTCGCAAGGGGATAGCCAAAGGCTTCTTCGGGCGAGATGGCTCACAGTTCGCCTCGGGGGTGGTTGGCGTCCTATGTGCAGCCCTCGACATTCGGGATAAGGTCACCCACCGGCACTCGCAGCGTGTGGCCAGAATGGCCGTAGCCATGGGTCGATGGTTGGAACTGAGCGAACCATACCTTACTCAGTTGGCAAACGCCGCCGTCCTGCACGACATCGGCAAGATAGGCGTAGCCGACAGCGTCCTGTCCAAGCCTGCCGGCCTGGACGAGAGCGAGTGGAAAGAGATACGCCGCCACCCGGAACTGGGCTACGAACTGCTGAGAGGGTTCGATTTCCTCAAAGAGGCGGCAGAGATCGTCGTCGCTCATCACGAGAGGTACGATGGAGCAGGCTATCCAAAGGGACTGGTTGGTGACGAAATCCCATTCGCGGCCCGCATCTTCTCCGTCATCGACGCTTTCGACGCCATGACCTCGCGCCGTCCCTACAGAGACCCACTATCGCGAGACCAAGCCTTTGAGGAGCTGCTCCGCAACGCCGGAACCCAGTTCGACCAGCGAGTGGTGAAGGCGTTCGTGAAGGCCATGGGCGATGATGTCAGGCAGCGTGAGGACGGCAGCCTCGTCGCCGGAGGCACTGTCAGCGCAGCTAGCGGGCGTAGGCGCTGGTCATCGGCAGTCGACGATTCACTGGGAAGCGAGCGCCAGCGACACCTCGATGCTGAACCTGTTGGACCCCGTGCTGATCGTGGGTAGACAGGTCGAAGTAGCTACCCGGCTGGTAGGTCCCGCTCATGGCCAGGTAGGGATCTTGGCTGGGCAGTTTCACCACCCTGATGCCCTGGCCCCCGCCCCCTGGTCTGAGGATGGATACCTTGTACCCTACTCGCACATGTGGCCACTGTGCTTAGGTGTTCCTCATACAGGCGCCCCCTCCAGCATCTAGATGCCCTTCGGTAGCTCGTCGATGTCAACAGGGATGCGGCGGGCCAAGCCCCTTCTGCCGAATCGCGTGTACCTGCTCGTCTCCATATCTACGCTATTGATCGTGTCATCCTCCCTTGAGGAAAAACGGCACGGTCGTCCATAATGCACTGTCGAAGCGGGCCTTAGCGCGCCAGGGCGATTCTGTTGCCTCGTGAGGGACGAAGTTGCTGCTACTAGCCCACATCGGCTACACGACTGGCGCAGTTGGAATGTCGCAGAAGTTCGCTCTTCGGCGGCCCCTCGACTATCGGCTCGTCGTCCTCATGGCGATCCTGCCCGATGTCGTAGACCGGGCGCTGTATGTCTTCGTCATACCCGGCGCCGGGGGGGGAAGGCTATTCGCCCACACGCTCCTGTTCAACCTGGTGCTCCTGGCCGTGTTGGTGGCCATCCGCAGGGACCTCTGGATATACGGCGTGCTGCCCCTTGTTCATCTCCTGCTCGACCTGCAGGGCCTGTCGGCTGACCAGCTCTTCTGGCCGTTCTTGGGGGCCGACTTGAGCAATGTTGAAATACCCGGCGGCTTGGGAGAGGCAGCAGGACAATCATATGCAGACCGAATGGGAGACCGGATTGAAGACATCCTTGGCACCTATGGCGGAGCGAGCCTCTGGTCCCTTCTCATCGACGCCAGCGGCTTGGCAGCTTTGGTGCTCTTGGCCGTGAAGGCGAAGCTCTACCAATGGCCGCGCCTCCGACGGCTGATAGCGGCCGGAAGCGTCTAGATCTGCCAACGTCCTCGCAATTTTGGCGGTCGTCGCTCCAGCGACAGCGGATTCACCCAATCTTCACGAGACCTTCATGCACTGTTGCCAGACATCGGCTTTCCTTCGGGAATTACGCGCGTTACCAATTGGCTAAGGGTTTTCGCCCTTGGGCCGAAAGGCCATATCAGCTTGACCTGGGCGGAATGGACGGGAGGCAAGCGGTAGGGGCCGCTCTGCGGGTGAGTTTGCCCGGCCGTGGGGAAGTCGTGCCGTTCGTTAGATCGCGGCTCCAGACGGAGCCGAACGGGAATTCGGCGGCGTAACTTGTCAGAGCGTCCATTGCCCGCTGCCTTGTGAGCCAGATTTGAGGGGGGGGAGGCAGAGGGAGCGTGGTCTGGCTCACGAGGCAAGTCTTCCTGATTCCCCCGGGCTCTCAGCATACACTGCAAGGAAGGCCGTGGAGGGACTCAGCGTAGGGGAACGTAGCATTAGCCCAGCGGACGTACTCACGCAGGGCCGAAGACCTGTTCACTTCCTCGCAACGTCGCTTTTCACCAACGCATTCTACCTCTGGGGCAACGCGGCAGGGGCAGCAGTCGCTGGGTTCGTCTTCTGGGCGCTGGTAGCCCGCTTCTACAACGCAGACGAGGTGGGGTTGGGAGCGGCGACCCTCTCGACCCTCACCCTGCTGGCCATGTTCTCCCACTTGGGCCTAGGGATGGGGCTTATCCGCTTCCTGCCGGAGTCCGGCGCCCGCGGGCCACGGCTGGCGAACGCCGTGTTCACAGCTAGCGCTGTCGGCGCTGTGGCCTTGTCGATCGTCTTTCTCGTCGGGGTACCGTTGTGGGCGCCCCGCCTCGGCTTCCTGCGCGAGCAGCCATTGTACACGCTGGCTTTCATCTCGTTTGTGGTAGCTAGCACTTTGTATGTTGTACAGACGTACACCTTTATCGCGATACGAAAGGCCAAATACGTTCTGATCCAAGCCGTGTTCGTCCAGCTCAGCCGCCTAGCCCTGCCAGCGGTCATGGCAATCTTCTTCGGGGCCTTCGGCATAGTCGCGTCGGGGGGCATAGCGGCGGCACTGGGGGTGGTCATTGGGTTTGCCCTGCTGGCAAGGGGGTTGCCGGGTTATCGACCAACGGGAGTGGTCGACCAGGCTTCTGTGTTCAAGCTTTTCCCCTTTTCCATGGCGAATTACGTTGCAGATTCGCTGCTGCTGACGCCTGGCCTGATTCTACCACTGGTGGTGCTAGGCTTGTTGGGATCCACAGAGGCAGCCTACTTCTATATGGCGTGGTTCTTGGGATTCCTCCTTACATCGGCCTCGACGTACCTGGCCTTGTCCTTATTTGCGGAGGGTTCTCACGACCCTGGGGCACTACGCGTTCTATCACGCAACGCCGTGCTGGGCGGAGTGGCGGTGGCTACCCTGGGCGCCTTGTTCTTGCTTCTGCTGGGCGACAAACTGCTTCTGACCTTTGGGCGTGAGTATGCTTCAGAAGGCGCGACGCTTCTCCGCATCGTGGCCCTAGCCGCTCTTCCCGCCGCAGTGGTCAATGTCTACCTTGGGGCTTTGAGGGTCACGAAGCGGACCGGCGAGCTGATGATTGTCGCTGGGGTAGTCGCAGTGACGACGGTGGCGCTGAGTTGTGCTCTCCTGCCACTGATGGGCCTGGCGGGGGCAGGTGTCGGTCACGGGCTCGGGCAGGGGCTTGGCTTGGTCATCATACTGAGCAGGCTTTTGGCTACTTCCCAAGGGACAACAACGGAAAGGGTACGCTGGCTTCTGACGAGTCTCGCCGGGCGATCGCAGGTGGAAGTGCATCAGTACGCACGAGGTAGCGGCGATGCGAAGGCAACGTAACAGGCCCA
>Ga0307439_1001076_pt1 | contig 17763 bp, 12 predicted proteins | sample SalMarWE160490MG_FD_202142 | JGI IMG/M metagenome (GOLD analysis project Ga0307439, IMG submission 202142) | Salt marsh sediment microbial communities from the Plum Island Ecosystem LTER, Massachusetts, United States - WE1604-90 | ecosystem: Environmental > Aquatic > Marine > Intertidal zone >... | reverse complement strand
GCGGCCCGAACCCTCGACACCGACTACGCCCGCTGGATCATCGAACCCATGGGCAGGGGACGCGACGTCATGGACCACTTCTACGAAGACGCGAACTTCTGGAACTTCTGCGAGGTGGGCGCCTCGACGGTGGCCCTCTACTACTGGCAGCAGCTCAACGGCTACCCCGACGTGACGGGTACCGAGGGCTATTTCGTCGACCCTTACGACGCGGAGGGAGTGGCCTGGCCGTCCCCCGGGCCGACGCTGCCGATGACCGAGGAGGGGGAGATGCTGGGCATGTACTGGTCCGGCGAGGACAAGATCAACGGCTACACCGCCTACGCCCGCGGCTACCAGGCGTACCTGGGGATGGAGATGCAGCCGCCCGCCTGGAAGTCGACGGGCATGGCCGTTTTCGCCATCAACGGCAAGGCGATCTACCGCACCTTCGGTGCGTCGCGGGCCAACGTCCAGGTGGCTCTCAACTGGGAAGCATCCGGCCATGAGCGCAAGAACTGGGTGAACTTCTGGTACACGGACGTCATGCGGTTCGAGCCGACCTTCGCTCGGGATCTCAAGATGGCGGTGATGCTCGACGTCGGCCGCGATGGGGTGCCGGTCATCCCGATCCTGGACACGTACGTCCTGCCCAACTGGCAAGACGGCTCGAAGACGCGCCATGTCATCCATGCGGTCGCGATCGTCGGTTACGACAACACGGCCAGCCCGCCTACCTACACCTACATCGACACCTGCGCTCGCGGCTGCAACTCTCGCGCCGGCAACCACAACGGCGGCCTCTACACCGTGCCTCAGGACCTCATGGTCCAGGCCATCCAGGACACAGTCGGTTCGGGATTCGTCTGGTAGCCGCCCCGTCTCTCTCTGCCAGCCCGGTCCGTCCGGGAGGCGCGCAGGCCGCTCGCTCCCAGGCCAAGGTCAGGCGCAACATCACGGTACGTTCGGGTTGGCCCGTCGGCGGCCTCAATCGCATAGGATTCGGCGATGATCGAGAGAGCACGGAACCACCACCTCAGCCCGCGCGCCCTCCGTCGAGGCCTGATCTTCTGCGCAGCCGTCCTGCTCGCGGGCTGCGGCGCCCAGGCGGCGGTCATCTCGCCGACGGCGAGCCCCAGCCCGACGCCCTCGCCGACGGCGAGCCCTACCCCAACGCCCGACCCCACGCCGACCAAGTCGCCCGCGCCTACCATACAGCCGATCGACGTCTGGGCCACGCCGACGCCCAAGAGCGGCAAGGCCGTGCCGACTGCCCAGGACAACATCGCCCAGCCTCGCCGTCGGGCCCCGGTGCAGGACCCCGACTTTCTGGCCCTGAAGGCCTCCGGCCGGATCGCCCTGGTCGCCGGCGAGCGGGTCGTCCTGTCGGCGGACGTGGACCCGATGCTCATGCCCGGCACCGACCAGCCCGTTCCGGATGCCCGGGTCCTGGACATCAGCTACTCGCGCTGGATCATCGAGCCGACCGGCGGCGGCCGGGACGAGCTTGGCCGCGCCTACTCCGACGAGAACTACTGGAACCTGTGCGAGGTCGGCGCAACGACCGTCGCCCTGTCTTACTGGCAGACTCTGACCGGCGTTCCGGATGTCCGGGGCATGAAGGGCTACTTCATCGACCCCTACACCTCGGAGGGCGTGCGCTGGCCCTCTCCGGGTCCGGTCCTGCCGAAGGTCAACGGCAAGGTCGTCGGCACGTACTTCAGCGGCGAGGATCACGTCAACGGCTACACCGCCTACGCCCGCGGCTACATCCTGTACCTGGCCACCCAGGTCCAACCGCCCGGCTGGCAGTCGACCGGGATGGCCGTCTTCGCTCTCAACGGCAAGCCGATCTACCGCACCATCGGGGCGCCCCGCCCGAACATCATCACCGTCCTCAACTGGGAGGCCTCCGGCCACGACGAGGACAGCTGGGAGAACTTCTGGTACACGGGCGTCATGCGCTTCTCGCCCAACTTCGCGCGCGACCTCAACGCGGCGGTGACGCTCGACGTCGGGCGTGACGGGGTGCCGGTCGTCGCGGTCCTCGACGCTCACGACCTGCCCAACTGGCAGGAGGGTTCGAAGACGCGCCACCTCTTCCACGGCATCGCCATCGTCGGCTACGACAACGCCTCCAATCCGCCGACCTACAGCTACGTCGAGACCTGCGGCCGCCAGTGCAACTCTCGCCCGGGCAACTACAACGGCAAGCTGCAGGTCGCCCCGCAGTCCGTGATCGTGAGCGCATTGCAGGACACGCTGGGTTCGGGCTTCGTCTGGTAGCGGCCCTTGATGCAGGGCCTCTGAGCCGGTCCCGCTAGGATTGAGCCATGACGGCGGCACGCTCGTGGAGGATGAAGCTTCTGATACGCGGCCCGCTCGCGGCTGGCGTCGGCGCCCTGCTGGCCGGCTGTGGCGCCGCGGCCGCAACCCCGTCTGCCTCGCCGACGCCCGCATCCCGCCTCAACCCTTCGGCCTCGCCTTCTCCCCTGCCGACCCCCACGCTCGCTTCCACGCCTTCTCCGGGCCCCACGCTGCAGCCGATCGACCTGCTGGCGACGCCGACCCCGCCGCCTTCGACCGGCGCCCTGCCCACGGATCAGGTCGACTCGCCGGCCCCCCGCCGGCCCGTGCCGGCCCAGTCGGCAGAGTGGCTCGCCCTCAAGGCATCCGGCCGAATCGCGCTCGTGGACGGCGAGGTGGTGACCCTGCCGCCCGGCGCGGACCCGCTCGTCGAACCGGTGACCGGCTCGCCGATTCCGGCCGCCCGCATGCTTGAGACCGACTACGCCCGCTGGATCATCGAGCCCATGGGCTACGGCCGTGACTCGAAGGGGAACGCCTACACCAACAAGAACTACTGGAACCTGTGCGAGCCGGGGGCCACGGCGGCGGCGCTCTACTACTGGCAGCTCCGGACGGGCCGGCCGAACGTCACCGGGACGGAGGGCTGGTTCCTGGATCCCTACGAGGGCGAAGGCGCGGCCTGGCCGTCGCCGGGGCCGTCGATCGTCGTTTGGGGCGGAAAGCGGCTCGGTACCTACTGGGCCGGCAGCGATCGGATCAACGGCTACGAGGCGCGCGGCCGCGGCTACATCATGTACCTGGGCATGCAGATCCAGCCGCCGGGCTGGCTGTCGAAGGGCATGCCGGTCTACGCCGACGCGGGCGGGAAGCCCCTTTATCCGACCATAGGCGCCCCGCGCACGAACATCCAGGTCGCCCTCAACTGGGAGGCCTCCGGCCACCACCTGACCCGCTGGACCGAGTTCTGGTACGCGGGGGTGATGCGCTTCGAGCCCACTCTGGCTCGTGACCTGCAGCTGGCGGTGATGCTGGACGTCGGCCGGGACGGCGTGCCGGTGGTCGTCGAGCTTGACACCCACGGCCTGCCGAACTGGCAGGCAGGCTCGAAGACGCCCCACATCCGCCACGCGGTCACGATCGTGGGCTACGACAACACGGCCAGCCCGCCCACCTACACCTACATCGACACTTGCGGCCGCGGCTGCAACAGTCGCTCCGGCAACCAGAACGGCAAGCTGCACGTGATCTCCCAGGACCAGATGGGCGAAGCTATCCAGGACACGGTAGGCTCAGGATTCTTGTGGTAGACGAGACAGGAGAGCAGACGATGCCCCTCGACAAGTCGGCCGATTCGCTCATCCGCGAGCACCGGACCGCCGCCGCCACCGTGACGCTGACGTCGTCGGGTGGTCCCCTGGCGAACACGCAGGTCACCGTCGCTCAGAAGCGGCATTCGTTCCTGTTCGGCAGCATCGGCTTCGGATTCGTACCCCTGGCCAACGGCGAGGCGGAGGGCCAGGAGCGCGAGAAGCTGGAGTTGCTCGAGAAGGAGTGGCTGGCGCTCTTCAACTTCGCCACGCTGCCCTTCTACTGGGGCCGCTTCGAGCCGGTGCGCGGCGAGCCGGACACTGCCCGGCTGCTGGCCGCGGCCCGCTGGTTCCGCGAGCGCGGCGTGCCGGTCAAGGGCCATCCGCTGTGCTGGCACACGACCCAGCCGGACTGGCTGCTCGACCTTTCGAACGAGGAGGTAGTCGAGGCCCAGCGGGCGCGAATCCGGCGCGAGGTGTCTGACTTCCGGGGCTTAGTGGAGGCATGGGATGCGATCAACGAAGCAGTGATCATGCCGGTCTACGACCGCAAGGAGAACGGCATCACCCGCATCTGCCGTGCCAACGGCCGGGTCGCGACCATCCGCCTGGCATTCGAGACGGCCCGCGAATCGAACCCCAATGCCTTCCTCGTGCTCAATGACTTCGACATGTCGACCGCCTTCGAATGCCTGATCGAGGCTGTCCTGGCGGCCGGCATCAAGGTCGACGCCCTGGGCTTGCAGAGCCACATGCATCAGGGCTACTGGGGCGAGGAGCGCACGCGTGACGTTGTGGAGCGGTTCTCGCGTTACGGCCTGCCGATCCACTTCACCGAGGCCACCATCGTCTCGGGCGAACTCATGCCGCCCGAGATCGAGGACCTCAACGACTACCAGGTAACGAACTGGCCCACGACAGACGCGGGCGAGGCGCGCCAGGCCGAGGAGGCGGTCGAGTTCTACAAGGTTCTGCTCTCGTACCCGGCCGTCAAGGCAATCACCTGGTGGGACCTGCTGGACGATCGCTGGCTCCACGCCCCGGGCGGCCTGGTGCGGGTCGACGGCTCGCCGAAGCCCGCCTACGAGGCGCTGAAGTCGTTGATCAAGGGCGAGTGGTGGCTGGAGCCCACCGAGATGACCACTGATGAGGCCGGTTGCATCCGGTTCTCGGGCTGGCTGGGCGAGTACGAGGTCAGAGTCGACGGCGGCAAGCCGGTGCACTTCCAGCTCGACAGAGTGGGGGAGACGGCCGCCGAAGTGAGGTTGTAGGGCAGGCGAACGTTTGTGCTAATATGCCGCCGGCCGCTATACTGAGCCTCCCACGCTGGCGAGGTCCTCGTGCCCGACTTCCGCCTCGTCGCCGACTTCAAGCCGACCGGCGACCAGCCCGAAGCGATCGACAGACTGAGCGAAGGCCTGGCCAAGGGCCTGCGCCATCAGACGCTGCTCGGCGCCACGGGCACGGGCAAGACCGCCACGATCGCCTGGGCTATCGAGCGGTACCAGAAGCCCACTCTGGTGCTGGCCCATAACAAGACACTGGCCGCCCAGCTGTACTCGGAGTTCCGCGAGTTCTTCCCGGACAACGCCGTCGAGTACTACGTCAGCTACTTCGACTACTACCAGCCCGAGGCCTACCTGCCGCGCAGCGACACCTACATCGAGAAGGACTCGAGCCGCAACGACGAGATCGACAAGCTGCGCCACGCCGCCACCAGGGCGCTGTTCGAGCGCCGGGACGTGATCATCGTCGCCAGCGTCAGCTGCATCTACGGCCTGGGCGCCCCGATCGACTACGGGGCCACGATCCTGCGGCTGCGGACCGGCGGCAAGTACCGCCGCGACTCCGTGCTGCGGCACCTGGTGGACCTGCAGTACCAGCGCAACGATCAGGCCCTCACACGGGCCCGCTTCCGGGTTCGGGGTGACACGCTGGAGCTGATCCCGGCCGCCGAGGACCGCCTCGTCCGCGTCGAGTTCTTCGGCGACGAGGTGGAGAGGATCCGCGAGCTGGATCCGCTGACCGGCGAGCTGCTGGCGGAGCGCAAGGAGCTGAACGTCTACCCGGCCTCGCACTTCGTCACCCCGGCCGACAAGCTGCAAGCCGCCATCAGGTCCATCGGCGAGGAGATGGAGGTCAGGCTGGCGGAGCTCGAGGCCCAGGGCCGTGCGCTGGAGGCAGCCCGGCTTCGCCAGCGCACCACCTTCGACCTGGAGATGATGCGTGAACTCGGCTACTGCACCGGCATCGAGAACTACAGCCGCCACCTCGCCGGCCGCGAGCCCGGGTCACGCCCCTGGACGCTCCTCGACTACTTCCCGCCGGACTGGCTGCTCGTGGTCGACGAGAGCCACATGTCCATCCCGCAGGTGGTGGGCATGTACAAGAACGACCGAACACGCAAGGAGATCCTGGTCGACTTTGGATTCCGCCTGCCGTCGGCCCTGGACAACCGTCCGCTCACCTTCGAGGAATTCGAAGCCAGCGTGAATCAGGCGGTGTATATGAGCGCCACGCCGGGCCCGTATGAGCTCGAGAAGAGCGCGCAGGTTGTAGAGCAGTTGATCCGCCCCACGGGCGTCGTGGATCCACACATAACCATCAAGCCAACAGATGGCCAGATAGATGATCTGTTGGAACTGATACGAGGGCGAGTGGAGCGGGGCGAGCGCGCTCTGGTGACGACGCTAACGAAGAAGATGGCCGAAGACCTGGCCGACTATCTACATGAGCTGGGCGTGAAGGTGCAGTATCTGCACTCAGAAGTCGACACGCTCGAGCGGGTGCGCATACTTCGGGACCTGCGATTGGGCGTGTACGACGTGATAGTCGGCATCAACCTGCTGCGCGAGGGAATCGACCTTCCGGAAGTCACGCTGGTAGCGATTCTGGACGCGGACAAGGAGGGCTTCCTGCGCAGCGCGTGGTCGCTCATCCAGACGATCGGTCGGGCGGCGCGGAACGTGGGCGGCGAAGTCGTGATGTACGCCGACGGCATGACCGACTCGATGAAGGCCGCCGTGGACGAGACGAATCGCCGGCGGGCGATCCAGGAGCGGTACAACGAAGAGCACGGGGTCGAGCCGACGACGATCGTGAAGGGCATCCGCGACATCAACGACCGCCTGAGGGCGGTGGCCGAAGGCAGCGGCGCCTACGGCGGGCCCGGGGGCGCGGAGCCGGACCTGCCGGCCATGGCGCGCGAGGAGGTGGACAAGCTGGTAGCGCGGATGGAGGCGGACATGCGCCAGGCGGCCAGGAACCTGGAGTTCGAGCGAGCCGCCGCCCTGCGCGACGAGATCCAGCAGATCCGCCTTCGGGTGCTCGAGGAGGACGCCTCGGCTGTGCTGGCGAAGGCTGCCGAGCGGGCGGGCGGCCCCGGGCCGGAGCGGGTGCCGCCGGCCCGGCCGTCACGGACGAGGAAACCGGTCCGCGACGCGGATCGAGGCGCGGCCGCCCAGGCCGTCGCGCTCGACGCGGCTGCCCTGGACGTGACACAGGTCCAGGTCGTCGCGACCATGGAGGGCGACGATCTGGCGGCAGCGGCCACCGCCTCCGACTGGCTGCCCGGGATCCGAGACGAGCACGAGGACGACGGCTGGGCGGCCAGGTGGGTCGAGCGGCCCACGTGGGACCACACCGTCACTCCCAACGTGATCAAGCGCACGGGGCAGCGCCCACAGCGCGGCCGTCGGCGCAGGTAGGCGCAGGACGATGAGAAAGGCAGCGGAGGAGTCATGGACCCCTTGAGCGAAGCATTCCAGCACCACTTCTGGGCCACGGAGCGCCTGATCGAGCATCTTCGTTCACTCGAGACCAGGGCACTGAGCGTGACGGCTCCGGGCGTGTACGGGGAGGTCCTGGCGACGCTGTCGCATCTCCTGGACGCCGATTCGCGGTACCTCCGCTACCTGGAGGGCACGCCCCCACCTCCCAAGACCGAACCGGACACCACCAGAACGCTCGATGAGCTGGCCGATGCCCTGCGCGATCAGGCCCCGCGATGGCGGGTCGTCCTGGCTCGAGCCGGTGAGCTGGACGTCTCGCTGCCCGCCAGGGGGGAGCGGCCGGAGCTGCCGCATGCCACGAACCTGCTCTTCGCCCAGGCCCTCCACCACGGCACCGACCACCGCAGCCAGATCTGCACGATCCTGTCCGTCAACGGCTACGAGGCACCCAACATCGACGTCTGGCAGTACTGGGTGGCGCGCCGCGCCGGTTGACGAGACCGCGTCGGCGGCGACGACGGCCCGCTAACATGCCCCAGTCGTCCAGGCAATGTTGCAGGAGCAGGTGAGATGGATCGTCCGGCAGGCAGATTGCGGGTTCTGGCATCCCTCGCAGCCGTCGTGGGGCTCGTCGTGGCGGCCTGCGGCAGCTCGCCCGCTACGCCTACGCCGCCGCCGAGCGCAGCTCCGGGCCTGTTCGTGGACGCCGACACGCAGCTGGGCCCCATCAGCCCCCTCATCTTCGGCTCCAACACGGGGCCCTGGCTGCCGGTCCCGTTCGCCCTGCAGGAGCAGATCAAGGCGGCGAGGATCACGACCCTGACCTTCCCCGGTGGCGAGTGGGGCGACGACGTCGACACCGAGACCTATCACGTCGACCAGTTCGTCAGCTATTGCAGGCTGATCGGAGCCGAGCCGCGGATCGTCGTCAGGTTGCGCCACGGTAGCCTCGACAAAGCCCTCGAGCTGCTCAACTACACGAATGCGATCCAGAAGTACGAAGTGAAGTACTGGGGCATCGGCAACGAAGCGGATCTATATGCCGCCCACGGTGACGAGGGTTACACCGTCGACCAGTACAACGAGGACTGGCGCGAGTATGCCGAGGCGATGAAGGCGGCAGATCCGAGCATCGTCTTCGTCGGCCCTGACGTCAGTCAGTTCGTGGATGACGCGAGAGGCTCAGACTACCTCCAGTTCAGGATTGATTGGCTCAAGGCGTTCCTCAAGGCGAACGGCGATCTGGTCGACATCGTTTCGATCCACCGCTATCCGTTCCCGGTGGGCGACAAGCTGCCGACGAAGGACGACCTGCGCAACAACAGCAGGGAGTGGGATCTCATCATTCCGGCTCTACGATCCATGATTCGCGAGCAGACCGGTCGGGATCTGCCGGTCGCGGTTACGGAGGTCAATTCGAGCTCGTCTGTCAATATCGGCGGCGAGGCGACGATGGATTCGCACTACAACGCCATCTGGTTCGCCGACGTGTTGGGCCGCATGATCGACCAGAAGGTGACGATGGTGGATCAGTTCGCGCTTGCCGGAGACTACGGCATCGTCGGCGCCATCGAGCCGAGGCCGATGTACTACACGTACATGATCTACCAGCAGTTCGGCTCGGAGCAAGTGCGGGCGGCCAGCGACGACGACCTGGTCCGCGTCTACGGCGCGAGGCGGACCGATGGGACGCTGACCGTCCTGATCGTCAACCTTGCCTCGATAGCGCAGACGAAGCCCCTGACGATCCTGGGCAGCCGGTCGAGCGGCGCGGCTGAGACGTGGCTGTTCGACGAGGGGCACAAGGCGGAGAAGGTGGCCGACACCCAGCTCGGCGGAGAGATCACCCTGCCGGCGGAGTCGGTGACGGTCCTGGTGATCCCGAAGTAGATCGAGGGGCGAGGGCGCGGCGGGCTCCCAGGGCCAGGATGGCCAGCAGGACGAGGACGATCGCCAGGGACGTTCGGAGGCTGGTGGCTGCGGCAACGGAGCCGATGAGCGGTGGGCCGATCAGCCCGCCGCTGTAGCCCATCGTCGAGACGGCGGCGATCCCCACCGAGGCGGGCACTCCGGGCTGCGAGCCTGCGGCGCGGAAGAGCGTCGGCACGACCGCAGCCAGGCCGAAGCCCATCAAGGCGAAGCCGGCGATCGCCACGGGAATGACCGGCACGGCCAGGGCCAGGCCGAGCCCGACAGCGGCCAGAGCGGCGCCGGCCACGACGAGCAGGCGCGAACCCAGGGAGACGGCCAGTCGATCGCCGGCCAGCCGGGCAAGGGCCATGCTCCCGGCGAAGGCGGTCACCGCCAGGCCGGCCAGGCCTTCGGGGGCATCGAGTGCGTGCTGCATGTAGACGCCGCTCCAGTCCATGGCCGAGCCCTCGGCCATGAGCCCGAAGAGGCACAGCAGGCCGAGCAGCACCAGCGGACCGCTGGGCAGGCGGAGATGCCGTCCGCCCTCGGCGTGCTTGTCCGGCAGCATGGCGAACAGCAGGAGCACTCCCGCCAGGGCGATGGCGGCGCCGACGACGGAGAACTGCGGGAAGACGGCGATGCCCAACCCGGCCACCTGGGCGCTGGCGAGCGCGCCCAGGAAGGCGCCGATGCTCCAGCAGGCGTGGAGGCGGGACATGATCGGGCCCGCGCCGGCCCGTTCGACGGCGATGCCGTTGGCGTTCATGCAGACGTCCATCGTGCCCTGCGAGATGCCGAACACGAGGAGCGCCAGGGCCAGGCTGGCGAAGTCCCAGGCGGCGCCGATGACCGGCATCATTGCCGCGCAGCCGATCATTGTCAGGGGCGTCATGACGTGCGTCCCGAACCTGCTGCCCAGGGCTCCTCCAAAGACCATCGTCAGAACCGCGCCGGCCGCGGCGCCCAGGAGGGCGAACCCCAGCCCCGCCTCGTCCAGGCCGGTCTGGGCCTTGACGGCCGGGATGCGGGCCGCCCAGGTGCCGAAGGCCACGCCGTTGAGCAGGAAGGCCCCGGCCACGGCCAGGGCCTGGACGCGCAACTCGGCGCGGCCCCCGGGGCGCGCGAGTTCGTGTGCGCGAACCGGCTCGTCGATCATGCGGCGCCTGCCGCCCGGGCAATCGCCACCAGGATGATCGCCGAGGCCACTCCCAGGAACAGCTGCCGGGTCCGGGCCACGACCAGCACGCACAGCAGCACGGCCAGCGGCTCGACGCCGATCAGCAGCCGTGGCGGGCGGTCCGGGGTCAGCAGACAGTTGACCGCTGCCAGGGCCGCCAGGGCCGAAGGCCCGGCCAGGCGCAGGTAGGCCACGGCGGGTTGGGGGAGGCGCTCGATGCCGGGGGCGAGCATGGGCAGGGCCCGTGAGGGGTAGGTGGCGGCCCACATCAGCAACGCCAGGGGCGCGAAGGCAAGGCTCATGGCAGCCCTGCCTCGGCGGCGAGCTGAGGGGTCTCGGGCCGGCTCGACTCCTCGTCCGAGCCGGGCGGCACGGCCAGGCCCACGAGCGGCCCGACCACGGCGCCGGCGATGAGGCCCACCGAGACTCCTCCGACCAGCCCGACCGGCACCGCCACGGCGACCGCACCCAGGGCGGCGGCGACATCCCGCCGGCCGCTGACCATGCCCAGCGACAGGCCAGCCATGGCCGCGGGGAAGGCGATGTCGAGCCCCAGGCCCTCGATGTCGAGCGCTCCGGCCGCCAGGAAGCCGAGCGTCGAGCCGACCGTCCACGGAATCGTGACGGCCATCGAGGCGATCCAGAAGCCGCGCCGGTCCAGCCGGCCGATGCGGCGGAAATGAGCCAGCGAGAGAGCGAAGGATTCGTCGGTCAGGAAGTGGGCCATGAGGGCCCTCTCGCGACGCCGGGCAGCGGTCAGATAGGGCGCCAGGGCGGCCGAGTAGAGCAGGTGCCGGGCGTTGACCAGCAGCGTCACCCCGGCGATGGCGAGCCAGGGCGCGCCGTCCTTGACCATCCCGACGGCGGCGAACTGGGCCCCGCCCGCCAGGACCACCAGGCACATGGCGATCGTGTCCAGGGCCGAGAAGCCGGCCTGGAGCGTCGCCAGGCCGTAGACGAGCCCCACCGGGAGCGCGTAGGACGCGATCACCAGCGCGTCCCGAACCAGCCGCCCGCGCGACTCACCCGCGTCGTCCTGTCTCTCGATCGCGCCAGAACGGCCCGTCTTGCCCAAGCTCCGCTCCTTCTGGCAGGTGGAGCGCCATTGTCGCCGGCGCGGGGACAATCCGCCGGTCCACCCCCGCGCGAACGGCTGTTCTATTTGGGCAATCTGGCCTACAATGGCGACCTATGCCACAGGAAGAGCTGGTCGTTCGCGGGGCCCGCGAGCACAACCTGAAGAACATAACCGTGGCCATGCCGCGGGATCGCCTGATCGTGATCACCGGGCTGTCCGGGTCGGGCAAGAGCAGCCTGGCTTTCGACACCATCTACGCTGAGGGCCAGCGCCGCTACGTGGAAAGCCTCTCTGCATACGCCCGGCAGTTCCTGGGCGAGATGCAGAAGCCCGACGTCGACCAGATAGACGGACTCAGCCCGGCCATCTCGATCGACCAGAAAGGCGCCAGCCGGAACCCGCGATCGACCGTGGGCACGGTGACCGAGATCTACGACCACCTGCGCCTGCTTTTCGCCCGCATCGGCCATCCGCACTGCCCCACCTGCGGCCGCGAGATTCAGCGCCAGAGCGTGCAGCAGATAGTGGACCAGATCTACGACCTGCCCCAGGGCACCCGGCTGATGGTGCTGGGCCCGGTCATCCGGGACCGCAAGACCGAGGGCGATCGCGTCTTCGAGCAGATCCGCCGTCAGGGCTTCGCCCGGGTGCGAGTCGACGGCGAGATGATGGACCTGGCCGAGACGCGGCCCCTGGACAAGTACAAGCGCCACACCATCGACGTAGTGGTAGACCGCTTCGTCGTGGATCGAGGCGAGATGCCGTCCGGCGCCACTCTGGACGATCGCGGCCGGCCGCTGGACCCGGAGACGGGATCGCCCATTCGCCCGCCCGACGCGGCCCGCCTCGCCGACTCGGTGGAGACGGCCCTGCGGCTTGGCGAGGGCGTCGTCCTGGTCGCCCCGGCGCCGCGCGACGGCGAGAAGCCCTCCTTCGAGGAGCGGCGCTACAGCGAGCGCTACAGCTGCGCCTACGACGGCACCACCGTCGACGAACTGGAGCCGCGCAGCTTCAGCTTCAACTCGCCCCATGGGGCCTGCCCGGCCTGCACCGGCATCGGCAGCCGCCTGGAGATAGATCCGGATCGGGTGATCCCCAACAGGAATCTCTCTCTGGCGGGCGGTGCTCTGGCGCCCTGGGCACGTATGCCGATGGACGCATCCTGGCATGGCAAGATCGTCGAAGCGATCTGCCGGGAGCATGGCTGGGACTACAACGCACCGGTCAAGGAGCTCCCCCAAGAGGCCCTGGACTACATCCTCTTCACCGCACGCGGCGAGCGGGTCGTCATCGGCTACCGCCACGAGCGCGGCGAGAACACCTACGGGGCGACGTTCGAGGGCATCGTCCCCAATCTCGAGCGGCGCTTCCGGGAGACTGACTCGGACTTCGTGAAGGCGGAGCTGGAGCGCTACATGGTTTCGCGGCCATGCCCGGTCTGCGAGGGCAAGCGCCTGAAGCCGGAGATCCTGGCCGTCACCGTAGACGGGCACAGCATCTGGGACGTCTCGACGCTGTCCATCACCGCCGCCTGCGAGTGGGTTACCCGTCTGCCGGGCCAATTGACCGAGCGCGAGCGCACCATCGCCCGGCAGGTGCTGAAGGAGATCTCGTCCCGCCTGGGCTTCCTCATCGACGTCGGGCTGGACTACCTGACGCTGGATCGGACGAGCCAGACGCTCTCCGGCGGCGAAGCCCAGCGCATCCGCCTCGCGACCCAGATAGGCTCGAGCCTGATGGGCGTCCTGTACATCCTGGACGAGCCCTCGATCGGCCTCCACCAGCGCGACAACGCCAAGCTGATCGCCACCCTGACGCGCTTGCGCGACCTGGGGAACACGGTGCTGGTCGTCGAGCACGACGAGGAGACGATCCGGACCGCCGACTGGGTCATCGACATCGGCCCCGGGGCCGGTGAGCACGGCGGCGAGATCGTGGCCGTGGGCCCGCTCGAGACCGTTCTGGCGGAGCCGCGCTCGATAACGGGCGCCTACCTGCGGGGCGAGCTGCAGGTCCCGATACCGTCCAGTCGCCGATCGGGCAGCGGAGTGTCGCTCGTTGTCCGCGGGGCGAGCGAGCACAACCTCAAGCACATCGACGTGGCCTTCCCGCTGGGTCGCTTCGTGGCCGTGACCGGCGTCTCGGGCTCGGGCAAGAGCACGCTGGTTTCGGACGTCCTGTACCTGGCCCTGGCTCGCCAGCTGAGCGGGGGACGCGAACGGCCCGGAGCCCACGATGCCATCGAAGGCGTCGTGGCCATCGACAAGGTCATCGACATCGACCAGAGCCCCATCGGCCGCACGCCACGCTCGAACCCGGCCACCTACACCGGGCTCTTCGCCCCGATCCGCGGGCTGTTCGCGGCCACCCCCGAAGCGCGGGTGCGAGGCTACATGCCAGGGCGCTTCAGCTTCAACGTGAAGGGCGGCCGCTGCGAGCACTGCAAGGGCGACGGCATCCTGAAGATCGCAATGCAGTTCCTGCCCGATGTCTACGTGCCGTGCGAGGTCTGCAAGGGCAAGCGCTACAACCGCGAGGCCCTGGAGATCCACTATCGCGGTCGGTCGATCGCCGATGTTCTCGAGATGACCATCGAAGAGGCCCTGGATTTCTTCTCCGCCGTGCCGTCGGTTCGATCCAGGTTGCAGACGCTCAACGACGTCGGCCTCGGCTACGTCCACCTCGGCCAGCCGGCCACCACCCTCTCGGGGGGCGAAGCACAGCGCGTCAAGCTGGCCACCGAGCTGTCGCGGCGGGCGACCGGCCGGACGCTATACGTTCTCGACGAGCCCACCACGGGCCTGCACATGGCTGACGTGGAGAAGCTCCTGCACGTCCTGCACCGGCTCGTCGACGCTGGGAACACCGTGGTGGTGATCGAGCACAACCTCGATGTCGTGAAGACGGCGGACTGGATCGTGGACCTGGGGCCGGAGGGAGGGGAGCGGGGCGGCTACGTCATCGCCGAGGGTACCCCTGAAGACATCGCCCGGACCTCTGGCTCAGCCACGGGCGAGTACCTGGCCCGTGTGCTCCGAGGCGAGCCGCTGGTGCCGCTGTCCAATGTGACCTTCGCCGACCTGGCAGGCAGGGGCGGACTGCGCCGTCCGGAGTCGCGCCGGGCCGTCGGGGCGCCTCGGAAGCGGGCCACCGCAGCCGGGGCTGGAACCGAAAGCCCCGACTGATCCGCCCCGGCGCCTGGGCCGTATAGGTCTGCGTGGACGAGTTCTTCTCCCGCTGGGAGAAGCTCGCGGGTTGCGGGCGAGGAAGCGTGCCCTATACGGCTTCCGCCCCTGGAGGACCGCCTGACGCGTCGGATCGTGCCAAGCCTGCGCTCGAACCGTGACGCATGTTCACGTGAAAGGTTCACGTTCTCCCTGAAAGTCTCTTGACGCATCTGGTAGAGTGCCGCATGGCGCGTGAGATGGCTCACGGCGCTGCTCGAGTTCCGTACGCACCCAATGTGCGTGCAGGCTGTGGTTGCTGGCCTGGATTCGGAGGAGTCGCCAACGACCGCCATCAGGGCGGCTCGCGGCAGGATTGGCCCCCTCTCGGGTCAGCGCTCATCGCGCCGATCGGCACGAACCTCGGCCTTCGGAAGGGCTGGACCAACAGGCTTCGGTTTCGCGAACTGATCGGTGGAGGGCCGCTGGTGCGAACAGCTACGCTCGACGAAGTCGCAAGAGTCGCCGGCGTGTCGCGCGCAACCGCATCCCGAGTCGTGAATGGGAGCACGAGCGTGGGCCTTGACGCCCGCCAGTCGGTCCAGCGAGCCATTGAGCAGCTGGGCTACGTCCCCAAGCGGGTCTGGCGTAGCACCGCCGCGCGTCGCAGCGACTGCCTGGGCCTCGTGATAGCCGAGCCAGTGGCGCGAGTCTTCAACGACCCGTTCTTCTCGGAGGTGCTGCGGGGTGTCAACACGGGTATGGCCGCGCGTCAGAAGCAGCTGGCCCTGTTCATCGCGCCTCAGTCGCCCGACGGGGAGCGCCGCCTGCAACAATACCTGCTGGGTGGCCACGTGGACGGCGCCGTCTTCCTGTCGCTGCACGGCAACGATCCGCTGCCGGAGCGTCTCCACATGCGCGGCGTTCCGGTAGTCGTCGGGGGCGAACCGCCCCACGGCGCTCGGGTCAGCTACGTGGACAACGACAATCGGGGCGGCGCGGTCGCCGCTACCAACCATCTGATCGACCAGGGGCGCCGCACGATCGCCTTGATCAACGGCCCTCTTGATCTTCCCGCCGCCGCCTCGCGCCGCCAGGGTTACCTGGAGGCTCTCCGTGCTGCCGGTTTGACCCCGCGCCCGGAGCTGGAGGCCGGAGGCGATTTCACCCGCGAGGGAGGGGCACAGGCCATGCAGGAGCTGCTGGACCGGTGCCCGGAGATCGATGCGGCCTTCGCCGTCAGCGATCTCATGGCCTCCGGAGCCCTTGAAGCGCTTCGCGCAATGGGCCGGAAAGTCCCCGCGGATGTGGCTATTGTCGGTTTTGACGACTCTGCGGTTGCCTCGTCGACTCAGCCTGCGCTCTCGAGCGTGCGCCAGTCTGTCGAGGTCATGGGCCGCGAGCTCGTCAGCGTGCTGCTTCGTGCAGTCGAGGCCAGGGATCACGTCCTGCGACGTGTGATCCTGGCAACCGAGCTAGTCGTCAGGGAGTCGAGTGGAGGAGTGCCGACAGGGAAGAACTGAGAAGGTTCGTGCCGCGTTGTGCGGCACATGGGGATGAGATCCATTCCCATGAGCAGTTACTCGCTAGAGACATTCTTGTCGCTAGGGACTAGAGAAGGGAGCCCAATGAGAGGGTTGCGCCTCATCACGTTGGCCGCGATCCCGGCGCTCGTTCTGAGCGCCTGCAGCAGCACGGAGGCAACTCCGACGACAGCTGCCGAGTCGCAAGGCGCCACGCCGACCCCGGTCGTTCAGCCGGGCACGACTGTTGTTCGCTGGTTCGTCGGCCTCGGCTCGGGGACCCAGCCCAACCAGATCGAAGCTCAGAAGACGTTCGTCAAGAACTACAACGAGTCTCAGAGCAAGATCTACATCAACCTGGAAATCGTTCCGAACGCAAACGCCTACGACATCCTCAAGACCGAGATCGCGGCCGACAACGCGCCCGACATCATCGGCCCTGTCGGTGTTCGTGGCCGGAACGGCTTCTCGGGCGTCTTCCTCGATCTCACTACTGAGATTGAGAAGGCGAACTACGACACCAGCAAGTTCCCCCAGGCCCTGGTTGACTTCTTCAATCAGGGTGGCGAGGGCCAGGTTGGCCTGCCGTACCTGATCTACCCGGCCTACATGTTCTACAACAAGGACATCTTCGCTCAGCAGAGTCTGCCTGACCTGCCGGCGAAGGTTGGCGATCAGTGGAACGGCGAGGACTACACCTGGGACACCATTGCCGAGATCGGCAAGATGGTGACCGTCGACAGCGCTGGCAAGAAGTCGACTGACGCTGGCTTCAACAAGAACGACATCGTTCAGTTCGGTTTCGACGCTCAGTGGTGGGATTGGCGCCGCCTGATGTCGGCCTTCGGTGGCGGCTCGCTCGTCGCCGACGACAACAAGACCGCCCAGATCCCGGCTGCCTGGGTCACCGGGTCCAAGTGGTACTACGACGCGATGTGGAAGTACAGCTTCGCGCCGACTGGCAAGTACCGCAGCTCTGCTCTTCTGAACCAGGGCACCACTGTTTCCTCCGGTCGCATCGCGATGGATGCCGCCAACGGCTGGTCCATCAACTCGTACGGCACGGTGGACAACTCCAAGATCAAGAAGTGGGACATGGCGGTCCTGCCGGCCACTGAAAGCGGCAAGCCGTCCGGCCCGCTCGATGCGGACACCTTCACCATCATCAAGAACAGCGAGCATCCGTCGGAGGCTTTCGAGGCCATGGTTGCCATCATGGCCGACAAGGATCTCCAGATCGTCTACGGCGGCACCCCTGCCGCGCTGGCCGATCAGCAGGCTTGGTTCGATGATTTCGACGCGACCCTTGCGGACGTCTTCCCTGGCAACCAGGTGACCTGGTCGGTTCTGCAGGAGATGCAGAACTACCCGGCCGTCCCGAGCCACGAGGTGGACATGCCGAACTTCCTCAAGATCATCGACCTGTACAACGCCTTCTACACCAAGCTCCAGAGCCAGGATGGCCTGAATGTCGACAACGAGCTCAACCAGCTCAAGGCCGACGTCCAGAAGGCTGTCGACGAGGCTGCTGCGAGCCCGGCCGCCTAGGAGTCATCTCCTAGCAGCCTGAAGGCATGAACTGT
>Ga0307439_1001074_pt1 | contig 17787 bp, 17 predicted proteins | sample SalMarWE160490MG_FD_202142 | JGI IMG/M metagenome (GOLD analysis project Ga0307439, IMG submission 202142) | Salt marsh sediment microbial communities from the Plum Island Ecosystem LTER, Massachusetts, United States - WE1604-90 | ecosystem: Environmental > Aquatic > Marine > Intertidal zone >... | reverse complement strand
AGGCTGGGCACGCCCAGGGATGCGTCGGCCGGCTCGTCGCCGTCCTCCGGGGAGGGACGCCCTCTCTTGCGGGGAGTGACCTGGTCCACCAGGACCTCTACGTCCCGGCCCAACCAGGCCCTGTTGCGCTCGTGGCCGATCGCCTGCTGGACGGCCAGCAGGTCGTTGAGCCTGCGGCGCTTGACGCCCGGGGGCACGTCGTCGGCCATGTGCAGGGCGGGCGTCCCGGGTCGCGGTGAGTAGGCCGCGGCGTAGACGGTGTCGAACCGCAGGTCCCGCATCAGCTCCAGCGTGGCCTGGAACTGTTCCGCGGTCTCGCCGCAGAAGCCGACGATGACGTCGGTGGAAACCGTCAGATCGGGCACGGCCGCCCGCAGGCGCGACAGCCGCTCAACGTAGTGGGCGATGGTGTACTGGCGGCCCATGCGCTGCAGCATCTCGTCGTCGCCGGACTGGACCGGCAGGTGCATGTGCCGGCAGACGCTGGAACATTCGGCCATGGCCTCGATCAGCCTGTCGGAGAGGTCCCAGGGGTGGGAGGTGATGAAGCGCAGGCGGGGGATGGCCGGGCTTCCGTCCGGCCCGCGGATCCCGTGGATGGAGCGCAGCAGCTCGGCCAGGTCCGGCCGGGCCCGGAGGTCGAGCTTGAGACCGGCCGGCCGTTCGGTGGAGATGTGCCCGAAACGGTTCTCCGCCGGCAAGTCGTGGCCGTAGCTGTTGACGTTCTGGCCCAGGAGAGTCAGCTCCCGGTAGCCGCCGGCGGCGACGGCTTGAGCCTCGGCCAGGATGTCGTCGAAGGGCCGGCTGCGCTCCGGTCCGCGGGCGAACGGGACGATGCAGTACGTGCAGGTCTTGTCGCAGCCGTAGACGATAGGCAGCCAGGCGGACGAGCGCGACGAACGGGCGACGCGGTCTTCGTTCAGGGCGGTGGCCCTGCTGGCGGCCAGGTTGTCGGCGGCGCTGACCGGCCGGCCGTGCAGGGTCGTGGTGGCGGCCGTGGCGGCCGCCTGGAGGCCGATCGGGGCCTGGGCGGAGACGAGCCCCAGGCGGAGGGCCAGCTCGGGCTCCTCGTCGGGCCGCAGGAAGACGTCGACTGCCGGGAAGCGGCGGCGGAGGCCTGCCCTCTCCGACTCTCGGACGGCGCAGCCGGTGAGGACGACATGCATCCCGGGCCGCTGGCGCTTGAGCTCCGCCAGGCGCCCCTGGCGGCCTATGACGCGCGCCTCGGCGTGCTCTCGCACGGCGCAGGTGTTGATGACGACCAGCTCGGCGTCCTCCATGGAGGCAGCGCGGCGGCAGCCCGCCGCCAGAAGCTGGCCGGCCATCTCTTCGGAGTCGCTCTGGTTCATCTGGCAGCCCAGGGTCCAGATCCAGAAGGCGGGCATGACCGCGGGGTCGGGCGCGAACTCGGCCAGGCGGGCGTCGAGGGCGGTCACGGCGCAGCGCTCACACCCAGGGCGGGGAGCGGACGGCCCAGGCGAGCGTACAGGGCCAGTGCGTCCTCGTCCGGCACGTACAGCTGGGCGTAGACCTGGGCGTAGGTTTCACCGTCGCCGTGGTAGTCGCTGCCGCCCGTGGCCAGCAGGCCCATCTCCGAGGCCACGGCCGCGGCTCCGGCCACCGTCGCGACGTCGAAGTGGCGGTAGTGGACCTCCAGGCCCGCCAGCCCGGCCGCGCCAAGCTCCCCGATCAGGTCGCGCCGCCCCGGAGCGTCGGCGAAATGGGCCAGGACGGGCACTCCCCCAGCGGCCAGGATGGCGGCGATGGCCTCGAAGGGGCCCAGTCCCTGACGCGGGACGTAGGCCGGGCAGCCGCGGCCCAGAAGTTGGCGCATCGCCTGCTCGACGCTCTCGACATGGCCGGCGGCCACCAGGCAGCGGGCTGCCTGCGGCCGGCCCAGGGAGGCGCCGGAAGCCGCCCCGGCTCCCGCCAGAAGCTCATTGGCCTGGGCCTCGATCGGATAGCCCAGCTCGCGCAGCCGGGCGATGATCTCGTGGAAGCGCGACGCTCGGAAGGTGCGCTGGCGCTCGAGGGTAGCCTCAAAGGGCTCATGGGCCGGGTCAACACCGAGGCCCAGGATGTGCAGCTCGCCCTCCCACAGGTCCGGTATGCCGCTGGCCACACTGTTGATCTCGACGGCCGGCAGCAGCTCCAGGGGGAGTGGCGGCCGGTCCGCGGCTACAAGCTCCCGAACCCCGGCCAGGGTGTCGTGATCGGCCAGGGCCAGGACCCGCACGCCGGCCGCGGCGGCGGCCCGAACGAGCTCGGCCGGGTCGAGGACGCCGTCGGAACGGTTGCTGTGAGTGTGGAGATCGACCCGCGACGGATGGGGCGGCACGACGCGCTCTCCGGCGGGATTACCCGCCCTGCGGCGTTGGTACGCCGAGGGGAGCCCGGCCACGCTAGACCTCGACTAGGCGCTGGATGCGCTCGATCGAGATGGCCCGCCCGGTGGCGGGATCGACGTCGATCTGGCAGGCGTTGAGTACCACCGGCCCCGTCCCGACCTCGAAACGAGTGGGCAGGCCGGTCAGGAAGCGGGGTATGACCGTGGCCGGGTCGAAGCCGATGACGCTGTGAACCGGCCCGCACATGCCCAGGTCGGAGACATAGGCCGTGCCTTTGGGCATCACCCGCTCGTCGGCCGTGGCGACGTGAGTGTGGGTTCCCACGACCGCGCTGACGCGGCCGTCAAGGTAGATGCCGAAGGCCACCTTCTCCGAGGTCAGCTCGCAGTGGAAGTCCACCACCCGGACCGCCGGCAGCGGTTCGGAAGCCTGGTCGAGCAGGCGGTCGAACTCGGTGAACGGGTTTTCGATCGGGGTCATGTAGGTCCGGCCCTGGAAGTTGAGGACCGCCACTTCGGTTCCGTCGGAGGCGTGGAAGATGCCCCAGCCGCGCCCGGGGACCCCGTCCGAGCCGTAGTTCTGCGGCCGCAGGATCCGTTCCTCATGCTCGATCGTCTCGTACATCTCGCGCTTGTCCCAGATGTGGTTGCCCGAGGTGATGACGTCGATGCCGGCCTTGAACATCGCCTCCGCCAGCGAGGCGGTCAGGCCCATCCCGCCGGCCACGTTCTCGCCGTTGGCCGTGACGAGATGAACGTCAAGCTCTCGCCGCAGGTCCGGCAGCAGGGCCTCCACCGCGTGGCGGCCCGGCTTGCCGATAAGGTCGCCGATCATGAGGATGCGGCAGGCGCGCCGCCCAGACTCGGTCTGGGGCGGGCTCGCTGGCGCTGTCACGCCGGCCTACTTCGCGTACTCGACGGCCCGCGTCTCGCGGATGACCGTCACCTTGATCTGGCCCGGGTAGGTAAGGCTGGCCTCGATCTTCTTCACCACCTCGCGAGCCAGGCGGGTAGCTGTGACGTCGTCCACCTGCTCGGGCCTGACCAGGATCCGGACCTCGCGGCCGGCCTGGACGGCGAAGCTCTTCTCCACACCCTCGAAGCTCTCGGCGATGGCCTGCAGATCTTCGAGGCGCCGGACGTAGGTCTCCATCGACTCGCCGCGGGCGCCCGGCCGGGAGGCGCTTATGGCGTCTGCCACGAGGACGACCGGGGCCTCGGGCGAGGTGGCATCGACCTCCTGGTGGTGGGCGGCGATGGCGTTGACAACTCCCGGGGACAGGTTGTGGCGCTGGGCGATGCTGGCCCCGATCTGAGCGTGGGGCCCTTCGACCTCGTGGTCGACGGCCTTGCCCAGGTCGTGCAGAAGACCGGCTACCTTGGCCGCCTGCACGTCCAGCCCCAGCTCGGAGGCGATCATGGCCGCCAGGCGGCTGGTTTCGACCGAGTGGGTCAGGACGTTCTGACCGTAGCTGGTGCGGTACTTGAGGCGGCCCAGGAGCCTGACGATCTCCGCGGGCAGAGCGGGGATCCCGGCGTCGTAGATGGCCTGCTCGCCGGCCTGGCGCATGGTCACGTCGACCTCGTTCCGGGCCTTGGCCACGACGTCCTCGATGCGCCCGGGGTGGATGCGCCCGTCGGCCATGAGCTTCGTCAGGGCAAGGCGGGCGATCTCGCGCCGGACCGGATCGAAGGCGCTGATGACCACCGTCTCCGGTGTGTCGTCGATGATCAGGTCCACTCCGGTGGCCTGCTCGAGAGCGCGGATGTTGCGGCCCTCGCGGCCGATGATGCGGCCCTTCATCTCCTCGTTGGGGAGGTGAATGGCGCTGACGGTGTGCTCTGAGACCTGGTCGGCGGCGATGCGCTGCATCGTCGTCAGGACGATCTCACGCGCCCGATCATCCGCTTCTTCCCGGGCGGCCTTCTCGATCGACTTGGCCAGGCGGACCGCGTCGCGCTCGGCATCCTCGCGCACGGCTTCGATCAGCTGGACCTTGGCGTCGGCTGCGCTGAGGCTCGACACGCGCTCCAGGGCTTCGATGTGCTCCTGCTGAGACTGAGCGAGCTCCTGGCGGCTCTTCTCGAGCTCGCGCTCGCGGTCGAGCAACTTGCGGTCGCGCTGCTCGACCATGTCGGAGCGCATGTCCAGCTGCTCGTCTCGGGCCAGCAGGCGCGCTTCGAGGCCGGACAGCTCATTGCGTCTGGAGCGAGCCTCGTCCTCGGCCTCGCGGGCCAGGCGCAGCTTCTCGTCTTTAGCTTCGAGGATGAGTTCCTTCTGCTGAGCGCGAGCTTCCGCCACGATACGGGCGGCCTTGTCCTGGGCGCTCTTCACAGCCTGACTTGCGACGAAACCGCGCGCCAGGAAACCGAGCAACCCGCCCGCGCCGAGGGCGACCACGGACAGAGTGGCCACAAGGGCGAGATCCATATGAACTTGCCTCCCACCCGGTCCAGAGACCGGAGGTACCTGGAAACGTTCGGAGCGGCCGCTTGGCGGTCTCTACCCGTGAGGCCGTGGGCGGCTGCTGTTGGTCGATGATTCGAGCTGACGCCGCCATTTGGGCTCCAGACAGGCGGCGCGTGTTCGTCTCGCGCGTAGTCTACGGCGGGACGCGAAATCGGTCACCTCCCGGAGCGGGATCGGAGCGAGTTTCTGCCGAGAAGACGGCCGGCACGGGAAATGGGCCGCCGCACCAGCGCCGTTCCGCCGGGCCGTTTGCGGGCCCGGTCTGCTACTCCTGGCCGGCGAAGGCGCGGGCGGCCTCGGCGCAGACCTCGGGGTCGAAGCCATTGCGCGCCAGGAGCGCGTAAGCGCGTCGGCGACGCTGGGCTGGATCGGCTACGCGGCTCAGGACGGCCCGGCGCCGCTCCAGCAAGTGCGCTGCCGCGGCGCGGTCCGGAGAGGCGCCGCCGTCATGGTCGGCACCGTGGCTCCGCTCTTCCAGCACCGCGGCGATGACCCCCCGATCTATGCCCTTCAGCATCATCTCGCGACGCAGGGCCTGCTCTCCCCGCGGCCGTGACGCGTCGCGCGAGCGGACCCACGTCCGGGCGAACTCGAGATCGTCCAGCAGCCCGACCTCCGTGAGCCGGGCAATGGCCGCCTCTACCAGGTCGCTCCGGTAGCCGGCCATCGCCAGCCGTCGCCTGACCTCGGCCACGGAGCGGTGACGCGCCTCCAGGAAGCGTATGGCGGCGTCGGTGACCGTCTGGGGGTCATCGACAAGCCCGCGCCGCTGACGGGCCTCCTGGGGCGTCTCACGCCGTCTCGAGGGGCCGCGGCGGCCCATCGAGGCCTACTCGGCCTCCTCGATCCCCTCAACGGGGAGGGCGATGTCGGCCATCTTGTCCCGGATCTGCTTCTCCAGCTGGGCGGAAACCTCCGCGTTGGCCTTGAGGAAATCCTTGGCCGCTTCTCGGCCCTGGCCCAGCCGGGTGTCGCCGAAGTTGAACCAGGCGCCGGTCTTGGCGACCACGCCGACCTGTGTGCCGACGTCCAGAAGGCCGCCCTCGCGGGAAATGCCCTGGCCAAACATGATGTCGAACTCGGCCGCCTTGAAGGGCGGAGCGACCTTGTTCTTCACGACCTTGACCTTGACCCGATTGCCCACCGGGTCGGTGCCGGTCTTGATGGTTTCGATGCGGCGGATGTCCAGGCGGACGCTGGCGTAGAACTTGAGGGCGCGTCCGCCGGGCGTCGTCTCGGGGTTGCCGAACATGACGCCGATCTTCTCCCGCAGCTGGTTGGTGAAGATGAGAGCGGTGTTGGAGCGATTGACGGCGCCGGCAAGCTTGCGCAGGGCCTGGCTCATCAGCCGGGCCTGGATTCCCACGAAGGAGTCGCCGATCTCACCCTCGATCTCGGCCTTGGGCACGAGCGCCGCAACCGAGTCCACGACGACCGCGTCCACGCCGCCGGAGCGGATCAGGGTCTCCGTGATCTGGAGGGCGTCCTCGCCGGTGTCGGGCTGGCTGACCAGAAGGTCGTCCACGTTGAGGCCGCAGGCACGGGCGTAGCCCGGATCGAGAGCGTGCTCCACGTCGATGAAGGCCACCACGCCGCCCTTTCGCTGGGCTTCGGCCAGGATGTGCTGGCAGAGGGTGGTCTTGCCCGACGACTCCGGGCCGAAGACTTCGGTCATGCGCCCGCGAGGGACGCCGCCGACCCCGAGGGCGAGGTCGAGGGCGATGGAGCCCGTGGGGATGACGGCGACCGCCTGGCGCTCCGAGGAACCCAGTCGCATTATCGAGCCGCGCCCGAACTGCTTCTCTATCGCCAGGATTGCCGCGTCCACGGCCCGGGCACGCTCACCCGGTTTCTCCGCGCCGCCGTTGCCGGAAGCCTTGGCTTCGCTTCCTCGCTCGATCATCGCCACCTGTTCCTCGCTCCTTTGATGTCGCCCGCCCGTCGGGCACCGGACGGTCGACATCGAGCACCTGCCCCGGTGGCGTCCGCCCGCGAGTTAGCTCTCTTCCTCTTCGTCTCGAGGCTTGCGTTTTGGCTTCCAGACCTCCACGTTGACGGGAGGCTCCAGCATGGGCTGGATCTTGGTCTTCTGGCCGGCGTCCTTCGGCTTCTTCTTGCTTTCTCTGTGCGGCCGGTCGCGGCTCCCCATCTGGTATGCCTCCGCGTTCGACAAGCTACGGGTGGGCTCTTCATTCGGGCTTAGCTCGCACTTACGCGCCCCTTGCCCGCGGCCCTGGCCCGCAGCTCGGACAGGCAGGCAGAGAAGGTGCCGGAGCGGAGAGAAGCCCGGATATCGGCCATGAAGTCTAGGGTGAAGGTCATGTTGTGACAAGTTGCGAGGCGGTAGGCGAGCAGCTCCTCAGCCCGGAACAGATGGGCCAGATAGGCCCGCGAGAAGTTGCGGCAAAGCAGGCAGCGGCAGCCCTCCTGGACCGGCCGATCGTCGTCCGCGTAGCGCGCGTTGCGGATGTTGATACGGCCCTCCGGGGTCCACAGCTGGCCGTTGCGGGCGACGCGGGCCGGCAGGACGGAATCGAACAGATCCACTCCCCGGTGAACGGCGTCGAGCAGGTCGGCGGGCGAGCCGAGCCCCATCAGGTAGCGTGGCCGCGGATCGTCCCTCAGCAGGCGGACGGCCACGTCCAGCGCCACCCCGCGCTGGGCCGCGGTCTCGTCGCCGGCCAGGCCGCCGATGCAGATACCGTCGAACGGCAGGCCGGCCACAAAGCGGGCGGATTCCTCACGGAGCTCGGGGTCCAGACCCCCCTGGACGATGCCGAACAGAGCCTGGTTCGGCCGCTTGTGGGCCGCCAGCGATCGCTCGGCCCAGAGATGCGTGCGCCGGGCGGCCTCCGCGACGTCCGCCCGGGACGACGACGCCGGGGGCACCGGCTGGTCGAAGGCGACGGCGATGTCGGCCCCGAGGGCCTCCTGCACGGCGATGGACAGCTCGGGAGTGAAGCGGTGATAGGACCCGTCGAGGTGGCTCTGGAAGGTCACGCCCTGGTCGTCGACCTTGCGCATCTCCCCCAGCGAGACGACCTGGAAACCGCCCGAGTCGGTGAGGACCGGTCGATCCCAGGCCATGAACCTGTGCAGGCCCCCGAGGCGGGAGATCCGCTCGTGCCCCGGGCGCAGGTAGAGGTGATAGGTGTTGGCCAGGATGATGGTGGCGCCGGCCTCTCGCAGGTCGTCGGGTGAAAGGGCCTTGACCGTGGCGTTGGTGCCGACGGGCATGAACTGAGGGGTTTCGACCACGCCGTGGCTGAGCGCCAGCCGCCCCAGGCGAGCCTGGGTGGAGCCGTCGGCGGGCGGCGGCACGAGCACTTCGAACCGGGCCGGTGAGGATTCCACGGGCCGCTCGTCCAGGGCCGATGTCATCGCGCGCTGCCCGAGTCCGCTGCCGGACCGCCCGACTCCCACAGGGCCGGCTGATCGGCGTCCGCGCGCCGCGGCGGCGGTATCTCGTAGCCCAGGCGGCTCAGATGCTGCCGTGCCAGCTCGGTGGCGATGCGCCCCTGCGGCGTCCGGTCGAGAAAGCCCAGCCGGAGCAGGAACGGTTCGTAGACGTCCTCGACCGTCTCCGCCTCCTCCGAGAGCACGGCCGCCAGGGCCTGGATGCCCACCGGCCCGCTGCCGAACTTCTGGACGATCGCGGCCAGCAGCTTCCGGTCGGTGGAGTCAAGGCCTTCGTCGTCGATCTCGAGGGCGGCCAGGGCCTTGTCCGCCGTGGCCGCATCCACGCGGCCGTCGCCGTTGACCTGGGCGTAGTCGCGAACGCGGCGCAGGAGTCGGTTGACGACGCGCGGCGTGCCCCTCCCCCGCCGGGCGATGGCCGTGGCGCCGTCTGCGCTCAGATCCACCGACAGCAGCCTGGCCGAGCGCTCCACGATGGACGTCAGATCCGCCAGATCATAGAAGTCCAGGCGATACGTGGCCCCGAAGCGGTCCCGCAGAGGGCTCGAGATGCGCCCCGCGCGGGTGGTGGCGCCGACGATCGTGAAGGGCTTGAGGCTGAGGCGCAGGCTGCGCGCCGACGGCCCCTTGCCGATCATCACGTCCAGGGCGAAGTCCTCCATGGCCGGGTAGAGGATCTCCTCCACGGCGCGATTGAGGCGGTGGATCTCGTCGATGAAGAGGACGTCCCGCTCGTCGAGTGAGGTGAGGATGGCGGCAAGGTCCCCTGCCCTCTCGATTGCCGGGCCGCTGGCATAGCGGATGTTGGCCCCCAGCTCGCGGGCGACGATCGTGGCCAGGGTGGTCTTGCCCAGTCCTGGCGGGCCGTGCAGGAGGATGTGATCGGCCGCGTCGCCCCTCTGCCGCGCGGCCTCGAGCAGGATCGAAAGGTTGGCCTTGAGCTCTCTCTGGCCGACGTATTCGTTCAGCGTTCGCGGGCGAAGCGAGCGATCGACGGCGACTTCGGCCTCGTCCTGGGCGTCGGCGGCCAGTATTCGCGAGATGTCGGTCATAGGGCGCTCGCGCTCATGCGCGCAGTGTACCAGATCGAACGGGTGTTCTAGCCCCTGTTTGCGCTCCTGAGCCGGTCAACCCAGCGGCCGTCAGTTGGCGGCGTAGTCGAAGCCCGGGTCGTCGCGGTCGGCCGCCAGGCCGCGCTCCAGGGGACTCATGCGGTCCCAGGCCTCACGATCGAGAGCGGTCCGCGGCCGGGCCGGGCGCCTCTCGCGAGACGTGGCCGACGCCGCCGTCATCTCGTCGCTGAGGGCGACCAGCGCATCCAGCGAGATGAGCTGTCGCGACCCCTCGTACGGGATCATCTCCCCACCCTCTGTCTGGGCGAGCCGCGGCTGCCAGCAGCGCGGCTCGCAGCGGTGAGACGGCTCGGGTGAAGGCGGCGTGACCCCTAGCCCCTCACCAGCGTCCGCAGAGCGGCCTTCACGCGCTCCTCCAGGCCGGCTCCAACGCCCGTGTCCGCGAGCGCCTCACGGGAGGCCGTGCGCGCCTCGCCGGCCGAGTAGCCAAGGGCCAGCAGGGCGGCCATGACCTCGGGCTCGCCCGCCGGAGCCCCGGCGGGGGCGCCCGTGGCCACGCCGGCCTCGGCGACCTTCTCCTTCAGCTCAAGGACCAGCCGCGCCGCGAGCTTCTTGCCGACGCCCGGGACCGCAGTCAGCACGGCCAGATCGTCCGACAGGATCGCCAGCTGCAGATCCCCGACAGGGCGCGAGCCGACCAGGGCCAGGGACACCTTCGGGCCCACCCCGGTCACCGTCTGCAGCAGGCCGAAGAAGCCCAGCTCTTCGGGCGTGCGGAACCCGTACAGCGCCTGGGCGTCTTCGCGGACGAGGTGGTGGGTGAACAGCTTGACCCGCTCCCCCGCCCTGGCGGTCGTGAGCACGGCCGGGGCGCAGAAGACCCGGTAGCCGATCCCGCCCACCTCCACGATGAGCGAGTCGGCGAAGACGGCGCCAACGGTTCCCTCGAGCGAAGCGATCACTTCACTTCCCTCCCCTGCGAGGCGGCCTTGCGCGACGGCGAGCCGCCCGGTTGGGCCGCCAGCTGCTCCGCCCGGAGGGCTTCTCGGACGGCCTTCTCGAACGGGGTCAGAGCATCGGGGCCGGGCGTCACGGCCGAGCGATCGAGCGCTCCAACGCGCCTCCGGCCGGCCGAGCTTTCCCGGTTGGCTACACAGATCGCGATCGCCAGGGCGTCGGCCGCGTCATCCGGCTCGGGCAGTTCGGGCAGCCCCAGGATGGCCTGGACCATCCGTTGCACTTGTTCCTTTTCTGCCCCGCCGTGCCCGGCCGCGGCCACCTTGACCTCGTTGGGAGTGGCCTCTCGGACCTCCAGGTGGCTCTGGGCGGCCGCAAGCAGAGCAACCCCGCGGGCCTGCCCCACGGCGAAGGCGGTCTGGGCGTTCTTCGTGAAGTAGACTCGCTCGATGCCCACGAGATCGGGTCGGTGCAGGGCAATGATGTCGGTCAGCGCAGCGTGAATGGAGGCCAGCCGGTCAGGCAGGGGCATGCTGGAAGGCGTGGAGAAGACCCCGTAGTCGATCGCCCGCAGGCGGGAACCGGTGCGTTCGACGACGCCGTAGCCCAGCATCGCGATCCCGGGGTCGATCCCCAGGATGATCATCAGCCGACCTCGGCCAGCAGTGCCTCGGGGATCTCGAAGTTGGCCGTGACGCGCTGCACGTCGTCGTGGTCCTCGAGCTGCTCGACAAGCCGCAGGGCCTGCCGGGCCTTGCCCTCGTCCAGCTCGACGGTGTTCTTGGCGATCATCGTCAGATCAGCCGATTCGATGGCCACGCCGGCATGTTCCAGATTGCGCCGGACCTCCTCCAGCTCGGTAGGCCTGGTGTAGACCTCCACCTGGTCGCCTTCTGCGTCTACGTCGTCCGCCCCGGCGTCGATCGCCGCGAGCTCCACCTGTTCCGGGTCGCCCTGGGGGGCCAGGGTGATGACGCCCCGCTGCTCGAACTGCCAGGCCACGCTGCCTGAGCCGGCCAGCTGGCCGCCGGCTTTGGTCAGGATCGACCGCACGTCGGCGGCGGTTCGGTTTCGATTGTCCGTGGCGATTTCGATCAGAAGAGCGACGCCGCCGGGGCCGTAGCCCTCGTAGATGATCTCTTCGAACTGCTCGGCTTCCGAACCGCCGGTCGCCTTCTCGATGGCCCGCTTGATGGTGTCGGCCGGCATGTTGACGGCCCGGGCACGCTCGATCGCCAAGCGGAGGCGGAAGTTCCCGTCAGGGTCGCCGCCGCCGGCTCGAGCTGCGACGGCAATCTCGCGGCCCATCTTGGTGAACATGGCCCCGCGCTTGACGTCGTTGGCGCCTTTCTGGCGCTTGATCTGTGCCCATTTCGAATGCCCAGACATCGGGCCGAGTATAGCGCCATGGCGGCGGCCCCTTCGCCCCCCGTCCGGGCTATCATGGCCGGACTGCGGTGTGTGTCTCGGCGCACCGCCATTACGACGCCCCCACGCCACCCCTGAGGATCGCTTGAAGCCATGACAACCAAGAGTGTCGACCTCCCCCACCTTCGCAGCGTCGTCCTGGCTGCCCACGCCGGTGCCGGCAAGACGACGCTGGCCGAGCGCCTTCTCTTCGACGCCCTGGCTATCACCCGCCTCGGCCGGGTGGATGATGGGACGGCCAGTCTCGACTTCGAGCCGGAAGAACAGAAGCGGCAGCAGTCGCTGACGCTTGCTGTCGCCAGCCTGGACCACGAGGGGACCAGGATCCAGATAGTCGACACGCCCGGCTACGCCGACTTCGCCGCAGAGGTCGTAGAGGGCTTCGCCGCCACCGACGCGGCCGTGCTGGTGATGGACGCCACGGGCGGCGTGGAGGCGGGGCTCGAGACTGCGGTGGCGCTGGCTCGGTCCGACAACCGGCCCGCCCTGTTCCTCATAAACAAGTGCGATCGAGAGAACGCCAACCCGGGCAACGCGCTGGACGCCCTGCGCTCCACGTTCGGCCAGAAGCTGGCTCCGCTGCAGGTCGCCATCGGCACCGCCGACTCCTTCAGCGGCTACGTCGATCTGGTCCACCGCAAGGCCTACCACAGCAAGGACGGCAAGGACGTCGAAGTCCCGGTGCCGGAGAACCTGACGCGGGAAGTGGCTGCTCGACGCGACCAGCTCATCGAGGCCGCCTCCGAGGTCGACGACGAGATCATGACCAAGTACCTCGAGGGTGAGGAGATCTCGGACGCCGAGCTGGAGGCTTGCGTCCAGAAGGCCGTCAGAACGGCAGTGGTGGCCCCGGTCCTGGTGGGCAGCGCCGGCAAGGACGTCGGCGTGCGGGCCCTGGCGGACGCCATCGTCCGCTACCTCCCGTCTCCCGCCGACGGCCCCGAGATCGTGGCCAGGGATGCCAAGGGCAACGAGGTCCGGTTCAAGCCGGACGTCAACGGCCCGCTGATCGCTCGCGTCTTCAAGACCACCGCCGACCCGTTCGTCGGGCGGCTGACCTACCTCCGCGTTCTCTCGGGCACGCTGCAGGGCCAGGCCCATGCCTGGAACGCCAGCCGCTCCGAAGACGAACGCGTTGGCCAGCTGCTGCTGCTGCACGGCAAGGACCAGGAGACGGTGGGCCAGCTCCACGCCGGTGAGATCGGCGCCGTGGCCAAGCTGACGGTCACTGCCACCGGCGACACGCTGACGGCAGGCCGCGACCAGGCCCACACGCTGCCTGAGCTCAGCTTCCCGGTGCCGACGCTGCAGGTGGCAATCGAGCCTCAGACCAAGGCTGACCTGGACAAGATGGGCAGCGCCATCCAGCGGATGCTGGAGGAGGAGCCCTCCGCACGCGTCGAGCGGTCCGAGACGGGCGAGCAGATCCTGGTGGCCATGGGTGACGCCCACGTCGCCGTCCTGGGCGAGCGCCTGAAGCGGAAGTTCGGGGCGGCCATCGTGACCCGGACGCCCAAGGTCCCCTACAAGGAGACCATTCGCGGCAAGACGCAGAGCCACGGCCGGTACAAGAAGCAGACCGGCGGCCACGGCATGTTCGGCGACGTCTGGATCGCGATCGAGCCCAACCCGGGCGGCGGGGTCGAATTCGCCGAGAAGGTCGTGGGCGGCGTGGTGCCGAAGAACTTCTTCCCCGGCGTCGAGAAGGGCATCCGCGAGACGGCCGCCGAGGGCGTCGTGGCGGGCTACCCGCTCAGCGACTTCAAGGCGACCCTGTACGACGGCTCCTTCCACCCGGTCGACTCGAACGAGCTGTCTTTCAAGATCGCCGCTTCGATGGCTCTCAAGCAGGGCATCATGGAGTGCAAGCCGGCCCTGATGGAGCCGATCATGGCCGTCGAGATCCGCATCCCCGAAGCCTTCATGGGCGACGTCAACCGCGACCTCAACGGTCGCCGGGGCCGGGTCCTGGGCATGGACACCAAGGGAGGGGTGCAGATCATCAGCGCCCACGTGCCCCAGGCGGAGCTGTTCACCTACGCCACTGAGCTGCGATCCCTGACCGGCGGCCGGGGCACCTTCACGGCCACCCTCGATCACTACGAGGACGTGCCCTCGCACATCGCCGAGAAGGTGATCGAGGCCCACCGCAAGGAACTCGAGGCGGCGCACAAGGAGTAGCGACGCGAACTTCATCGAGAGTCAGGCACGCTTGGCGCTCCAGACAAGCAGGCGGTGCAGTCAGGAAGCGACCTGCTGCCTGGCTGACGGTCGGGCTGCTCATAGCGAGCCTGCTGGCCGGCTGCGCCGGAGCCGAGGCAGCCGCGACAGGGACCGCGTTCAGCCCTGCCGTCGAGTCGTCTTCTCCATCCCGCCCTCCAACCGCACAGCCCTGGACGCCGACCCCCTCGCCCTCCCCCGAGCCCGTCACGATCCTCGTGGGCGCGGGCGACATCTGCCGGGCCGACTACATCTCAAGGGCGCGGGCTACGGCGGCGCTCGTCCAGGCCGAGATCGAGGCCAACCCGGAGACCATCGTCTTCACTCTCGGCGACAACTCCAACGAGCTGGGGACCGCCGCCCAGTACCGCGACTGCTTCGACAAGACATGGGGCGCCTTCAAGTCCCGCATCAGGCCGGTGGCCGGCAACCACGACCAGTACACGGACAACGGGGCCCCCTACTACTCCTACTTCGGCGAGGCGGCCGGTCCGGCCGGTAAGGGCTACTACAGCTACGACCCCGACCCCTACTGGCACGTCATCGTCCTGAACTCGATCTGCTGGAAGGCCGGCGGGTGCGGTAAGGCCTCGCCCCAGGGCAGATGGCTCGCCGCCGACCTGGCGGCGAACAAGGACAAGCACATCATCGCCATGTGGCACGTACCGTCGTTCAGCTCGGGCGGCCACGGCAGCACCAGCACCTACCGCGGCTGGTGGGATGCCTTGTACGCCGCCGGAGCGGAGATCGTCCTGAGCGGCCACGACCACGACTACGAGCGCTTCGCGCCGCAATCCCCGGCCGGGATCAAGGATCCGCAGGGCATCCGCCAGTTCGTGGCCGGCACCGGCGGGGCGGCCCACTCGCCCATCCTGTTCGTGCGGCCGAACTCCCAGGTCAGGAACAGCCTCACCTACGGCGTGCTCGAGCTGACGCTCAAGCCTCACAGCTACGCCTGGCGCTTCCTGCCGGTCGCCGGCGGCAGCTTCACCGACTCGGGCGAGACGCAGACGCACTCCTGAGGCGATGACCGGCCGCGATTCGGCCTGATGATTCCGACGCATCGCCGATGCCTCATTGGTCATCTTGTCCGGAGCTGACGGCGCTGCCAGGATCGTCCCAGATGAGACGCCGATTCGCCGTTCTCGCCGCCCTGGCGGCCGTGGCCCTGGTCGTGTCGCTGGCCGCTGCATCGGGGGTCTGGACGACGCCCTCGCCGGGCTCCCCCGCTCCGACCGCCGTCGCCGCCGTCACGCCGGACCAGCCGACGCAGGCGCCGTCGTGGACGTCCGCCTGGCCGCTCAACATGAGCACTCCCGAGTGGAGCGGCCCAACTCCTACTCCCACGCCGATCCCGACCCCGACCCCGAAGCCGACGCCCAAGCCCACCAGGACGGTCACAACGACGTTCATGGGCGCGGGCGACATCTGCCGTCTCGACCAGATCGAGGTCGCCGGCCAGACCGCAGCCCTCATCAAGGCCCGTTCCTACGCTCGGGTCTTCACCCTGGGCGACAACTCCAACGATTCGGGCACCGAGCAGCAGTACGCGGAGTGCTACGGCCCGACCTGGGGAGCCTTCAAGAAGCGCACCTTCCCCACCGTCGGCAACCACGACCTGATGACCTCGGGTGGGGCGCCTTACTACGCCTACTTCGGCTCGGCCGCGGGCATCGCGGGCAGCGGCTTCTACAGCTACAACCTGCCCTCGAGCTGGCACGTGGTGGTGCTCAACTCGAACTGCTCCAGCGTCGGCGGCTGCGGTGCCGGATCGGCCCAGGAGAAGTGGCTACGAACGGACCTGGCGGCGAACAAGGGCAAGCACATCATCGCCATGTGGCACCAGCCCCGCTTCAGCTCAGGCCAGCACGGCAACGACAGCAACTACGGCGCCTTCTGGCAGGCCCTGTACGAGGCCCAGGCCGACATCATCCTCAATGGCCACGACCACGACTACGAGCGCTTCGCCCTTCAGTCACCCGACGGGGTGGCCGATGCCAACGGCATCCGCGGGTTCGTCGTCGGCACCGGCGGGGCCGGCCAGCGGCCGTTCGCCACGATCCGCGCCAACTCGGAGGTGCGAGGCACCGGCACCTACGGCGTGCTGCGGCTGACTCTCAAGACCCACAGCTACAGCTGGCAGTTCGTGCCGGTCGCCGGCAGCAGCTTCACCGATTCGGGGCAGACGGCCACTCACACCTGAGGGGCTCAGGCCATCTGCCGAATGGCCTCGGCCAGGTCGATCCGGCCCTCGTAGATCGCCCGACCGATGACCGCACCGGCGCACCCCGCCTCGCGCGTCGCCCGCAGGTCGGCAATCGACGACACGCCGGCGGAGGCGATGATCCGGCCTCTGTCGAGCCCGGCCAGCCGCGCCAGCAGGACCAGATCCGGCCCGGTCAGGAGCCCGTCCCGCTCGATGGCCGTCACGATGAAGGTCCGCGCGCCCCGATCCGATAGCTCTCCCAGGGCCTGATCGACGGGCACTCCTTCGGCCCCGGGCACCCAACCCTGGCCCACTGCCAGGCCGCCACGGACGTCGAGCGCCACGGCAATCCTGTCCTCGCCGAACTGCCGCACCAGCCGGGCCACGAAACCCGGGTCCCGCAGGGCCGCCGTCCCAACGACCGCCCGAGCCGCGCCCATGCCCAGGACGGCTGCCACCGCCTCTTCGTCCCGCAGCCCGCCTGCCACCTCACAGGCCACGCCCGACCCGGCGGCGGCCACGATCGCCTCCACTGCCCCCGTCTGCCGCCGGCGCCCATCCTTCGCTCCGTTAAGGTCCACCACGTGGATCCACCGGGCGCCATTTCCCGCGAACTGGCGCGCCACCGCCGCCGGGTCCTCGCCGTAGACGGTCTCCCGGGCGAAGTCCCCCTCCGCCAGGCGGACCACGTGCCCGCCGCGGAGATCGATCGCCGGCAGAACCTCGAACCCCGCAGGCGCCGGCTGCCCTGGCACGTTGCGTATTAGCATGCTACTATGCTACAACACTACAACGCAGGCCGCGCAACTGGCGCGGCCCCACAGCGAGGAACCGGTATGGGCGCGATGGAAGCCTGGCGCGACGAAGCCGCCACGAACCTGTTCGAGGCGATAGTCCGCCTCGATTCTGTCGATGAGGCCTCGGCGTTCTTCCGGGATCTCTGCACCCTGGGCGAGCTGCACGACATGGCCCAGCGGTGGGCCGTAGCGAGGTTGCTTCACCAGGGCCTCCACTACGCCGAGATCTCGCACAGGACCGGCGCCAGCACGGCCACGATCACCCGCATCGCCCAGTGGCTTCACCACGGCGAGGGCGGCTACCTCAAGGCCCTCGAGCGGCTCGAGGCCGCCGGCGGGAGCTAGTGGGAGAAACGACCGAATGACGGACCGCCTGCGCCTGGCGATCCCCAACAAGGGGCGCCTGGTCGAACCTACAGTGACCCTCCTCCGGGACGCCGGGCTCGTCTTCGAGCCGGGCGAGCGGGCCCTCGTGGCCCGGGTCCAGAACTTCGACCTGGACATCCTTTTCGTGCGGACGAACGACATCGTGGAGTTCGTCGCCGACGGCGTGGCCGAGATGGGCATCACCGGCCTCGACCTCGTGGCCGAGTCCGGGGCCGACGTGCCACAGATCAGGACCCTCGGCTACGGCCGCTGCCGCCTGACCATCGCCGTGCCGAACGACTCGCCGATCGCCGCCGCCTCAGACCTGGCGGGCCTGCGCGTCGCGACGTCGCACCTGAACCTGACTCGGGCCTTTTTCGCCGAGCGCGGCATCAAGGTGGAGGTCATACCCGTTTCCGGCGCGGCGGAGGTGGCTCCCCGCCTCGGCCTGGCCGACGCCATCGTCGACCTCGTCTCCACCGGTTCCACGATGGTCGTGAACGGCC
>Ga0307439_1001065_pt1 | contig 17866 bp, 9 predicted proteins | sample SalMarWE160490MG_FD_202142 | JGI IMG/M metagenome (GOLD analysis project Ga0307439, IMG submission 202142) | Salt marsh sediment microbial communities from the Plum Island Ecosystem LTER, Massachusetts, United States - WE1604-90 | ecosystem: Environmental > Aquatic > Marine > Intertidal zone >... | reverse complement strand
GGCTCGAGCGGTTCATGGAGATCTACCGCAACTCCAACGGCCTGATCCTCGTCTCGGCCCACCTGGGCAACAACGAGGCCACCGCGGCCGGATTCGTCAAGCACGGCCTGCAGGTCAGCGTCGTGGGTGACGACACGGCCTACGCCGGCCTGTACGAGCTGCTCAACAAGCAGCGCCAGGCCTGGGGCATCGAGATCATCTCCTGGCGCAACCTGCGGGGCGTCTACGGGGTGCTGCGACGCAAGGGATGCCTGGGCCTGCTGGTCGACTGGGGCTACCGCCCCGACGGCATCCCGGTCAAGCTGTTCGACGCCTGGACCACCCTGCCCGCGGGCCCCGCCCTGCTGGCTGCCCGCCACGGCTCCACCATCCTGCCCTTCGTCATCCAGCGCCTTCCCAGCGGCCATTTCCGCGCCTCCGCCGCGGACCCGATCCACGTCCCCTCCGACAACCCGGCCGATATCGCCCGCGCCACGCAGGAGATCGCCCGCGACCTGGAGCGATTCATCGCCCCGGCCCCCGAGCAGTGGTACATCTTCAAGCCGATCTGGCCGGCCACGCCCGAGGAATCGGCCGAGCTGGAGGCACGGCACGCCGAGATGATGGCCGGACGGTCCGGCAAACCGGCCGCCGACCAGGCTGAGACGGCGGGAGAGGGCTCGGCCCCGGGCCGCGCCGACGCGGGTCAGGCGGAGAGCCCAGCGTTCGGCCAATGAAGAAGCCGGGCATCGGACGCCGCCTGGCGGACCGGCTGACGGCAGCCGCCGTCATCGGATCCCTGAAGGTGATCCGGCACCTGCCGGAGCGGCTGCTGTGGTACGGGGCCGTGGTCGCCGGCAACGTCGGCTACCGGCTGGGTGGCGCTCGCCGCGACCGCGCCCGCCGCAACCTGCGCCGGGTGGTGGAGTGGATGGCCGCTCACGACGTCGGCGAGGAGAGGTTCCGCCGCGCCGCGGCCGACGACCGCGCCCTGGAGGGGCTCGTCCGCTCGGCCTTCTGCCACAGCGCCCGCTACTACGGCGAGCTGGCCCGCGTCGCCCGCTTCCGCGCCGATTACCTGGAAACCCACCTGGTCAACGACACGCCGGCCGAGGTCGACGCGGCCCTGAGCGAGCGGCGGGCCTTGATCCTGGTCGGCCTGCACTTCGGGACGATCGAGCTGCCCGGCTACATCGCCGTCCATCGCATCGGCGAGGTCGTGGCGCCCGTGGAGACCCTGGGCAACGAGCGCATCCAGACGTACCTGGCCCAGGTTCGCCGCCCCCAGGGCGTCCGCCTCGTGAACCTGGAGCAATCCGGCCGCGAGCTGCTGGCGACCCTGCGGCGCAACGAGCCGATCGGGCTCATCGCCGACCGTGACATCACCGGCGGCGGGCTGGAGGTGCAGCTCTTCGGAGCCGCGGCCAGGATCCCCGCCGGGCCGGCCCTGCTGTCCAACGAGACCGGGGCGCCCATATACGTGGCCGGCGTGCACCGCACCGGGCCGGGCCGCTATCGTGGCAACCTCCGGCCGCTGCCCGCTGCGAAGGGGGAGAGCAGGCGGGAGCGAAGCCGGTCGATCGCGCAAGCAGAGGCTGTCCTGTTCGAGAAGATAATCGCCGAGGCCCCTGACCAGTGGCTGGCGGTATTCCATCCACTCTGGCCCGACCTGGAGCAGGCCGCGGCATCGGGGGCCGCCCCATCTCCGGCCACCGCATCCGAAGCCGGCCGTTCTCCGGTCGGAGGCTCGAGGTGAGCGCCGCCAGGCCGCGGGCCAGTCTCCGCCTGGGCCGGGCCGACCTGCACATCCACACCATCGCCTCGGACGGGACGGCTTCGGTCGCCGAGATCCTGCAGCACGTCGAGAACCACACGAAGCTGGACGTGATCGGGATCGCCGACCACGAGCGCATCGAGGCCGCGGTGGAGGGCCAGCGCCTCGCCCGGGAGCGCGGCAGCCGGGTCGAGGTGGTGGTCGCCGAGGAGGTCACCACCCGCAGCGGCCACCTGCTGGGAGTGTTCCTGCAGGCCCAGCTCAAGAGGGGCCAGCGCCTGGAGACGAGCGTGGCCGAGATCCACGAGCAGGGCGGCCTGGCTATCGTGCCCCACCCCTTCTCGGCCTTCACCCTGGGCATGCGCAAGCACGCCATCCTGAGGGTCCACCAGTCGCGCGACCCGCTCGTCTACTGGGATGCGCTGGAGGGCTTCAACCCGTCCACGGCCGGGCGCTACGGGCGCGCCGCGACGGCCCGCATCGCCGCCGAGCTGGGCCTGCCGCTGGTGGGCAACAGCGACGCCCACACGCTGGATACGGTCGGCGACGGCTACACCATCTTCCCCGGGTCCACGGCGGAGGACTACCGGGCGGCCGTGCTGGCCGGCACGACCACGGGAGCCTGCACCACCTGGGGGCCGGCCAGAGAGTTAGCGATCTACCTCCGCCAGGTGCGCAAGCAGACGCGCGACGTTTCGCGCTGGACCCGCCGCAACCTGCTCCGCGACGACGCCCCGCGGGACCTGGGAGTCCCGCCCGAGGAGCTGGCCCGGCAGCGCCAGGCGGAGCGGGCCTACTGGGCCGAGCGCCGCCTGGCGGCCTCGCACGACCGCGGACCGGCGCGCGATCGCTCGTCGGCCGACGATCCCGAGTCCACCAACAGCCTTCGCTCTCGCTTGCGGGCCCGGGCCCGGTCCCTGGGCGCCGCTGCCGGCCGCAGCGAGCTGGAGGAGCCGCCGACGTGAAGATCGGCCTGGTTACGCCCTATGTCTATCCCCTGCCGGGCGGGGTGAACGAGCACGTCAGGTTCCTGTACGAGAACCTGCGGCTGAACGGCCACGACGTGCGCATCATCACCAGCAGCCACGGCCTGCAGCGCGCCTCCGAGGGCGACGTCATCCGCATCGGCAAGGGCTTCAGCGTCCCCAGCAACGGCTCGGTCGGGACGATCACGGTTTCGCCGCGCTACGTGTCGCAGGTCAGGAGGATGCTCGACGAGGAGCGGTTCGATCTGCTGCACTTCCACGAGCCGTTCGTGCCCTTCCTGTCGCTGGTAGTGCTGCGCCAGTCGACGAGCGTCAACATCGCCACCTTCCACGCCTACGCCGGCTTCTCGCCGGCCATGGAGTTCGGCAGGCGGGTCCTGCCCGGCTATGCCCGGCGGCTGCACGGCCGGATCGCGGTCAGCGCCGCGGCCCGCCATTTCGCCGACCGCTTCTTCCCGGGCGACTACAAGGTCATCCCCAACGGCGTGGACCTGGGCCGCTACCAGCGTGCCGTCCCGGTCTCACGCTGGCTCGACGGCACGCCCAACGTCCTGTTCGTGGGCCGGCTGGAGGATCGCAAGGGGCTGCCGTTCCTTCTCAAGGCCTTCCGGCTGGTGCGCCGGAGCGGGGTCGAGGCCCGGCTCCTGGTAGTGGGCTCGGGCCCGCAGGAGCGCGAGGCGCGGCGCTACGTCATGACCCGGGGCCTGCAGAACGTCGAGTTCCTGGGCCGCGTCAGCGATGACGACAAGGCTCAGCTCTTCCGCACCGCGAGCGTCTTCGTCTCCCCGGCCACGGGGCGCGAATCGTTCGGCATCGTTCTGCTCGAGGCGATGGCTGCCGGCGCCCCGGTGGTCTGCAGCGACATCCACGGCTACAAGGGAGTCGTCCAGCGCAACCGCCAGGCGCTGCTGGTCGCGCCCCGCGACATCAAGGGCCTGGCAGGAGCCATCGGCCGGGTGATCGCCGATCCCGCCCTCGCGGCCCGCCTGGCAGCCGCCGGCAGCGAGCGCGCCGAGCAGTTCGGCTGGGAGCACGTGACGGCCAAGGTCGAGGAGTACTACGGCTTCGTGGTCAGGCGCCTGGCGGCGCAGGATCAGCTGCCGTCCGGGTACTCGGCCCCCATTCCGCGCAACCCGCACACTGGGAGCTGATCGAGCCGGCAAGCCCTGTCGTCAGGCGCCCGCAGAGAGGCCCGACGGCCTGTCAGGCCTCGCCTTCGGGGTCGGACAGGCCGTCGTCGTCCAGGCCGGCCTCGATCTGCAGGCGGCGGCGGTAGCCTTCCACGATCCTTCGGGTCCAGGCGGCGTAGGCAATCACCGCCGCCATGCCGGCCACGAAGGCCGCCAGCACCAGGCCCTCCATGTTCGACGGCCCGGCCGCATTCGCCGCCCCAGCCGGTTGCTGGTTGACCGAGAACTGGAAGCCATACAGCCAGGTCGGCAGGAAGCCGTTGTAGATGCTCACCAGGTTGTCGGGCATCACCAGGGCCGAGAGGTTCGGGTAGAGCACCACGAAGCCGGATGCGGCGGCGGCGCAGTAGGCGGCCACGAAGCGACGCGGGTCGCGAGCCGACAGCACCATGCCGGCCAGGATGGCGCATATGGCCAGTGCCAGCAGCGGCACGAGGACGGTTATCAGGCCGCCGCCGGCGCTGACGGGGATCTCGAATAGAGTCGAGCGTGAGCCGTACTGGCCGATCGCGATCAGCAGCACGCCCGCAACGGCGACCGGTCCCAGCAGCCACGCAGACCACCAGCGGTCCACTTCGCCCTCGTCCTCGGCGGTGCGTTCCAGGCGCGACAGGACCAGCGCCAGGAACACCAGCGAGACCACCAGGACGACGGCTATCAGGAACATCCGCTCTTCGACGACGAAGTTGCCGGCCGTGGCCATGCAAGCGGTCTTGCCCCAGTAACCGGCCTCCGTATCGCTCGTGTCCACCCGGGCCAGCGAGCACAGCGGGCTCTTGGCCAGCCACATCGTCGCCGGGAGGATCAGCAGGAACGCCCCGCCTACCCTGGCCAGCAACCAGGTGCGTCGCGACGCCCCATGCCACAGCTCGGCTATGAAGTAGGCCAGGCCGAGCAGGAAGAACGGCAGGGCGGTGTAGAAGTGGTACTGGAACGCGGCCCGGTCGATCCGGGCCCAGGCCAGCCACTGCCAGGCGAAAGCCACCGCGACCAGGGTCAGGCCCAGGCTGCGCCGCCTGAACGCCTGCCAGCAGATGAAGACCATGGCGAAGCAGGCCAGCCACCAGGTGACGGGATTGCCGCCGTCGTAGATCATCGAGCGCTGCGACAGGGCGTAGCTCTTGCTGTGGAACCAGACGGGCTTCAGGTCCAGCGGCCAGGCCCACCACGGCGAGCTGGCGGCATGAGTCGCCCGCAGGTCGTTGTGGTAGTCGTACATGCTGATCGTGAGATCCATCAGCGTCTGGCCGGTGTGGCCCGAGGGGAAGGCATCCAGGCACTGCCCATACTCGTTCGTCTCGAAGCAGTACAGGACGGGCAGCGGGCCCGTCTCGGCGGTCTCGGGCTGCCAGGGCATGGCCCACGGGACGTAGGAGGCCATGTAGACGGCGATCGGCAGGATGAGCACGCAGGCCACCATCCACAGCGCCGGCAGGCCTAGGCCGGAGCCCAGACGCAGCCAGCCCTCGGGCGCCGGAGCGGGCGGCTCGGCGTATGAGGATGGGTCGTCGGGCGGAGGCGGCCCCGCCAGCGGGCCGAACCCTGCCTGGCCGGCAACCCAGAACACGCCGCCCAGAACCGGCCCCGCGGCCACCGCGCCCAGCCCGGCAATCAGCCACCGGCCCTGGTCCACGACCAGGCTGCCGAGGGCCAGCCTGAAGTCCAGCTGGCCGGCGGTCAGGGCCGCCAGGCCCAGCGCCACCGGAGCGGCCATGGCGAACCACATCTCGTGGAGCGTCCAGGCGATCGGGCGGTAGGCGCAGACCGCGGCGGCGATCATCGTCGCCGCCAGGAGGATCAGGAAGAAGGTGTAGTTGGGGCTGCCGTTGGCATCGGGCGGCGGGTAGACCAGCAGCGACCAGGCCATCACCACGCCGGTGGCCAGCGCGGTCACGAGGGCGAACAACCACTTGTCGGGCGTCGTCCGGGCGCGACTGGCCGTCAGGTAGGCCCCCACGCCGGCCACGAGCAGGGCCAGGAAGAGCAGGGCCACGGTTGCCCCCGGGTCGTCATGGCCCTCGGCGTAGTGCGCGCCGCCGATAGCCATCCAGCCCAAGACGCCGGCCGCGGCCGAGAGGAACAGGACGCTGATGACCCGCCCCAGGGCGGAGCGGGCCAGGATCAGGAGGCCGATGCTCAAGATGGCGTACATGGCCACCCACTTGGCCGCCAGGGCAAGGCCCAGGGTGACGCCCAGGACCGGCATGCCCAGCCAGAAGGCGAGCCAGGAGCGGCGGCTGCCGCGGTCGCCGCTCAGCCACATGACGGCGAAGATGACGTAGGCCAGCAGCAGCAGCCCGCCGACGAAGGCATCGTTCATGGCGATGCGTGACTGGACGAAGAGCATGCCGTCGACCGCGACGAAGAAGGCCGCCAGCAGGGCCACGCTGCGGCGCCGGAAGAGGAGCCGGGCCAGCAGGTAGAGGCAGACCGCCATCAGCGTCCCGAACAGGACGCCCACGATGCGCCAGGAGAAGGCGAACTGCCCCACGTCCACGGCGGCCATCGAGCCGTCCGCGCCGAAGACGAGCATCTGGTGGCGGTCGAAGGTTGGCAGCAGAGGGCTGGTGTCGAGGGCCATGGCACGCGGCTCGAAAGGCAGGCTCGCGTCCGCGAAGACCGCGTTGCCGTTGATCTCGACGGCGTAGATAGTCCAGCCCGAGCCGTCCGGAGTGCGGCCCAGGGCATGCAGGATCTTGGTCGAGTCGTCGAAGACGAGCTCGCTGACCGGGCCGGGCATCGTCTCCAGCGGCTGGTGGCCGTCGACGACGGCCGTGCCGTGGGTCGTGTCCAGCCGCAGCAGGAGGATCCCGTCACCGGCCGCCGCGTACGACGCCTGATCGGAATTGGTGTTGACGGCGATCGACCTCGCCGGGGCCTCCGCGTAGACATCCGAGGTGATGACGACGCGCCTGGCGTCCATCAGGCCCAGGCCGCCCGAGTAGGCGACCAGGAGCTGCGGGGAATCGGTGGTCAGCTCGATCCCCGGCAGGAGGCCTTCCATCGTCCGCGTCTGGATGGTCGCGACCATGCCCTCGTCCAGCGTCCCCAGGTCGAGCGGGACGGGCGTCCGACCGGTGCCGGCCAGGGCCATCCGGGCCTTGACGACGGCCGTGTCCAGCCCGACCGCCTCGGCCAGCAGACTCGCCTCGGCCTCGAGGTCGGTGACATCGGCGGGGGTCATGGCCGCCGTGGGCGGGCTGGTGCCCAGCCGCAGGAAATCGGCCGCGCCCTCGATGTGGCCCCGGCCCACGATCTGGCCCTGGCCGTCCACGGAGACGATGTCGCCCGAGGCGGCGATGGCCAGGATCAGGGGCGGCGCTCCGGCGTAGATGGAATCGATCTCCAGCCCGGTCTGGACGTCGAGCTTGACCGGGTCGGGCGGCTCGTCCGCCTCCCCCAACCTGAAGCGATCCAGCGAGGCGATGTCGATCCGCCACAGCAGGCCGTCCGAGGTGCCGGCGTACATGTAGCCCGACTGGGCGGCGACGGAGAGGGCCGTGGCGTTGGGGATCTCGTAGCGCCACTCCAGGCCACGCGTCTGCAGGTCGTAGACGAGGACTTCGCTGCCCGTCGCCACGAAGACGCGATCGCCCAGCCGCGAGTCGGGGTTGTACAGCGGATCGCGCCGCTCGTCGGCGGCGGTGGGAGTGCCGGGCGGGGTACGAGGCTGGATGGCCACGTCCTTGACGGGCGCGTCCAGCTCGCCCGTGGCCTTGACCTGGTAGTCCGAGAAGAAGGTGATGCCGGCGGCGATGCCGTACTTGGCCAGGTGAGGATGCGTCCACTCGTAGATGTCGTGGGGAATGCCGTAGCGCCACTCCTGGAGGAACTCGGTCGCGGTGCGAGCGTGGTAGACCTCGTCGAAGTGGGTCTGGGCCGGCTCGTCCAGGCGGTAGACGCGCATCGAGAGGATGACGGCGATGAGAGCCACCACGACCCACAGGTCCAGCTTGTCCAGGCGGCCGCGAGGCTCCCTATCGAGCGCCGCCGAGCGGTCAGGCCGATGCCCCGGTTGGGACAGCCACCGCCAGGCCCCGAGCAGCCGCTGCGGCACGAACTCAGGGTAGTCGTCCGTGAAGCCGACCTCCGGCTCGTAGTAGTCGTCTGGCCACTCCTCCTCGGCGGTGGCCTCGAGGGCGGTCGCGGCGGGCCCCTCCCCGGAGGCGGCTGCGGCGACCCCGGCCTCCACCGGCCACCCCTCCTCGCCGCCGGCCAGGGCAAGGCGATCCACGGCCCGGCCTCTCATCTGCCACAGCGCCCACAGCAGCGTCAGGCCGGTCGCGACCGCCGAGAGGGCTATCGGCCAGATGTAGTCCCCGAACTTCGCTTCGCGCAGGAAGGTGCCCCAGTCGATCAGCAGGCTGGACAGGGCCTGGCTCCCGCCCGCCAGCGGCACCGGCCCGTTGCCCCAGCACGAATACGAAGTGTCGCTGGGAACGCCGCAGTACAGGGTCAGGACGGCCAGGAGGTTGGCCGAATTGACGACGGCCAGGACAGCGTAGGCCACGGCCCAGCGCCACGACAGCGCCAGCAGGATCGCCCCCACGGCGAAGAACGGGAAGAGATAGCGCTCGTGGGCGCGAGTCGGCACGACGAAGAAGGCGATGGCCAGGATGGCCAGGGCGACGACCATCGACCGCGTGTCGTCCCGCCAGGCCGCCCAGATCCCGACGCCGGCTATGGTCGCCAGCAGCAGGCCTTCACCCAGGACCGCGGCCGGCATGTTGCCGGGGACCTGGCCGACGACCAGGAAAGCAGCGACCCCCGCCGCGACCAGGCAGGCGACCGCCACGGCCCGCAGATCCGAGATCTGGCCGAGCGGCCGGCCGAAATCGGCGGCGATCGAGTCGCCGGCGCCGACCCCGGGGGCGGACTCCTCCTCCAGCGAGCGAGCCCACGCCCAGGCCACCCAGGCCAGGCCGAGGAGCAGGACCGCCACCGCCAGGATCAGCGCGATCACCGTCGGCGAGAACGGCCCCACGTAGAAGGGCAGTTCCGTCTGGCCGAAGTCGTTGACGAAGGCCGCGTCTCGCACCCAGAGCCCGTTCTGGGCCATGGACGACCCACTCTCGTGCTGCGCCAGGGCCCAGGGGTTGTAGGCATTGAGGGTCAGGTACGGGTACTCGCCGAAGGTGTTGGCGATCCGCTCGACGATGGCGTCGAAGACCTGGCCGCAGACCAAGACCGCCGATATCACGGCCGGCACCAGGGCGACCACGTTGCGTTCCGCCCCTTCCAGGATCGTCCGGCGGCGAACCCAGGCGAAGACACCCGCGCCCACGACGGCCGCGCCGAGAAGGGCCAGCGGGAACGACCCGGTCCTGTCGCCGAACGCCTCGACGCTGAAGCCTTCGCCCGGCAGAGCCAGGAGCGCGTCCCACAACCCGCCCAGGCGCCCGGGCAGGCCTCCGTAGTCCAGCCCGGTGAAGGGCAGGCAGAGCAGGGAGGCCGTTCCCAGGCCTGCCGCGATCGAGGTCAGCACGCGCCCCGGATCGGCCTCACCATGGCGCGGCAGAAGCGAGCGGCGCAGGACCACGAAGCCCACCAGGAAGCCCAGGATCCCCAGCTGGAGCTTGGTCAGGGTGGCCACGACCGCCAGGGCGCTGGCCAGCTCACGGCGGTCCTGCAGCAGGGCGCGCAGGCCCAGCAGCAGAAAGACCGAGCCGACCGCATCGGCCTGGCCCCAGATGGCGCTGTTGAACCAGGTGATGGGGTTGAGAATCACGACGCCGGCTGCGATGAGGGCCCGGCGGCGCGACGCGCCGAGCTCCTGGACCATGACGTACACGACCGCGGCCAGGGCCAGGTCGGCCAGGATCGGCATGTACTTGATGGACTCGCCGCCGACCCCGCCGACGAACGAGAACAGCTTGCCCTGAACGAACAGGAAGAGCAGGTACACCGGCGGGTAGTCGAGGAAGCCGGGCCGGCCGTAGAACCCTACCGTCCCGTCGCTCGCCAGCGACGTGCTCCAGCCGCGGAACGCCCCCAGGTCGTTGGGGAACCCGGACCCTGGAAGCAGAACGTGTGCGATGATGAGGCGGAGGGCCAGCCCTACGGCAAGGAGGACGACGATGGCCGGAAAGAAGGTGCTCGCACCGCTCGTTCCCGCCGTCGCGTCCCCCGTCGGGCTGGTCTGTCGCATGCTCGGGCCTGCCAAGCGAAACGGCCTCCTGGGCGAGCGCTGAGGTGGAGCGGAGTATAGCGCAGGCAACGGCCGGGGCCGCCGACGGCGCCGAGGAGGTCGAGGAAGTCGCCGAGGTCGAGGGATTCGAGTGGGCGCCGCTGGCCTGGGGGCTGGCCATCGTTCTGCTCTGCCTGACGGTCTACGTCGCCATCCACCCCAACCGCAGCAACTTCTACGTGCACTTCGTCTGGCAAGCCCAGACCTGGCTGGACGGCGAGACCTCATTCCCGATGGGCGAGCCGACGACCGACGAGTCGCCCGGCAACTTCTGGTACCACGACGTGAAGCCCATCCTCGACGCGGACGGCGCTCCTACCGGCCGGGGCATCATTCCCTTCCCGCCCTTGCCGGCCCTGGCGCTGGTGCCATTCGTCGCCGTCTGGCACCTCTTCACCGGCGAGCAGATGCTGGCGTCGATCTTCGGCGCCCTGGACGTGGGCCTGGCCTACTGGATGCTCGGCTATCTGCGGGTCGCGCCCTCCATTCGCCGCCTGACGGCCCTCTTCTTCGGCCTGGGGACTGCCCTCTTCTACACCTCGGTCGTCGGCACGACCTGGTTCTTCGCCCACGTCGTCGCCGTCGGCTGTCTGCTGCTGGCCGTCGGCTTCGCCCTGTCGGCCGACGCCATGGCCGCGCTGCCGCAGGAGGACGGCCTGAGACGCGCAGTGCGCCTGCCGCGCTGGTCGGGCGGCTGGTACTCGGCCGCCTGCCTGGTATGCCTGGGCGCCCTGACCGCGACGCTGCTGCCGCTGACGGAGGCGGGCGCGCCGGCCTCGGCCGTGGCCGTCGTCGGCCTGCTGGCAGCCTGCGCCGCGGCGGCGGTGGCCGTGACGGTCTCCGGCCGAGCGACGGTCCTGCTGCCCTACGTCGCGGTGGCGACGGTGGTCGTGGGCATCCCCGGCGCTTTCCTGCTTCAAGCCTGGGCGCCTGGGCCGCACCGTGTCCTCAGCCTGGGGCTGGGGCTGGTCGCCGCCGTGCTGGCGGTCGCCTCGTGGACGGGATCGGAGAGGCTGGACGCCATGCTGGCCGCCGCGGGGCGGGCCCTGGCCAGACCGGAGGCCCGGCAGGTCGCCGCCGGACTGCTCTTCGGCCTGGCCTGCACCGCTCGCTTGACGATCATCTTCGGCTTCCCCTTCCTGCTCCTGGTCGGTGGCGGCCGGAGCTGGCTCAGGCGCGGCCTGCTGGCCGGGGCGGGGGCCGCCGTGCCGCTGCTGGCGCTGCTCGTCTACACCTACGCCAGCACCGGGCACCTCTTCAACCCGGCCTACGAGTACCTGTACCGCGTAGAGCTGGGCTACCCCTTCAACTACCACGGCGACTGGTCCATCGAGGATGTCCGCTACGTCCCGCAGAACCTGGTGATCTTCCTGTTCAACGGGCCGCTCGTGAACCCGGCCACCCTGCCCATGCAGAGCGACCCCCTGTGCGCCGCGGGCCAGGCGCGGGGCCTGTTCGACGTCTCGTGCCCCCTGGCCATGCCCGATCCCATCGGCATGAGCGTCCCGCTGACGAGCCCGGCCTACATGCTGGCGCCGCTGGCGTTCATGGGCGTCCGTCGGCGCGGCCTCGACCGCCTGACGGTCGCCGCCTCGCTGGCCGTTCTGGCCATCGCCTTCGTCAACCTGATGCACTTCAGCCAGGGCTGGGTCCAGTTCGGATACCGCTTCGCCAACGACTTCGCGCCGTTCGCCCTGATCCTGGTGGCACTCAGCGCCAGCCGCCTGCGGGCCCCCTGGTTACTGGCCTTGCTGGTGGGATTCTCGATCGCCGTCAACTTCTGGGGCGTTATCTGGGGCTTGAACCTTGGCTGGTGAGCCTGCCGGGAGCCGGGCAGTCGAGCGCATCCGGCGGGTCGCGGCCGGGAGACTGTCGCCCGAGGTGAGGCAGCGCATGCGGAGCCTGGCGGGACCCGCCCTGGCGCCGTTCATCGGCGCTGTCGTCACCCTGGCGCTGGTCATCCCCACCCTGGCCCCCGGTGTGTTGGACTGGGACACCGCCGAGTTCCAGACCGTGGGCCCCGTCCTGGGAGTCGCCCACCCCACCGGCTACCCGGCCTACGTCATCCTGGGCTGGCTGGCCTCGATCGTCCTTCCCTTCGGCGACCCGGCCTACCGCATGAACCTGCTGCAGGCCTTCACGGCCGCCGGCGCGGTAGCGGGGACCGTGGCCATCGTGCAGTACCTGTCCGGCATGCGGTGGGTGGCACTGGCCAGCGGGCTGCTCTTTCTGACCATGCCCCTGGCCGCCCGCGAGGGCATCCAGCTGCCCGTTTCATCGTTCGCCACCGGGCCTACCCTGTGGACCATCTCGACCCACGCCGACCCGCACCTGTTCCACCTGGCCCTGGTTACCCTGGTCTTCCTCCTGCTCCTGATCTGGGATCGGCGGCGCCACTCCCCGGACGAGGAGACGGCCCACCGCTCCGGCCGCTGGCTGGTGGCGGCGGCCGGGGTCTACGGCGTGGCCGTGGCCAACCACTCGCTGGCGCTGCTGCTGCCTCCGGCGATCGGGCTGTTCGTGCTGGCCGTGGCGCCGGGCATCTTCCTGGAGCGGCGCCTGGTCCTGACCTGCGCGGGGGTGATGGCGGCCACGATCGCGCTCCTCTTCGCCGAGCTGCCGATCCGCGCGGCGATGAACGCGCCGCTGGTCTACGGCCGCCCGGACACCCTGGGCGGCTTCACCTACATCGTCCTCGGGGAGCAGTTTCGCGGCAGCCTGGTCCAGCCTTTCAACGATCTGCCCGAGAAGTTCGCCCTGGTGATGAGCGCCCTGGCCAACTGGCTCGGGCCGCTCAGCTTCCTGGCCGCCGCCGGATTCGGCTCCAGCCTGATCCGCCGTCCCCGGTACGTGCTGCTGGCGGGCCTGACGGCCGCGACGGCCTGCTGGTTCTCGGCCTCGTACGCCAACGCGGACATCTCCCGCTACTTTCTGGTCCCGCTCTTCGTCGCCTATACCTTCGTGGGCCTGGGGCTGGCCGATTGCGTGACCGTCGCAGCCTGGGCGCTGGGGGTCGTCTACTCCGGCCCCTCGGAAGCCCAGGGGGTCGATGGACTGCTGGAAGCCGAGGATCTCGGAGCGGTCGAACCGGCCGTGGGGGCCGAAGACGCGGCGGGCGGCGCGGACGACTACGACGACGAGGATGCCGGCGCCGCCCTGCCCGGCCCGCCCTGGCTGATCGCCGCGGTCGAGCTCGTGGTGGCCGCGGCCGTCATCGCCGGCTGTCTGACCGTCGTGCCGGAACGCTGGCAGGTGCCCAGCGCCGAGCACCCGGGTGGCGTCAGTCTTGCCGACCGAACCTACCCCTCGACCTGGCTGCACGCGATCTTCGCCTCGCCTTCCGAGGGAGGGCTCCCGGAGGATTCGGTGATCGTCAGCTGGTGGAGCGCCTCGACTCTGCTCTGGTACGGTCAGCGAGTCGAAAGGTTGCGGCCCGATATTTACATCGTCGACGACCGCACCCGCCTCGATGACAATCTGGGCGAGGTGTGGGACGTGATCGACCGCTTCCTCGGGCAGCGGTCGGTCTTCGTCATCCGCATGACCGGTGGCAAGGATGGCATGGACGTCATACGCGCCACATACGACCTGGCCGAGCGCCCCCTCCCTGACGGGAGCACCGTCTGGCAGGTCATCAGCAAGAAGGGGATGCCGTGAGCCCAGGCCAGAGCCAGCGCAGCAAGGCCAAGCCGCAGTCGACGGCCTCCGGGCCCGCCAGGGTCGCGGAGCTGTCCTTCTTCTTCCCGGCCCACAACGAGGAGGCCAACCTGGAGGCCCTGGTCGCCGAGGCGCTGGAGACGCTGCCCTCGCTCGCCGCCAGGTTCGAGGTGATCGCCGTGGACGACGGGTCGAAGGATCGTACCCCGGCCATCGCCGACGAGCTCCAGAAGCGCCACAAGGGGGTCTTCCGGGTCGTGCACCACCCGGTCAACCTGGGCTACGGCGCTGCGCTGCGCTCGGGCTTCCGGGCAGCTCGGTTCGGGCTCATCGCCTTCATCGACGGCGACCGCCAGTTCAAGGTCGCGGACGTCAGTCGCCTCATCGAGCGACTGGCCGCGCCCGACGCGCCCGACGTAGTTGTCGGCTACCGCCTGAAGCGAGCCGATCCGCCGATCCGCCGCTGGTACGCCCGCATCTACCGCCTGGCGAACCGCGTCTTCTTCGGCGTGCGCGTGCGCGACATCGACTGCGCCTGCAAGCTCTTCAGGCGCCAGGCGCTGGAGACGATCGAGGTGGCCTCGGGCGGGGCCTTCTTCACGGCCGAGATGCTCATCAAGCTGCGCGCGGCGGGCCGCAAGGTGGTAGAGGTCGGCGTGCCGCACTACCCCCGCACGGCCGGCTCACCAACGGGAGCCAAGCCGAAGGTGGTCTTCCGGGCCATGCGCGACTTCTGGTCGCTGCGCCTGCGGATGTCGCTCACCCGCTCCCGGGCCCTGAAGAGGGGCGAGCCCATCCTGGGCTGACGGGGCTCGCGCGGCCGGCGACCGAGAGCGGGCCTACCCCGCCGAGGGCGGGCCTTTGTGGCCTTCGTCGAGGTCCATGTCCAGCGAGTTGATGAACTCGCGGAAGACCTCCAGCTTCTCGTCCACCTGGGTGTCGGGCTCGACGCCAGCCTTGTCCATCACCGCCTCGGCGGCGAAGATCGGCACGCCGGTCCGGACCGCGAGGGCCAGCGAATCGGAGGGCCGGGCGTCGACCTCGACGGTCCGCCCGTCCACCTCGAGCTCCAGGGTGGCGTGGAACGTCTCGTCGCTCAGGCTGGAGATCACGACCCGGCGCAGCTGCCCGCCCAGGGCTTCGATCGTCGAGGCGAAGAGGTCGTGGGTCAGCGGCCGCTCCGGCGTGACCCCCTGCAGCCGGGTGGCGATGGCGTTCGCCTCCCACGGTCCGATCCAGATCGGCAGATAGCGCTCGCGCCCGGCCTCCTTGAGCAGGACCACGTGCTGGCTGGAGAGCATGTGGACCCGGACGCTTTCGACGGCGACTTCGACCAGCGGGCCATCCATGGGACCGATTATCCCACTCCCCGGCAGGGCCGCGCCTCCCCCGGCAGGCGCGGCGGGCGCAGCGCGACGTCTACTTCGTGGGGCTGGCCGCCGGCGAGGCGCCCGGCGAGGCGCCCGAGGCTCCCGGCGACTCGCTCCCCGATGGCTCCGGCTCCGGGGCGAGGGCAGCGCTCATGAGGTTGCTGCCTTCGATCCAGAACAGGGTCGGGTCGGCTCCACCGGCTCCAACCCGCACGAACATGCCCTTCAAAGCAGCGAAGTAAGGTGACTCGTCGGGTACAACCCACTCCTGGATGTACAGGCCTTTCGACTTGGAGATGGCCACGACCCGGCGGCCCTTGCCATCGTAGGCGTAGACGTTGCCCTGGTCCTTGACCACCGTGTCGGCCGAGAGCTTCGTGTAGAACGGGGGGTCGGGGCGGATGACGGTATCGCCCGGCGGGTCGGCCGTCCAGCCGCGGATGGCCTGGCCCGAGTCGAAGCGCTCGATGACGCCGGCGTCGGTCAGATACACGCTGCCGTCGATGTAGATGTCGTCCACCTGGGCGACCGAGTGGCCCTCGCCTTGCAGATAGGGCAGGCGGGCCTGGCCGTAGTAGCCGGTGCCGTCGGCCGAGGCCTGGTACTTGAGCACCTGGCCGGCCGAGGGCACGACCACGTACAGCGAGTACTGGCCCAGGTTGGCGTTCGTCAGGAACGTCGCGAAGGCTCGCACTCCCGTGCCCCAGGTGCCCGAGTCGTCGACGTTGATCCGGATGAGCGTGCCGCCGCCCGGTGTGGTCGAGCCGGCCGCCGGTCGCCAGCGCCAGAGAGTGTTGGTCTGGTCGAGCATCAGGACGTCGGGACCGCCGACCGCCAGCAACCGGGGCTCGCCGACGACGCCGCCGCCGATCGTCGGCTGGCCTTCGACGGCCACCGGGGTTTTGGCGCGGCTGACTAGATCGACGCGGTAGACCGTCTCGTTGGTCGCGTCGATGACATAGGCCCCACCGTCCGGGCCCAGCACCAGAGCTTCGAGGCGATCGGCCCCAAACGACAGCACGACCTCCGGCTTGATGACGTTGATGTGGTAGTAGCGGTTCAGACCTTCGACGACCTGCGCCCGCAGGTCTTCGAGCGAGGCCGGATCGTAGCCGTTCTCCTCGGCGAGGACCAGGTTGGTGTAAGCGTCCTCCAGGTACGCCACAGCGCGCCGCGGGTCGCTGGTCAGCAGATCCCGGCCCTGGCCCCAGACGGCCAGCACGTCGCTCTGGGCTGCCAGATACGCCGTCTGGGCGCGTTGCTGCTGGTCGACACCCAGTTCGCGCCGCGTGCCGGCCAGGTACCACAGCGATGTGCCGAGCACGGCCAGAACCATGAGCATGCCCACGATGGCGCTCGCGACGCGACGCTGCCGCTCCCTCTGGACAGCGATCGGCGTCACCCGAACGCGCTGGACCGGGCGACGGGGCATGTGCTCGAAGAGCCCCGCCACGCTGTGGCGGAGCATGCCGTCCGCGGTCCGTTGGACCTGTCTGGCAGTGAGCTGGACAACCCCCACGCCTTCGGCGACCGTGTCCGCCAGGGGGATAGGCGACCTCTCCGGCACTCCGGCCAGGGAGTCACTGGGCCAGACGGGCTTCAGGGGCTGGATCTTCTGCGTGGCTGACACCTCGGTCGCCTCCAGGGCCAGCATCCCCTCGCCGCCGCTGACGCCGATGCCGCCGCCGGTGAGCTGGCGGTGGATCTGATCGATCGCCACCTGGGGGTGGAGCCGCAGCACGGCCTCCTGGATGGGCGCCAGGCCGATGCGGCGGGTGGCGTTGGGCGAGATCAGGATGAGGCAGTCGCCGACCACCAGATCGCCACGCCAGATCTCCGGGTCCGCGCCGTCCTCGTTGGGCAGGCCGCTCTCCGGCTTCGGCTCAGGCAGGGTCAGCAGCCGGGCGTCACGCACCAGGTAGGCCTCGGCCGGTCCGACGGTGGCGACGTAGAGCTCGGTGCCCCGGACCACGGCCAGGGCCACCCCGATCGGGCCACCCCGATCGGGCGTGGCGAGCAGGCGCTCGGTTGCCCGCAGCTCGCGGTTCGCGGCCCGCAGGGCCTTCTTGAGGCAGACGGTGATCCCGGCCGACTCGTCGTAGTAGTACTCATGCCGGATCCGCTCCGCGACCATGTTCGTGGCGGAGCGAAGGTCGCCCGGCCCCTCGCCGGTGACAACCAGGTAAAGGTTGCCCTTGGTACGGCTGGTCGCCCCGATGCTGGGCTGGATTACCAGCACCGTATCGGGGGAGTCGGCAGGCCTCTGTGCCTCGGCGACGATGCCGAGGTTCATCTGAAGACGGACGGTCATGAAGTCTTTCGCGGCGAGTTCTACCTGCCCGGCGATCAGCAGACGGCGATTATACGTTCCGAACGACGATTTGAAGCTCGCGCACCGGGGTGCGCATGGCCGACCGAAGGGCTGCCGTCAGTTCCGCAGAGCGCAGCCGCAGCTCCTGGGCGACGATAGGCTGGTCGGCCGAGACCGTCGCCACGCCCCTGCTGAAGGCCGTCAAGCGGCACGAGCCCGCGGCCTGGGGCACGTGCTCGGAGACGAGCAGATCCCAGGCCTGCATGGCCGCCGAGAGCTCCAGCTGCTCCTCTAGGCCGAGCCCGCGAGCGGCGGCGGGCAGCAAGTCGCCCAGGCGCTCAACGCCCGCTGCGCGGTCGCCGCGGTCGCCGGCGGGGCTGCCGGACACGGCGGGCCGGCTCCGGTCCCGGCC